>FZPS01000151.1_pt260 | contig 54270 bp, 50 predicted proteins | sample 1817821 | NCBI WGS metagenome assembly FZPS01 (sample SAMEA104158645, study PRJEB21678) | metagenome | place: Germany | collected 2015-04-21 | reverse complement strand
CCGGGGCGTATCATCAGACACTGGCCCGTGGGGACATCTCCACGGGGGGGTGGGGCAGACGGGGGGGCATGCGCCTCTCCCCTGTCTCTGGTTGCAATATACCCCCACCCCGCCCGGCCTCCGGCCTCCTCCCCCGCTCCGGGAGGGGCGGGGGCAGTCATGGCGATACCCGGGGAGGGCCGCATCCGGGAGAGCGAACCTCCGTGCCGGCCTTTTCTTCAAGTTCTCCCCATACCCTGGACCGTGGGTGATATACTCCTGTGGGGGTTGGGCAGACGGGGAGGGGGCATGCGCCTCTCTTCTGTCTCTGGTTGCAATATACCCCCACCCCGCCCGGCTCGTCGCGCCTCCTCGCCATCGTACCACCTGGACAGACCGTGGGTAGTGTGCGGAGAGGGCATCTATCTCCTCGCTCTGGCGCCAAGCATTAAGACTCCGCAGCCAGAAACGGATACCGAGATGTTTCCATGAGACCAACGCAGCCAGTCAAACCAAACAGGGATGTAACAGTACTCCTTGAGTCCATGAGTAGAACCGGTTTTCAGGGGAGAAAGCTCGGGGAGTCCCTCGGCATCTGGACCAGGATGATCCAGGATCCAGACTGCACGATATTCATGGGGCTCTCGGGTGCAATGATCCCGGCGGGTATGCAGAACGTGCTCATCGAGCTCGTCAGGCACCGCTACATCGACGTCCTCGTCTCCACCGGTGCAAACATCTTCCACGACACCTGCGAGCACCTCGGCGTGCGGCACTACATCGGCCACCATCACGTCAATGACGCGGCGCTCTTTGAAGAAGGGATCGACCGTATCTACGACGTCTTTGCGTACGAAGAGGAATTTCGCAGTGTCGATGCGGAGATCGCCCGGTTCGCCGACGAGATCGCACCGTTCCGGGGTTCCTCAAGAGAATTCATCCGACGCCTTGGAGACTGGCTCCGCAAAGAGCGGCCTGAGGGTCACTCACTCATAGCCACCTGCGCCGAATGCGACGTCCCGATCTTCATCCCGGCCCTCGGCGACTCCTCCATCGGCATAGGCCTCGTCATGGCACGCCGGCGCGGGGTTGACGTTGACGTCGACCAGCTCGCCGATACCGATGAGATCACGCGCATGGTCGAAGAGGCACAGAAGACCGGCGTCATATATATCGGCGGTGGCGTGCCGAAGAACTTCATCCAGCAGACCCAGGTCATCGCCTCGATCCATGAGCAACATATCGGCGGTCACGCCTACGCCATCCAGTACACCACCGACGCCCCGCACTGGGGCGGACTCTCGGGGTGCACGTTTGAAGAGGCGATCAGCTGGGGCAAGGAGGCACCGGAGTCACCACGCGTCCAGTGCTTCTGCGATGCCACGATCGCGCTCCCTATCGTCGCATCAGCACTCATCGGGAGCGGCGTCGAACGAACCTCTCCGGAGTGATCCGACGCTATCGGTAGAGAGGCGGATCAACCGCGCAGGTGCTCCCGGTCTACCACAACCCTTATTACTCTACTTCACCAAAGTTAGTAAGCACAAGTAACAGAATGCTGTGTCTGGAGCAGCACCCCTGGTGCTGCGAGTATCGCAAGATGCGAAATTCTATGTTGAGGTAGCCAAGCCTGGTATGGCGCAGGTTTGCTAAACCTGTGTCCTTCGGGACTCGAGGGTTCAAATCCCTCCCTCAGCGCTTTCACCGACGACGTCGATGATGAGGCGATCACATGGATGAAGAAGAGATAAAATACTTTGTTCGGATCAGAAACACTGATCTCGATGGCACAAAGGCCGTGCACATCGCGCTGACCGGCATCAAGGGCGTTGGTCCGCACACATCACGCACCATCGCCATGCTCGCCGATGTGGACCCGCGCGCCACGATCGGCAAGCTGGACGATGAATCGGTCACACGGATTGCAGACGCTGTCGACACCTACATCGAACAGGTGCCCAACTGGATGGTGAACCGACCAAAGGATGTCTATACCGGGGAGGCCCGCCACATCCTTGGAACGGATCTCACTCTGGCAGTCAGCGATGACGTCAACCGCATGCGCAAGATGCGCAGCTACCGCGGCATCCGGCACGAGACCGGACAGAAAGTCCGTGGACAGCGCACCAAAGCCTCCGGAAGGACGGGCACGACGGTCGGTGTCAGCAGGAAGAGAGGATGAAGAGGTGACTGAATGGGATATCCCGGAAAGAATTACAAACAATATGCGACACCCAAGCGGCGGTTTGAGAAGACCCGGCTTGAAGACGAAAAGAGGCTTATCATCGATTACGGCCTCCGGAACAAGCGTGAGGTCTGGAAAGCCCAGAGCGTGCTGAGAAAGTACCGGACTGCCGCCCGTGAGCTGGTTGCGCTCCGGTCAGCGGGGACCAACCCGGAGGAGTACGAGAAGAAGAGGGAACAGCTCATCAACCACCTTCACCGCTACGGTCTCGTCGGGGAAGATGCCGATATCGGTGATATCCTCGCTCTGAAAGTCGAGCAACAGCTCGATCGCCGTCTCCAGACGCTGGTCCTCAGGAAGGGGCTCGCGCGCTCCCCCAAGCAGGCCCGCCAGTTCATCACCCACGGGCACATCGCGATCGCGGGTCGCCGGGTGACCGTGCCGAGCTACCGGGTTGAGAGGGCTGAGGAGTCTGAGATCACCTACTACGGTCCCTCCCCGCTCACGAACGACGTCCACCCTGAGAGGGCCAGGATCGCCCGTGCAGGGATGAGGTGAGACCAATGGCAGACGAAAAATGGGGCATCGCCCACATCTATGCCTCCTTCAACAACACCATCATCACCATCACCGACCTCTCGGGGGCCGAGACGGTGACCAAGAGCAGCGGTGGTATGGTCGTAAAACAGGACCGCAACGAGAGTTCACCCTACGCTGCCATGCAGATGGCAACCCAGGTCGCCCAGACTGCGCGTGACAAGGGTATCACCGGCGTCCACGTCCGGGTGCGCGCACCCGGTCGGGGGAAACAGCGGAGTCCCGGTCCCGGAGCTCAGGCAGCGATCCGCGCCCTTGCCCGTGCAGGGATGAGGATCGGTCGTATCGAGGACGTCACCCCGGTTCCCCACGACAACATCCGTGGCAAGGGTGGCCGGAGAGGAAGGAGAGTGTGATGGAGATAGCGTTTTCTCGCCTGGATGAGAGGGTCGCGAAATTCACCGTAAGCGGTGTATCCATATCGTTCGCCAACCTGTTGCGGCGGGCGATGGTCAGCGAGGTACCGACACTCGCCATCGACAACGTCCGGATCTACGACAACTCAAGCGTTCTCTTTGATGAGATGCTGGCGCACCGGCTGGGGCTCATACCCCTGCGGACCGATCTGGATCGCTACGTGCCCCGGAGTGAGTGCACCTGCGAGGGGGAGGGCTGCCCGCTCTGCACGGCAACCTACACGCTCTCCGTCGAAGGGCCCGGAACGGTCTACTCAAGTGACCTGATACCTCAGGACCCTGACGCCGCACCGGCTGAAGGGGAGATCCCCATCATCACCCTCGATAAAGACCAGAAGGTCGTGCTCGAGGCATACGCCACCGTCGACACCTCAAAAGAGCATGCCAAGTGGCAGGCAACGACCGCCTGCGGCTACAAGAACTATCCGCAGATCACGGTCGACGAGAGGTGCGATGGCTGCGGCATGTGCATCGATGAATGTCCGCGGGATGTGCTCGAGCCCGGGAATGAGCGGGTTCGGGTCGTCAGGGATCGAGAGGAATCCTGTTCTCTCTGCAGGCTCTGCGAACGGGCATGCCTTGCCGGCGGCATCGGAAGCGAGCCGGCCATCCATATCGATGCTGACGAGAACCGGTTCATCTTTGTGGTGGAGAGCGACGGATCGATGCCAGTTCGGGAGATCATCGAGAGAGCGCTACAGTACATCCAGAAGACATCAGACGACCTGGTAGACGTGATAAACGAGATTACGGGAGAGGGGACTGAATGACGAAGATTACGAATAAGACGAACCCCCGGCTGGCAGCCCTCATCGTGACGCTCAAAGACGCGTCACGTGTACATGAGGCGAATATCTGGCGCGAGATCGCGAGGAGACTGGATGCGCCCAGGAAGAACTACGCCGAGGTAAACCTCAGCAAGATCGACCGCTACGCAAGTGAGGGCGAGACGATCCTGGTGCCCGGCAAGGTGCTTGGCAGCGGTGCAGTCAGCCTGCCGGTGACGGTCGCCGCGCTCGACTTCTCCGAGGCCGCGATGAGCAAGATCGTCGGTGCCAACGGGACGTGCATGACCATAGAGGACCTCGTTCGGGATAACCCGAAGGGAAGCAGGGTCCGGATCCTCAGGTGAGACGGATGGTTACAGTTATCGATGCAGATGGATTACTGCTCGGGAGAATGGCTAGCGTCGTCGCAGGGCGCGCGCTCGCCGGCGAGGAGATCGCCATCGTGAATGCAGAAAAGGCAATCGTCTCCGGGGATCGTGCATACGTTCTTGCGGCCTACTACAAGAAACGCGACCGCGGATCCCGCGAAGGAGGGCCGTTCTACCCGCGCCGACCCGACCACATCGTCAAGCGCACCATCCGGGGGATGCTCCCGTACAAGCGCGAACGCGGTGCTACAGCATTCAAGCGGATCAAGGTCTACGTCGGCGTCCCGGCCGAGTTCGCCGGGACAGAGAGCGAACCTCTGGAGGTAGCCCACATCAACCGATTGAGCAGCTCGAGGTACGTGACGGTCGGGGCGATCAGCACCAACCTTGGAGCAAAATATTAGATTAGGGATGATAGAATGGCAAAGATCGTCAATACCAGTGGGAAGAGGAAGACAGCAGTCGCCCGAGCGACCCTGAAGACCGGCAACGGCCGGGTTCGCATCAACTCTGTGCCCCTGGAGGTCTATGGGACCGAACTGGTGCGCATGAAGATCGCTGAACCCCTGTTGCTGGTTCCAAACGCACTCGACGGCGTCGATGCAGCGATCAACGTCTCTGGCGGCGGCGTGATGGGCCAGGCTGAGGCGGTGCGCACGGCGCTTGCGCGTGGCATCGTGGAATGGCACAACGATCCGTTGATCAAAGACGCCTTCCTGGCGTACGACCGCACCCTGCTCGTGAATGACTCACGGCAGAAGGAGCCCAAGAAGCCGCATGGTCCGGGTGCACGGGCAAGATTCCAGAAGTCTTACCGGTGAAGATATAAGGAGAGCAGGTACATTACTATGATACCCGTACGATGTTTTACATGCGGTAAGGTCATCTCCTCAGCCTGGAAGGAGTTCTGCGAGCGGCGGGAGGCGGGCGAGGATCCAAAACGGATCCTCGACCAGCTCGGCCTGGAGCGGTACTGTTGCAGGCGGATGTTGCTGACGCATAAAGAGACAGTGGAGGACCTGAGCCCGTATCAGTGAGGGGTCGTAGGGTAGCCTGGACATCCTATGGCGTTCGGGACGCTGTAACCTGAGTTCAAATCTCAGCGACCCCATCTTATTATGAAAGATTTTGAGGCTGCACGATGGAATCTTATACCCGGTATGAGAGAGCACGGATTATAGGGGCCCGCGCTCTGCAGATATCGATGGGTGCACCGATTTTGATTAAAACGACACTGATAGAGCCGCTCGAGATCGCACTGGAAGAGTATGATCAGGGCGTGATCCCTATAACGGTGAAGAGAAAGTAGTGAACTGATGACGACCATCGAAGACATAAAATTGAGAGTTATCCTGGACAGCCGGGGAAACGAGACCATCGAGGCTGAAATCCACACATGCTGGGGTTTTGGCCGGTCTGCGGCACCGAGCGGCGCCAGCACCGGGACCCATGAGGCCCGGGTGCGGCCGCCGCGTCAGGCTGTCGAGGATGCAGAGGCGAACCTGATTCCATCACTCATCGGTGAGGATACACGCGACCAGGTCCTGTTCGATGCACGGTTGCACGAGATCGACGGGACACCCAACTTCAGCTCGATCGGTGCGAACGTTGCTGTAGCACTCTCCCTTGCGTGCGCAAAAGCAGCAGCAGCATCCCTTGACCTCGACCTCTTCCGCTACCTTGGCGGCGCATTCGCCGATACGACTCCCCGGCCCCTGGGCAACGTCATCGGTGGAGGCGCGCATGCGCCGAACGCAACATCCATCCAGGAGTTCCTGGTGGTTCCCACCGGCGCCTCCAGCGCATCGGAGGGGGTCTTTGTGAACGCCGCGGTTCATGCGGCGGTGAAGAAGATCCTGCAGGAACGCGGAAAGCTCTCAGGGAAAGGCGACGAAGGTGCCTGGGCACCCGCGATATCTGACACTGAAGCGTTTGAGATCATAAGCGAAGCGATCGCCGGCGTCTCTGACGAGATGAACGTCGAGGTCCGTATGGGAATCGACGTGGCGGCAAGTGAACTCTGGGACGGCAACCAGTATCGCTACAAGGATACTGTGCGGACCCGTGAGGAGCAGGTCGCCTACATGGCTGACCTGGTCGACCGCTACAACCTCATCTACATCGAAGATCCCCTCACCGAGGAGGATTTTGAAGGGTTTGCCGATCTTACGGCAACGGTCGGGGATCGTTGCCTGATCTGCGGGGACGACCTCTTCGTGACCAACGTTGAACGGATCATGAAGGGTATCGAGACCTGCGCGGCAAACTGCGTGCTGATCAAACCAAACCAGATAGGGACACTCACCGATACCTTCGAGGCGATACGTCTCGCCCAGGGAAGCGGCATGGAGACGGTCATGAGCCACCGGTCCGGAGAGACCACCGATACAACGATCGCCCACCTGGCAACCGCGTTCGAATGCATATACCTCAAGACCGGCGCTGTCGGCGGAGAGAGGATTGCCAAATTAAATGAACTAATTCGTATAGAGGAGCTGATCTAGCTTGACTGGAAGCGAACTGGAAATCGAACTGAAAGAGCCACTGATACCTGTGGAGGAGTACCTTGCAGCAGGTGTGCATATCGGAACCCAGCAGAAGAACAAAGATATGATGAAGTTCATCTACCGCGTCCGCGGGGATGGACTGTACATCCTGGACATCCAGGCCACTGACGAGCGGATCAAGACCGCCGCGAAGTTCCTCGCGCAGTATGAACCGGCAAAGATCCTGGTCGTCACCTCCCGGCAGTACGGCCAGTATCCGGCGAAGATGTTCGCCGATGCCATCGGCGGTATGGCGGTCATCGGTCGTTTCATCCCGGGGATGCTCACCAACCAGCGCCTGCATGGCTTGACCAGGTACGTCGAGCCGGATGTGATCGTGGCGACCGACCCCATCGGTGATGCCCAGGCGATCACCGAGGCGGTCCAGGTGGGTATCCCGATCGTTGCCCTCTGCGACACCAACAACATGACAAAGTACATCGACGTTGTCATCCCCACCAATAACAAGGGCAGGAAAGCGCTCTCGATGATCTACTACCTCCTGACAAAGGAGGTGCTCCGCCTGCGCGGGGTGACCACTTCGCTCACGCCCGAGGACTTTGAGACAGAGTTATAAGAGGCAGGGCACAAAGAAGCTCGGACATTGATGGATATGCGGCCATGCAGTGTAGCAGGAATGTTCTATCCTGCTGAGCCCCGGCATCTGGAGCAACTGCTGGAGAGACTCTTCCAGCGGGGGGCTCCAGGTATCGATGCCCGGGGCATCGTCGCTCCCCATGCGGGCTACATCTACTCAGGAGAGGTCGGAGCTTGTGCCTTCTCTACCATACTACCTGATTTTGATGGTACGTTTGTCGTCATCGGTCCGAGTCACCGGGGATATGTGACCGCCGCCTCCGCCACGCCGTGGGAGACACCGCTCGGGATCGTCGATATCGATACAGGGTTTATCGATGCACTGGGCATCGGGATAGATGAGGCGGCGCACCGGGATGAGCACTCCATCGAGGTGCAGATGCCTATCATCAAATACCGGTTCCCGAGGGCGAGGATTGCGCCTATCATGATGGGACATCAGGGCTACGAGGCAGCAGGAGACCTTGCTGGGCACCTGATCCAGGCGATAGAGCGTACTGGGAGGGATGTGCGGATCGTCGCCTCAAGCGACTTCTCTCATTACGTCCCGGAAGATGTTGCCCGCAGACAGGACATCTACGCGATCGATGCGCTCAAAACCCTGGATGTGTCGGAGTTCTACCACCGACTTCAGGAGACCGGCGCCACGGTCTGCGGCTACGGCCCGATAGCAGCCATGTGCATCGCCTGCCAGGCGTTCGGTGCAGAGAAGGGGGAGCTGCTACAGTACGCGACCAGCGGTGATGTGACGGGAGACTTCAACCAGGTAGTGGGGTATGCGGCGATAGCGGTGGTGTAATTGGCAACGTGGAGCGCGCCGGGCAAAGTCTTTCTCTTCGGCGAGCATGCGGTGGTCTACGGGAAACCCGGTGTAGCGATGGCGATCAAACCCCGTGTCTTTGTCACGGTGAGGAAGTCTCGCAACCCGACGCGGCCCCGATCGCCCTACATCAACGAATGTTTCAAGCGGATGGGTGTTCGGGGGAGTGTCTACATTCGCTCACAGCTCCAGAGTTCGTCGGGGCTTGGATCATCTGCAGCAGTGACGGTGGCGACCCTCTGCGCGATCAACGACGAGTTCGGTCTCGGATATGCCCGTGAGGATATAGCGGATATGGCATTTACCATCGAGAAGAAGGTCCAGCGAGGAAGGGCCAGCCCCACCGATACCTACGTCTCCACAAACGGCGGGATAGTGCTCATCAGCGGGGATGCCAGGCGGAGGCTTCCCCCTCAGGGGCTCCAGCTTGTCGTAGGAAACACCATGGTGCCGCATAGCACCACGAAGATGGTGGAGATGGTCGGAGACCTGAGAGCGAAACGTCCCGAGATTGTAGATCCGATCCTGGACGCTATCGGCGCCGTGACGTTTGCCGCCCTCCATAGCATCCATAACCCAAAGGAACTTGGGCGGTGCATGGACATGAATAACGCCCTCCTGGAGGCGCTTGGCGTCGGTCACCCCACAAGCAGCAGGCTGATACTCGCCGCACGGGCGAGCGGGGCCTACGGGGCAAAGATCACCGGAGCAGGCGGCGGGGGATGTATCATCGCCCTCTGCCCGAAGCGCGCAAAGAACCGGGTCGCCGGTGCTATTGAGGCCTGCAATGGGAGGGCGATCATAACCACTATCGATACCGTCGGCGCGAGAAAAGAGAAGCATGACTGAGACCGTGATACTGAAACTGGGGGGGAGTGTGATCACTGATAAGTCGAAGGAGTGTACAATAGATCATGCTCGCCTGCGCGAGATCGCGGATCAGATAGCCGCACGGGACGGCACGATACATGTGATCGTCCACGGTGCGGGCTCGTGCGGGCACCCGGAGGCCAGGCGTTATCGTATCAACGATGGGCTTGATGCCAAGACCGTTCCCGGGGTCTACTTCACGCATGCCGCTGTCTCCCGCCTGAACGCTGCAGTGGTCGGCGCTCTGCGGGATGCTGGTGTTGAAGCGATCGGCATCCACCCCCTCGATCTGGCTCTCGCTGAAGGCGGCCGTTTGGCCTCACTTGAGACCCGTCATATCGCCGAAATGATCAGGTACGGTATTGTCCCCGTGCTGCACGGCGATGTGGTGATGGACCGCCTGAAGGGAGCCTGCATCGTCTCGGGCGATCAGCTCGTGACCCGGCTTGCCGTCGCGCTCGGGAGCAGACGGGTGGGGCTTGCGACCGACGTCGCGGGAGTCCTGCAGGACGGAGCGGTCGTCTCGCGTATCGACCGGGGTATGGTCGGGACGCTTGACGTCGGCGGGTCCGGAAACACCGACGTTACCGGGGGCATGCGGGGCAAGCTCGAAGAGCTCCTGACGCTTGCCGATGCCGGCACCGATTCACATATCTTCCATGTCTCGAAGGTGGGCCGGTTTCTGGACGGCGCGGAGCATGGCGGGACGATCGTGACCCGGAGAAGAGGCGTACCATGAGGGAAGAGACCGTCACATCAGCACGGAAACGGGACCACCTGGTCATCTGCTGCGAGCAGCCCATCGAGGCCGGTGACGCCGGGTTTGGGGATGTGCGGCTGGTCCATAACGCCTTTCCGGAGTGTGACATGAACGCGATCGAGACCGGGACCCGGTTCCTCGGCCGAACACTCGCCTCCCCCCTCTTCATTGCGGCGATGACCGGAGGACATCCGGATACCCTTGAGGTGAACCGGCGGCTCGCATGTGCTGCCGAACGGTATAACCTTGGTATGGGTGTCGGTTCTCAGCGAGCGGCATTGGAGAACCCCGAGCTGGAAGGGAGTTTCACCGTCGTGCGGGAGGAGGCGCCGCATGCCTTCCTCTGCGCGAACCTGGGAATCATCCAGCTCCGTGACCACGGTATCGAGTGGGCAGAGCGGGCTGTCGATATGATCGACGCAGATGCGATCGCCATCCACGTAAACTCGCTTCAGGAAGCGATTCAACCAGAAGGCGATCATGATGCAGCAGGATGCCTTGAAGCACTGCGCAACCTCTGCACAGAGCTCTCCTGCCCGGTCATCGTGAAGGAGACCGGTTCGGGCATATCAGCCGGAACTGCACGGGCAATCTGGTATGCAGGAGCAGGTGCCATCGATGTCGGCGGCTATGGAGGGACATCCTGGACGAAGGTCGAGTGTCTCCGGGCAAGAGATCCCGGCCTCATCAAGCTCGGGAACGCGTTCCTCTCCTGGGGCATACCGACGGTGGTGAGCCTCCGTGAGGTGCGGGCGACAGGAGGCCCGATCATTGCAACGGGCGGACTTCGATCAGGAGTAGATATCGCAAAAGCGATCGCACTCGGGGCGGATCTTGGAGGTATGGCGCTCCCCCTCTTAAAAGCGGCTATGGAGGGTGATGATGTGCTCTCTGCAACCATCGAGGCCATCCACCGCGAGCTCCGTGTTGCTATGTTTCTGACGGGATCCCGGACGATACAGGATCTCTCGCACGCACGGACGTATATAACCGGATTGACCCGGCAGATGATTGAAGAGATCGACTGACTACAAAAAAAAATTCTCACAAGGAGGATACATGGATATTGAGATCATAGCAGTGGGCGGATATAACGAAGTCGGCAGAAATATGACTGCCGTCCGCTGCGGGAAAGAAATTGTCATCTTTGATATGGGCCTGCGCCTCGACCAGGTCATGATCCATGAGGATGCTGATATCGAGAATATGCATTCCCTGGACCTGATCGAGATGAAGGCCATTCCTGATGATACCATCATGAATGCGATAGAGGGGAGTGTCAAGGCGATCGTCTGTTCGCATGGGCACCTGGACCATATCGGTGCGATACCAAAGCTTGCGCACCGCTACAATGCCCCGATCATAAGCACTCCCTATACGTCGGAGCTGATCAGACAGCAGATCGCAGGTGAGCAGAAGTTTGGGGTGAACAATAAACTTTTCGCCTTGAAGGCCGGCCAGCGCTACACCATCTCTCCGCACCTCGCACTCGAGTTTGTGCGGAGCCAGCACTCGATCATCGACACCGTCTTTCCGGTCCTGCACACACCACGGGGTGCGATCGTCTACGCAAACGATTTCAAGCTTGACCGGACGCCGGTGCTTGGAGAGCCGCCTGACTTCGCCCGACTGCGTCAGCTCGGGAAGGAGGGTGTGCTCGCCCTGATCGTCGAGAGCACAAACATCAGTGAGAAGGGACGTTGTCCGAGCGAGAAGATCGCGCGGGATCTGGTCCGGGATACCCTCACCAGTTACGAGGATGACAAGAGCGGTATATTCGTCTCGACGTTCTCGTCACATATCGCACGCGTAAAGACCATCGCCGAATGTGCTCATGAGATCGGCAGGAAACCGGTCCTGCTCGGGCGGTCGATGGAGCGTTACAGCTCGGCTGCTGAACAGCTGAAGTTGGTTGCGTTTCCTGATACGCTCTCGATGTTTGGCAACCGCCGGACCGTCGACCGGACGCTACGGCGGATCATGAAGACCGGGAAGGACAAGTTCCTCCCGATCGTCACCGGGCACCAGGGGGAGTCAGGAGCTATCCTGACGAGGGTTGTGATGGGGGACACCCCGTACAGGCTGGAGAAGGGCGACAAGATCCTCTTTTCGGCCAAGGTGATTCCGAACCCGATGAACCACGGGCAGCGCTACCTGGTTGAGGCCCGTGCGCGGATGGCGGGTGCGCGGATCTTTGATGAGCTGCACGTCTCGGGTCATGCCTACCGGGAGGACCACTACGAGTTCTTGCACCTCTTAAACCCGCAGCATGTCATCCCCTCGCACGGTGATATCGATATGACCGGTAATTACGCGAAATTCGCAGAGGAGATCGGGTACACCCTCGGAGACGACCTCCATATCCTGCGCAACGGGCAGAGAATTTCAGTGAAGTAGGAGGGAGGGGCATGACGACGCTTAAAGACTACCTGGAGAGGAACGCCGACAGAATGGATAAGGTGATCAACCGCTACTTCGGGAGCGCCTATAGCGACCTTTTCAAGGCGAGCGCCCACCTGCTCCATGCGGGAGGAAAGAGGCTCCGTCCGGCGGTTGTCATCCTCGCTGCGGACGCTGTGAAGAAGGGGAGCTCGGATGATCTGATCCCGGCGGCCCTCGCGCTTGAGCTGACACACAACTTCACCCTGATCCATGATGATATCATGGATGGGGACGTCACCCGGCGTGGTGTTCCGACGGTGCATACGGTCTGGAGTGAGCCGATAGCGATCCTCGCAGGGGACGTGCTGTATGCAAAGGCATTTGAGTTCATATGTCTCTCCAATGCTGGAGATCTCGAGAAGATCCGTGCGGTGAAGATGCTTGCCCGGACATGCACCGAGATCTGTGAGGGGCAGGGTATGGATATAGCGTTTGAAGCGAGGGAGGATGTCTCTGAGGCGGAGTACCTGGAGATGGTCAGTAAGAAGACCGGTGTGCTCTACGGCGCGTCTGCCGCGATCGGCGGGATACTTGCGGGTGCAAACCCGGTCCAGGCCGATGCCCTCTACCAGTTTGGTGTGAACAGTGGTATGGCGTTTCAGATACAGGATGACCTGATCGATCTCTACGCGAGCAGCGAAGAGAGCGGGAAAGACCGGGCATCAGATATCAGGGAGGGTAAGCAGACCTTGATCGCGATCAGGGCGCGGGAGAAGGGTCTGGATCTTGCTCCGTATCGAAAGGATCTCTCAGACACAGAGATCGATGAGCTGGTCACCTTCCTTGAGGGTGCCGGCGTCATCGACGAGGTCCGGGCCACGGCGATCGAGCGGGCGGGCGTGGCAAAGGAGGCTCTTGCGCTCCTCCCGGACACGGAGGAGAAACGCCTGCTCGGCGAGATTGTGGACTTCTTCATAGACCGGAGTTTCTGAGGGTATGACCACTGATATCGAACATCTGCTCTTCATCTACGCTCTGCAGAACGCAGTGAAACACGATAGTGCCCCAAAAAGCGGAGCGGTCATCGGTGCGGTGCTCGGGAATCATCCTGAGCTCCGGAGCCGGGTTCGCGAGGTCGGTCCCCTTGCAGGGAGGGTGGTCGCGGAGGTTGCGGTGATGGCCGGGCCTGAGCGGAGGAGGCTTCTTGAGGAGCTCGCCCCTGAGCTCCTCAGCGAGCTCAGCCAGCCCCGGGATCGCTCGCGGGATCTTCCTGCCCTCGAGGGGGTGGAGGGCGGCGTTGTGATGCGATTTGCGCCAAACCCGAGCGGGCCGCTGCATCTTGGCCATGCCCGTGCTGCTATCTTAAACGACTACTATGTTCGGCGGTATGGGGGTCGATACGTCCTCCGTATCGAGGATACGGACCCAAGAAGGGTTGATCCCGCGGCATACGAGATGGTGCGTGAGGATATCGAGTGGCTGGGGCTTGGTATCACCGACGTTGTCTACCAGAGCGATCGGCTTGAGATCTACTACGATTGGTGCCAGAAGCTCATCGAGCTCGGCGGCGCCTACGTCTGTGTCTGTGACGCCGAGTGGTTCAGGAGCCTGAAGCTCGAGAAGCAGGCTTGTCCCTGCCGGGATCAGACGGTCGATGAGAATCTGGAGCTCTGGCAGCGGATGCTTGATGGGGAGTTCTATGAGGGGCACGCAACCGTCCGGGTGAGGACGGATCTCACTCACCCTGACCCGGCGATGCGGGACTACTCGGCGATGCGGATCGTGAATACGCCTGCCCATCCCCGGGCGCTGGATGCCACTGTCTTTCCACTGATGAACTTCTCGGTCGCGATCGATGACCACCTCCTCGGGATCACCCACGTGATCCGTGGGAAGGATCATATCGCAAACACGGGAAGGCAACGCTATATCTTCAATTACTTCAGGTGGAAGCCTCCGATCTATTACCATTACGGCCGGATGGGGATATCGGGGGTTGTCCTCTCGACGTCGAGTATGCGGGAGGGTATCAGGAGCGGGGTCTACACCGGGTGGGACGATCTGCATCTCGGGACGCTCCGGGCGATCGCGCGCCGCGGGATCCAGCCTGAGGCTGTCCGGGAGGCGATGGTCGATATCGGGATGGGAGAGACCGATATCACGTTCTCATGGGAGAACCTCTACGCCCAGAACAAGGAGATCATCGATCCGAAGGCGAACCGATACTTCTTCGTGCCGGATCCGATCGAGGTTGTCGTAGAGGGCGCGCCGGTCCACGAGGCCCGTGCGCTCCTCCATCCGGGTGATCTCGCGCGGGGGGTCAGGACCCTCATCACTGATGGAAGGGTCCTCCTCCCGGAGGCGGATATCGAGGGGCGGGGTATGGTCAGGCTAAAGGATCTCTATAATGTCCGGATCACGTGGGATGGGGGGATCCCGCACCTCTCATATGCCGGAGAGGCCCTCGAGGATGCCCGACGTGAACGGGCGCCGATAATCCAGTGGTTGCCAGCGAACGCAAAGATCCCCTGCACCCTTCATACGCAGGATGGGGATGTCGAGGGATTCTGCGAGCCTCTGGTTGCGGGAGAGGTGGGGAACGTCGTCCAGTTCGAGCGGGTCGGGTTTGCGCGGATAGATGCGGTGACCGACGATGGCCGGGTGGATGCGTTCTTTGCGCACCGGTGAAGACAGGCTTTTCTTCCGGCATCGTCATGGGCGGGGGGTCGCCTCCGCCCGCCCGACCAGTTCCCGGAGCACCGTCCGCGCGAGCCCGACGTTGCCATAGTCCCGTTCCGTGGCCACCTCACGGATGCAGGCCGGCACTTCGATGAGTCCTTCAGCTTCCTGGATCTCTGATGTGAGCGCTTCGAGGTCTATGTTCTCGTGTATTCTCTCCTGACGCCATACCGCGGGTCCCCGGTCCGCCGGGTTGGCCGAGATGACTGCCCCACCGTGCCTGCAGATCGTTCTGAACAGCCATCTCCGGTTCTGCCAGGCGAGGATGTAACCAGGGTCCAACATGAGCGCGGTGTCACAGCAGGCGATGGCGTCCTCATGCTCCCCGAGGCATGAGAGGGCATACGCCTTCCGTTGCCATGTCGTCGCATCCCCCGGATCGATGGTGAGCGCCTGATCGAAGCTGGCGGCAGCCTCGCCGTAGCGGCCGGCTTTGAGGAGAGCAAAGCCCTTTCGCCTCCATGTGATAGGATCATCGGGAGAGAGTTCAAGGGCCTTATCGTAGCAGGCGATCGCTTTGTCAAACTCCTTTGCAGTGCAAAAGACCTGTCCCCGGGTGTACCATATTCCGGTATTCTCTTCTCTGATCACCATTCCCCCGTACGGGGGGGGCCATCCCATAAGAATCTAGCTCCTGACCATCCATAACGGATAAGTCCGATCGGGTGGGATATTGCTGTAGTATGAGCGGTACGATTCTTGTTGCTTATGCCACCCGCTACGGTTCGACCGCTGAGGTGGCTGAGGAGATCGGTGATGAACTCCGGAAGGGAGGTGCCAGGGTTGATGTGCGGCCGGTCGGTGAGATCGATGATCTCGCCCCATACGGGGCGGTCATTGTCGGGAGCCCGATATACATGGGGAAGTGGCTCCCCGAAGCACAGGTCTTCGTCGAGCGGCACCAGAAGTTCCTCCGTGATATACCGATCGCCTATTTTGCCGTAGGGCTCTCGGTTGCCGGTGGGACCCCTGATGCCACCGGAAAGGCTGAGGCATCGATGGGTTCGGTCAGGGTGCTTGCCAGTCCTGTGGATATCGGTATATTCCCTGGGAGGTTGGAGAGCGATCGCCTGTCCTCCGCAGACCAGATGATCATCAGGCTTATAAGGGCAAAGGCGGGCGATTTCCGGGATCAGGAGGCTGTCCGTGCCTGGGCTCGGGGTCTCGAGGCGAAGATCGCCCGGGCCTGATGGGTCGGGAGGTCCTAGCCCCACTCCAGCGCTCGCTTCCTCCCTGGTAAAGATCGGTGTCAGACCCGATCCGCCCCGCAAAAGCTCGTCCCCGTGCCGTGGACCACTGACGGCTATCGCCATGGGCTTTTGCGCACCTCGATGGAGGACCGTGCCCTGAGCGCATGCAGGCGCAAACGCCCACGTGGGATCTCAGATGACCGGGGTGTTTCGTAAAACACCATTGGAGGGAGGTACTTCCCCGGCCGCTGAGGTGGCGTGGTAGGGGCGAGGGGAGAATATAATAGCGGTGTAAAAATAAAAAGGCGTCTATCTTACTGTTGCGCCTGAGATAGGTTTAAATATCAGCGCCCAGTATCACTGCACACCATGACATGGAGTGGGGGTCCCCGGGACCCAATATTTCAAAGGAGTCACGTAGAGCGCCCAAAAGCCCCAAGGTGGCGAGGGGTTTGGAGAATTTTTCCTTGTCTCGTTCTCCTCTGCCTCATCGCCGGAGTTGGCCAGGCGCAGAGCTCTGATGACGCCGCCGGCGTCGTGCCACAGGGAGTGGTGGTCAAGACAGTGCTCTCTATTGTCCCTGAATCCGGTAGCAGTGTATCACAAGGGGGTTCTTATGAGAGCTCCGGGCTTTCCGGTGCCCTGCTCTGGAAGCACAGATTTCGGGATGCGGTGACTGCGATCGATATGCCCGCTGATGGGTCGTCGGTTGCTGTAGGGACCACCGGAGGGGAGGTTGTCCTCTTAGATAGCACCGGTAACGTGCTCTGGACTCACCAATCTGGTACCCCGATCGCGGGGCTTGGGATCACGGTCGATGGGAGTGCCATCGTGGCAGGAACCGGGAACTGGACCGTTCTGCTTGATGGTAGCGGCGGGGTTCTCTGGACGATGGATGCAGGGGGCAGGGTGCTTGGAGCCGACATATCCCCGGAGGGAGAATACTGCGTCGCCGGGACCGCTGAAGGGGACGCTCTCCTCACCAACAGTCAGGGCGATCTCCTCTGGAAGGTGCAGTCAGGAAGCGCTATCACCGCCGTTGCAATCGATCCTGAGGGTGTATTCGTTGTTTTAGGAACTGAGGACGGTTTCATACGTCTTCTGGACTTGTGGGGAGAAGTCCTCTGGGAGTATGATGTGGGAAGCACCATCCAGAGCATCTCAGTGTCGGCCAACGGATCCATCGCTGCCGGAACCAGAGGTTCCGTGGTCCTCCTGCTGGATAGCGAAGGGCGCGGGGGAGCCGTCTGGTCGGGTGACTGTCCGGTCACTGATATCCACCTTGGCGCGGACGGTTCACGGATCGGTGCCGGGACCGACGGAGGGTATGTGTACCTGCTGAGCGATGCCGGGACGTCGCTCTGGGAGTTTGGCAGGGTCGGGGGCGTGGGAGAGGCGGACTGCGCCGTCACCGCAGTCTCGTTTTCATCATCTGCCGATTACCTGGTCGCAGGATCTGATAACCGGAACATCTACTACTTTGCCTTCACCGCGAAGATGCCGCCGACCACGATCCTGGAACAGGATACGACTGCCCCGGAGACCACGACCCTGCCGGTCGCAATCCTTGGTGATATGCAGGGTGATCAGGGGACAGATTCCATAATTCCCGGGGATACCACAGAGCCAGTGCAGCAGGAAGCGCCCGGTCTCTCTCCTGCTCTTGTTCTTGGAGCCATAGCGGTCACGGCCTTCTTCCGGCGCATTGGCCGGTGAATCATGTTGTGGGTCCCTCCGCACCCCCCCATCTCTCTATCACGCTTCACAAGATGGATATAGGGTGCTCGCTCACCTACCTGCAGGTATCAGGTGAGCCGGGTGAACAGATACTCCTTTGTCGCAAGGATGCCCGACGAGCCGGGAGCACTTCACCGTGCTGCCGAGATCATCAAATCCTACTCGGGCAACATCAACCGTATACAGTATGATCGCCGGATCGACCCCGCAACGGTCTTTTTTGAGGTGACCGCCGGGCCGGAGACCTGCCACCAGCTAAAGGAAGATCTCCATGCGATCGGCTACCTCCAGGAGACGCTCCCCACGCTTGGGTTTCTCAAGTTCTCTGTATACCTCCCCCATAAGCCCGGGGCTCTCTTCGACCTCCTCACCTACATCACCGGAGCGGGCGCAAACATCGCCTACATCGACTTCGATGACCGCCGATCTGATCCCGGAAGGGTCACCATCAGCCTGAACGTCGAAGAGTCGGCGATCGTGGAGAGTCTGCTCGATCGGTTGAAATCTCGGTATCGGCTTGAGATCCTCGAGTACGACACAACCGGGGAGAGACTCGATGATACCGTCTTCTACGTCAGGTTCGCCCAGGCGGTTCGGGGACTGATCGGGAGTGCGGAGGATGGGTTCCTCCTCTCCCTCCTGCACGACGTCAACCATATCGTCCAGGAGCTCCAGAGCCTCGGCCAGGATCCGCGAGAAGCCTTTGAATGCATCCTCATCACCGGGAGAACGCTTCAGGAGACCACCGGGGAGGGGTTCTACGCGGACGTCCAGCGTATCCGGATCAGTGATGTCGTCGAGGTCTTCTGTTTCCAGATGCCGGGCGGCGGGAACATCTTCCTGCTCTGCGGCCCCGACGAGGTCGTCATGATCGATACCGGCTACGGCATCTACCATCAGGACGTGGTGCGGATGCTCCAGCACTACGGTCTTGGAGATCTCCGAAAGATCCGGAGGATCTATATCACCCACGCCGATGCTGACCACTGCGGAGCGGGGGGGCTTTTTGGGGCAGAGGCGTATATGCACACGGGATCGCTTGCGATCATCCGCCAGGCGAACCGGGCCTACGGCTCCCGGAGCGAGTCCTCGATCCTCGAGGAAGTCTATACGACCATCATCAACCTCTTCTCGCACTTCGCCCCGCCGGAGAGCCCCGCCCTCTTTCCGGAGGAGAGTATCGGTATGCGCTCGATCTTTCCCATCCTCACCCGCTTCAGGGTCCATGACCTTGAGTTCGAGGTCCTCGAGTCCCTGGGCGGGCACCTGCACGGACAGGTCTACTTCTTATGCCTGGAGCATGGGATCATCTTCACTGCTGATACGCTGATCAACTTCGGAAGCCTCGATGAGGAACGGAGGCGCTATAACTCGCTGGCCGACTTCCTGGTGACCTCGGTCAACGTCGATAGCGACCTTGCACGCACTGAGCGCATTGCGCTGCTTGAACTGATTGCAGACCTGGATAAGGATCTTATCCAGTCCGGGCGGCGGTGCCTAGTTGCATGTGGCCATGGCGCCATATCTGTCCTCTCGGGTGGAAGGCTGGAGGCGGCAGGCCCGATCGAGCGTTACCGGCCCGAGGGAGGCCGGGGGGGTTAGAACGCTTCCCCGGCGATCCGTCAGATCTCCGGGCACCAGAATACATATATTCTGACACCTCACCAGGGTGGTTCTCCGCATGTGAGCGGGGAAGTGGTGAGATGGCACAGACAATCGTTGATACCCTGATGCAGGAGCATAAGGTGGTGCTCTCGATACTCTCGGAACTCGCGAACAAAGGCGTCAGCGGCCGGGAACAGAAGTACAGTTCCCTGAAAGAGAACCTCATGCCGCACGTCATAGGAGAGGAGCAGGTCCTCTATCCGAGACTCAAAGAGGTGACGGAGACGCGGGATATCGCCTTCGAGGCCATCGAGGAGCATAGTGCAGTCAAGACGTTGCTCAGCCAGCTCGATGGTGTATCTACGTCAGACGAGGAGGTCTGGGTGGCGAAGCTGAAGGTGATCCAGGAGAACCTGCAACACCACATCCGTGAAGAAGAGGGGATAATCTTTGTAGAGATGCAGCGGAGGATGAGTAACGACGAACTCTCAAGCCTCAACAGCCAGTACGAGGAGGCAAAGAGAAGCGTGATGGCGGTTGCGGCACGCTGAGGGCGCGGGTGCACGGGCATCGGCGCCCCCCTATTTTTGAGCCTCGCTAACGAAACAGTTAAATTCGGCACCGCCCATTGGGCAGCCGGGCGTATGGCACATATCCTCGATCTGATCAGGACTGATCATGACTTTATCAGGAATATTCTGGAGGAGCTCGCAGGGAATCCTGATACTCGGGACATCCGGCGCCTCACGCTCCACCGTGAGCTGCTGGGGCATCTGTATGCAGAGGAGGTCACCTTGTATGCACGGCTCCGGGGCGCGATGCCGGAGGAGATCGGGCAATCCATCCGAGAACATGGTGAGATACGGGATCTGCTTGCCCGCCTCGATGTGATCCCGCTTGGGGATGTGGCGTGGATGCTGACACTTACCGAGCTGAGGGATCGTATCGGGGCGCACTTTGTTGCGGAGGAGGATGGGATCTTCCCGCGCGCTGAGCACAACCTCAGCAGGAGGGAACTCTTTGAGCTCAGCGAGGGGTTTGAGTCGGAGAAGCAGAAGATGGCAGAATTTCCGGTGGTTTAGTCGGCTGCTTCATCGTAATTTTCGCATCTATTTCCGGCATCGGACCATAGAGTTCCTCACGTCGGGGGTGGGGGCAGGGGAGAGGGCGGTAGCCACAGGTGGTGGATGGTTCATGCCATGGTCTCAGCGGTGCAACCCGTACCATGGAATTGACTTAACAGGAGGCTTTTGTTAATGATCATTCGAAACCGTTATCGTCCCTGGAGCCTGATAACCGTTGATGAGGGTCTTTATCACAAGCGGGAGGACGATCGCGCAGGGCAGGGAGCTCTACCGCAAAGATACCCCTGCATACTCCCGTGAAACAAGCCGCTGCTTCATCCACCCGTTCGATCTCCTGGAGATCGGTGCAGAGGAGGGGGACTCACTCCTCCTCTCCACGGTTGCGGGGGAGGAGGTCTTCTCCGCAACCCCATCCGAGGATCTCGTCCCCGGAACCATATTCATCCCCTGCGGGCCGCATGCGAACGCGATCCTGCATGCGGATACGCATGGGACCGGCGCCCCCGACTACAAGTGGCTCGAGGGAACGCTTGCACGGGCCGATATGCCCCCACGGTCGGGCTGGGAGGTCCTTGGAGAGCAAGGCGGCGCTTCGTGCCCTCAAGTGCCGGAGCCCGGTGGGGATGAGAGCGGTAGTACCACGTTCCGCGATGTCGTCTGCCCGCTCTGCGGGTGCCTCTGCGACGACCTCGTCGTTCAGGTCAGAGGGGGTATCGTCACATCGGTGGACAACGCCTGCGCCCTTGGGTCAGAGAAGTTCCTCTCAAGAAGCCGCCTTTGTACCCCCATAGCGAGGAATGGGGAAGCGTGGACGTCGATCGGGTTTTTTGAAGCGATCCGGTACGCCGCGGAGGTGCTCGCCGATGCCGAGCGGCCGCTCCTCTTTGGATGGAGCGGTACCTCTTCGGAGGCGCAGTGCATCGGCATCCGCATCGCCGAGGAGATCCGGGGTGTCATAGATAACTGCTCCTCGATCTGCCACGGCCCTTCGATCATGGGAATCCAGGAGGTCGGTCACCCGGGGTGTTCGCTCGGCGTTGTGAAAAACCGCGCTGATGTCGTCATATACTGGGGCTCAAACCCGATAGAGTCGCATCCACGCCACCTCTCGCGCTACACAACCTACGTCAACGGCCGGTACCGGGATAATGGGCACCAGGATCGGACACTCGTCGTCGTGGATATCAGGAAGACCGATACTGCAAAGATTGCCGACGAATTCCTCCAGATAACACCTGGCGGGGATTACGCTGTCTTCTCATCTCTGCGCGCGATCGTCAGCGGCCATGCGGATGTCCTCCCCCAAACGATCGCGGGCATCCCCCGGGAGAGGTTGATATGGCTCGCCGATCTCTGCAAGAATGCTCAGTTCGGTGCGCTCTTCACCGGGATAGGTCTGACCCAGTCCCCCGGCAGGTACAAGAACGTGCGCAGTGCAATCGAGTTCGTCGCTGAACTCAACCGGCACACGAAGTTCACTTTGACGCCTATGCGAGGACACTGGAACGTCAACGGTACCAACCAGACATTCACCTACCTCACCGGATTCCCGTACGGCGCTGATTTTTCGCGCGGTACACCGTACTACAACCCGGGCGAGACCACGGTGGTCGACCTGCTTGGCCGGGGGGAGGCTGATGCCTGTCTTATCATCGGCGCCGATCCTGGAGCGCACCTGCCGAGGAGGTGTAACGAACACCTGGCGACGATTCCCACGATCGTCATCGATCCCTTCGTCTCGCTCAGTACCGCCTTTGCAGATGTCCATATCCCGGTTGCGTGCGTGGGGATCGACTGTGAAGGGACAGGTTACCGGATGGACTCCATACCGATCCGGCTACGAAGGGTCCTCGACTCCGATCTGCCAACCGATGAGGAGGTGCTGTCGCAGATACTGCATCTCATACGGGAGGGGGCGCGGTCCTGCGCCACAGAACATGCGATATCCCGAAATGCCGGGGAGATGATGCCGCGGGCTCTTTTATGATGTGTGTCCAAGGGGGGCTCCCTGCCGGCATGGTAAATCGAATTAAACTAACATACGGGAAAAATTAAATAGTTATAGTTTATAGCATCTATGTGGTGCCACCGCGATAGCGGTGCATCATCTGAAGAGACGACAGCAGTGAACTGGAGCAGCTCGCCTCTATTGTCGACATCATGGTCAGCGCAGGTTGTAGTCAAACTCTGAACTCCTCTCTCAAAAGACTCTGGGCATCCGAGAAAAGGAAAGGAAACGCACCGGATGGATAGGTATCCTGGGTGTCCGGAACCACGGGCGTCATTGCCAGAGTGTGGGCGGGGATGGCCTCCCAGACCCGCCCCTGCCGTCTATCAGCAAATCCATTGTCGAGTCTATTCGTTATGATCGGGCTATAGCCCCTTCTTTAAGGTTCATTCGCCCCGGAAGGTCCAGGAGTTGGATGGATCTGCATTCGTGCGCCTGTGGATCGCCCCGTGAGGCAGGTGAAGTGAAAATACTTTCAAAACAGGTAAAGTTAAATATCTATAGTTAAATGAGAGTATGGTGACACTGCACAGCAGTGCATCATGGTAGAACCTCGAAGACATCCCACCGGGGCCGTCGTGCCGGGCGCCCCGGCGGGGTGTCTCGCGATAACGGATCTATTTTTCTGAACCCGGGTTTGCTGTAGTGCAGCGCTTCATCGTACGTCCCTCGGTGGATCGGAGTGGGGTCACTCCTCCGATCGACTGTAGAGATCGTCCACCGTCGCCGCATCGCCGCCGCTCTCGATGAGCAGGTCCAGGTAGGCATAGATCGCGGGGGCATCCTCCATCAGGAGGTCGGGAGAGATGTGGTAGAGCATGAAAGCGTGCGCAAAGAGCATTGCTTCTCGCTCTTCACTGCCCGGGGGCGTGACCCCTGCCAGATACGGTCCGGGCTTTGCGGCAAGGGCTGGAAAGACCGTGCTCTCCTCGAATCCCATGGTGTGGTAGACCGCATAGCCCACCTGCTCGATGAAGACATCACCGGCCCGCTCGGGGTGCCGATCTGAGCGGATGTAGATGGCGTTCTCCTTCGGGACGTATAGGCCGAGTGCATGCCCGGAAGGGCTCTGTTCAAACACTTCACTTTTGCTATCGATGTAGACGGTGAGATCCTCGATGAACTCATCCCTGACCTTGATGCTCTGCTGTAGCACGAGGGCCTCGGCGAGTGCCGCCGCGGTGTTGTTTCCATCCCTGTTTTCCAGTCGGAATCCAGCGACCTGGCTCACCGAGAAGGCCGAGCAGACGATGACCAGGAGGATGATCGACACAACCAACCGTGATCGAAATCGTGGTTTCATGGCCTGTTCTCCCTAGTTTCAGAAGAGTTTCTAAGAATGTAATATATATTTTTCTATCAATAGAAATTTCTATATACCTAGTATTTTGTAAAATGCTTCAATTTTATCTGTTAGTTTGATAAAAAGTATACTTTTAATGTGTCATTCTTCTACGACAGGGGTATACAGTAGTCATATACAAAGACTATCCAACACCTAATTACCCATGCAGGCGCATACTAGAAGCGATGAAACAGATCGCCCTCTATGGAAAGGGTGGAATCGGGAAGTCCACCACTGCAGCAAACCTCTCGGCAGCCCTTGCGGGGGAAGGTCTTGATATCCTGCAGATCGGCTGCGATCCGAAACACGACAGCACCCGCATGCTGATGCACGGAACCTGGATTCCGACGGTGCTCGATCTCATACGGGAGCGGGGGGATGAGAATATCACAGTCGACGATGTTGTCTATCATGGTTTCCGGGGGGTGCGGTGCGTCGAGGCGGGTGGCCCTGAGCCGGGCGTCGGATGCGCAGGCCGGGGCATCATCGCGACGTTCCAGCTTCTCGAGCGCCTGGATGCCCTCAAAGGGGACGTGATCGTCTACGACGTCCTCGGGGATGTTGTCTGCGGTGGGTTTGCCATGCCGATGCGCGAGGGCTACGCGCAGGAGATCTATCTGGTCACATCGGGAGAGCTGATGTCGATCTATGCGGCAAATAATATTGCAAAGGCGATCACCCGTCTTTCGCGCCGCGCACGGAGCCGGTGCGCGCTCGGGGGGGTGATCTGCAACGCAAAGAACATCGAGGGCGAGGAAGATCTGGTGGCTGAATTCGCCCGGCGCATCAACTCCCAGCTCATCGCCTACATTCCCCGGTCCCGGGAGGTCCAGATCGCTGAGTTGCATAAACAGACGGTCGTCGAGTACGCTCCGGAATCAGACCAGGCAGCCGTTTATGAGGAGTTGGGGCGCGCGATCTATGGAAACAGAAAGACGAGCATCCCTACCCCCCTCGAGATGGATGAACTCGAGTCCTTCGCCTTTGAGTCCGTCCAGGTTTGAGGGATGCACCCTGACCGGGGCGCTCTCAGTGCTCACGGAGCTGCAGGATGCCATCTGCATCATCCACGGTCCGGCGGGGTGCGCGCACCACAACTTCTCCCTCCTCCACGCAACCCTGCTCTCGAACGACCGGTTCGAGATTCCCCGCCTCCTCTCAACGGACCTTGACGAGAACGACATCATATTCGGGGGCGAAGAGGCTTTGGAGGCGGCCATTGCCCGGGCACTCACGCTCACTCCCGCTCCGGCCTCGATCTTTGTCCTCACAACCTGTATCGTCGAGACGATAGGGGATGACACCGAAGCCGTCTGCGCGAAACACCGAGGCATCCCGGTGATCCCTGTGGCGACCGCGGGGTTCCTCGGTGGGGTCTTTGAGACCGGTATCAGAAACGCCCTCTCATCGGTGGCCTCGCTTGCCCGGCCCGGGGCTGAACCGACCCTCTCGGCAAACCTGATCGGGGAGAAGAACCTGGAGTACGGCGTCGATGAGAACGCGGCCGAGATCGCCCGCCTCCTCGGGAGGCTTGGTCTCGGCATCAATCTCCGGTTTGTGCGCGGGATCACCACCCATGACATCGAGCGCCTCGGCTCCGCCGCCCTCAACATCCTCCGGGATCCGGGACTGCGACCGATCGGCGAAGATCTCCAGAGGCGGCTTGGCACCCCCTATATAGCCTCGTTCCCGGTCGGGCTTTCCGGGACATGCCGCTTCCTCGACGAGGTGGGAAGGGTCTGCGGCATCGATGCCTCCGACGCTGTTGAGGAGGAGCGCGCCTACCAGAGGGCGATGCTTGAGGGGTTCTGTGATATGGCCGGGAGCCGGGTGAGGTTTGCACCCCTCCATGCCATGCTCGAGACCGATCCTGTGGCGGAGGCTGTCTGCACCGAGTGTGCCCGGGCGCTCGACCTCACGATCGCTCCGGATGGGACCCTGGTGCCGTTCCCTCATCCAGCGCCGGTCGGAACCGCAGGGGTCCGGAGGATGTTACATCGATGGAGGCTCCAGATCCGGGGGTGAATCTCCTGGAAAGTTGGCTGCCATCGGGGAAGGGATGGCGCCGGGGTCCACAGCATGGATCTTCATGGCCTCACACACATATGCCGGCATCCCCCCCCACCCCCATGGCGATACCCGGGGAGGGCCGTACCCGGGAGAGTAGACCCCCGCGCCGGCTCCCTCTTCAGCCCCTTCCCATACCCTGGACCGTGGGAGGTATCTCCACGGGGGGTGGGGCAGACGGGGAGGGGGCAAAAGCCCCCTCCCCTGTCTCTGTATTCTATATGCGCCGACGTTTCTCTCCCCGGGCAGAGGGGCACCGGAGAAGCCAGAGGAACACCCCCCGAGGATCTCTCGAATGTACGGTTGACAACGAGCAGTAGTAGCCTGGTTTTGCGAGGTCTCTCCCTTCTTTCAATATGTCAGCATCCCCCACCCCGCCCGGCCTCCGGCCTCCTCCCCCGCCCCGAGGGGCGGGGGCAGTCGTGGCGATATCCGGGGAAAGGCCGTACCCGGGGCGCATCCCCATACACTGGACCGTGGGAGGTATCTCCACGGGGGGTGGGGCAGACGGGGAGGGGGCAAAAGCCCCCTCCCCTGTCTCTGCTCTCAATATGCCGGCATCCCCCACCCCGCCCGGCCTCCGGCCTCCTCCCCCGCCCCAAGGGGCGGGGGCAGTCGTGGCGATACCCGGGGAAAGCCGTATCCGGGAGAGTAAACCCCTGCGCCAGCTCCCTCTTCAGACTCGCCCCATACACTGGACCGTGGGAGGCATCCCCACGGGGGGAGGGGCAGACGGGGAGGAGGCAAAAAGCCCCCGCCCCTGTCTCTGATTTCAATATGCTGGCATCCTGCTCTCAATATGCCAGCATCCCCCCCGCCCGGCCTCCGGCCTCCTCCCCCGCCCCGAGGGCCGTATCTGGGAGAGTAGACCCACGCGCCGGCCCGCTCTTCAGCCCCCACCCCTATCTCTGCATTCAATATGCGCCGACGTCTCTCTCCCCCGGGCAGGGTGGCGCCAGAGAAGCCAGAAGATATTGAATAGGGGCGTGAGCTTGCACTTATCCGGGCCCTTTGAAGATGCCCATGAAGAGCATGATCACCGGGATGACCTCAAGACGTCCAACCCACATGACCATGATGAAGAGGATCTTCGCCGGACCATCCATATCGGGCGAGACAAAGCCCGTGGTCATGCCGTTGTTGCACATGGCAGAGACGACCTCAAAGATCACGTTGCTCGAGTCGAAGGGTGTCGGCTGAAGGTGCATCACAAGCACCGTGGCGATGAAGATGATCAGGAAATAGAGCATTATAACAAGCATATTTCGGGAGATCTCGAGATCAGCGATGTTCCTTGGGATCACCCTCCCTTCGTACCTGAAGGGCACGAGCACATTTCCTGAGACAAACATCCGCCGGAACCACCAGAGCAGGCTCTGAAACCCGAGAACCACCCGGGAGAGCTTGATGCCCCCCGCGGTGCTCCCGGACGATCCGCCTATCACGATCAGCATCGAGAGAAAGAGGACCGTCACACTCGCCCATTCATTCGGGGAGGCGATCTGAAATCCGGTGCTGGTGACCGCAGCGGCCGACATGAAGAGCGCCTGATGGATGGCGATGGGTACACCGGTTGCGCTGAGCGTGACAAGGTCCCACGCAATCACGAAGATCCCGAGCGCGACGAGCATGAAGAGGAGGCGTGCCTGTTGGTCGTCGAAGAGCCGCACACCCCTGCGGCGGTAGAGGAGGTAATAGATTTTGAAAGGAAGAGCGCCGGCGATCATGACCGGGACGATGAGGATCTCCAGGAATGGGTTGTTGTAGAAGGGGATCCCCTCTGAGTGAAGTGAGAACCCGCCCGTTGATATCGCCGAGAGCGCTATGTTCACCGAGTCCCAGAGGGGGACACCTGAGAGGAGGATCAGCCCGACCGACAGGATGGTCAGCACCAGATAGATCTTCCACATCTCATGCCCCGTCGCCACAGCGCTCGGCATCAACGCCTCCGAGCGCCCTTCAGACCGGTAGAGGCGAAATTGGGTCAGTCCGGAGCGCGAAGCCATAGCGATGGTGAAGGCGACGATCCCGATGCCGCCGAGCCACTGCATAAGCGACCGCCAGAAAAGAAGTGTCCGAGGCAGGTCATCGACCGATCGCATCATGGTAAGACCGGTATCGGTCCATCCTGACATCGCCTCAAAGAGCGCGTCCAGGTATGAGACATCGAGTCCGAGGGTGAATGGCAGAGCGCTGGTAAGTGCACAGACGAGCCAGATCAGGGCGACGGCCATAAGGGCGATCGAGAGCGGGGCCTCGCGCTCCCGGCGGGGAACCTGAATGAGAAGCGTTCCGAGGAGAACAAGGGCGATAGGGACAGAAGCCATGGGCAGGATCATGTCCCACTCCTGGTAGATCAACGCCACCAGGAGCGGCATCGCTGTGACGATGCTGATATACCGGAATATATTGCCGATATCAGGAGCGATGACCGAGAACTGTTCGATCCTATCCATCGATACAGATCTCCCGGATGCTCTTATCTACCTTTGTGGGGCTCTGGCAGTTTTCACTCCCCGCCAGCCACACCGGGAGCGCTCTCGATTGCTATGCGCCGGTTGATGATCCGCCAGGCGAGTATGAGCTGGGCTATCCCGCCCGCCGTCAGGTAGGCGCCGTTCTTGACCAGATTGATGGGCCGAACCTGCGTCTGGATCTCGATGTTCCTCTCCAGTTTCCTGACCACGGTGTAGTTCAGCTCGCCATCGAACGTGAGTGCCCCCATCTCCCGCCCCCCCATCTCCTCGGTGGTGAACTCGACCATGAAGTTTCGCTGCGCAAGGGAGAGGATCGGGAAGAGGTCGATCGAGAGATCGATGTTCTTGATGGTTCTGCCGATCTCGTTCTGGCAGAGGGTGACGTGGTAGACGTTCCGGTTCTCGCTTATCTCCCTGCCGTACTTCGAGAAGGCGATCCTGATGACCGCATCCGCAAACCTCCGTTGCGGCTCCACATACCGCTCGTAGTCGGGCCTTCGCACCTCCATCTCCGCAAGCACCGCTTCCGGGGAATACCCGCGCTGCTCCACATCGCGTTTGATCTTCCAGGCACGTTTTACGTCGGGGTCAGGGTCCACGTAGAGTTTGAAGTCGATCAGGTCCCGCAGCCTCTCGGTGATGAAGGGGTGTAGCCCCTCGACGATCAGGATCTTTGTGGGGTGGAAGGGCACAGGAGGATCGAATCGGCCGTTATCATGGTTATAGACGGGTTTCTGGATGGATCGGCCTGCCTTCAGATCGAAGAGATGCTCCTCGAGCAGGTCGAACCGGTTTGCCTCGGGGATGAGCGGTGTGACCCCGAGGTCCTTTCGTTCCTGACGATCGTATCGGTGGTAGTCGTCGGTGGTGATCGTGGAGATGAGGTCTTTCCCAAATATCGCCCGGATAGCCCGGGTGAACGTGGTCTTCCCGCTCCCACTGTCTCCTGCTACACCTATGATGAAGACGTAGGGTGACTCTGCAATGACTCTCTTGAAATCGGATGGTGGCATAGGTCAGATCAACTGAATTGTTCGGTCTTAAGAACTGTTAAGATTGCGGTGTTTCAATGCCCCGCCGCAGGCCTCCACCCCATCCCTCCCGGGCGGCGTGAGATGAGGGGAAAAGATCGGGGGGGAGGCCGCCGGGATAGCGGCTTTTCGCAGGAAGGGGGGATCCCGATCCTCAGGGAGTGAGAATTCCCGCCTCTTCGTGTTTCCTTCGAATATCGTCGGCGAGTCTATCCAGTGCTGCGAAGTCCTCCGCCTTCGGATAGCCCTTGATGTACACCGGCTCGATGAACTCGACCTTGAGCTTGCCGAGCATGTCTTTTAAGTTATCGATGGTCTTTCCACCCCACCCGTAGGATCCGATCACCGTCGCATATCGGGCCTTCGGCCGGAGGAGGTTTGCAAGGTATGCGGCGTAGACGACCTGGGGATGGGGACCAAAGAGGAGCGTCGGCGCCCCGATCACGATCGTTGCTGTATCAACCAGCGCCTTTGCAAGATCACCGATATCGGTCACCGAGAGGTTGAAGGACTTGACCTGGATACCCCTCTGCATCAGGGCATCGATGAGGTGATCGACCATCGCCTGCGTGCTCCCGTGCATGGAGATGTAGGGGAGGACGACCACGTTCTTCACCGCATCGTCCGTCCAATCCCGGTATGCATCCATGATGAACGCCGGTCTATCGTAGAGTGGGCCATGACTCGGCGCGATTATATCGATATTGCGCGACTCGAGTTTCTGCAGATGCCCCTTGATGCCTGAGCGGAACGGCATCATGATCTCAGCGTAGTAGCGTTTTGCCGAGTCGTAGACCTCACACTCATCGGGAACGTAGAGGGAAGTCGTCGCGTAGTGTGATCCGAGGAAGTCGCAGGTGAAGAGGATCTTATCCTCCTGGAGATAGGTGAGCATCGTCTCCGGCCAGTGGACCCAGGGGGCCATGATGAACTCAAGTGTCTTCTCCCCGAGGGAGAGCGTCTCCCCGTCACTGATGGTGATGAAGCGGTCACTCGGGATATGGAGGTGGTCGATCAGGAGATCACGGCATTTCTCGTTCGTCACCACCTTCGACTCCGGGAATCTCTCGAGCACCGCTGGTATCGAGCCTGAATGGTCCTGTTCAGCATGGTTGCAGACGATGTAGTTGATCTTCTCGATCCCGGATTGATCGAGGTTCTCCATGAGTTTTTCGGTCATCGCAGGGTCGACGGTATCGATAAGCGCCGTTGCCTTGCTGCCCTGCACCAGGTAACTGTTGTAGGTGGTACCGTACGGGAGCGGGATCAGCTCATCAAAGATCCGGCGATCCCAGTCGATGACTCCGACGGAGAAGACGCCCGGCACAATTTCGCGCGCAGTCATATATTACTGCCTCCAAAAGGTCATGCTATACTCTCTGTAGGACATGGATCATACTCTCCGACCACCCGGTGGCCTGTGCCGCGCCGGCTGGTCACGTGTGTATGTCGGTTTTGGCGTTGATAACCATTTCGCTCCACCGCGCGAGGGCAAGATATCGGCTGTGCACGAAAAAGGAGTCCGGGAAGTCATTCCCTCTCCGGGAGGGTGATCTGGCCTCCCGCTCTCCTGACAGCATTTGCGAAGAGGTGGGCCTGCCGGGTCGGTTCAGGGAGCCGGTATCCCCGGGTCGTCGCAAGCACGAGGTCGACCGCCCTTGCGAGATCTATCCGGTGGCCCACCGAGATGTATACCGGTTTTGTCCGCTCCTTTGTCCGCACCACCATCCCGATCGTCTCATCGTCGTAGAGTATGGGGCTCGTCGATCCCGGGGCAGGCCCTGGATCCTCCGCGGTGCCCACGAGGAGACTCTTTGCCACCCCGACGGTGGGCCGGTCGAGCAGGACCCCTATGTGGCTTGCTATGCCAAGCCCCCTGGGGTGGGCGATACCCTGCCCGTCGAAGAAGATGACGTCAGGCTCGGACCGTAGTCTCCGGAACGCCTCGATGAGGGCAGGCCCCTCCCGGAAGGTCAGGAGCCCGGGGATGTAGGGAAATGATGTCACACAGCAGGCAGAGGATCGTTCAATGATGGTGAGGTCCGGGTAGCGGAGGGCGACCACGACCGCGTAGATCTCGTTTGAGCCCCTCGCGTAGGAGGCATCGGTCCCTGCCACGATCGAGATCTCGCCCGGATCCCCGGTGAGACGGATTCGGGTCCGCAGCTCCTTCTGGAGGTGGATAGCCTCGGTGGGCGCCAGGTCAAACGGGTGGGTCTCCTGGATCTTCATGGCGGTTGGATGGATGCGGATGCCTAAAAATAGGTTCTGGTACCCGGGGTTGCAAGCACGCCAGTGGTCTACTCCCTCATAGCTCTTCTGATCCGCACAAGCGGCGATGATCGTTCGAGGAACTGCGAGATGAACCCGGCAAACTCTTCGTCCCAGCACCCTGCACCGACATCCACCGTCCACCCCCCCTCCATCGAGCGGCGGACGTGTCTCCCGAGCGCGATATCCAGGAGCGTCCCTGATCGCAGAAGGTCAACAGCCCGGGTGAACGGGCGGGGAAGTTCCACCACGTAGCGACCATCCTCGATGTAGGGACCGGCAAAAACTTCACCGTGGATGTATTTTGCAAAGAACTTCCGGGCGTTCTCCGGCGACCAGACCGGTGGACCGATATGGCGACAGATCGTTGGGACCTCATCGACCATCAGCTCAAAGAGGAGCATACACCGATCCTTTTGCATGCTGACGTCGATCCGGTTGGCCGGAAACCCGTTCCGGTCGAGGAGAACTCTCATCGACTCGGCCGATTTCCGGAGCTGGGGCACCACCGTATCGGGCGTGTAGTCTGGTGTTGCAAAGGTGACTGAGAAGAGGTGTGTCCCCCGTGCCCCAAGCAGGCGGATGAAGGCCTCCCGGGTGAGCGGCGGGGTGGTGGGGCGACAGAAGAACGCCTCAGACGGCGCCTCAAGGTAGCCGCGGACGAGCTCTACGAACTCAAACATCCGTGAGAGCGAGAGCGCCGCCGCAACGTTTCGCTCCGGATCGACGGGGTCGATGACGACGAGCGGTTCTGAGAACTGTTTCGTCCCGTGTTTCTCGATATCGATGGTTATCCCCGGCTCCCAGCAGGCGGCGGCCTCGAAGAGCTGGTGGAGCCCGCCGTAGTGGATGATCAGGAGCTCGCACAGGTAGCCGGAGAACCCTTCGGTCATGTGGTCAGATCCATAGACCCCGCCAGCCTTTGCAAACTGTTTCAGGAGGAGGATATCATCGACGTAGCCATTGATGTGCGCTTTGATATAGCGGGTATGAAACGGTGTCCGGTCTACGGCGCTCTTGATCCTGGTGGCGCTCGTCACCGCGTAGCAGGGCACAAGATCGATATCGAGCGAGTTGATCGTTGCATTGATGTAGGGGTGTTGCGCGTACTTCTCGCGCCAGGCAGCACCGAACTCCTCGGCGATCCGGCGTGCCAGGGACAGTCCCTTCTCCTGCAGCTCTTCCTGCGAGAGCGAGGGGTCAAAGAGCATGAAGATGTCGAGGTCGCGGTCACCCCTGACGAAGGTATCCCGGGCGACCGATCCCACCATCATCGCCTTTGCCACGCCCGTCCGCTCCACCGCCTCGATGAGACGATCTCCCATCGCCCTGATGTAGGCTCGCTCCTCAGGTGTGGGCCGGATCCACGTGAGCACCTCCTCCTCGCAGGGGCAACGGGTCAAAGCGCTACCTCCGCGAGATCTTCGTATATCGGTCCATGGGGCGTGAGCGTGCTCTTCTTGAGCTTGATGGTCTCCACCCGGAACCTCCCGAACGGTTCGGAGGGCATGCGTTGCACCTGCTGGATGAGGGAGGGGTGGAACTCCTTCACCCGTGCAAGCGTCACGTGAGGCCGGAAGGGGCGGCGTTCACGGGGGAATCCAAGCGGTTCGAGGAGGTCGTCCACCTCCCGGGCGAGGGCAGCACTCTCCCCGGCGTCGGTGACGTTGCACCAGACCACACGTGGGGACCGCGGACGGTTGAGGGCCGCTCGTCCGACCGTAACCTCGAAAGCCTCGGAGCTCGTGGCGCGGAGGGCCTCGATGATCGCGCTGATCCTTCCCGGCTCGACCTCTCCGAGGAACTTTACGGTGATGTGGAGATTTGCTGGATCGACGATCGCGAGCCGTCCACCGGCCCCTGCCAGAATCGTCCGGGACTCGCGGATCCTCTCCCGGATCTCTTCGGGCAGATCGATTGCAACGAACGTTCTGACCATGCTATCGTACTATCGTGCCTCACCCTACAAAATGGTGATTGTCAGGCGGGGGGTGGCGCACCGATCGGCGCGTGGGCAGATGATGGGGATGAGGAGATCCCTTTGAACTCCGCTGCCTGCGCGGGTGAGGCGGGTGTGTGAGTCATGTTACCTTTCGAAGAGGAAAATTTGGCTTCCCCTCGACCTCAATACCCAAAGTACGAGATCGAGAGCGGCCCATTCCCCGGGAGGACTGCCCGGATCGAGCATAACCCCGATCTATGCCCTGAGTCGGGGCAGATCTGTCCGAGGTGAAGGATGGTATCAGCGCGGTAGGGATCATGCGGATGTCTCTTGCCCGTACCCGGATCGCAATGGTATACGCCGGTGAGAGGCGATAACCGGGTCATGGGTGTATTACAGTACCGCTATATTCTTGCAAGAGCAAAAACACTAAGACCTAATCAGGGGGTATTACCATTTCCGATACAGCGCAATTCATCATATACACACTAGACTTCTGCCCGAATTGCGAAATTCTTAAAGAGTTTCTGGCCTCCAGGGATGTCCCCTTCATCGAGTGTGACATGGCGTCCGCTGAGGCGCTGACAGAACTCCGCATGAACGGCATATTCGTCCAGGAAGCACCGGTGCTCCAGAAAGGCGACGCCTTCTATACGTCCAGCGACCTCTTCCCGGGGGGCGTGTTCCAGGAAGACCTTGCTGCCGGTCTGATAGCGGGGGCATGAGGTTGGCGCGCAGATCGACGCAGACGACCTTATTTGGGGAATTCATCCCTGTCCTTCCGAAGGTCCGGACCTCTCGCGGCTACCTCCTCGACTGGGACAGGAACCGTATTGTCAGGCAGATCGTGGAGGAGACCCGTCTCGTTGAGGTCTTCTACGGCTACGAGGGGGCCGATGAGGAGACAGCGCAGGAGATTGCGCGAAGGGTTGAACGAAAGATCCAGATGCTCGGGCTCCAGTCACTCTCCGGCCCGCTGATCCGCGAGATCGTCAACATGACGCTCCTTGAACGCGGACTGATATCCTACCGGAACGTCTGCACCCGGGTGGGGACACCGGTCTTTGATGCCCATCTCATCGACGTCGGGCGGGGGTTTGAGGCCCGCGATAACGCCAACCTCCAGGAGAACGCTGAGACGTCGCACAAGAAGAAGGCGGATAAGATCAGCAAGGAGCAGTACCTCCTGCAGCTTCCCCCGGATCTCGCAGACCACCACCTCCGTGGCGACCTCCACGTCCACGATCTGGAGTACTTCGGGACCAGACCGTTCTGCATCGATGGGGGCACGGTCGTGCCCCTGCGGTGGGAGGATCGCATCCAGAGTATCAGACTCGATGACCTCCCGCTTCCCGGCGATGAGTGGCATCCGCAGGATCTCTCTGCGCTCACACCAGAGGGCTGGAGACGGGTCGTCAAGGTGACCCGTCGACAGGCAGACCCGGATGAGATGGTCCGGATCCGGACGTCGGGTGGACGGTCGATCCTGGTGACCGGCGAGCACCGGATCCCGGTGCAGACCCCGGGCGGTATGGCCATCCGCCGTGCCGATGAGGTCCGCGCCGGAGACGTGGTTTATACGATCCCGAAGACCGATGCCATCCGAGGCGAGACGATAGAGGTGATCGATCTCGTCCGGGAGCTGCCCGCATCAATCCCGCCTCACCTCCTTGAGAGCATCTACGTCCGGGGTGCCGGAGAGATCTTTTCTGGTGTGGTGCGGGCCGGGCAGGCCACCTCGTACACCGATATCTCTCAGACGCTCGGGATCGAGCATCAGAAACAGTGGTACACCCTTGGGATTATGCCGGTTGCCCACTTCGCGACCTTCTCCCGCCACTACGGCATCGAGGACTACAGACAGGTCACCATCGGCGTCTCCGGGAGACGAGACGAGCTACCGGCGATCCTCAAGCTCACGCCGGATCTCATCCGGCTGCTCGGGCTCTTCGTCGCTGAAGGGAACTACAACGTATCGCCTGAGGCCGGGCAGCATACCCTGGCGATCGCCGAGAGCGGACAGGCACCCGCGATTCAGGTCGCGGCATACACTGGCTCAAACGCCCATGCAACCCTCACCGGAGGGTGTCCTGGCACCCCAACCATCTCCGGGGTCGATAGGGGACATAGCCGGCGGATCGGCCTCGATGGAGACCTCACTCTCCTGATCTTCCGCTACGTCTTCGGCGTCCCGGAGGGGTCAGCACAGAAGCGTCTCCCGGGAATAGTATACCATCTCGACGATCTGCTCCTCCACGTGTTCCTCTCGGCCCTCTTCACCCAAGACGGTTCTGTGCACTACCACCCCCAAAGGATGGACTGCATCGTCAGCTACACCACCTCCTCCCCGGCGCTCCGGCAGGAGCTCTCGCTCCTGCTCACCGCGCTCGGCATCACCCCGCACATCATCGAACTCCCCAGCGAGGAAGACCGATCGACGCTCTACCGGATCCAGTTTACCGGGCGAGAGGATATCGAGACGTTCGCCCGGTACGCCACGTTCCTCGACGAGCGACAGGATTCCATCGACGGTTTCCTCTCGGCGGTGAGAGGGGGGCGGCGGGACCGGGACCGGGACCGGGCGGAGACCGTCATCGAGGTCTCGGCGGGAAAGCCCACCGGCGAGTACGTCTACGACCTCTTCCTCGCCGGCGGCATGGCCGAGGAGAGCCATACGTTCTATGCCTCCGACGGTCTGCTCATACATAACTGCCAGGATTGGGATCTCCGCTACTTCCTCTACTACGGTCTGATGCCCGATGGCAACGGAACGAAGGCCTCAGTCGCCGGCCCGGCGAAGAGGGCCGAGGTGGCGGTCCTTCATGCTGTCAAGGCTCTCGGCTCTGCTCAGACAAACTTCGCCGGCGGGCAGGGTTACTACAACTTCCTGACGTTCATAGCGCCTTTTATGGAAGGCATGGATTACGAGGAGATCAAGCAGCTGATGCAGATGTTCGTCTATGAGATGACCCAGATGATGGTCGCCCGGGGCGGCCAGGTGGTCTTCTCATCGGTCCAGCTCTCTCCTGGTGTCCCCTCCCTCTGGAAGGACAAACCCTGCGTCTACCGTGGCAAGGTCTGGGACGGGAAAGAAGCGCCGCTCCGGACCTACGGCGAGTTCGAGCGGGAGGTCCGACTCCTCTTCAAAGCGCTCATGGAGGTGATGCTCGAGGGGGATTACTGGGGCAAACCCTTCTCCTTCCCGAAACCCGAGATCAGCATCGAACCCGATTTCCTCACCGAGGATGAGGAGTTCAACCGGGCGCACCCCGATCTCCCGACCTACCACGACCTCTACCTGATGACCTTTGAGCTGGCATCCAAGTACGGCACACCCTACTACGACAACCAGATCCCTCCCTACCGGGGTGCCGGGGAGGGGATATCCTGCTACCAGTGTCTTGCAGGCGACGAACTGGTCCCGGTGGTCGATGGTGATGGGCGGGTGGCTGTGCGAACGATCCGCGATCTCTTCGATGCCGCGGCAAAGAACGGGAGGCGGATCGACTCTTTCGGGACGGAGCTCGCCTACTTCGACGGCAAAGTCCCGAGCGTCGACTTTATGACTCTTGAAGCCTCTCTCCGCCCGTTCCGTGGCGTTATGCGGCAGCACTACACCGGCGACCTCCTCCGGATCACCCTGGAGTCCGGCCGACAGATCACCGCTACATCCGATCACCCGGTCTACGTCCTCAGCGGCGGGGGGTTTGTCCAGACGACGGCAGGCGATCTTGAGCCCGGTGACCACCTGCCGGTCCTCACCGCAGGGGGGCTATGTGAGAGATCGGTCACCAGGATCGACGTCGCAGAGACGATCGCCGGGGCAGGCTACGCCGATATGATCCGGATCGCCGAAGATGAGGTGAAGATCCCTGGCGCCCGGCAACCCGGTCTACCCCGGACCATCCCGGTCAGCCGCGATCTTGCAGCCTTCCTCGGGTACTATCTGGCGGCGGGATCGAGCGATCGCTCCGGGCGGAGGTATACCGTCCGGCTCTCCTTTGAGGGGGACGGAGCCGATCTCGCGGCGGACGCCATCGCCTGCATCCGCGCTGCTTTCGGGTATGAACCGAAGATCTACGAGTCTGCTGCGGGGATCGAGGTCGCCATACGGAGCAAGCTTGTTTACCTGTTCCTCGACGCCCTCGGATGCGGTTCCTCGGCCGCCGATAAAACCGTGCCTGACCTCCTCTTCAACCTTGACCGCGACCTGATCGGTGACTACCTCGGCGCGACCTTCCACGCCGGCAGGGAGGATACCTCCCGTCGTTACGCCCGGAGCGTCAGGCTGAAGATGGCCTCCCGGGGCGCTGCTCAGAGGGTGGTCCTGCTTGCAGGGGAGATCGGCGTCCAGATGAGCTATGCTGAACGGGAAACGACGATCCAGCGGTCTGATCCCCCGAAGAAGACCTACATCTGCCGGATCACGGCTCAGGACCAGATCGAACGGTTCTGCGCAGAGACCAGATACAACGCCAGGTGGACTCGCGGGAGGGAGAGTGGGGGCCCATTCACACATCTCCCGAAGAGCGGGCGCGTGCCCAGGTGCACAACCTTCTCATGGAGCGGCAGATACGGGGCGGAGGGTATCGAGGGGATCCAGGTATCGCTCTTCCTCCCGCCCGCCGTCGGGCACCTTGCCCAGGGCGACGTTCACCCGCTCCGCATCCGCTCGATCGAGCCGGTGGCGTGCGATGGTTACGTCTACGACCTCGTGGATGTCTCCGGCACCCATACCTTCGCAAATGCCCATGGTATCGTGACCGGGAACTGCTGTGCTTACCAGTTCTCGGCGCTTGCGGACGACGACGATGAGTTTGATGATAAACTCTACTTCCGGGAGGGGAAGCACTTCTCGATGGGGTCCTGGCAGGTGATGTCGATCAACTGTCCCCGTGCAGCCTACAAGGCCGAAGGCGACCAGGAACGACTCTTTGCCGAGTTGAAGGCGCTCATGGATACCGCTGTGGACCTCTTCCGGATCAAACGTCGCTGGATGTCACTCATCCGGGCGAACGGTCGGATGCCGTTTGCGATGCAGCGCCCGAAGGATCCGAATACCAGCGAGCGCGGTACGGTCGCCGTGGATCTCGAGGGGCTCGTCTACACCATCGGCGTGGTCGGGGTCAATGAGATGGTCCAGCACTTCACCGGCCACCAGCTCCATGAGTCAAGGGACGCGTTCCGTCTCGCTGTCCGGGCCATGACGGAGCTTGAGATGTATGCCCGCGAGCTCTCGGCGAAGCATGACATGACGATCGCCCTTGCCCGCACCCCGGCAGAGACGACCGGTCAGCGGTTTGCCGTCGCTGATCTCCTCGATGAGAGGTTCAGGGATCATGCGCTCAGGGTCGTTAAGGGCGATGCTGATGCGGCGCTCGATATGCTCGGCACAACCCTCGATCTCCCCATCTACTACACGAACGGGACCCATGTCACCCCGGCTGCGGTGGTCCCGCTCACCAAGAGGATCGAGATCGAGCATATCTTCTTCCCGATCGTGGACGGCGGGAACATCTTCCACATCTGGCTCGGGGAGGCGCGCCCGGACCCCCGTGGATTGATGGAGATGGCGATGAACCTCTGCCGGACGACCCAGATCGGTTACTTCGCCTTTACAAGGGATCTGACGGTCTCCCTTAAGGAGTTCCGGGAGCTCAAGACCGAAGCATGAAGAGCCCGGGAAGGCGGCCGGATCGCTCTCGACGGCGAGCCGGGTGGATGCCTGACCGGTATCATACCTTTTTGGCCCTGCAGGAGAGATCCAGATAGTAGCTGTCGCGACGACGGCGGCTTCTGAGGTTATCCATGATCGATCTAGCGACTCCACTCCTGGCGATCGATGTCGGCAGGGGCACCCAGGATATCCTGGTGTACGAGCCCGGCCGACCGCTCGAGAACAGCATCAAACTGGTCCTCCCCTCTCCGACTGTTGTGGTGGCGGAGAGGATCCGGCAGGCAACCCGAGCCGGGCTCCCGATTTTTCTGGACGGGTTCCTGATGGGCGGCGGAGCGAATACCGGCGCGATACGGAAACATCTGGCAGGAGGCTTCCCGGTCTACGCCGCGCCAGGGGCTGCAGCGACCCTCCATGACGATCTTGAGCGGGTGCGCTCGATGGGCGTCGATATCTGTGATACTCCTCCGGAAGGCGCCATGACCGTCCGCACAACCGACTACATGGAGGCGGAGCTGCGCATGGTGTTCGCTCTCTTCGATGTGGAGTATCCCCGGAACGTCGCGGTCGCTGTCCAGGACCACGGTTACTCGCCGCACCGGAGCAACCGCATCCATCGGTTCGAACTGATGCGGGAACGCCTGGATGCCGGAGACTGGGATCTCCTCTCACTCGCCGCCGACCCGGTCCTGCCTGATATGACCCGGATGCAGGCGATCAGGGAGCAGGCTCCGGGAGCACTCGTCACCGATACCGGCCCTGTGGCGCTCATCGGGGCGCTCTGCGACCCACGGGTGCGGGAGCAGGCGGAGGAGGGGATCATCCTCGTCAACGCCGGAAACGGCCATACCCTCTGCTTCACCCTGAAGGGGCGGGAGATATACGGGCTCTTTGAGCACCATACGGGCGCGCTCGATCAGAAGAGTCTGCAACGGTATATCCAGAAGCTCGCCGACGGCACGTTGACGTCGGAGGAGATCTTCGATGATGGCGGTCACGGGGCGGCGGTGAGGAGGCCTCTTGACACCGATGCTGTGGTCGTCACGGGCCCAAACCGGCCCCGGTTGATGCCGGAGGCTTATCAGGCGGCGCCTTTCGGGGATACGATGCTCTCGGGATGTTTTGGGCTCATGCACCTCTGGAAACACTTCCGGGAGGGGTGAGGGCCCCCCTCACCCCCACAGCCACCCGAACAGACCGCTGAAGAACCCGGTGATCGTATCAAGCGGCGATGCCGCTACGTCCGTCACGACCTCGTCTCCGGTCCCATTCTCCTCGAGGTAGATGTCTGCGATGTTCTCCCGTCCAAGGCCTGCCAGGGCATCGAGGTGCCCGATCGCTCCAGAGGCGATCGTGTCGTGGTCGATGCCCCGCGCCCATGCTCCGGTTATCGTCTCTGAGGGACGAAGTGCTGAGTTCTGGATGCCTGCAAGCGTGTAGAGTGGGGGGAGGGGGGAGTCTTCTGTCGTGCCTGCTTCCCCCCCGGAGGGGCGGAGAGAGATGATCGGGTCGGAGATCCCCATCGAGGGGTGCTCCTGGTCGCCGGAGAAGGCGTACGCCCTGAAGGAGAAGATGTCCGGGGTCGATGTCAGGTTGGTGATCTGTCGCTCTTCAGGGAGCGTGAGGTCTTCAAGCGTCAGCCGCCCGGTGCGGGTGAAGACCGAGAACTCCCAGACGGCGCGCTCTCCGCTGCGGAGCTCTTCGGGCCCACCCGTCCGCGTGATCTCGTAGATCCCGGTCTCGACCGGCGGCGGCACCAGGACGACGCAGGCCAGGTCATCCCTCGTGAGCGATACGTTCCGGGCCTCGACCGTCACGGTGATGGCGAACGTCTCTCCTTCGTGCGCCACCCGGGGGCGGCGGCCGCCGAGGCGCATGGCGGTATCGAGGAGCCAGTCCAGGTTTGCTATCTCCACTCCGTTTCTGGTGAGGGTGGCATCCTCCGCTGTCCGGGTGAGGAGCACCCCGACGCCACTGACGATCAGGCCGTCGCCCGTCTCGGCGGCCGCGGGCAGCACCCGGGTCTGGTTCGCACCGGTGGTAGTGGGGGACGATCCGGGGTTTGCTACCGGGTGATTGCTCAGGACCAGCGGGCGGTGATGGGTCGTATGCGACTTTGCCATCGTCGCGCCCGGCCGGGGTGGAGCGTCGCGTTCCAGGGTCGGCGTCGCCTCGACCTCGTCATCAGACTGAGCGGCTGCTACCGTCAACATCGTACCCGATTGGGGCGAGGGAAGATCCGTCTCCGGGGTGATCGTAGGATCCGATGCCCCTTCCTCGACTTCGTCCGTACCATCGGATGCAGGGGCCCCTACGAGCCAGGTCGGGCCTTTCGGTGCTCTTGGGATCTCCGGCAGCCTCGAGGTGACTGATCTCTCCATTTCAGGTACCCCCTCTGTCGGTGCAGGATCGCTGACGATCGCATCTGTTATGGGTGCCGGTGCTTCCTGCGAGGCGATACCTCCAGCGCCTGTGAGGGTGAGGAGGGTAAGCGTGCCGATGAAGAGTGCCGCTACCGTGCATGCGAGGAGAGATATCTTCAACGCCTTTCCTCCTGGTATCCATGGCTGCTTGCAGGGATCGGCGCCTGATTCCGTTGGAGGTGCTTGTACCTCCTCTGCCTGCCTGGATCCACGGCTCATGGGGGGCTTATCTACCCCATACCGATATAAATACCTTGGGTGCATCCCGACGGCTCAGCGTGCGGTGGGGATCGCGTGCATGAACAAGAGATCGCAAACCCTCTTCGGGAGGAGCAGCCCGAGTACTAGGTATGGACGCGACCGACCGATACCGGGGCTGCCTCCTCGGGCTTGCTACCGGTGATGCCCTCGGGGCCACGCTCGAGTTCCGGGCGCCCGGGACGTTTGAGTCCATCACCGGGATCTGCGGCGGCGGGCCTCACCGCCTCAAGCCCGGCGAGTGGACTGATGATACGTCACTTGCACTCTGTCTTGCCGAGAGCCTCATCGAGAGGAGGGGGTTTGACCCCATCGACCAGCTGGAACGCTACTGTCGCTGGCATTTGGAGGGCTACCTCTCCTGCACGGGGACCTGCTTTGATATCGGGGTGACGACGCGAAAGGCGCTCCAGCACTTCATGCGCTCCCGGGAACCCTTTCCTGGCCTGACGGACGAGAGATCAGCCGGCAACGGGTCACTGATGCGCCTTGCGCCGGTGCCCATGTTCTATGCGGTCGATCCGATCCGGGCCATCGAACTCTCTGGAGAGAGCTCCCGGACCACGCACGGGCTGCTGGTGACCATCGACGCCTGCAGGTACTTTGGAGGGCTCATCCTCGGCGCTCTCCTCGGTGTGCCAAAGGAAACCCTGCTCTCGGCGAGGTACGCGCCGATCCCGGGATACTGGGAAGAAAATCCGCTCGCAGGTGATATCGACAGGGTTGCAGCGGGGTCGTACCGGGAGAGGGAGCCGCCGGAGATCCGGGGACGCGGGTATGTCGCGGCCTCGCTTGAAGCGGCGCTCTGGGCGTTTCATAGGAGCGACACGTTCGAAGAGGGGTGCCTGATGGCGGTGAACCTCGGTGAAGATGCCGATACCACCGGGGCGATATACGGGCAGCTCGCCGGAGCGTACTATGGGGTGGCGGGGATCCCGGGGGCGTGGCTTGCGTGTCTTGCGGAGAGGGAGATGATCGAGTCCTATGCCGATGGGCTGAGGGAGTGCGGCGCCACCCATGCGGTGGGGGCCGGGGAGCAGCAAGAGTAGTCCGGTGGTCCCCCCCCGCAATGTTAATGTCGGTACAGGACACAATCACGCCTCACCAGCAGATCGGGAGGTTTTTTGGTGCAAAAGAGAGACATCGACACCCTGCGAAGGGCACGCAACATCGAAGGACTGATCCGGGCACTCGCCGATCCGGAGGCGAACACGCGCCTGACCGCGGCTGAAGCCCTCGGCTCCGTCGGCGATGAACGGGCGGTGGATCCGCTGGAACGACTGAAGTTCTCAGATACCGATGTGGCCGTCAGGCGTGCCGCATCGCTTGCGCACATCCAGGTGGTGGCACGGCTCGCAGCGAAGAGAAGCGTCGAGGATATGCGCCGTGAGACGTAGCCGGGCAGGGCAACCTGATTCCATGCCGATCCATCACCGAAAAAACATATGCCGCCGGACCTGAACGCGGCAGGAAGTTCCCATGACGATACTGGATGATATCGATACCATGCGGAGCAACCGGGACGTCGATGGGCTGATCCGGGCGCTCGAGGATGAGGACGAGTTTGTCAGAGCGCAGGCGGCCATCTCCCTCGGGGCTCTTGCCGACCCGAAGGCGGAAGAGCCGCTCGACCGCATGCGAAACGATGACCCGGGCCCGTCTGCCCGGGAAGCGGCCGCAACGGCGTACCGGTGGGTGGTCGGCCGCAGCGAAAAAGAGCGGTGAGCCTGAGCCAGTCCCGGGAGCGTTCCTGCCCGGGCCTTCTCATCATACGCTCGCCTCGGGCCCGGGGGTGCTTGCTCCTCCCCGGCTCTGGAGGATCTTGTAGACCTCACCTGCAAGGAGGATCGGGAGCCCGAGGAGGAGGAGCAGCCCCCAATCGGCGAGGGCCAGGGGCGCGGTCCCGAGGAAGGTCTGGAAGGCCGGGACGTAGACCACCAGCATCTGGAGGATGAGGCTCCCGAAGATCGCGTAGATCAGGGTTGGGTTTGAGAAGAATCCGATCCGGTGGAGCGGGAACCGAAACGACCTGAAGTTCAGGACGTTGTAGAGTTCAAATATGACCAACCCGGAGAACGCCATCGTCCGCGCCCGGTCGAGGTCGATCTCGTAGAGCCCCAGGAAGATGTAGAGGGTCAGCAGCCCGAGCCATATGCCGACGAGCAGGATGACCAGAGACGCACGGCGCGTGAGGATCGGTTCGGCCGGGTTCCGTGGTCGTTGGCGCATGATATCCTGTTCGGCGGGCTCCAGGCCGAGCGCAAGAGCGGTCAGGCCGTCGGTGATCAGGTTGATCCAGAGGATCTGGACCGGGATGAGGATCAGCGGTAGCCCGAGGAGGAGCGCACCGACGATCGCGACGATCTCCCCGACATTTGAGGAGAGGAGGTAGCGGGTGAACCGGGCGATGTTGTCGTACTCTCGCCGTCCCTCCTCGACGCCGGCGACGATGCTTGCGAAGTTATCGTCCACGAGGATCATGTCGCTTGACTCCTTCGCGACGTCCGTCCCCTTGATCCCCATAGCGATCCCGATGCTCGCCTTCTTCAGCGCCGGGGCATCGTTGACACCATCGCCGGTCATCGCGATGACCGCCCGCTCCCGGGAGAGGACGTCGATCACCCGGAGTTTGTGCGCGGCCGTGACCCGGGAGAGGACCTTCGTCACCCGGAGCCGCTCTTCGAGTTCGTCGTCGGTCAGGGCCTCGAGGTCGGCCCCGGTGAGCGCTCCTTCGCCGGGAAACCCAAGATCTCTGGCGATAGCGGAAGCGGTCAGGGGGCTGTCTCCGGTGATCATGATGACGTCGATCCCGGCGCTCCTGCAGAGCCGGATCGCCTCAGCCGCTTCCGGACGCGGGGGGTCGAGTATCCCGGCAAACCCGAGGAAGATCAGATCTTCTTCCACCGCCTCCGCTGTCCGGGGCAGATCGGCCGGGAGCGGGCGGTATGCCGCCCCGAGCACCCGGAGCCCGTCGGACGCGTATCCGGCGATATCTTCGTGGATCGCCTTGCGGAGGTCTTCGGTGAGCGCAATAACCGATCCGTCCATGAGAACCCTCGATGATCGATCGAGGAGCACTTCAGGCGCCCCTTTCACGTAGGCGACATCTTCCCCTCCTTCGCGGTATACGATCGTCATCCGTTTCCGGGTGGAGTCAAACGAGAACTCCTCAACTGCCGCAGGCGCATCGTCCCGCGAGAGCCCGGCCTTCACCGCCGCGACGACGAGCGCCCCCTCGGTTGGGGTGCCAAAGATACGCCATCTTCCCGCCTCATCGTGGGCGAGGGCTGCGTGGTTGCAGAGGAGGGAGGCACGGAGGAACCGCCGGAGCCCTGAATGGTCCCCGGGGTCTATCGTCTGACCGTTGACGAGGAACTCGCCCTCGGGGGTGTAGCCCGTCCCGGTCACCGCCAGATCGAGGGTGGGCGTCTTCACCCGGACGACCACCATCTCGTTCCTTGTGAGCGTCCCGGTCTTATCGGTGCAGATCACCGAGACCGCGCCGAGAGTCTCCGATGCCGGGAGCCGTCTGATGAGGCAGTTCTTCTGCATCATGGTCCTGATCCCGATGGCGAGCGTCAACGTCACGACCGCCGGGAGTCCCTCCGGGATCACCGCCACCGCAAGCGAGACCCCGACGAGGAACATCTCCAGAATCTCGCGTCCCTGCAGGAAACCGACGATGACCGCGAGCGCCGCGATGCCGAGGGCGATAAACCCGATATCGCGGCCGAAGATGTTCATCTGCCGGGAGAGCGGCGTCTCCTCGGCCGTGATCATCTGGGAGAGCCCTGCTATCTTCCCAAACTCCGTCTCCATACCGGTTGCGACGACCACCCCCCGCCCCCGGCCGTTGACGACCGTCGTACCGGCAAACACCATGTTGTTCCGGCCGGCAAGGGCGGTTGCGGGCGGAAGCGATCCCCGTGCCTTATCGACCGGCACCGATTCCCCGGTCAGTGCCGCCTCATCGACCTGGAGCGACGTCTCGTTGATGATCGAGAGATCGGCTGGCGCCCGATCCCCCATCTCAAGGACGACGACATCTCCCGGCACGATCGCCGATGCATCGATCTCCTGCTGCTCCCCGTCCCGGATGACCACGGCCCGCTGGACGAGCATCTTCTTGAGCGCCTCGATGGCCTCCCCGGCCTGCCATTCCTGGCTATACCCGAGGAGAGCGTTTAGGATGACGATGATGAGGATCGCGGCGGCGTCCTGGGGTTCACCGACGAAGAACGAGACCACCGCTGCGATGACCAGGATGGCGATGAGGACGCCCTTAAATTGCCGTAGAAAGACCTGGAGCTTCGTCTCCCGCCCCTCTTCCTGGAGGATGTTCTCGCCATAGCGCTCCAACCGCTCCTCTGCTTCTTTTGCGGAGAGGCCAGCAGGGCGGGTGCCGAGCTCCTGCAGGACCTCTTCTGGCGCGAGAGTCCACCAATCGGGCCGTGAGGACATGTATTCAGAGTCTGGATCGCAACGATAAATATCCAGAGCATCCCCTCTCCCTCGGTAGCATTATATCGGATGATCCTGATCAGGGGTCGGTGGCGATAGGTATGAGCAGAATTGCTGTTCTGATCACGGACGAGTTTGAGGATATCGAGTACACAGAGCCTGCGGAAGCTTTCCGGAGAGCGGGCCATGATCTCATCCATGTTGGTCTTTTTGCGGGTGAGACGGTCCATGGAAAGAAAGAGAAGACGCCGGTCACCATCGATCAGGCCGCCTCTGACGTATCGATCGATGAGTTTGACGCGCTCTTCATACCTGGCGGCTACTCGCCCGACAAGCTCAGGGCCCACGATGCACCCGTGGTGTTTGTGCGGGAGTTCGCCGAGAGCGGTAAACCGATGTTCACCATATGCCACGCGCCTCAGCTCCTGATCACGGCCCAGGTCCTTGAGGGGCGGACGATCACCGGCTGGAAGTCGATCGCCCAGGATATCAGGAACGCCGGTGCGGAGTACATCGATCAGGAGGTGGTGGTTGACGGCAACCTGGTATCAAGCAGGAACCCCGCCGACATACCGGCGTTCATCGAGGCATCGCTGAAGAAGCTCAAAGAGATCGGCGGCGGAAAGGAAGAGGTGGCGGCTGCGCGGCAGCAGTGAGGTTCGAGGCCGTGGTGGGAAAACCCGGCATATCCTTTTACTTGCACAGCCAAGTCTCAGTTCATGAGCATGAGGTCTACGGGATCAGTATGGAGCAGGCCCGCGATCATCATCCTGACTGCGATGCTTATCATCTTCCTGGGAACCGCCGCTCAGGTGCTCTCCGGCATCGACGTCGCGTATACCGATCTCCTCTACCTCGTGCTCGTCCCGGCAGCGTACTGGTACCGGAGGCATGCGGCATATCCGGGGATGGTGGTTGCAGCGCTCCATATCGTCGCTGTGTACATCATCACCGGGCATGTGGGCATAAATACGATCGTGCGTGCGGCCTTGCTCATCATCGTGCCCTACCTCCTCGGGTACTTCTTCGAGGTCGTGGGCCGGAAGACCAGCGGTGAGCATTCTGCACCTGCATGCGACCCGGATACGAGAAAGCTGGTCGCTAAATTATCGAGCCGGAATTCCGAGACCCGATACCAGGCGGTCGAGTGCCTCGGAGATAGGCGTGATCCCGCCGTGGTTCAGTCGCTCGCGCCCCTCCTCGATGACCCGGAGAGCGGTGTGCGCTGGAAGACGGCTGAGGCGCTCGGGAAGCTGGGCCCTCCGGCCGTCGGGCCGCTCATTGATGGCCTGAGGAGTGGAGATGTGGATGTCAGGTGGATGGCCGCGGTCGCCCTCGGCGACATCGCAGATCCGGCGGCGGTCCCGGCACTGTTGGAGACGCTCAACGATGTGGATGCCTATGTCAGGAGCAGGGCTGCCCTTGCTCTCGCCGCCATCGGAGAACCCGCAGAGACGGCGCTCATTACCAGCCTCTCGACCGGGAACGAGCGGGTCAGATGGGGGGCAACCCTTGCTCTCGGTAGAATCGGGGGCGAGGTCGCCACCTCAGCCCTCATCGATGCCCTCCATGATCCAGATGAGGATATACGGCGGCAGACAGCGAATGCACTTGAGGATATGGGCGAGGCGGCCATCCCAACACTTATTGCAATGCTCAGGATCAGCGATCCGAGTATCAGAGATGAGATTATCGGTGCACTTACCCAGATCGGCAAACCCGCTACACCGTCCCTTGTTGCAGCGCTCCGCACCAGCAAAGACCCATGTATCCGTGCCGGGGCGGCTCTGGCCCTCGGGGGTATCAGCGACCCGGTAACGGCTGATGCCCTGAACGAGGCCCTGGGTGACGGTGAGGAGGGTGTGCGGCTGGCTGCCGGAGAGGCGCTCGGTGACATCAGAAGACATAACTTGAGTGAGGGAACACCAGAGCTACATGACTGATGAGAACCGAATTAGTGAGTTGATCGCCGATCTCCGGGAGGGGAGCATGGAGGTGCGCCGGGCGGCAACCGGCGAACTCGGTGCGGGCGGAGAGGCAGCGATCGCGCCGCTCATCGGCGTGATGCTCGAGTGCGACAATGACGTCAGATGGTATGCCGCCCGCGCACTGGTGCAGATCGGCAGGCCCGCGATCGAACCCCTCCTGCAGACGGTGCATGCCGAGGAAGACCGGGATTTTCGGCGCTACGCTATGGCCGCCCTTGCAGGTATCGGTGAGCCAGCGGTCGAGCCGCTCATCGAGATCGTCGGGGGGGACGATCAGGGTCTCCGGATGCTTGCTGCTATGGCGCTCTGCAGGATCGGTGAGCCGGCGGTCGAACTCCTCCTTGAGTTGATGCGCCATCCTGACCCGGAGATGCAGGAGCGTGCCGCCTTCCTCCTCTGGAAGATGGGTGATTCCGGCGCAGGAGCTCTTTCTGCGGCTCTGGAGGCCGGGTGGGCCGAGAAGTAGTGATCCCGGCCCCACTACAGTTTGTTTGCAAAAGCTGATCCCGGAGCGTGGTCCGCAGATAGGCCCGTATCTGTTCGCGATGCTGGGTGACGAGGCTTCTAAATGTGAGGAGGATCCATACATCATGCATGGAGGTCTCACCAGCCGCTGCCCGATATTTTGAGGAGCTGATGGCGGGTCTTGAGTCTGCCATGGAGCTGGCTGCCACGGCCCGGGCCCGGGGGCTTGACCCGAGGACCGGGATCGAGATACCGGTAGCAAGCGACCTTGCCGACCGCGTGGAGGCGCTCCTTGGGTATACGGGGATTGCGGCCAGGATCCGGAGACTCGAGCAGGAGATGTCCCGGGAGGAGGCGGCGCTCCGTATCGGCGACGATTTTGTAGCACGGAAGTTCGGTGAGACCACGTCCGAGGAGATCCTCGACCACGCCATCAGGGCGGCTATGGCCCTCCTGACCGAAGGAGTCGTGGCCGCCCCGACAGAGGGGATCGCGAAGGTGAGTCTCGGGAAGAACGATGACGGGACCGACTACCTGAAGGTCTATTATGCAGGACCCATCAGAAGCGCCGGCGGGACGGCTCAGGCGCTCTCGGTGCTTGTGGCCGACTACGTCCGTCAGGCGCTCGGGATCGGACGATACATCCCTCGTTCTGAAGAGATTGAACGCTATATCGAAGAGATCCGACAGTACAACAACATCATGAGCCTGCAGTACCTCCCAAGCGAGAAAGAGCTCCGGATGATCATCGAGAACTGCCCGGTCTGCATCGATGGCGAACCGACTGAGCGTGAGGAGGTGAGCGGCTACCGGAACCTGGAGCGGGTGGAGACGAACACCGTCCGGGGCGGTATGGCGCTCGTCGTCGCTGAGGGGCTGGCCCTGAAGGCCCCGAAGATCCTCACGAACGTCAGGAAGATGAAGATAGAGGGTTGGGACTGGATCGAGGGGTTGATCAGCGGCGGTGCTCCGGCAAAGAGCGATGACAGCGATGCCAGCGCCGCCATCAAACCCCGGGACAAGTACATACGCGACCTGATCGGTGGCCGACCGGTCTTTTCGCACCCCATGCGCAAAGGGGGGTTCCGGTTGCGTCTCGGCCGGTCCCGGAACACCGGGTTTGCTGCTGCCGGCTTAAATCCGGCGACGATGCATATCCTCGGCGACTTCCTCGCGGTCGGGACCCAGATGAAGATCGAGCGGCCGGGCAAGGCGGCGGGGATCGTCCCCGTGGACTCGATCCAGGGACCGACGGTGAGACTCCGGAGCGGGGAGGTGCGCCGGGTCGATGATGCTGCTGAGGCACGGAGGATCGTCGGCCAGATCGACGAGATCTTGGATGTCGGCGAGATCTTGATCAGCTTTGGTGAGTTCATGGAGAATAACCACCCTCTGATGCCGCCGTGTTACTGCGAGGAGTGGTGGCAGCTCGAGGGAGGGGTGCGGCGTCCGGAGAGCGAGCTGGAGGCGATCGAGTTTGCCCTCGATGGCGTCCCTCTCCACCCCGAGTACACCTATCTCTGGGATGATATCGCTCCCGCCGATATCGTCTTCCTCGCCAATCGGATCAGCGCTGAGGGCCGGATCGGTGACGGGGGGCTCAGTGTGCCAAACGCTCCTGAGGTGAAGGCGATCCTTGAGGAACTCCTGGTCCCCCACCACCTCGCCGGGGACGGTATCGTGGTCCCGGAGTACCTGGTGCTCCTCGCCTGTCTGGGACTTACGTTGCAGCTTGAGAAGCGGCCGGCATGGCAGGATGCTCCTCTGGAGAACCCGATGGATCTCGTGATGCACCTCTCGGGGTTTGTGATCCGCTCACGGGCGGGCACCCGGATAGGCGGCCGGATGGGCCGGCCCGGGAAGTCCAAACCACGGGAGATGCGGCCACCGCCGCACTCGCTCTTTCCGATAGGGGATGAGGGCGGTTCCCGCAGATCGTTTCAGGCGGCGTGCGCCCCAAAGCTCCGATCCAACGTGGATGGCGGTATAATCGAGGTGGAGGTCGGCGAGCGACGCTGTCCGGCCTGCGGCACGTTCACCTACAAAAATCTCTGTGACTGTGGCGGGCACACAACCCCGGTCTTCCGATGCCCCAAGTGCGGGCAGGAGATCGGGAAGGATCAGTGTCCCCGGTGCAGTGTGCCGACGGTCTGCCTCCAGAAGGTCACCATCAACGTGAAGAGCGAGTATGCGGCGGCACTCGAGAGCCTCGGGGTCAGGGACTCGGCAGTCACGCTCCTGAAAGGCGTAAAAGGTCTGATATCCCGGGAGCGGCCGGTGGAGCCGATCGAGAAGGGGATCCTCCGCGCGCTACAAAATCTTTATGTCTTCAAGGACGGCACCGTCCGCTACGATATGATCGATCTTCCCCTGACCCATTTCCGGCCCGATGAGATCGGCGTCCCGGTTGATCGGCTCCGCAAACTCGGTTACGTCCACGATATCTACGGCCAGGATCTCATCGAGCCTGACCAGGTGCTGGAACTCAGGCATCAGGATATCCTTGTGTCGGAGGACTGCGGCGAGTGGTTGGTGCGGGTGGCAAAGTTCATCGACGACCTCCTTGTGAAGGTCTACGGGCTTGAACCCTTCTACCGGGCGGAGGAGCCACTCGACCTCGTGGGGCATCTCCTCATAGGGCTTGCCCCGCACACCAGCGCCGGTGTCCTCGCCCGACTTATCGGGTTTTCGGAGGCTGCGGTCGGCTACGGCCATCCGTTCTTCCACGCCGCAAAGAGGCGGAACTGTTTTGTGGGTGATACCGAGATCGCCGTCTCTGATGGTCGGCGATGGGTCTCGATGCCTATCGGGCAGTTCGTCATAGAGAACTTCGATGTCTCAAAGCCCGGTCTTGATCGCATGGGGACGTACTACTCCGATCCCCGGCAACCGTTCTACACACGGAGCATCGATACCCAGGGGGTTACCAGCCTCAAGAAGGTCACCTCGGTCTCGGTTCACCGGGCCCCGGCGCACCTGATCCGGTTTGCGACGCGGCGGGGGAAGATCCTCACAGTCACTCCGGACCACGCTATGCTGGTCTGGGATACTGGCTACCTGCGGAAGATACGGGCGCTTGAGGTGGATATAGGGGATCGTGTCCCGGTCGAGGAGGGAGGGCTTATCATCAGCGATGAGGTTGTCGCCCGGGAGGCGGTCCGGGCGCTCGATGACCGAGTCTACTGCCTGACGGTTGCAGAGAACCATACCCTGGTTGCAAACGGTATCTTCTGCGGGCAGTGCGATGGTGACGAGGACTGTGTTATGCTCCTCCTGGATGGGCTGATCAACTTTTCCCGGGCCTACCTCCCGGAGTCCCGGGGCGGGACGATGGATGCACCGCTTGTCTTGACGACCCGGATAGATCCGGTCGAGGTCGATAAGGAGTGTCTCAACGTCGATGTCTGCGACCGCTACCCGTTGGAGGTCTACGAGGGTTGTCTCGCCTACGCCAGCCCAAAAGACCTCGATGAATACGTTGACCGGGTGGAGCGAAGGCTCGGGACCTCGAGCCAGATCGAGGGATTCTCTTTCACTCACCCGACATCCAATATATCAGCGGGGCCGCTTGAGTCGACCTACACGAAGCTCGGGACGATGCTTGAGAAGCTGGAGGCCGAGCTTGAGCTTGCCGATAAGATCCGGGCGGTGGATACCGATGATGTCGCGGAGCGGGTCTTGAATACCCACTTCATCAGGGACCTCCAGGGGAACCTCAACGCTTTCTCAAAGCAGAAGGTCCGGTGCACGAAGTGCAACGCAAAGTACCGGCGGATGCCGCTCGCCGGGAAGTGCACCCGGTGCGGGGGGAACGTCATTCCAACGGTCCATGAGGGATCGGTGAAGAAGTATCTGGAGATGTCGCGCGATATCTGTAGGACCTACGCGGTATCTGAGTATACGAAGCAACGGGTGGAGGTGCTCTGCATGCAGATCGAGTCCACCTTCGGCGAGCCTCCGGTGCGGCAACTGGGGCTTGCGGACTTTATGTGAGGGGATGGCTATGGCCCCGGTGACCGGGATCCTTGAAGCCCTCAAAGGTGGCAGGTCCGTCCCGTTCACCCCTCGCCGGCCGGAGATCGAGCCGGCGCGGGTTGGGGAGGGTATCCCGGCGTTTCTGTTGACGACGCCTGCATCCCGGGATGACCTGATCCTCCTCTTCTTCCACGGTGGAGGGTTCACCGGCGGTTCGACCGCCGGCCACCTCGATCTCTGTGCTAGGCTTGCGGATGCGGCAAGGGCAACGGTCTTCTCGGTCGACTACCGTCTCGCGCCGGAGCATCCCTTTCCGGCGGCGGTGGAGGATTCTCTTGCTGCCTACCGCTATCTGCTTCGCAGGGGGCATTCCCCGGCCGGGGTTGTGCCGGTGGGGATATCGGCGGGGGGGACGCTTGTTCTCTCGATGCTTCTTGCCATCCGCGATGTCGGGCTTGCGATGCCGGCAGCGGCGGTCGCCCTCTCTCCGGCGGTGGATATGCTCTTCCTCGGCGAGTCGGTGCTCTTCAACCAGGGTACCGATTGGCTCACACCGGGGCATCTGGTCGGAATCCTGAAGGATTACGTAGCCGGCCATGACCCCATCGATCCCCTGGCATCGCCGCTCTACGCGGACCTCCGGGGGATGCCGCCGCTGCTTGTGCAGGCGGGGGATGCCGAGATCCTGATCGACGGGATAGAGGCGTTTGTGAGCGCGGCGGAGCTGCAGGGGGTCTCGGTCACGTTCGACTGTGTGGAGGGGATGTTTCACTGCTGGCAGGTGTTTGCCGCCGTCATCCCTGAGGGTGTGGAGGCGGTGGAGCGCGTCGGGGCGTTTGTGAGGGAGCAGGTGCCGGAGGAGTGATGGGCCATCAAGCTCATTAGTTCTCACGTGCAATACGTACAGGCGCGAGTGTTACCGAGCGGCCAAAGGTGATCGACTCAAGATCGATTCTCGTAGGAGTTCGCAGGTTCGAATCCTGCCACTCGCATCCTAATGCTCGTTGTCATCTTATCTTCAGAGATCTTCAGGGGCGTTTGCCCCTCTTCGCGCCTTTTGTAGTCACATTGAAATCAGAGACAGGGGAGGGGGCTTTTGCCCCCTCCCCGTCTGCCCCTCCCCCCGTGGGGATGCCTCCCACGGTCCAGTTATGGGGATACGCCCCGGGTACGGCCTTTCCCCGGGTATCGCCACGACTGCCCCCGGCCCTTGGGGCG
>FZPS01000164.1_pt85 | contig 54277 bp, 50 predicted proteins | sample 1817821 | NCBI WGS metagenome assembly FZPS01 (sample SAMEA104158645, study PRJEB21678) | metagenome | place: Germany | collected 2015-04-21 | reverse complement strand
TATTATTCAAAAATCAGCTCTAGTCGCTCTGAGTTACAATTGTTTTACAGTAATTAGAGCTATTTTAACACTATTATATTTCTATTTTTCAGTTATATACTTAAAAATATAGGCTGTTGATTAAAATGGCAGCGGCTCATCACTTAGTGCATTGCCTGTTGAATTATTGTATTCTACCGATTCATTAGGCTTGAATGATTTATTCATTTTAGAGGGTAGCTCTACATAATTTCTGCCTACTGCATAATCATCCAGATTCTGGAATCGGGCATACTCACCGTCAAAACGCATATTTGCAATACCGGTGGGACCATTACGATGTTTTGCCACAATTATTTCCGCTATACCAACCAGAGAATTACCCATCTCATCTTCTGTAATACGATAATATTCGGGTCGGTGAATAAAACAGACAATATCAGCATCCTGTTCAATCGCTCCCGATTCACGAAGGTCTGAAAGCTGTGGTCGCTTCCCTTCTGTTCCAACCCTTGACTCAACACCACGGTTAAGCTGAGATAGTGCAAGTATAGGAATATTGAGTTCTTTTGCCAATCCTTTAAGTGATCGGGATATCATACTTACCTCCTGTTCACGACTGCCAAAATTCATGCCACTTGCATTCATCAACTGAAGGTAGTCAATAATGATTGCTCTGATTTTATGCTCACGTACAAGACGTCTTGCTTTTGTGCGGAGCTCAAATACTGAAAGACTTGGTGTATCATCAATATAAATAGGAGCATTATAAAGAAGTTTATGGTTTTTATCAAGTCGTTCCCACTCATCATCACTAAGTCTACCGCTTTTAATACTCTCCCCTTTAATCTGACAAACATTTACTATCAACCTGTTAACCAGCTGTACATTTGACATCTCAAGTGAGAATATAGCTATCGGCTGTTGATAATCAAGAGCAATGTTTTTTGCCATAGAAAGCACCAATGCCGTTTTACCCATTGCAGGACGGGCAGCAATAATAACCAAATCTGAATTCTGCCATCCTGATGTAAGCTTGTCCAATTCCTTAAATCCGGTTGGGAGACCACTCATTCCATCCTTGCGATTTGCAGCAATCTGGATATTCTCCATTGCCTCTTTAATAACCGGATTGATCTGTATTACATCTTTTTTTACATTACGCTGTGATATTTCGAACAGTTTACCTTCAGCCTCCTGCATAAGGTCATCCACATCGACAGTCTCATCAAATGCATTTTGTGAAACATCCGATGAGAATGAGATCAGTTCGCGTGCAAGATATTTTTGTGCTATAATTCTTGCATGATACTCGATATGAGCTGCAGAGGCAACTTTCTCTGAAAGCTCTGCTATATAAACAGGTCCGCCAGCAGCCTCAAGTTCACCACGCCGCTTGAGTTCTTCAACCACAGTAAGAACATCAACAGGTTTCTGTTGCATCGACAGGCCTTGAATAGCTCCATAAATTATCTGATGAACAGGATCATAAAAACTTTCAGGCTTGAGTATTTCACCTACTATTGAATAAGAATCCTTTTCAAGCATCAACGCACCTAGTACTGCCTCTTCAAGCTCTCTTGCCTGTGGTGGTAATTTACCAATATCGGGTGCTACTACTGTTTTCTCGATTACTTTAACCGCCGGTTTCCTTTTCTGTTTCTCCATTTATATAGGTTTTTGCTAAAAAATATGTATATTTAGAGGGTGATTTACTTTATTACAAAGATAACAAATATAAAAGCCCAAGATGTTTTCAAAATATATTATTTAATAAAAATGAACGTTTGATTATTTGCACTGTTATAAAATAATAATGAATCTTATCAGATAATTAATGCCATTTAATAAATACTTTACCAAAATAACTAGACACAAACCAAATAATAAAGAGTTTAAAATAATAAAAACCTGAAAATAACACTTCAGAGAGTGAGTATTCTTAAGCATGTTTATTCACTTGATAATCTACTAAATACAGAGTAACCAATCACCACTAAAATTATTTTATATGAATGCAGAAGAGATTAAAAAACAGAAAGACAAAAAAAACCAGATGAAAATGACTACTGTTGCAGGAGCTCCGGTGGGTAATAATCAGGATGCGATGACAGCAGGACCTCGCGGCCCAATGATGCTGCAGGATGTATGGTTTTTAGAGAAACTGGCACATTTTGACAGAGAGGTAATACCTGAAAGAAGAATGCATGCCAAAGGATCAGGTGCATATGGTACATTTACCGTTACACATGATATTACGCAATACACTAAGGCAAAGATATTTTCAGAGATTGGAAAACAGACAGAAATGTTTGTTCGTTTTTCAACAGTAGCAGGAGAAAGAGGTGCAGCTGATGCTGAAAGAGATATCAGAGGGTTTGCAATGAAATTTTACACAGAAGAGGGCAACTGGGATTTAGTTGGTAATAATACACCTGTATTCTTCTTCAGGGATCCTCTTAAGTTCCCTGACCTAAACCACGCTGTTAAAAGAGATCCCTATACAAATCTGAGAAGCCCTAATAACAATTGGGACTTCTGGTCTAGTCTGCCCGAAGCGCTTCATCAGGTTACAATAACAATGAGTGACAGAGGAATACCTCGCAGTTATCGTCACATGCATGGCTTTGGAAGCCACACTTTCAGCTTCATTAATGTTGACAATGTGCGTCACTGGGTTAAATTCCATTTTGTTACACAACAGGGAATAGAGAATCTTACAGATGCAGAAGCAGAAGAGCTTATAGGAAAAGACCGCGAAAGTCATCAACGCGACCTGTTTGAAGCAATTGGTAATGGCAACTTCCCAAAATGGAAAATGTATATTCAGGTTATGACTGAAGATCAGGCTGAGAAAATGCCTTTCAATCCGTTTGATTTGACAAAAGTGTGGTATAAAGGTGATTTCCCTCTTATCCCTGTAGGTGAATTTGAACTTAACCGCAACCCTGACAACTATTTCCAGGATGTTGAACAGGCAGCTTTTAATCCGGCAAATGTTGTTCCCGGAATCGGGTTCTCTCCAGATAAAATGCTTCAGGGAAGACTCTTCTCTTATGGAGATGCTCAAAGATACAGACTTGGTGTAAATCATCATCAGATACCTGTTAATCAGCCTAAAGGTGTGAAAGAGGGATACAACTCATTCCACCGTGACGGACAGATGCGTGTTGATGGGAACCATGGAGCTACATTGCATTATGAACCAAACAGCTACAATGTATGGCGTGAACAACCCGAACATGACGAACCGGTTCAGAAGGTAAATGGAGATATCAAGCGTTGGGATTTCCGTGCTGATGACGACAATTATTATGAACAGCCAGGTAAGTTGTTCCGACTTATGAACCCGGAAGAGCAGCAGAGATTATTTGAAAATACTGCCCGCAATATGGGAGATAGTGATGAAATAATTAAAATACGTCACATTGGCAATTGCTATAAAGCTGATCCTGCTTACGGAAGAGGTGTAGCAGACGCTTTAGGCATCTCATATGAAAAAGCTGGCATAATGTAAATTCAGAGCAATAATTAAATTGCATATAAAAATAAACCGGTCTTGTTTTACAACAGTTAAAAGACCGGTTTTTTGCGTTCAAATTTATGTATCTTTGTCCCTTAAAATTTTAAATAACCACCAAAGTGTTAGCAGATAAAGAAAGAACAGAGATAAAATTACTGATGCAACAGGAGATAATTCCGGCAGTTGGCTGCACTGAACCAATTGCTGTTTCCTTATGCACAGCAAGAGCTACAGAAGTTTTAGGTGAAATACCGGATAAGATTGATGTTCACTTAAGTGCAAACATAATCAAAAACGCTATGGGTGTTGGCATACCTGGTACAGGTATGAATGGGTTGCCTATTGCTATTGCTCTGGGTGCGTTAATTGGTAAATCTGAAAAGGGTTTAGAGCTGCTTGATAATATTTCTCATGAAGATGTGGAACGAGGCAAAAAGTTTATCAATGACAAAATAATCAATATAAATTTAAAGGATAATATCTCTGAGAAGTTATATATTGAGGTTCACTGCATTAACAAAGAAAACAGGTCTGTCGCAACAATAACCGGTAATCACACTTTTTTTTCACACATTGAACTGAATGGAAAAACTCTCTATAAAAACGATACAGACTCAAAAGAGAATCTAAAAAACAGACCTCAGCTAAGTTTTAGGAAAATATACCTCTATGCGACAGAATCTCCAATTGATGAACTGGAGTTTATACTCGATGCTGCAAGAATGAATAAAAGGGCTGCTGAAAGGTCGTATAATGGACAATTTGGCCATAATGTATCTAAGAACATTAAGGGTGAAACAGGACAGAGAATATTTGGGGACAACCTGCATAGCAGGATGGTATCATCTACAGCTGGTGCATGTGATGTAAGGATGGCCGGTGCAATGGTGCCTGTTATGAGTAACAGCGGAAGTGGTAATCAGGGTATAGCTGCGACTTTACCTGTACTAACTTTCGCTGAGAATACCGGTGCTTCTGACGAACAGCTTATAAGAGCACTTATTCTTAGTAATCTCTCTATGATTTATATCAAACAACATATTGGCAGATTATCGGCACTTTGCGGTTGCGTTGTAGCATCAACAGGATCCAGTTGCGGAATCACCTATCTAATGGGTGGAAATTATAATCAGATAACATTTGCAGCAAAAAATATGATAGCAAACATTACAGGAATGATTTGTGATGGAGCTAAACCCAGCTGTGCATTAAAAATAGCCAGTGGAGTATCTACTGCAACACTCTCAGCCCTGATGGCCATTGAGGATGGTGTAGCTTCGCCTCTGGAGGGGATTATTGATCAGGATATTGATCAGACAATAAGAAACCTGGCGCTGATAGGTAACAATGGCATGTCAGAGACTGATAAAGTTGTTCTGGATATTATTATTAATAAATAATTTCTATCAGTTATACTTCCCGATTGTGCACTGCTTTAGCTCAATCCACTTTTTTAATAACTCAAATAAATTTAGGAAATAAACATCTGTTCATTAACTTTGTTAGTCCGAAAAGAATACGATAATAGATAAAAGATGAAAAAAATAGCACGCAGATTATTCAGTATTGGAGTCTTAATTCTCCTTTCTTCTGTTATTTTACACGCACAGAATCCAATATCCTGGGATTTTACTCTTTCAGATGCTGGAAACGGAGAGATTAATATATTAGCAAAAGCTACTGTTGAACAGGGCTGGTATATGTACGACACCAATATACCCGAAGGGGGACCAAATCCAACAATGATTGAGTTTGATGAGATTAAAGGTGCTGTTCCTGTTGGAGAGTTCAAGTCTATTGATAAAAAAGCAAAAGTAAAGTTTGATGAGATTTTCATGATGGAGATCGGATCTTTTACTAACAGCGTTACTTTTGCCCAGAAACTTAAGGTGACAGACAAAAGCTCATTTTCAGTAATTGGAAATGTACGAGCTCAGGCTTGTAACGATCAGACCTGTACACCTCCCCTACCTGTAGATTTCTCATTTACAGGTTCAAATCTTCCTGCCACATTAGTTATAACTGCAACCTCATCAGATGATGTTAGTGGAAACCAAAATGAAGTTGTTACCGGAAATGAAACTGCGGATATTAATGATGCAGGATCAATATCAGGAAATGAATCTGCCAGATCAAATGTAACATTGGAATCTGTCGACAGAGATCTGCTGTGGACCCCTGTAATTGAGGAGTTACAAGAATTAAGCGATGGAGAAGATCTAGCAAATGCATCTTTGATTAGTATTTTCCTAAAAGGTCTTATTTGGGGATTCGCTGCCCTTCTTACTCCATGCGTCTGGCCAATGATACCAATTACAGTAAGCTTTTTCTTGAACAGAAATAAGAAAAGCCGTAGAAAAGCAATTCAGGATGCCAGCATTTATGGACTTTCAATAATAATAATCTACGTAACATTAGGACTTCTAATTACCGCAATATTTGGGGCAAGTGCTTTAAATAACCTGGCTACCAGTCCGATATTCAACTTGATCTTCTTTGCTCTGCTTATCACTTTTGCATTTTCATTCATGGGGGCATTTGAGCTGGTTTTACCTGCATCGTGGACAAACAAGATGGATAGTAAAGTTGACAGCTCAAAGGGATTTCTGAGTCTATTCTTTATGGCATTCACCCTGGCACTGGTATCATTTTCATGTACAGGTCCAATAATAGGATGGTTGCTTGTAGATGCTGCTACTCACGGCAACCTGATGGCACCAACAGTTGGTATGTTTGGATTTGCACTAGCATTATCCATTCCTTTTACACTATTTGCCATATTCCCATCATGGTTGAAAACACTTCCCAAATCAGGAAGTTGGCTCAACACTGTTAAGGTTGTGCTTGGATTCATAGTACTTGCTGTATCACTTAAATTCCTATCGGTGGCCGACCTCTCAAGTGGCTGGGGCTTGCTGGACAGAGATATATTCCTTGCCATATGGATAGTACTATTTGTGGTACTTGGAGTGTACTTGCTAGGAAAAATCAAACTTAAGGGAGATAGCGATATTAATAATGTATCACTTACCAGGTTGATTCTCGCAATGTTATCATTTGCTTTTGCTGTTTATATGGTACCGGGATTATGGGGTGCTCCACTTAAACCGCTTAGTGCAATTGCACCCCCTTTATCAACACTTGATTTTAATCTAACCGGTGAATCAAAAGGGCTGATATTTGATGATTATGAAGCAGGTATGGCATATGCCGCACGTGAAGGGAAGCCTGTACTTCTTGAGTTTGGTGGTCATGGCTGTGTAAACTGCCATAAGATGGACGCAACAGTTCTTGCCGAAGATAGAGTGAAGAACCTTATTGAGGAAGAGTTTGTGTTTATTGTTTTAATGGTAGATGAGAGAACCAGACTACCAGAGGTGATTGAGGTTGATGATGCCGGCAAAAAAACGCGTTTGAGAACGGTCGGCGACAAATGGAGTTACCTTCAACGTTATAAATTTGGTATACAATCACAGCCCTATTATGTGGTGTTGGATCATCAGGGAAAACCGCTTTCTCCTGCACATGCATATGATGAGAGTGTAGATAAATATGTGGAATTTCTTCAAACAGGACTAAGAAACTTTGAAAAGTAGACCATAAAAGATTAGAGTTAAATTCATTAAAACACCCAAGATTAGTACAATACAATAATGAACAGCAGACAAGAGAAGCTTGAAGCTTTCGGGAGACTACTTGATATTATGGACGAACTTCGTGAGAAATGTCCATGGGATAACAAACAGACCAATGAAAGCCTGCGTGCAAATACAATTGAGGAAACCTACGAGCTGGCTGAAGCGATCATCAACAATGACAATGATGAGATAAAAAAGGAACTTGGTGACCTGCTTCTTCATATTGTATTCTACTCTAAAATAGGTGAAGAGAAAAAAGAATTTGACGTAGCTGATGTATGTAATGCTATTTCAGACAAACTTATCTTCAGACACCCTCACGTATTTGGTGATATAAATATAGATTCTGCAAGTAAAGTTGAGCAATCTTGGGAACAGATTAAACTAAAAGAAAAAGGAGGCAATAAGACTGTTCTCGAGGGTGTTCCTTCGGCATTACCTTCACTTGTTAAAGCTTATCGGATACAGGATAAGGCACGCAATTCGGGATTCGACTGGCAACAACGTCAGGATGTATGGGAGAAGGTGAAAGAGGAAATGCTTGAACTAAAAGAAGAGATAGATAGCATGGATGCTGATAAAACCGAATCTGAATTTGGTGATCTCATATTTAGCATCATAAATGCTGCACGACTCTACAAAGTAAATCCTGACAATGCCCTGGAAAGAACTAACCAAAAATTCATTTACCGATTTAATTATATGGAGAAAAAGGTTAAGGAGATGGGTAAATCATTGAATCAGCTTTCACTTGAAGAGCTTGAAGAAATATGGCAAGAGGCTAAGCTTACGGAAAACTGTTAGCTATGCAGACAATAATCTACTTTCCTATTCTCCAGCGATCCAGGAGGGATTTACGTTTAGGAAAAATACCATTCTGTTTTGTACGTACATCCTCAATAACATAAAAACTATTATTATCAAAACTATTAATTGTAGCCTCTAATGTTTTCAGTTCTTTCCTATCCACAACAGTTTCAATAATATCCACTTCATTTGTAGAACCACTTCCGTGTGTTAATGTTGCTCCAAAGTCTAATTTATTGAGTGTTTGAATCAACGCGTTCCCATTCTTCTGGGTATAGATTCTGCAAAGGACAATTCCATAAGCTATTCTATTTTCGAGTAGTATCCCAATATAGTTACCTGTAGCATAGCCCGCTGCATATGAAAGATATGAGACTAAATCGTTTGCGCGTGAGAGTACCTGTGAAATAACCATTACCCAGATAAACACCTCTATAAAACCTATAATTGGTGCTTTATATTTCTCTCCTTTTGAAACAAATATAATTCGAAGAGTTCCAAGTGAAACGTCAATTACACGTCCAAGGAAAATTATAAATGGTAATAACCAGGGGTATACATCTAAAAAATCAAACATAGATAGAATATGAGTAGTAAGTGATCATTAATAAGTTTCTGTAATCTCTCTCAGGTATTTAATAAAATCATAAATATCATCATTGGTGGTATCCCAAGAGCATACTAATCGCATTTCGTTACGACTTTCATCCCAGTCATAGAAAAAATAGCGTTCACGCAACTTATCGGTAATTTCTTTAGGCAGAATAAAAAATATAGCGTTAGACTCAACAGGCTGTGTTATCTCAACACCTTTAATCTTCGCCATTTCAGATGACAGTATTTGTGCTGCACTATTTGACTTCCTGGCGTTCTCCAACCAAATATTCTCTTTCAGATACGGAATAAACTGTGCCGATATATATCTCATTTTTGAATAAAGTTGGGTAGTCTGTTTCCTGTAATATTTAATATTTTCGGACAGCTCTTTACGTAAAGATACTAACGCTTCACCAAACATTAATCCATTTTTAGTACCTCCGATAGTAAATATATCAACTCCGCAGTCAACAGTCATCTCTTTGAGGCCAGTATTTATGAAAGCACATGCATTAGCAATACGTGTACCATCTACAAACAGATACATATCGTTATCATGTGCTAGTTCCGCTAAAGACTTAATCTCATCAATAGTATATGCAGTACCCAACTCAGTTGTTTGTGAAATAGCTATAACTTTAGGTTGTGAGTGATGTTCAAATCCAAATCCATGCAAGTATGGTTTAACCAATTCAGGGGTAAGTTTGCCATCAGGCGTAGGAACCTCCTTAAGTGAAGCCCCGGTTAATTTAACAGGTGCACCGCACTCATCAACTGCAATGTGTGCGGTGGATGCACAAATTATGGAATGGAATGGAAGTGTGCATGCCTGCAGTGCAACAACATTAGCACCGGTACCATTAAATACAAAATATGAATTTACATCTTTATTTCCCAGGAGTTCGCTAATAACTTCAGATGCCTCTTGTGTCCACTTATCATCCCCGTATGCAATCGTATGATCAACATTTGCTTTTGATAGAGCTTCCATTATGCGATGATCAACTCCCGAATTATTATCACTGCCAAAACTGCGCATTTGTAGTTTTTAAATTTAGAAGATTAATTTACAAGAATTCTAAATTGCAAAGATACTTAAATTAAGTACACTCCATTTGAGCAAAATTGATATTTTTTTAGAGTTGAGTATTCTCTTCATATTTATAATCCAATTAACTCAACACTCTTTCTCTTTGTTTACAACAACTCCTGAAAACGCTATATTTCTATTATGCAAGAATATACTTTAAACTAAATTGGCCATAAGGAATTTTCTGATCTCATCGGGATTCTTCTTTTTTCTATTCGCATAATCCACCATCTGAGCCTCATCAATTTCACCAATTCCAAAATATTTAGATTGAGGATGTGAAAAGAAGAGTCCGCTAACTGATGCATTTGGATGCATAACACCATTCTCAGTGAGTTTTATACCAATCTCTTCTGTTGAAAGAAGATCATGCAATGTAAAATTGGTAGTCTGATCCGGAATAGATGGATATCCAACAGCAGGACGAATACCCTGGAACCTTACAGCAAGCATTTCATCTATTGTAAGATCCTCATCACTGGCGTAGCCCCAGTACTCACGACGAACTTTTGCATGCAACCACTCTGTTGCTGCCTCGGCTAATCTGTCGAGAAGAGACTTCATAAGCAGTCCATTGTACTCATCTCCTTCGACACTATATCTCTCAAGCTGATCATCGGCTCCAAAGCCTGCAGTTACAGCAAAAGCTCCTATATAATCCTTCTTGCCTGATTCAAGTGGTGCAGTAAAATCACTCAGGCAATAATATTCATTCTTTCTTGACTTTTTCTGTTGACGCAGGAAAGGGAATGCAGTATAATCTCCTTTAGCATCACCTTTAACATAAATAGTATCATTATCACTGTATGCTTCATAAATCCCAAATACAGCCCTTATGTAATCCACATCATCTGATACAAATTTATTCAGCATTTCTACAGCATCGTCATATAGCTTGATAGCTTCTTTTCCTTTTTCACGGTCATCCTCCCTGAAACTTTCAATCCATTTAGCTCTCTCTTCATCACTCTTACCAATCCTTGTAATTGTATGAAAGCGTGCTGAGAGATTCCATGCAGGAAACAGAAACTTCCAATCCAACCATGGAATTATTTCAGCGATATTTATTTTATCCAATTTTATGCGGCCAAGACTATTAGGCTTGTAAGACTCAAAAGAGTTCCAGTCGATTTTATAAGCATTCTCTCTTGCCTCATCAATCGTGACCAGCTCAACTTCTTTTTGTGAATAATTCTCTCTGAGTCGCTCATACTCCTCCTTAACTTTTTCAATATACTCCTGCCTGCTCTCTCTATTCATCAGATTAGCCACCGCTGAGGGAGCCTGTGAAGCATCTTTCACATAAACTACCGGTCCACTATATTTAGGTTCAATCTTGAGTGCAGTATGCAGCTTAGAGGTTGTAGCACCACCAATCAGCAAAGGTATATTTAAGCCTGCTTTCTGCATCTCTTCAGCGACTACACCCATTTCGCCAAGTGATGGAGTAATCAGTCCACTCAACCCAACAATATCGGGCTTTTCTTTTTTTATTGTCTCAATAATCTTTTCAGGAGGTACCATTACTCCAAGATCTATAATATCATAATTATTACATGACAATACAATTGAAACAATATTCTTCCCTATGTCATGAACATCACCTTTTACAGTAGCAAGTAAAATCTTTCCTGCTTTATTTGATTCTTCAGTTGATTTTTCTGCTTCAAGCACCGGCTGTAAAATTGATACAGCCTTCTTCATAGCTCTTGCTGCCTTAACAACCTGAGGGAGAAACATTTTACCTGCACCAAACAGATCTCCTACACGATTCATACCCTCCATCAGTGGTTTATCGATAATATCCACAGCTCGGGGGTATATTCTTAGAGCTTCTGCAAGATCCTCCTCCATGTGATCACTGATACCCTTTACAAGAGCATAACTTAATCTTTCATCAAGAGTATAGTTGCGCCACTCTTCACTTTTTGCTTGTTCAGTATCAGTTGATTTATCTTTTTTAATTTTCTCAGCATAAGCCATTAACCGTTCGGTAGCATCATCATTCCTGTTGAATATAACATCCTCTACAAGCTGCTTCTCATTTTCAGGAATATCCTCATAAATAACAGATTGTGATGGGTTAACTATTCCCATGTCGAGACCTGCATTTATAGCATGATAAAGAAATGCTGAGTGCATCAATTCACGTATATAGTCATTCCCTCTGAATGAGAACGAGAGATTACTGACTCCTCCACTAACTTTAGCATGTGGCAGATTCTCTTTTATCCAGGTAACAGATTCAATAAAATCCACTGCATAGTTCTTATGCTCATCCATACCTGTGGCAATTGCCAGAATATTTGGATCAAAGATTATATCTTTAGGGTCAAATCCATTCTCTGTGAGTAATCTGTATGCACGTTCACAAATTTCTATACGTCGCTCGTAACTGGCGGCCTGACCCGTTTCATCAAATGCCATAACAACTACTGCTGCACCATACATCTGTGCTAGTTTTGCCTGTCTCAGAAACTCCACTTCACCATTTTTTAATGAGATAGAGTTTAAGATTGGTTTACCCTGGACACATTTCAATCCAGCCTCAAGTACATTCCAGTCGGATGAATCAATCATTATTGGTACTCTTGAAACATCGGGATCGGAAGCAAGCATATTAAGGAAATTAGTCATCTCTTTAACGCCATCCAGCAAACCCTCATCCATATTTATATCAAGTACCTGTGCTCCATCCTCTACCTGCTTGCGTGCAATATCAAGGGCCTCTTCATACTTTTGCTCTTTGATGAGTCTCAGGAATTTTCGCGAACCTGCAACATTACATCTCTCTCCAATATTTAGAAAATTTATTTGAGGAGAAACCTCAAGCATCTCTAATCCGGAAAGTTGCATATATTCAGACGGTTTGGATCTCTCGTGAGGAATAGCGCCTTTAACCAGATCAACATATTTTGAAATATGCTCAGGTGTTGTACCACAGCATCCGCCTACGACATTGATCAGTCTCTCATCTATAAATTCTCTTATCTGTGAAGCCATCTTTTCGGGAGTCTCATCATACTCTCCCAGTTGATTTGGCAAGCCTGCATTTGGATATGTTGATATATAGAATGGAGCTGCTTTACCCAATTCTTTGACATAAGGTTTGAGCTCTGCTGCACCCAGAGAACAGTTTAAGCCAATCAGTAGAGGGTTGGCGTGACTTACAGACGCAACAAAAGCACCAAGTGTCTGTCCGGATAAGGTTCTTCCAGCCTTATCCGAAAGTGTTACTGAAAGCATTATAGGAGTATTGATCCCTGTTTCAGCAGCAACTTCCTCAGCAGCAAAAATTGCAGCTTTGGCATTAAGAGTATCAAAAATAGTTTCAATAAGCAGCAGGTCTGCACCACCCTCCACAAGCGCAAAAATCTGTTCTTTATATGCAGACTTAAAGTGGTCAAAAGTGGCAGCTCGATACATAGGCTCTTCAACACGCGGACTCATTGACGCTGTTTTATTAGTAGGTCCTATCGAACCTGCAACAAAACGAGGTTTTTCTGGTGTAAGTTTTGTAAACTCGTCTGCCGCCTCCCTGGCTAATTTCACAGCAGCCCTGTTAATCTCACCTGCAAGATGACTCATCTTGTAATCCTGCATTGAGATTGATGTCGAATTAAATGTATTTGTTTCAATAATATCAGCTCCTGCTGCCAAATACTCACGATGTATCTCACTAATCACATCAGGCCGTGTAATTGAGAGCAGGTCGTTGTTACCTTTCAACAGTACATCAAAATCCCTGAACCTATCACCTCTGAAATCCTCTTCAGTGAGATTATATCTCTGTATCATTGTTCCCATCGCACCATCCAGTATCAATATGCGATCGGATAATAAGTTTTCCAATTTCATCTTTACTCTATTTACTTATTTTGCATACTCATCCATTAAAATATATTTTCCATTTAATGTATAAACAGACATAAGCCTGTTTTTTTAGAGTATATAAATTCAAAAATAAGCATTATAATTGACTTTCTTCCTACTTGATAACCTTATTATTAGTCGTCGGGACCATACAACTACCCATGCTAATGCAAACCTTACGCCCAATATCCACCAGATCGACACACCCAGAGCAACAAATAACAGATTATCTTCAATAGCAGAGTGAGATACAGCAAGATGATGGTTCAGCAGATTAGCCTCTTCTTGCGTAACTCTCCCATCTTTCAACTGATCCATCATAAGAGCACCACCATAAGCCACCCCTACGATATAACCAATCAGCCATAGAAAGCCGGTATTTGCCGAGAGTCCAAAAAACTTCAACAATGGCTCAACTCCCTTGCTCAGCTTTGGAATAAGCTTGAAAGCATGTAAAAGATTATATAACAGATTAAGTGAGAAAATTACAACTGTAATCAATATTGAGATTTTAAGTGAACTTTTAATCCATATTAGCAAAAGCATACCGATTGAATCAATAACAACTACATCTGACTGCACAAACAGGGGCATTCCCATATCAGCCGGCAATATTACATTAAGTATATAACCTGTTAATATACTCATTGTGATTCGCAGTGTTGTCATTCCCCAGAATGTAGTTCCTGTTTTTGCCTGAACAGCACTCTCAACAGGCAAGTTATGAGCAATCTGACACATGAGAGCAAGAATAGTGAGTTCTCTTAACGTCAAACTCATAGAAGTTATAATCGCCAATGGTGCATAAAGAGGAAGAAAAACAGATGTTATAAAAATGATAGCAGTACTTCCCGGAAGTCCCAGATTCATAAAAACGGGATCAAGAAATCCAGCTAAAAATTCAAGTACACCAAAATATCCTAAAAACCTGACAACAAGAGAGATTGGCAGGATAATTTTCAGCAGCCACAAAGTGGTGGCACCGGACTTCTTCATGGCCGGCACCAAAATATATTTTTTAAAATTCATATTATATAGAAAGTATAAACTTACGAAATGATAACCTAACTAAATGATAACCTAATTTACTGATAACTTGAAAAGAGAACAATTACTTCTTAAACATTCTGTCCATAGTACGTTTATCCTCTTTCTCTCTCAATGACTGACGCTTGTCATACTGTTTCTTACCTCTGGCAACAGCAATTACAATTTTGGCCAATCCCTTTTCATTTATAAACAATCTTACAGGTATAATCGTGTAACCTGTTTCTTTTGTAAGCCTCCTTATTTTACGCAGTTCGTTTTTATTCAGCAACAGTTTGCGATCCCTACGTGAATCATGATTATTATATGTTCCATAAAAATATGGCGAAATGTTCATATTACGAACCCACAAACCAGAGCCCTCAAACTGGCAGTAAGTATCTACCAGGCTTGCCTTACCGAGACGAATCGACTTGATCTCCGTACCTGTAAGAACGATTCCTGCTGTAAACATTTCCAGCAATTCATAATCGAATGTGGCTCGCTTGTTTTTTATATTTATTTGAGGCTGATTCATTATTTAATTGTTATGGAAAAAAGCTGATGAATAGTAGCCGGTGCAAGAATTATCAATGCTGAAGCAATAAGAGTGAAATTTGTAAGTCTATCCTCTTTTATCAAGATAAAACTCTGAGCTCCGGTATACACCAGGTGAATAGTATATAGTGCACATACCCATAAAATAATAAAACCGGGAAAAAAGGGAATAACAATATACAACAAATAAATCACAGCTGAAGCAAAACCGACAAATTTCTGATACATTGACAGGTTTTTCTCCAAACCAAATCTTGGTGCAAGATCATTTATCGCATAAGATGCAATAAAATAACCTCCGTAAACTGCAACAATGCTTATTATAGAGTTCTTTAATGCACTTTCCATATTACCATCTTGTGAAATCCACAATCCCCCTATAAATGAAGTTAGTGCTATTATTCCAAAAAGCGGATGCAGAAAACGGTTAAGAAACTCGTTATAAGTCCTCTTTTCCCTATTAATATCTTTCCAGGCTTTTGGAGAAGCTACAATAAGTTGTGTGATTATTACTAAAATTTCTCTCCACATTTCTAAACAATTTTGGAGAGCAAAGGTAGTTATTTTCAATCAAAAAACAGCAGCACTCATATAAAGTACTGCTGTCTTTTAATTTATGTCGAAATAAAATCTATAAATATCACTTTTTCACAGTGAGCGTATATATCTGTGATTCGACCGGTTCATTACGATCTTTTTGGTGATATATGAATTTGATGTTAAGCTTCTTAGTTTCAGTACTGCTAGTACCTTCGTACATTGATCTCAATTGTGACATATCAACAGCCAGAAAATCTGTTTTCTTTTCAAGTGTAGCACCATCAGCAGTGCCTGTATATGTTATATTCAGATCAATTTTTATTTCATCGCTATCAGGATCATCATCCCTTTTGTAAAATTCAACATAAGCTGATTGTCCTTTTGGCACTTCATAAGAATATTGAAATATCCAGTTGTCATCCATGAATTCACGAGAATCCGCATATAATGGAGGAGCTATTTCAAGAAACTCTTTTGGATTTTCTATTTCCGGCAACTGACTCATTCTTAGCATAGTCTGACGTACATCAATAACATCACTGGTTATTTGCACTAAATCTGCATTGATAGTCTGACCACCTACACTTAATGGCTTGGTACCATTCTGTTCATCCCAACTGTAGCTCATTATTTTAAAAGTACCCGGCATCATCATAGCCATATTACTTGAAGTGATAATTCTTGCTGGTGAATAGATTGAGAAAGTTTTGCCAAAAACAGTACCAACATCATCACTTTCTATATAAACAAAAGTTGTGTCTGAATAATTATTGCTAACCTCTCCTAGACATGATGTCATAAAGAGTGCAGTCACGATTAAAGTCAAAAAAAGAATTGATTTTTTCATTACATTTTCTGTATTTAGTTATTTACTTGAATTCATATCTGAGACCCAGACTCAAATCCATCACGATTTTTCTGTCTGAGTAAATTGTTTTAAATTCATTCTTAGCGTCAAAGTAGTAAGCACCTCCAATTTTACCGTACAGTTTAAGATCTTTGTAGATTGGGTAGGATAACCCGAGACCTGTATTTACCGACAGCTGAGGATTTCTTTGAGTTATTTTTTCATCAATTATTACAACAGACTTGCTCTGATCATCTAATGTCTGACCAACTCCCTCTTCACGGAATTTACCATAAACATCTTTCTCAATCATACCACCCAATGATACATACACATTCAGATCTTTTAAAGAAAAGAGTTGGTAGTTAAGATTTAGAGGTACTCCCAGATAATGCAGACTTTGTGTCTGTTTATTCTGGAGCGTATTACTTGTATTCTTGCTTTTTGAGTAGAGGTATGAGTATATCAGACCTGTTTCTACAGATAGATTATGTGCTATTGATTTTGAAATTGTTACTCCAAATGAGATTGGCTGATCATGCTCCATTTCGGCTATATTGTCTCTGAAATTATTTGCCTGGAACATCTTCTCAGACTCATCAATAAAATTAGCCTCACCCGAAACAGCAGCACTCCTTAATGTCATCGGTGAGTTTACAGTTTGATGAAATGAGGTCAGTCCACCCTTTCCACCGAACGACAATATATACTCCTCTTCACTGCCCATGTCATAATCAGCATATAGCAGTGAATAATCAGCTTCAGCAATTATTGACTCTTCACTAAACCTATTTTTCTCAATAACCTCATAATCCTGCGACTCTTCATGATCAATATAATCAGCAATTATATCAACAGGGTTTGTTGGCTCCACAACAATCTCTTCTACAACAGGAACAGCTGTTGTCACACTCCTGCTTACAAACAGTTGAGGTTTTACCACTTCTGCTTCTGATTGCGGAATAAGCTCCACTTCAGTAGTAACCTCTGTTGATGATGGAGCTGCATCCGATAAAAGAGGAGCATCTGCTACCTCAGGTCTATTCATATAAAACAGTCCCCCCACCATCAATAATAAAATTACAGCAGCAGAGCTAGCATACTGCCATCTGCGGCGAACAACCATCTTTCTAGTGAGAGATATATTATTCAACGACTCATCCAGCCTCATCCAGCCATCTGACGGAGGAGGTACTGTAAAATCATTGAATTTAGATTGAAACTGTTTTCTTATTTTATCTTCTGAATTCATTGTACTTTTCTTTGATGGTTTTTTTCAAGCATGGCTTCAATCTTCTTCTTTAATAAAGTTTTAGCCCGAAAGAATTGAGACCTCGAAGCAGCTTCATTTATGCCCAGTTCTTCAGCAATTTCTTTATGCGACATATCTTCAAAAATGTATAGATTAAACACAGTTCTGTATCCCGTTGGTAAGTTTCTGATCATTTCAAATACAACTTCCCTGGGAATATCTTCTATGTCGAGTAAATCATCTGCCTGATCTTCGGATTCATTAATATACATCTGTCCATACTCTTCCAGAAATAGATTTTTTCTCTTTTCTTTCCGATAATTCTCAAGCGCCAGATTTACAAATATTCGTCTTAGCCATCCTTCAAAAGAACCTTTGCCCGTAAAAGAGCCAATCTGCGTAAAAACACGGATAAATCCATCGTGCAACAAATCGCGTGCAATATCCTCATCACCGCAATAACGTATACACACACTCATCATTACAGGAGCAAATCTCTCATATAATGCTCTTTGTGCATCCCGGTTCTGTTTCTTACACGCTGATATTAGTTGCGAATCATCCATTATTGTCGCAGTTATTATAAAGATGAATTAAAAGATAAAACGCTGCATAAGTATAGCTGTTTTATCCAAAATTTACCTTTTTTTAAGAAAGGTAACTATGCGAAACCTATTCGATTTCCCGTTTTAACCTTCAAATATAATGTTCATACGAGGAACCTGCAAGTGAATTTATTAAGAATGTATAATTTTAAATTGCAGGAGCTGTGTTTTTTGTATATTTTTGTTTTGTATATAATTCAAAAAACAACCTCATTATGAAAGATTTTCTAAAAATCGTGCTTGCTTCTGTTTTGGGATTTCTCATTGCTCAAATTATACTGTTTTTCATAGCAATGATAATGTTTGTAGGTGCTGCAAGCTCATTCATGGGTTCAATGACCTCTGATAAATTTATCCTTCAGGAAAACTCAGTACTAAACTTAAAGTTAAGTGGAACTATTGTTGAACGGACCGCTGAACCTGATCCGTTCACATCAATGTTAGGTTCAGATTACATCACTGAGATGGGGTTAAACGATATTGTAAGTGCCATCCGCAAAGCAAAGAATAACAGCAAGATTAAAGGAATTTACATCGACTCTCGTGAAGTTTCCGCATCAATGGCTACTCTTGCAGAGATCCGTAGTGAGCTTGAAAGTTTCAAGGAGAGCGGCAAATTCGTTGTTGCTTACGCCGACAGCTACAACCAGGCAGGCTATTATCTGGCATCTACAGCCGATAAGATAGCTATCAATCCTCAGGGAATGCTCGATATTCATGGTCTGACCGCAAACCCAATTTTTATCAAGGATGCACTTGACAAGTTGGGAGTAAAAATGCAAATATTTAAAGTGGGCACATATAAATCTGCAGTTGAACCATTCACTCAGAACGAGATGAGTGAAGCCAACAGAGAGCAGATCTCTTCATATCTGAATGATACATGGAGCTTCATAAGAAAAGACCTTGCAGAATCTCGCTCACTATCAATAGAAAAGATCGACTCGCTTGCCAACATATTCACATTGACACAGTCAACCGATTTCCTTCTTGCAGAGAACCTGGTTGACACAATTCTCTATGAAACTGAGATGAAAGAATATCTCAGATCACTACTGAATATCGACAGCGATAAAAAGATCCCATCGGCAACTGTTGCTGATATGAAATCGGTAAAAACCAAATCCATTGAGAAGACAAGCAATACTATTGCACTCCTCTATGCACATGGGAATATTGTTTCAGGCAACGGTTCTTCTAACATTCAGGATAAACATTTTGTCAATGAGATTGAAAAGCTGAGAAAAGATAAAGATATCAAAGCAGTTGTTTTCAGAGTAAACTCAGGAGGAGGCAGTGCTTATGCTTCAGAGCAGATATGGAAAGCTATAGAAAATCTTAAGAAAGAAAAACCAGTGGTTGTTTCTATGGGTGACTATGCAGCTTCAGGCGGATACTATATTTCTGCTAACGCCAACAAGATAGTGGCACAGCCAACAACACTTACAGGTTCTATCGGTATATTTGGTATGTTCCCCGATCTTGAAGGAACAACTAAGAAACTGGGCGTTCACACCGATGTTGTGAAGACCAACGAGTTTTCCGATTTCGGAAACTTGACACGACCAATGAAAGATAGCGAAAAACAGATAATGCAGAAATATATTGAGAAGGGATATGACCTGTTCCTCACACGTTGTGCTGAAGGACGCGGTATTCCAAAAGATACGCTTGCTCAATATGCAGAGGGGCGTGTTTGGACAGGAAACCAGGCACTCGAGATTGGTCTGGTAGACGAACTTGGAGGTATAGAAAGAGCCATTGAGATTGCCGCTGAGCTTGCAAACCTTGGCAAGAGTTATGTTGTGTTTGAATACCCAAAACTGCGCTCACCACTTGAAGAGCTTCTGCAACCTGCTAAGGAAGAGCTTGTTGCAAAAACCATCAGGCAGTACCTGGGTGATAGTTACGATACATTCATGCTTTTGAAGGAGATTAAAGAACAGGATTATCTCCAGGCACGCATCCCTTTCGAGTTGAATATTAAATAAAATATCTATGGACATTCCTAAGGTTGAAATCCGCAAATCCTTACTGCCCTTATCGTGGCTGTACGGGACCGTTGTGAGTTTCAGAAACTGGTTGTTCAATAAAAATATACTCAAACAGCGGTCGTTCAGCATCCCTATCATATGTGTGGGGAACATAACAGCAGGAGGTACAGGAAAGACACCTCATATAGAGTATCTTATACGATTACTTTCTCCTAAATTCAAAGTTGCTGTATTAAGCAGGGGATATAAACGAAAAAGCAAGGGTTTTCTAATCGTTGACACCAATTCTAATGTAAGAAATGTTGGCGATGAACCATTGCAGATAAAAAAGAAGTTTCCCGACACCTTGGTTGTTGTTGATAAGAACAGGGTGAATGCTATAGAAAAAATCATGTCTATCGAAAAAGAGGAGCGTCCCGATGTTATACTACTAGATGATGGCTTTCAACATCGTCATGTAAGACCATCATTATCAATTGTGCTGGCTGACTGTAACAGACCAGTGTTTGAAGACAGATTATTGCCTGCGGGACTGCTGCGAGAGCCTCTTAAGAGTATAGATAGGGCTTCTGTTGTGGTAGTTACAAAGTGTAATCCTGATATGCAGCCCATTGATTTCAGAATATATTCAAACGGACTGAATCTATATCCATTTCAGGAACTATTCTTCACTACATTCGATTATGACAAGCTGAGTCCGGTATTCCCTGAGCTTCATCCTGAAGTGGTATCTATAAACGACCTGCGCAAAAAGCATCTGTTTCTTGTAACTGGTATCGCCTCACCTGAGCCACTTGTAAGAAAACTTGAGTATAAGACATATAATCTATACACAATGTTCTTTTCGGATCATCACAACTTTACCAGAAAAGATATTCAATCAATAGAGAATATGGTAAATAGTGTTGAAGATGAAAATAAGATAATTGTGACTACTGAAAAGGATGCAGTTCGCTTCCGTGATTTGGCTTATTTGCCGGAGAATATTAAGAATATTATGTACTACCTCCCGGTGAGAGTGACATTTTTAAATAATAAAGAGAGAATAACATTTAACAAAAAAATAGTAGAACATGTTAGAAACTATAAAACAAACAGCAGATTATCTTAAAGGTAAGATTGGTGAAATCCCGAATACGGCGATTATTCTTGGAACTGGTCTTGGTGAACTTGCCAATGAAATTGAGGAAAAGAACGAAATCCCATATACTGAAATACCCAACTTCCCTGTATCAACAGTTGAAGGTCACAGCGGAAAACTGATTATCGGTACCCTGGGAGGAAAAAAGGTTCTTGCCATGCAGGGAAGATTTCACTACTACGAAGGCTATAATATGCAGGAGGTTACTTTCCCAATTCGAGTATTCCAAGCTCTGGGAATAGAGTATCTGTTTGTCTCAAATGCAGCGGGAGGTATGAATTCCAGCTTTGATGTAGGTGACATAATGCTAATTGAGGATCATATCAACTTCTTCCCAGAACATCCTCTTCGTGGTAAAAACTTCGAGGAGCTTGGCACACGCTTCCCTGATATGAGTGCAGCTTATGATAAAGAATTGCGTCAGATGGCTATGGATATAGCAAAAGAGAAGAACATCAAACTGCAGCATGGTGTATATGTTGGCGTTCAGGGTCCAACTTTTGAAACACCGGCAGAATATAACTTCTTCCGTATCATGGGTGGCGACGCTGTTGGTATGTCAACTGTTCCTGAAGTTATTGTTGCCAATCATGCAAAAATGAGAGTACTTGCATTCTCGATTATCACCGACCTTGGGGTATTGGGTAAAATAGTTGAAGTATCTCACGAAGAGGTGCAGGAGGCTGCAAAAATTGCACAGCCAATGATGGCTGAAATTATGCGTACAATAATTCAGAGAGTCTGAATAAAATAGTAATCAAATAATAATAGGGAGTGTCTAATACTGAATCAGATGGCATTCCCTGTTTTTTTATATCATATGAAAAGAACAGAAATAGCAACATTGGGAGAGTTCGGTCTGATAGATCATCTCACAAAAGATATTAAAACCAAACAGGAGACAACTGTAAAGGGGGTTGGTGATGACGCAGCAATTGTGGACAATGCGGGAAAACGTACTCTTATAACTACCGATCTTCTTCTTGAAGGAATTCATTTCGATTTGATTTATACTCCATTAAAGCATCTGGGATATAAAGCAGCTGTGGTAAACTTCTCTGACATATATGCTATGAACGGAAAACCCCAGCAGATAACTATATCACTGGGCATAGCAAAAAGGATGTCAGTGGAAGATCTCGAGGAATTCTACAGTGGAGTTAAGACTGCTTGTGAAATTTATGGAGTTGATATTATTGGTGGTGACACAACTTCTTCTCTAACAGGCTTCACAATTAGTATCACATGTATCGGAACTGCAGATGATGATAAGATTGTATATAGATACGGAGCTAAAGACACCGATCTGATTTTTGTTTCTGGCGACCTGGGGGCTTCCTATATGGGTCTGCAGCTACTGGAGAGAGAAAAATCAGTGTTCGCGAGTAACCCCGACAAGGGATTTCAACCCGATTTTGGAGGCAGGGAGTATATTCTTGAACGTCAGTTAAAACCAGAGGCACGCAAGGATATAGTAGAGTTGCTGGCTGAAAATGGAATAGTCCCAACATCAATGATTGATATATCAGACGGGCTCTCATCCGACCTGCTTCATATCTGCAAACAGAGTAACGTAGGTTGTCAACTATTTGAAGAGAGAATTCCAATTGACTACCAGACTGCGGCAATGGCGGAAACATTCAATATGAATGTAACCACTGCAGCTCTTAATGGTGGGGAAGATTATGAGCTGCTGTTCACCGTTCCGCTTACCCTGCATGAGAAGATGAAGGATATCACCGGAATACACCTGGTAGGCCATATCACTAAACCTGAAAACGGCTGTTATATGATTACACGTGATGGTGTTGAAATAGAATTGAAAGCACAGGGATGGAATCCCATTGCAGAAAAATAATATTTTTTTGCAAAATGTTGTTTCAAATTTTGTAAATCCTGAAAATGCGATTATCTTTGCACTCGCAAATAAGGCAATGTTGGTGCCATAGCTCAGTTGGTAGAGCAAAGGACTGAAAATCCTTGTGTCCCCGGTTCGATTCCTGGTGGCACCACAAAAAGCCCTGAAACTTTGAGGTTTCAGGGCTTTTTGCTTTAAAAACCTCTAAATCACTGTGAGTATTATTTTCCGAAAATAATTTAATTATTGAGTAACAGATTCAATTTCACAGAAAAGCGTTAATATATTTATCGATATACAGATCTCTTTCCTTCGATTTATACTGCTGAATATATCTCGGATGCTCCAGGACAGTAAGTTTATCAAACATCTTCTCCTCCCTGTTAAGCTTCTCAATAAAAACAGCATTCTTCTTGCCCAACACAAAAACCTCTGAGCAGTCCAGACCAAGATCAATATGTTTCTTCAATGACTCAATCATAAACTCTTTCACCATCTCAAATAGCAGCGAGTCGTCATAATAATTTGCATTCAACCAGCTACCATCTTTTGTCTCCCTGATAATTGCCAGAGGGAAGGGTGAGTTGATATAAAAATCACTATAAAACCGTTCAGGTCCACCATAAGCTTCAATCATATCATAGACAAAAACAGAAGAGACCTCATGGGTATGGGCAGACTTCATCTCTATACCGCAAACAGTTGCCAGCCTTTTAGTATCAGTGAAAGGAACACCAGTTACCCCTGCCCCTTTTCTGCTTGGATTAATACCCAATATTAATCTTCTCTGCTTGTTGTCATTATAATACTTGTGATAAAACCGACTCATCACAACCATTGTTTCGGGGTTATCTATGAAAGGATTAATCACCTGAAAATTATCGGGCAGATTGCCCTTGAAAACCAGCTCCCGGTTAAAAAAAATTACTCTGTCAGCAAATCTTAGCATAATTCATTACACCATATTACAATTTAATATAATGAACCAAATTTAATACGGTTATGTTTTAGGAAAAAGATTTATCATCATTTTATGGCAGCAAAATCTAAGCTTGCATATGTCGAGAAGATCGAGAATGGAGGAATATTTCGTGAAAAAAGGGGAAAAGGATTCAGATATATTTGTGAAGGAGTTAAAGTTACTGACACAGATACCCTCAACAGAATTCGCCGACTTGTAATTCCTCCTGCATGGAAAGAAGTATGGATTTGCTCAATGGTTAATGGTCACCTTCAGGCCACCGGCATTGATGCAATGGGGCGTAAACAGTATATCTATCATACTGAGTGGGTAAATCAGAGAGATAAGAGAAAATATCACAGGATGATTCAGTTTGCCTATGCCCTGCCTAAAATAAGATTACAGATTGAGAAAGATCTGTCACGTAAAGGTTTGCCAAAGGAGAAAGTGCTGGCTCTTATAATCAGCCTTATGGAGCGCACAAGCATACGAGTTGGCAATAATACATACGAAAAACTATATGGATCATTCGGACTTACCACCCTTAAGGATAAGCATACCGAAATAAAGAGAAGCGATATCAAATTTTCATTCAAAGGGAAGAAGGGGGTTTACCATGATATAAATTTACGTAACAGCCGGCTTGCACGCATGGTTCAAAGATGTAAAGAGATTCCAGGCAAGGAGCTTTTTCAGTATTACGATGATGAGGGAAAGCGTCAATCTATCGACTCAGGTATGGTAAACGACTACCTAAAAGAGATAAGTGGCGAGGAGTTCACTTCTAAAGATTTCAGAACCTGGGCAGGAACAGTAAAAGCATTTCTCGCGTTCAAGGAACTTGGTTGTGGTGGATCAGAATCAGAAAAAAAGAGGCTAATAACAGAGGCTGTTGATAAGGTTGCCACAAAGTTGGGAAATACTCGTGCAGTTTGTAAAAAATACTACATCCATCCCGAAATTATCACCTCTTACGAGAATGGTGCTCTACAAGAGTATTTTGATCAGCTTGATGCAATTGAAGAGGATGATAATTATTCGGATCTTACAAAAGAGGAGAAAATTGTACTATCTATTTTAGAGAATAAATGAGTTGAAATGAATTTAACGGGAGTGTTTTCGATATATAAAACAACCCGGCTCACTAGGGTGATCCAGAACAAGAGTCTCCATACTCTCTTTCCGAAGAATCCATATCACCATGATATCACCTGCAGCAGCACTTATAAAAAAAACACCTATAATAAGTAACATCAGATTACCGTTAAAAAGAGATATTACAGCTGGAATAAGACCCAATATGATGGCTGGCATTAAAGCACCAATAATGTAATGTCTCAACTTCAATGGTTCAACACAATGACAGTATGGTGTTATTGGACTCCATAAAATTCCAAATCTTATGCTTTTGAATCCGCTTTCAGCAAATAATCCAAATATTAAGCCATGAATTAGTTCATGAAGTACAATGCCAACAATAAAAAGTAAAGAAAATATTAATATATCATACCAATAGAACTGTAATACAGGACGCCAGAGAAAGTAAAATGGCAATCCTAACAGAATTAAAGGAACAAAAAATAAAACAACCGCCAGTTTACTTGCTTCATAAATATCTATGGTTTTCTTTTCTTTTTTGTATTGTTCTAAACTCAGCATTTTAGATAAACTAATTATTTAAATTATCAACTCCCTCCTGAAATTACTATTAATGATAACCCTGCAATAAAGAGAATAAACATCATAGTTAAAAGGGTATTGGTAGATTTAGGAGCCCCTTTAAACTCTTTCCAGATGAATACACCCCAAAGTGCGGCAATCATAGGTGCTCCTTGTCCCAGTGCATATGAGATTGCAGGACCAGCCTTGCCTGCAGCTATATAACTAAGTGCTGTGCCTACACCCCAAATTATACCTCCTAATATTCCTACTAAATGCAGATTCATTTTCCCTGCAAAATACTCTGAATATTTGATTGGTTCTCCAATAAAAGGTTTTTTCATTACAATGGTGTTGAAAATAAAGTTACTGGCAAATATTCCCAGACTGAAAATGAAAAAAGCCCCGTATGGTGTCATTAAACCTGATATAGGATTTTCAAGATTGCTGAGATCCATGGAAGAGGCAACAAACCTGTAGAAGAATGACATTAATATTCCTGCAAATATTGCAATTATTACTCCCTTCTTTTTAGTTTTCACTGTTTCGGTTACAGAACTCACTTTCCCTGAAGCTATACCGTTCAAAATTATTGCAATTACTATGAGTGCGACCCCAAGAAATAATATAACAGGATCACCTTTGGGAGCACCAAAATAGTTTATAAATACACCAAGGACCAATGCTATACCGACTCCTACGGGGAATGCAACTGCCATTCCGGCTAATGAGATAGATGCTGACAGCAGTATATTGGATGCATTGAAAATTATTCCTCCTACAAATGCGCTCCAAAAGCTTTGTGAGCTTACTTGCGAAATATCTTCTATAAATCCTCTGCCCTGGTCACCTATACTTCCTAATGTAAGTCCGAATATGAGTGAAAGCAGAAGAATACCAATTACATAATCCCAATAGAACAGTTCATACCTCCACGATTTGGATGCTAATTTCTGAGAATTACCCCATGAGCCCCAGCATAGCATGGTTATAAAACAGAAAATGATTGCAAGTGAGTAGCTATTAACAATGAACATAACAATTAAATTTAGTTGGTATATGTTGATAAGAAATGCATTATTTCTATTTCTGTTGGTATAGATGGCAATGCACCCATTTTAGTAACACTTAGTGCTGCTGCGGCAGAAGCAAATGTGAGTGCATCTTTCATACAATCCCCTTTACTCATACGTGTAGCTAAGGCACCACAAAAGGTGTCACCTGCACCTGTAGAATCTTTCGCTTCTACTTTGAATGCAGGGATACGAAGATGACCTTCAGAGTTTTTATATATACTTCCGGCTTTTCCCAGAGTTAAAATTACATTTTCAGCACCCTTTTCAATAAGTTTATCAACAAGACCTTCAGCTCCAACTTCTTCTTTATTTTCGCCTAATATTGTCTCTGCTTCGTTCTCATTAACTATCAAATATGTTACTGATTTCAATATATCCTCATCAAGAGGATAGGCAGGTGCTACATTTAAAATGACTGTTTTTCCTTTTTGATTTGCTATTTCTGTTATCGCTTTTACTGTTTGATATGGTATCTCCATTTGCAAGACTATAATATCTGATTCATCAATTATAGTCATATTTTCTTCTATTATTCCGGTAGAAAGCAGATCATTTGCTCCGGGTATAATAACAATACTATTTTCACCATTTTTATCCACCCAAATTAGCGCAGTTCCGGTAGTAATATTATCATTAACTATTGAATATGAGGTATCGATACCCTCTTTTTTATAAAATTCAAGAGCATTGTGACCATAATCATCATTTCCCACACTCGTAATAAAGGTAACATTGCCTCCTGCCCTTTTTGCTGCAATAGCCTGATTTGCTCCTTTTCCTCCCATATTATAACTGAATAAATTGCCTTCTACAGTTTCTCCAATTTTAGGGAATTCATCCATAGTAGCAACAAAATCAATATTGGAACTGCCTATTACTAATATCTTTTTCATTTTCTTGTTAATTTATTAAACAGGTCTCTGAAAATAGCATCTCTATTAAGAGATGTTGCCATTCTGATGAAGTGACGTGAGTGGTCGATACTATACGTAACCTGATCAGTTAGTATAGGACTATGTACTAAGTTTGTCTGTACCCAGGATGGATTAATTAAATAGGCTATAGCCACTACATCCCATATCTCCTTTGACCATGCATCCAGATTTTGACTATTATATCCTTTAACAATTTCATATAAATAGTTGGATAAATCGTTTTTCCCTTTAAGGTACAATTCCAGCTCCGGTATTGTAGTTGTAAAATGTGACACAACAGGTCTGCAAGGGGTTATAACTAATGGGACACCTGAGTTTAGTACAACCTGAGCTGCTAAAACATCCTGCATTAAATTGAACTCTTTTTGTGTTGGCCAGTTTAAATCATTGCCTCCTAACCAAACAACAACTATGTTTTTAATTATCTGAGGTTCTATAAGAATCGCTGATGCAACATTGGTGATGCAACCAGTTGAAACAATATACAAAGGATTATCAGGAGTACTCTTCATAGCTTTGGATACCAGATCAAGTGCTGCATCGCTTCGGATTGGCTTTGAAATGTCTTGCAAATACTCCGTTGATCCTCGGAAAACTAATCCATCTGAAGGTCTGTTCATAAAATCTAGCAGTCTTAATATCTCTTGATAACTTTTTTCCATACCATCTGAAGGACTTTCAGACCGGTCATTAAAATAGGGTGCTGCATAAATTGCTTCAACAGTTAGTTTGTCTTCTGATAAGAGTGCATAGGCCATTGCAAACTGGTCATCAATTTCATTATAAGTGTCGGTATCCAGCACCATCCTTATTTTCCCTCTGTTTGGTGTTAAAAGATCTATTCTATCAGTCTCACTTATAGAAGGGAAATCTTGACTAAACAGTAATGAACAAGAGAATGACAGTAAAATAAATAGTACTCCTTTTTTCATATCTTTTAAAATTTTAATCCTCAACCATTATCCTTAATGCAATCTGAGCACATGCTTCTGCATCAGCCAAAGCGTGATGGTGGTTTTCTAGTTTATATCCACAGTAGGCGGAGACAGTATATAGTTTATAGTCGGGCAATCCTTTCAGTAGCATCCTTGCATTCTGCAGTGTGCAGTGAAACTCATATTCGGGATAGTCCATCTGATACATACGGAAACAGGCTTTAAGGCAACTCTCATCAAAACTCTTGTTATGTGCGATCAGAGGGAGTCCTTCAATTAGAGGTTCAATCTGACACCATACATCCGGGAATATTGGCGCATCTACTGTATCTTCAAAGGTGATACCATGAATTTTCATGTTCCAGTAACAATAATATTCCGGTTCGGGACGAATAAGACTATAAAAGCTATCTGTTATTTCGCCATTGCGCACGATTACTACACCTACGCTGCATACACTGGTTCGTTGTTCATTGGCAGTCTCAAAATCTATTGCGGCAAAACTTCTCATCGGCTGAAAGGTGTGTTTATCATATAATTGTTCAAATGTAACAAAAACTTTGAATATATAATAAAAAACACCTACCGTATTAAACGATAAGTGCTTAATTATTAGAGCGGCAAACGGGATTCGAACCCGCGACCCTCAGCTTGGGAAGCTAATACTCTACCGACTGAGCTATTGCCGCAAAATGTGTTGGCAAATGTAAATATTTTTCGTAGAAAAGTAAAAAAAATATTACCTTTGCATCACAAAAAAAACGGGATGTAGCACAGTTGGCTAGCGCGCCACGTTCGGGACGTGGAGGTCGGAAGTTCGAGTCTTCTCATCCCGACAGCATATAAAAAAACAGACGAAAGTGATTAGCTCTCGTCTGTTTTTTTATGAATTCTGTTTTATACTTTCCTGTTTTACTGTTTGTTGTTGTCATTCATGATAGGTATCTCACGCTTGACACTCTGGCTAAGTGATATCATTGTTTCTGTTGCCACTACACCGGGAATTTCCTGTATGCGGTTGTTTAGCAGGTCCATCAGGTGCTCGTTGTCGCGGGCAAATAGTTTTATAAGCAGGGTATATGGACCGGTAGTAAAATGACATTCAGTTACCTCGGGGATCTTATCGAACTCGGGGATAACGTTTTTATACATTGATCCTTTCTCAAGCTTCACACCTATATAGGCACTGGAAGCATAGCCAAGCACCTTCGGATTTACATGATAGCCTGATCCGGTAATAACATCGTTTTCGATCATTCTTTGTACTCGCTGATGGATTGCAGCACGCGAAACTCCACACTGTTCAGCTACATCTCTGAATGGGATACGTGCATTTTGAGTGATGATCTCCAGAATTTGTCTGTCTAATTTGTCAATTTTTTCCATGGGGAATTCTCTACTTTGAATAATTAGTACAAAAGTAATAAATATCTATGATATTATGACAAAATGGAAGCCTATTTTATATTTTAATGTACATTTTCAATGAAAATCCAAAGAATTAGCGGTAATCTTATCGTTTTGATAAATATTTAAGGTAGAATTCTGCTAATTCAATATCAAAAGCGGTGGTAACTTTTATGTTGGACTCTTCGCCTTCGGTCAGAATGATTTTTATTCCGCTAATTTCAGCAACGGAGGCATCGTCGGTAAATACCGGCAAATAATGTGTGTTGTATGCTGCCTTGAGTTGTTCTGCAGGAAATGCCTGAGGGGTTTGAACTATTTTAAGCTCTTCGCGATTGGCAATCTCACTCCCTTTTTCAGTTAGCCTGCGTACGCTGTTAACCTCATCAATTACCGGGATTACTCCGCAGTTATCATTAAAAGCAATATCAAAGCAGCGACCAATCAGACCTGAGGTTACAAATGGGCGGGCTGCATCGTGTATGCAGACTGTTTCTTCGTCGGAGATCAGGCTTAGACCATTTTTCACTGAATGAAACCTTGTTTCTCCTCCATAAACTATTGTGTGGTTAATGGCAAACCTGTATTCATCGCATAGTTGTTGCCATAGGGGCTTATAACCATCGGGGAGGACAACTATTATTCTGACTCTGTAGTCATAATCATAAAATGCCTGAATGGTGTGCATAAGCATTGGTTTACCTCCAATAGATATAAACTGTTTGGGCAGTTCTCCTCCTACCCTATAACCTTTGCCCCCGGCTACAATAATTGCACTATATTTTCTTTCAGGAATCATCTTATAATTTATACTTAATGTGTTAATCCAGCTCTTCTAGCAGCTTCTGGAGCTCTTTATCTGTCTTGGTTAATTTATCCTTACAAAAGGTGATTAGCTCAGATGCTCGCTTTACTTTGTCTGTAAGTGCATCTACATCAAGCTCACCGGATTCAATAGAAGCTACAATTGCTTCCAGCTCTTTTTTTGCTGATGTATAGGTCAATTTCTCCATCTCTTGTTCCATATCCTTTTGATCTGATTTTATTTAACTGCATCTCCGGATGCCTCTTTATTAGTAACTTTTGAGGTTACTGTTCCATCTCTGAACAGCGTTTGAATATCATCTCCCACCTCTATCTCGTTTACCGAAGTAATGATCTTTCCATTTTTGAGTAATAGTGTATAGCCCCGTTTAAGTATATTAAAGGGTGACACCATATTGATATACTGTTGGTTCCTCTCGAGGAAGTGAATCTGATTTTGAACTAAATGGCTGATACGATGCTTTATGGTTGTTGATGATTTCTCGATAAAGTTGCTCTCTTTTTGTATTCTGAGAGTGGAGCCATGTATCACCTCTTTTGAGAGTGAAAGAAGATCTGCTCGCTCTCTTAAAATAACCTTCTCACTGATATTTATTGTTCTCTCTTGCAGGGATATTAATTCAGAAGCGGTTTTTGTTAAATGTGCGATGAAATACTCTGCAACAGCGGTAGGTGTTTTAGCCCTCGTATGAGAAACAACATCGAGAACGGTGACATCTCTTTCGTGACCGATTCCACTTATAATGGGGAGTGGAAACTGAGCGGCATTATTGGCAAGCAGGTAGGAGTCGAAACAGTTGAGATCGGCTGAAGCTCCTCCTCCGCGTATTATTGCCACTGCATCGAAAAACTCTTTGTGGAGAAATATTTTCTCAAGGGCAGCTATTATTGAAGATTCGCTGCGGTCGCCCTGCATAATTGCTGGAAATAGCTTAGTATAAAAGATGAAGCCATTGGCATTATTATCAAGCTGATCACGGAAATCCTCGTAACCTGCTGCAGTGGGTGAGGAGATTACCGCTATCCTGTTTGCAATTTCAGGCAAGACCAGCTCCTTGTTTAGTGTGAGTACACCATCATCTTCGAGCCTCTTTATTACCTGCTGCCTGTTACGCGCAATCTCTCCCAAGGTGAAGGATGGATCGATATCCACTACAGTGAGAGAGTATCCATATAGTTCGTGGAATGTGACTGAAACGGCTACAAGCACATTTAAACCTGAAGTGAACTCCTGTCCTGTTTCTCTAAGAAAATATGCCGAAAGCATCTCGTATACATTGGACCAGATCACTCCTCTTGCTTTTGCAACGATTGAGTGATCAACAGAATCCTTTTCCAGGAACTCAAGGTAGCAGTGACCGTTGCGGTTGCGACGCACATCGCTTGTTTCGGCACGTACCCAGTATGTATCGGGAAGATACTCTCTGATGGCATCCCGTACCCTTAAGTTGAGTTCTGTTAGTGTGAGAAAATTTTCCGGCATATGCATGTCTAATTGTAAACAAAAATAATACAATTAAACAGAATATAATAATGGATGGGGGTTATTGCATGTTGTTTTGTTTCTTGAACTCTTTAGTCATATTTTGCACATCCTCCAGCTTGAAGTTGCCTAAGAACTGCATAATTACGCTCTCATCATCATCTCCGTCAACTATCATAATAAGCTCCTGTATATTTTCAGGCTTACCTTTCATGTAGAAGTTCACATTCTCGCCATCATCAGATTTGACACGCATCAGAAGCTCATAGTTATTGGTCTTGATTCTGCTGTTTGCCAAAGAAAGCATCTCCTGCCCTACTTTCTTGTTTTCTGTGGTAAGAATGAGGATAGAGCTTAACTTATCTACAAAGCTGTTAATACTTACTCCACCAAACTGATTTGAATCTTTCGGGAAGAGCGCCATCATGTTTTTTGAGATAAATACTGATGTTACTCCATCCATATCAGTGAATTTCTCGAATGGATTATCTTGTGCTGAAACTACTGTTACTGCAAAAATTAGTGCTAAAGTGAATATTATTTTTTTCATTGTTGTAATCTTTTTAATGTTTGCTATTTGAATATTGGGATAACTTTTACCGAAAAGTTTATCTATTCATTTATTACCTTTTCCAGTATCTTAAAGGTGTTATCTACCCGACTGTCTGCTTTCTCTAATGCTTGTGTGCCTTTAGAGAAATTCTCCGAAAACAGTCGCAAAGCTTCTATTACGACTTCATGCGACGCCTCCGGATCATTGTATGTGTTTACTATTTCTGAATTTGCAGAATTGTAATGCTGATACCAAAACCCTATACTGATTACCAGTAAAAGTGAAGCGGCAATACCTATGATCTGCTTACTGAATCTTAACTTTGTAAAGCGTTTTGTCTGTTTCTTTTCGCTCTCTTCCCATGAATCAATAAGAGTTGATATCTTAAACTCAAGTTCTGAAGGTACTTCAGGTTCATCTTCTGAGAGTGAATGAAAAACATCGCGATCGGCTTTATATCTTTCATCAGAATCTATCTGAGACAGGTATTGAGCGAGGAACTTTTCCTCTTCCTCATCTGTTTCACCTTGATAGAAGCGGAATAATAATTTTTCTATATCTTCAGTTTTCATATATCTTCTCCATTTTATCTTTGATGGTTCTGCGTGCCCTGGATAGAAGTTGACGTACATTCTCTTGCGTTATCTCCATTGTATCGGCAATCTGTAAAATAGACATGTCGCTGAAGTGACGGAGCCTGATTGCCAATTGCTGTGTCTGAGGTAGTGTACTTAACAACTTCTCAACATTAGAAAGCGCCTCTTTATGTTCTATGATGTCGTGAGTGACCTCATGATTTACTTCTACAATATTGTTAAGAGGTGAGGTTTGTCGTTTCGCTTTATACCTGTATCTGTCTAATGCCATATTTCTTGCCATGATTACTATAAAAGATTCATCGTTTTCTACTTCTGATAGTGATTGGCGACTCTTCCACAGTTTTTCATATACCTCCTGAACCACATCTTCTGCATCTTCTCTATCTTTTGTGATTGCAAAAGAGATCTTGTAAATCAGATTTGTATAGGGTAAAAACCGGCTTTTAAACTCATTTCCGTCCATTTTTCATTTTATCAATCTCAGATGGCGATATTTTACCTTTCAGCTGTACCATGGCAGGCTCATCTCCCATCGACAAGATTACCATTTCGCGAATAAAATCTTTCTGAAACTTAAGGAAGATCCTTACTTTTTCATTCTCTTCGTTGGAGCTGACAAATAGCTCGTAGTCCTTATCATTAAAATTAAGGGCAGTTTTGTTGAATCGCTCTTTTACTTCAGGTGAGCAATCTTCTAAAGAAAGAACACTGATACTTGTGATTTTACTCTCAGTGTCGTTGTTTGAAAATGGTCTCATCATGAACATTGCTAATTCGTTAAGATTGACCTTCTCAACATTGGACTCCTTAGAAAAAGTTCGATAGAGCTGCTCAACCGAAGTTTGTGAGTAAAGTGACAGTACTAATAAACTGCAGGTGAAAATAATTAGAAGTCTTTTGTTCATACAATAAAAATTAAAGTGTTATTAATCGTACTTTAATTAGTAGACGATGATGCATAAACTTTGTGACAAAAAAATTATTTTATTGTTTTCAGCACTTCGTTCATGGCTTTGCTAAAATCGGTTATCCCTTGTCCGTAAACGGGATCTGGTGACATGTATCTATCAGATGATCTTAATATTATATCGATTAATTCGGTACGGTGGAGTTGGGGGTTTATAGACCATAGCGATGCTATCAAACCTGCAAGAAATGGTGATGAGAGTGAGGTTCCGTTTGTTCTTACTACCTCCCCAAATTGATTTATGGTGATTGTGCCTCTGCCTATGGAGACAAGGTCAGGTTTTATGCGCCCATCGGCCAGTTCTCCATATGAGCTGAAAGGGGCTATGATGCTGTCTGTGCCTATCGCACCTACTGCAATAACATTCTTTGCATCACCGGGAGGTGTAGACTTCTGCCAGGGTTTATTACCTTCATTTCCTGCACTGACAACTATAATCATCCCTTTCTCATATGCCAGATCTGCTGCACGCGACATTAATGAGACCTCTCCCGTCAAATCATCATGTGTGTAATTGAGAATTAAATCATCAAACTCATAGTAGCCCAACGATGTGTTGATAATATCTAGTCCTATGCTATCGGCAAACTCAATAGCCCTTATCCAGTAATCTTCCTCTACAGGGAATTCTGATGTAACATCTTCTGAACGAAGCAGCCAGTATGAGGCTTCGGGGGCAGATCCCATCATAAGCCCGGGCTGGTTTACTGCCATAGCAGAAAGCACTTTTGTTCCATGATCGCTTGTGGCAAACATATCACCTTCGGGTACAAAATTGGAGTAGCCGAGCAGGTCGACTGTCTCAAATTCAGGAATTACATCAAAGTTAGTGAACCCTGCATCTATAACACCTATTTCAATGCCTTTGCCTCTGTAACCCGCAGAATGGAGGTTATCGGCATTATGTACCATGAATTGTGAATAGGTATAGCCATATACTGTATCGATTGACTCTGCTTGGGGTAAATTGCGGCTTAGGCGTGGTCGGAGCGACTTGCGGTATACATTATTGGTTCCTTTCCAAACATATTTTACGGAATCAACTATGCTTAATGATCTGATGTTTTCAATCTTGAGACTGTCAGAGACCTCAACAACAAGTGTATTGAACCATTTACTGTGACTAACAACTTTACCTCCTGCCATCTCAACAAGTGTAATATAATCATCAGAAATAGGGAAATCAGTTTCATCGATTTCTACTTTCTGAACTCTTTTTCTTTCAATTGCCTTTTCTGTCAGAAATTGCGAGGGATTGTCGGTTGTGTAGACTGCATCTCCCTTATCGGTTAAATAGACACGGAATCTGTAATGAACAGGCTGGGTTTCATTATAGCTGTATGACAGAAATGATGTTAAAAGAAATAAAATGGAAAAGAAATACTTCATATTAGATTTTACCTGAAAATTTGTCTCTCAACTTTTGCTTCTTTTTTAGGATAAAGTATAGCAATAATGCAATCAGAAGGCTGCCGCTAAGGACAATAATATACTCCATCCATTTGCCCGACTCCTGATATCTTGGATAAGCTATCACAGCCATCACTAAAGTATATATTACAAGTAAAGAGGGAAGGAGAATATATCTTTTACTCTTTTGTTTCATGATTTGAAATTACTTTGGCAAATTGTACTATTTTCTCTCTGGACAAGCTTACAACTAGATTTTCTTTTTTGATAATCTGTTTTGTTATGAACCTTTCGAAATAATTTAACTTAAGATCATTGATCTCTCCTCCAAAATAATCACGCACAACTGCTTTATCATTTAACTCCTTTGGGAAAGCATTATTCAGCTGCAGCATGGCTTTATCTCCGGTATAAATACAGTTGATAAACAAGCCAATACGTTTTTTATTCAACAGATCTAAATTTGTTTTACAAAAGTCTGATATAGCTTTCTGTATCTCTCCGTAATGTATTGATCCTCCTATGATTATTGAATCATATCCGGTGAGATCAGGAATAATTTGGCGCTGGCTGAGATCACAAATATCAACTTTGCCATCTATTAACCTAAAGAGCTCACGCGCACATTTTTCCACTGTACCGTGCTCAGAAGCAAAAACGATAAGTGTATTGTTCATTATAATTTTATTTCAGGTTCTCTAAAATCTCTACTAGATATTCGTATGATTTATTTACTGACTTTATATCAACTGACTCATCAGGAGAATGTGCCCCGGTGATAGTGGGACCAAATGAGACAATATCAAGATCATGCTCTACATTGGATTGAATAATACCACACTCAAGACCGGCATGTATCACTATAACTTCAGGCTTTTCTTCATACTCCTCAATATAAATTTTTTCCATCAGACTAAGCAGCTCAGAACTTGCATTTGGCTGCCATCCGGGATAATCTCCTGAAAATTCCACTTTTGCACCTGCTAATTGGAAAAGGCTTTCAAGTGATGAACATATCCATTCTTTTCGACTTTCAGAGGAACTTCTGACCAATAGCTTCACCTCAATTTTGTCTGAAGCTGATTGAACTAAAGCAAGATTAAGTGAACTTTCAACAACACCTGGGAAGTCTGCAAGGTTGCTGATAACTCCATTAGGACAAGCTTCAACTGCATTTATCAGATCATCCTGGATTTCAACAGGGAGTAAGAACTCCGGCATATCAGTTTTTTCTGCCTTGAAAGAGATACCTGTCTCAATTCCTGCAAAATCTTCTCTGAATTGTGTCTGAAACTCATCAACCAGGTCGATAAGGTCATCTTCAAGATGACTCGGGATTGTGAGTACCACAAATGATTCTCTTGGAATTGCATTTCTTAGGGACCCTCCATTTATACTAGCCAGGCGGGCTTCATAGTCTCTTACAACCTCTTTCAGAAAACGGTTCATAAGTTTATTTGCATTTGCATGACCAAGGTGTATCTGTACCCCTGAATGTCCGCCCTTAAGCCCTCTGAGACTTATCTTGTATGCAATATCATCTTTATCAATCTCGGTATCCGGCTGAAAATTAAATGTAATGTTGACATCTCTTCCCCCGGCACAACCTATACATAACTCATTATCGGCTTCGGTATCAAGATTAAGCATAACAGTACCCTTAAGGAATCCCTTCTCTAGACCGTTTGCACCATCCATTCCAACCTCTTCATCAATAGTAAAAAGTGCCTCAATTGCAGGATGATTCAACATTTTATCTTCAAGCACTGCCATCATCATTGCGCAGCCTATACCATTGTCAGCACCAAGTGTAGTAGATTTAGCCTTCACCTGATCCCCATCAACATAAGCTTGTATGGGATCATTAAGGAAATCATGTGTTACATCAGAATTTTTCTGGGGTACCATATCGAGGTGTGATTGTAAAATAACCGTTTTGGTACTTTCAAACCCTTTTGTAGCAGGCTTCCTGATTAACACATTGCCTACCTTATCCTGTTCAACTTCCAGACCGAGTTCTTCCCCAAAATCTTTGATAAACTGTGTGACCTTTTCCATATGACCAGTGGGTCGGGGAATTTGAGTCAGTTCATAAAAATGTTTCCATACTCTCTTGGGGTTCAAACTTAAAATCTCTGTTGCTGACATAATTATTTTGTTTAAATTATTTTTGTTTCAGTATCCGGAACTTTTCCGGAGGTGTGTTCCCGTTTAACAAAAGGCATGGCAAAGACACCATAGAGACCATATAAAATTTGCCAAACTGATTGTATTGTAAAAACGGCGGCTGCGAATGCAAGTGACTGATTTTCCGCAACTCCCAATATAACCAAAGAGGATGATACCATGAAATGCCATGGACCTATACCACCTTGAACGGGAACCGAAATTCCTATATTAGTCATTGCAAAAACAATCAACCCTGCAAGCGGTCCCAGTTCCTTTGTGAAATCAAATGAAAAGAAACAGATGTAAAAATACAAATAAAAACATAACCAGAGAAGGATTGTATAAATTATTATCCTCCTCTTCTCCTTCATCGAAGAAATAAGCTTTAGGTCGTGTTTTACAGTCAATAAGAAACTCCTGACTTTAATCATCAATGGATTTTTCCTGAGAAATACCAGGTACAAGAGAATAAGAATCACAAATAGTCCTAAAATGATATAAAGCCACTCTGAAGAGAGTAGATTGACTATATTATCTCCAAACTGTGGATTATTGTTTAAATATGAAATAAAGAAGTCGATGTAGAGTATAATACTTATAAATATTATTGAGAGTCCTGCTATTACATCAACGATTTTATCTATTAGGAAAGTCTCGAGAGTTTTTGCAAATGGAATTTTGTCATACTTGCTGACTACACCACATCTCCAGAAATCTCCCGCACGTGGCAACAAAAAGTTTACAGCATAATTCCCCAGAGTTGCATTTATTAAACTTGCTCTGGGAGGGTGATAGCCGAGTGAATTTACAAACAGCTCCCACCTTAAGCCTCTGAGTATATTACCAATCAGTCCAAAAATTAAAGATACCCCAATTATTCCGAAATTGGCAGTTTCAATTATATCCCACAATTCGCCAAGATCAGAGTTCCGATACATTGCCCAGATAATTAGTAACCCGAGAACCAGTGATAGCAAAGTCTTTAGAATATTTTTAGCGGATTCTGACTTCATATTACGTTTGAGATATTGTAATATTGTTGTATCTTGTTTTTTTAGAATAGGTTTGCCCGGTTTTAAGTAATATATATTACCTTTGCGGCGGCAAATATAAGTAATAATCGGCATAAATCAATGTTTCAGGTAAAAGCAAAAAAAAACTTCGGCCAGCATTTCCTCAAAGATCATGAGATTGCTAAACGAATAGCATCCACACTTGATGGCTACCCCACTCTTCCGGTAATGGAGGTTGGACCTGGCACAGGCATGCTTACTCAGTACCTGATTCAAAAAAACAAAGACCTTACTGTTGTAGAGATTGATTACGAATCCATTGCATATCTGAAAGAACATTTTCCTGAACTTAAAGACAGAATTTTACAGGAGGATTTTCTGAAATTGGATCTTAAGAAGCTCTATAAAGGAGATTTTTGTATCATTGGCAATTACCCTTATAATATATCATCGCAAATCTTTTTTAAAGTACTGGAATATAGGGAAAACATTCCATCCATGTCCGGTATGATTCAAAAGGAGGTTGCAGAACGCATGGTTGCCTCACCAGGAAAAAAGACCTATGGTATACTAAGTGTATTACTTCAGGTATGGTATGATATCGAATACCTTTTCACGGTGAACGAACAGGCGTTCATCCCTCCTCCCAAAGTTAAATCGGCGGTTGTGAGACTAACTCGCAACAATAGAGTAAAGCTAAACTGTGATGAGAAGTTATTTAAAACTGTTGTTAAGACCAGTTTTAATCAACGCAGAAAAATGCTTAGAAACTCTATCAAATCACTTTTAAAAGAAGATAGTTCACTACCTGAAGATCCAATATTGACTAAAAGGCCAGAACAGTTGTCAATAGAGCAGTTTGAACAGCTTACCAATCTTTTGGAACCTTTGGTGAATTAAGCCTGACGGGCAGAGAGATAAGTTCATTTTTGAGAACACGATTTAAAATAACAGATCATGGCGGATATAAAATTATTCTATCATAAAGACGGCATCGTGAGATTAAGCCGTAGCCTGGAATTCCTGAAATCAAATCCTATACAGAATTTTCTATGGATAGACCTCATGGACGTAGATGAAGAGGTTGAAAACGAACTGGAAGATTTTCTTAAGATATATATTCAGGAAGAGGAGGAAATGATTGAAATCGAGATGTCGTCACGATATATAGAAACCACTGATACACTTGTGGTTAACTCCAATTTCCTTTTATCTAACTTTGAAACCGACCCTGTTTCATTTATATTAAAAAATAATATTCTTGTAACTGTTCGCAGTGAAGAACTTATATCTTTTCACGAAACTGTTAAGAAAATCTCCGCAAACCCTAAGAACTATCCTACCGGGGCTCATGTACTTGTAGCATTGCTTGAAACGAGGGTTGATTTTGATGCCGATATGATAGAAAACATGACTCAGAAGGTTACACAGCTTAGTAACTCTATTTCACTAAGAGATGCTGATGAGGAACTACTTTCTGAAATCAAGAACCTTCAGGAAAAAACCATGTTGCTGCGTGAAAATATAATTGATAAGCAAAGGGTTATTTCAAGTATGTTAAGAAGTGAGTTTATTGCTACGGAGCTGCAGCCAAAGCTTACGATAATAATAAAGGACATCAACTCGCTAATTGAGCATATTAAATTTAGTTTCGACCGACTTGATTATCTGCAGGATGCGTTCCTGGGTTATGTTAATATTGAGCAGAATAAGATAATTAAGATATTTACCATTGTATCGGTTATTTTCATGCCACCAACGCTTATTGCAAGTATTTATGGAATGAACTTTGATTTTATGCCGGAACTGGATAAAAAGTGGGGATATCCGGTAGCCCTGATTTTAATGGTACTCTCATCACTTATTATTCTATATATTTTCAGGAAGAAAAAGTGGTTGTAGCTACTCAAGCATCATATTCATTACTGCTGATTTTTCCGGAAAAAATGAGCTAATTGAGCAGCTCTTTTCTGATGTGTGATATCCTAAAAGCATTTGAACCAGTTCTCTGATATCTACTTCAAAAACAGGCTGGATTATTCGGGCGGGATTCTTTTGGAGCTGACCCATTGAAACCTGAAACTGACTGCTGTTTTCTCTCACAATTTCATCTCTTACCTTTACTGTAAAAGATTTATCGCTGTATTTGCAAGCAAATATTTTGATCAGTTGCTCTGCATCTATAATGCGAGCCATTCCTCTTAAATTTCTTTTGGGTGGATAATCAAACAATTTTGCTTCTTCTGCGATAGCTTCAAAATCAGAAAACGATTTCTGAACTGTCATATCATTAGCCCTGAATATTGCATCATACTCTTTGTAAGCCTCATAAAGATCTCCTTGATTTTTATCAATTAAATCCTTAAGAGAAATTATATCTTCATTTCCAGTATCAAATGTTTGAGCAAATCCAAATTTATAGTAGAAACTAAGCAGCCAATCCTCCTGAGGGACTAGAATAGCAAGTGGAATATTCCTTTCTGCAGCTACTTCAAAACTTTTGAGTATTAATTTACGGGAGTATCCTTTTCCTCTGTAATTGGCTAGCGTGGCAACTCCTGAAAGATAGCAAACTGGTATCTCTTGTCCGCAAAAAGTAAACTGGTAATTGAGCATCTGAAGTGAAGAGACTGCTTTACCATTATCAAAGTAGATTAAAGTGTTTTCATTGCGGTATTTGTGTCTGAAGTATATCTCCATGTAGTCGTCAGAATCACCAAAGACCTTTTTCCACATGTCCCAGACCTCCTGTTTTGTTGAATCTTCAGCAAATTGAATCATCACAATAGTGTTTTAAATATCAAGATCTGTATATAGTACACTAAAATAAAATATTTGTATACTGATTATTCTTTGAATCTTGCATTATATTTTTCCAGCAGGATATCAGGCTGATATGAGAGTTTTGCTTTACGAAGATTTTCAACTCCCATATCTTCTTCCCTGTTTATATACTTGTACTCAGCGGCTTCATTTAAAACAAACTGCTGGTTCATAATTGTATATGCACCATGAATGGATGTAAACGCTTTTTCAACATGCACTACCACTGTATCTTCTGTAAGTACTTCACCTATTGAAAATGCAGCAATTTCATTATCTACGCATATAAGTCCCCCTTTAAGACCCAGGTACTCAAAATTCTCAAGCATTATTTTTGTAGCAAAATCATCATATGCCAGTGATGGGTCTTTTTCATCAGAATTGATCTCCATCCATTTATCAAGCATACTTTTACACTCTTTCACCAGTTGAGGATTACCTGTAAGTGTTTTATATTTCCAGCTATTTTCGCGTTTGAATCTGTTTATATGATTTCTCTTGCTCTGAAGCTTTTTGCCTTTTAGATTGATAAGTTTTTCAGATGTATATATATAATCCGAAACACTCATATTCAGCTTATATTCAAATACACCGGGCATAGCTTCCTCAATTTCCGCTATCATCTCTTTGGTTACACCCCTGATCTGAAATACTGTATCAAACTGCTTGTGGTCCTCAATGATTAACTCTATTCCTTTTTTAATATCACCCTCACCAATAGGTTTAAGGTATGAATTTCGGCCATAGTTATCTTTAAATCTTATAAAAAGCCAGTCGTCACACACAGCAAATTGTGTATTGAACTTCTTTCCCCAAGCATATAGATTTACAAAGCAAAGGTCTGAAACTCTATAATTCTGATTTTTAAGGTATGAGTTGATTAAATCTTTGTCTTCTAATTCGAATGACCTGAATTCTAGCATATATTCGGTTAGTTCAGTTAAAACTTCTTGAATCCCACTATCTCTCTTACATCAGCAATAGTTTTTGACGCTCTCTCCCTAGCCTTTTCTGCTCCTTCACTAGTTACCTTGCGTAGGTAATTATCATCATTATGTATCTCGAGTATTCTTTCTCTAATAGGTGTTGTTACCTTTATTATATCTTCAGCTAACTGCTTTTTAAGGTCGCCATATCTAATTTCGCACCTGTTCCATTGATCTTCATAATGATTTACCACCTCTTCGGTAGAAACAACTCTTAAGATTGTGAACAGATTCTCTATATAATCTGGTTTTACTGAATTTGGAATTGTTGGTCCGGAATCAGTTAGTGCTTTCTTCACCTTTTTCTCTATCTCTTTTGGTGTATCGCTAAGATATATTGCATTTCCTTCGGATTTGCCCATCTTTCCGCTACCATCCAATCCTGGTATTTTTACAAGTTCTTTACCGAAGTTATATGCTACAGGCTCTTTAAAATATTCTACTCCATAAAAGTTATTGAAGCGTCTTGCAAACTTTCGGGTCATTTCAAGATGCTGTTCCTGGTCTTTTCCAACTGGTACTTTATCAGCATTATGAATGAGAATGTCAGCTGCCATTAGTGTTGGATAGGTAAGGAGTCCTGCGTTTACATTTTCAGGCTGCTTACGTGCTTTCTCCTTAAATGATGCAGTTTTTGCCAATTCTCCCATATATGCATGCATATTCAAATATAGATAAAGCTCCGCCGTTTCATGTAAGTCGCTCTGTACATATATAACTGACTTCTCAGGGTCAATTCCTGCAGCAAGATAATCTACTAGTACATTTTTAACATTTTGATGTAATTGTTTGGGATCTGGATGAGTTGTAAGTGAATGAATGTCTGCAATAAAAAAATAGCATTTGCTTGTATCCTGCATCTTTGTAAAATTGAGCAGTGCACCATAATAATTTCCCAGATGTAATTTACCTGTTGAGCGTATACCACTTAAAACAATATCCATAAAAAATCAATTTCTTTTCTGTTAAAGTCGCAAAGGTAATAAATTATTTATAAAAAGAGTTTTGTGTAATGACATGTAAAATATATCTTTGAGAAATGAGACGTTAAAAGAACCTATTAAAGAAATATTTCTTTAAATCATTCTTTTTTGACGGTTAAAAGTACTATTTTTGCACCATAAAGTTGGAGGAAACATCTTTGGACCTAAATTATACAAAATAATTATATAGGAAATTTGTAACTATTGGATATACAGTTGTTTGAAAATTCAATAAAAAATTATATTAAAATTAATCATTAAATTAGAACTTTATGAGTTGGTTAATCAAATCATCTATCGGGCGGAAGTTTGTACAAAGCTTATCCGGATTATTCCTGATTCTGTTTCTATTGTTCCATGTTTGTATGAACCTGGTACTAATTTTCAACTTTGAAACATACAATTTCCTTGCAAACGATGTGCTGGGAGCAAACTGGTGGGCAATAGTTGGAACAGTTTTTATTTTCTTTGGTTTCGGCGTTCATATTATCTACGCTACATTCCTGACACTACAAAACAGGAAAGCTCGTGGAAACATCAGATATGAATCATCTAGCAAAACCACAACAACATGGTCTTCAAAAAACATGTTTGTTTTAGGTCTTGTAATTACTCTTTTTCTGGTATTGCACTTGTACCAGATGTGGTATCAGATGCAGGTAAAAGAACTATTTGGCCTGGATGGAGTACGTCATGACGGTGCTCAGCTTGTAGAAGAGATATTTTCAAACATCTGGGTTGTAATCTTATATGTAGTTTCTTTTATTGCTCTATGGTTTCACCTGACACACGGTTTCTGGAGTGCACTGCATACTGTAGGATGGAATAACGACATCTGGATGAAACGTATTAAAATAATTGGAAATGTACTGTCAACATTTATCTGTGTTGGATTTATTGCTGTAGCAGTGCTTATGTACCTGGGATATTCCAACTTATTAGCTTAACTTAAGAAAATCAAACATTATGAATAATATAGACTCTAAAATACCTAAAGGACCACTTGCCGAGAAATGGACAAATTATAAAAACAACCAGAAGCTGGTAAACCCTGCCAATAAAAGAAAACTGGATATAATTGTTGTTGGTACAGGTCTTGCTGGTGCATCGGCTGCGGCTACACTTGGAGAACAAGGTTATAACGTTCTAAACTTCTGTATACAGGATTCACCAAGAAGAGCTCACTCAATTGCAGCTCAGGGTGGTATAAATGCAGCTAAGAATTATCCAAACGACGGAGACTCAGTTTACCGTCTGTTCTATGATACTATAAAAGGTGGTGACTACCGTGCTCGTGAAGCTAACGTTTATCGTCTTGCTGAGGTATCTAATGAAATTATCGACCAGTGTGTTGCACAGGGTGTTCCATTTGCAAGAGAGTACGGAGGCTTACTTGCTAACCGCTCATTTGGAGGTTCACAAGTATCCAGAACATTCTATGCGCGAGGACAGACTGGACAACAGTTGCTTCTTGGAGCCTACTCTGCTTTGAGCCGTGCTGTTAATAAAAAACAGGTGAAACTGTATACTCGCTACGAAATGGTTGATCTTGTAGTTATAGATGGTCGTGCACGTGGTATAATTGCTAGAAACCTTGTTACAGGTAAACTTGAGCGCTTCGGTGCTCACGCTGTTGTTATTGCTACAGGAGGTTATGGAAACACATTCTTCCTTTCAACAAATGCAATGGCATCAAATGGCTCTGCTGCATGGCAGTGCTACAAAAAAGGTGCATATATGGCTAATCCATGTATGACTCAGATTCACCCAACATGTATTCCTGTACATGGTGAGTTTCAATCCAAATTGACACTTATGTCAGAGTCACTCAGAAATGATGGACGTATTTGGGTACCTAAAAAGAAAGAAGATGCTGAAGCAATAAGACAAGGAAAACTTAAACCAACAGATATCAAAGAGGAAGATCGCGATTACTACCTGGAGCGTCGTTATCCGGCATTTGGTAACCTTGTTCCACGTGACGTAGCTTCAAGAGCTGCCAAAGAACGCTGTGACGCCGGTTATGGTGTGGGTACAACAGGTCTTGCTGTATATCTTGATTTTGCTGATGCAATTGAAAGACTTGGTAGGGATGTAGTTGAAGCTAGATACGGTAATCTTTTCCAGATGTATGAAAAGATTGTTGATGATGATCCATATGTAACTCCTATGATGATTTATCCTGCAATCCACTATACAATGGGAGGTATTTGGGTAGATTACGAACTGATGTCTTCTATTCCTGGGCTATTTGCCATTGGCGAAGCTAACTTCTCTGACCACGGGGCTAATAGACTTGGCGCATCTGCTCTTATGCAGGGACTTGCTGATGGTTATTTTGTACTTCCATACACAATCCAGAATTACTTATCAGACCAGATATCAGTTCCTCACATCAAAACTGATTCACCTGAGTTTGAAAAGACCGAGAATGAGATCAATCAAAGAATTGAGCGCCTGATGAATATTAAAGGAAAGCACTCTGTTGATAGTATCCATAAAAAACTTGGTCATATTATGTGGGAATACGTTGGTATGGCCAGAAATGAGGCTGGACTTAAAAAGGCTATTGAGGAGCTTAAGGAGATCAAGAAGGATTTCTGGACTAATGTTCGAATCCCGGGTGAAAAATCTACACTTAATATTGAACTGGAGAAAGCGCTCAGACTTGCTGACTTCATTGAGATGGGAGAACTGATGGCTCGCGATGCACTCAATAGAGAAGAGTCTTGCGGAGGTCACTTCCGTACTGAACACCAGACTGAAGAAGGTGAAGCTTTAAGACACGATGATGAATTCGCATATGTTTCTTGCTGGGAGTATAAGGGTGAGGATAATGAGCCTGTTATGTATAAGGAATCACTCGATTACGAATTTGTTGTTCGCCAACAGAGAAACTATAAATCATAATCTGTTGATAAAACAGGAGAACATTTAAAAATTGAATAATCATGGATAAAGATATCAATATAAAAGTAAAAGTTTGGCGTCAGAACGGACCAAAAGACAAAGGACATTTTGAAGTCTACCCATTGGAAAATATATCTCAAGGCAGTTCATTTCTTGAAATGCTTGATATATTGAATGAAAAACTAATTAATGAAGGTAAAGAACCGGTAGTATTTGATCATGACTGCCGCGAGGGAATTTGCGGAATGTGTAGTCTCTATATAAATGGACATCCACACGGTCCGGATGAAGATATTACAACATGTCAGCTTCATATGCGTAAATTCAATGATGGTGATACTATTACTGTTGAACCATGGAGATCTACTGCATTTCCTGTAATAAAGGACCTTATAGTTGACAGAACTGCTTTTGACAAGATAATACAAGCAGGTGGATATACTTCGGTTAATACTGGTGGAACTCCTGATGCAAATGCTATACTAATCCCTCATGATCAGGCAGAAATGGCAATGGATGCTGCTGCTTGTATTGGCTGTGGAGCCTGCGTTGCTGCTTGTAAGAATGGCTCAGCAATGCTATTTGTATCTGCGAAAGTAAGCCAGCTGGCACTGTTACCACAAGGTAAGGTAGAAGCTGCAAGACGTGCAAAATCTATGGTTGCTAAAATGGATGAACTTGGTTTTGGTAACTGTACAAATACAGGTGCATGTGAAGTAGAATGTCCTAAAAATATCTCTATTTCAAATATTGCCAGATTGAACAGAGAATTTCTTAAAGCAAAATTCAAAGATTAGTATAATATCCTAAAGGGAATAAAAGCGTCTCTCACTCTAATATGGTGATGAGACGCTTTTTTTTCATATACTACTATTTACATTTCTTTAACAACCAATTTCCAATCTTCTTTGTTTAATTTAAGTCACAGGTATAACTTTGTGAAGCAAATCGGGTATTAATTAACATTAGTGACAACCAAAACATACTAATATGAAGACAAAAGGAATTATCAAAACCAGTATAGTGGTAATATTTATATTGCTGCTAAGCAGCCCAATTTTTGCACAAGTGAATTTTGGTGTTAGAGCAAGTGTGGGACTTAATAATCCGGAATTTAAAACTCTCGATGAGACTTTTAATGTTGAGAATATGACATCATACAGTATAGGTCCATCAATCGAAGCTATGTTTCTACCTCTAGGTGTTGCAAACTTTGGTATTGATGCCGCATTACTTTATAATGACAACAGAATGACAATCTCCAATCTTACAGGTGAGGGAGGCGACAGAGATGTATCAAACAGATATCTTAACCTTCCTGTCAATGCTAAGCTGAAAATGGGTCTGGGTTTACTACCACTAAGACTATTTGCAACTGCCGGACCATGGGCTGGATATTTAATTGATGGAGACAAAATTGACATTCAGGGTTTAGCTGACGATGTGAAAGCAAAAGAATTTCAGGCAGGTGCTAACCTCGGAATTGGTCTGGAATTGCTCAGCTTTCTGCAGGTTGGTTTGAATTACAGCGTTAAGCTGACAGATAATTACTCTGTAGATGTTCCAAACTGGCATGATCCTCTAAATGGTAAAAACGAGTCCTGGACAATTACAGGAACCATATATTTTTGATTTCAGTAAATGTTTGCTGATGTAATATTACCGTTACCTCTTTCCGATCTATATACCTATGCTGTACCAGCTGAAATGAGGAACAAAATTGCCAGAGGATCTAGAGTAATTGTTCCTTTTGGCAACAAAAGATATTACACAGCTATAATTTACAAAATAGAAGATACTATATCTAAAGAACTTAAAGATATAGATATTAAAGAGATTCATTCCTTACTAAATTCGCAACCTTTAGTGAACGAGCAGCAACTCAACTTATGGGAATGGATCTCTTTTTATTATTTGTCCCCTTTAGGTGATGTGTTTAATGCGGCTGTCCCCTCCTCTATGAAATCAGAAAATCTTAAATCAAGATTCACACCTAGGACAGAGACAGTTATAAAGATAAATCCTGATATGAATCCCAATATCATCAGGGAAATTATCGGGAAAGCACAAAAACAACAATCCCTATACTCACAAATAGAGAATATACTCATCGAAAGAAAGTCAGAATATATCAGTAGAAAAGAGGTCTCTGAACTAGAATGTCATTCAACTTCTGCCTTAAAAAGCTTGATTGTCAAAGGTGTGTTGCAATCAGTTACTATCGAGACAAGCAGATTAAATACAGATTTAAAACCAACGCGTAATCTATTCCCTCTTAATGAAGTTCAACAAAGAGCATATAAAGAGATAAAGAACTGTTTGGAGTTCAAGCAAACCTGTCTTCTGCATGGAGTTACATCAAGCGGGAAAACAGAAATATATATGCATTTAATACAAGATGCGCTTTCAATGGGTAAACAGACTCTTTATCTGGTTCCCGAGATAGCACTCACAACCCAGTTGACACAACGTTTACAAGCTGTCTTTGGCAGTAAAATAGGCATATATCATTCCAGAATAAATGACAATGAAAGAGCAGAGATATGGAGTAAAATGATGTCTGAAGATCCTTTCGAAATCATTTTAGGTGTCCGTTCATCTATTTTTCTGCCTTTTAATAAACTGGGATTAGTCATCATTGATGAAGAACATGAAATAAGCTTTAAACAACAGGATCCATCACCGCGATATCATGCCCGTGATACAGCCATAATGCTGGCACATCTTTGTAATGCAAAAACCATTCTTGGCTCAGCTACACCTTCACTGGAATCATTTTATAATACAAAAACGGGTAAATATGGACTAGTAACGCTGCAGGAACGTTACAGAAACATTATGATGCCTGAGATTCAAATAGTAAACACCTTTGAATTGAGAAAAAGGAAAAAGATGAAATCTGTTTTGGCTCCTCTACTTATAGATCAAATGAATCAGAGTCTCGAAAATGGAGAACAGGTTATACTTTTTCGAAATCGTCGGGGTTTTGCATCACTAGTTGAATGTGAACAGTGTGCCTGGACCCCAAAATGCAAGAGATGCGATGTTTCGCTCACCTATCATAAAAAACGTGACCGTTTGATTTGTCACTATTGTAATGCCACATATACATTGCCGGCAAAATGCCCATCTTGTAATTCTGAAAATCTTAAGAAGTTGGGGCAGGGCACGGAACAGCTGGAAGAAGAGGTTGAAAGTCTATTCCCTGATTATTTTGTTGGAAGAATGGACCTTGACACAACTCGGGGCAAAGATGCTTATGAAAAAATCATAGATGATTTCCAAAGCAAAAGAGTTCAGATTCTGATTGGCACTCAGATGCTTTCAAAAGGTCTTGACTTTGAAAATGTAGGGGTTGTTGGCGTAATATCTGCAGATTCACTTCTCAACTTCCCCGATTTCAGATCACACGAACGCGGTTTTCAACTTATGATGCAGGCTGCCGGACGTGCGGGACGTAAAAACAAACAGGGTAAAGTTATAATTCAGAGTGCAGATCCGCTTCAACCGGTATATGATTATATATTAAACTACGATTATGAAGGTTTTTTTAACTCTCAAATGGCAGAAAGAAAAATGTTTAACTATCCACCGTTCTCCAGACTTATTTCAATTATTATTAAAGATAAAATAGAGCACAAAGTTGAAGCTGCTGCCGGATATCTTGCTGAATTACTCAGAATCACTTTTGGTGAAATGATACAGGGACCCGGTAAACCTATAGTTAGTTATATACAAAGCTACCATTTTAGAGAAATACTAATAAAACTCGATAACAATTTTTCACTGAAAAAAACACGTGAAGCTATAAAATCTGCAGAGTCAAAATTTCACTCCAAGAGGGAGTTCAAGTATATTACAATTCAATACGATGTAGATAGAGTATAAATGCAAAAAACCGATATTCCGGATGGAGTATCGGTTTTTTTACTATTATTAGTCCCGTTATTACGGAAACTATTTCATTTCAATCTCTTCCTTCAGATCAATTTCATTTCCGTCTCTATCGTAGAATTCGTATTGCAGAAATCCCAGTTTCTGATTAGGGATTATTTTCAAGTTTGCATTATACTTCTTCTTCCATTTACCTTTCAACGAAAAGAAACCTTGCTGAACATACGCTGCAACATAAGGATGTATGTGCAGACTGAATTTCTTCACTTTCAGATTATTTACTAAATAATCAATCTTACCTTCCAGAGTATCTGTGAATAAGAAAGATGACTTTATCTTACCTTTACCAAAGCAAGTGGGGCAAACTTCGCTTGTGGCAATTTCCATTTCGGGTCGTACACGCTGTCTAGTTATCTGCATGATACCGAACTTACTCAATGGCAAAATGTTATGTTTCGCTCTATCAGTCGACATCAGCTCCTGCATCTTGGACAATAACATGTTCCGATGCTCACCTTTATTCATATCGATGAAGTCGATAACAATAATGCCTCCCATATCGCGTAATCTAAGCTGACGGGCAATTTCTTCTGCAGCTGCAACATTTACTTCGTATGCGCTTTCTTCCTGCCCTAGTTTTGATTTGTTGCGGTTACCACTATTTACGTCAATTACGTGTAACGCCTCTGTGTGCTCGATAATGAGATAAGCACCATTCTTAAATGTAACAGTTTTTCCAAAGAGCGACTTTACCTGTTTTGTAACGCCGAAATTGTCTAAAATTGGCAGAGCACCTTTATATTCTTTTACTATATTTTTTCTGTCAGGTGCAATGAGATTTACATATTCGGCAATTTGTTTAGACACGTCACTATCATTGACGTGTATCTGTTCGAAAGAGGGATTGAAAATATCGCGTAACAGTGCTACTGTGCGTCCTGTCTCTTCATAAATCAGAGATGGCGCTTTAGCTTTCTGTATTTTTCCAATACAATCTTCCCATCTTTTAACCAGAATCTTAAGTTCTGCATCGAGGTCGGCTACTCTCTTACCTTCAGCATTTGTCCTGATAATAACCCCGTAATTTTTGGGTTTTATACTCTGAATAAGCTGACGTAGACGTGCTCGTTCCTCTCTTGACTTAATTTTCTGTGATACCGATACACGGTTGATAAACGGAATTAAAACCATAAATCTTCCCGCGAATGAGATTTCTGCTGTTAATCTTGGACCCTTTGTAGATATTGGCTCTTTTGCAATTTGCACTAAAATTTCCTGACCTACTTTGAGTACATCAGAGATTAACCCATCTTTATCGATATCGGGCTGCAGCTTCATCTTCTGGAGCTGCGGAATCTTTTTCTTGTCTTCAACCAGTTTCTGAAACTGCAGAATCGAGTTGAATTCAACCCCTAAATCCAAATAGTGAAGAAAAGCGTCCTTTTTGTGTCCCACGTTCACAAATGCTGCGTTAAGGGCGGGCATAAGTTTTTTAACTTTGCCCATATAGATATTTCCAACCGAGAAAGACTCATTCTGATCTTCTTGCTGAAGTTCAACTAACTTCTTATCTTCAAGAACAGCAATGGTTATCTCCTTTGATTGAACATCTACAACAAGTTCGCTTGTCACAATTGTTTTTTTTAATAATGATTAAAATAATGTTGGGTTTCTGTCATCACAACAGAAAGGGAGTTCACTCCTGAATCATCCCTTGTAGTTTTATACACAAAGAACAAACTTATTTCCCTAATGGTTTTTTTATAAGTTTGTTCCTGTATATGGCTGAAATTAACTACAGGCTTATTTTTTCTTTTTGTGCCTGTTCTTTCTTAGTCTCTTTTTCCTTTTATGGACAGACATTTTATGCCTTTTCCTTTTTTTTCCACTTGGCATGTTTTAAATCTCCTATTATTTAATTAATCTACTTTAACTTCCTTTACCTGAGCAACAAACGTTTTTGATGGCTTGAATGCGGGTATATTATGTGCTGGTATGATGATAGTTGTATTCTTTGAAATATTACGCGCAGTTTTTTGAGCTCTTTTTTTAACGATGAAGCTTCCGAATCCTCTTAAATATACATTTTCATCGTTAGCCAATGAATCTTTTACCACATCCATGAAAGATTCAACTGTTGATAACACCGATGTTTTGTCTACACCAGTCCTCTTCGCAATTTCGTTTACAATATCTGCTTTAGTCATTTTATTTATATATTTTTATAATTAATAATTACAGCAACTCTCTAATTAGTAAATTTTTGGACTGCAAATATATAGCTTTTTTCTCAACCCTAAAAATAAATCTCTAGAAATTTTCTCTTTTTGAATTAATTGAAAATGCCTCAGAATTAAGATTATAGATTATTATGTACAATAGGTTTTATAATTGCGTAATTATAAAATAATGTTTATTTTTGCTTTAAAGCTTAACAGCTCTATTTCAAACCAAATAAATTATTAGTTATGTCGGTGAATAAAGTAATATTAGTAGGAAATGTAGGCAAAGACCCGGAAATGAAGTATTTCGACAATGACGTTGCAAAAGCAAATTTTTCAGTAGCAACAACTGAGAGAGGTTACACCACATCTAACGGCACTCAGGTTCCTGAGAGAACAGAATGGCACAACGTTGTATGCTGGAGAGGATTAGCTCAGATTGCAGAGAGATTTGTAAAAAAAGGTACATTAGTTTATATTGAAGGAAAGATAAAAACTCGATCATATGATGATCAGAGCGGTGTTAAACGATATATAACAGAGATTATTGCCGATAACCTGGAGTTACTTAGTAAAAGATCAGGTGGAGTTGAGAATGAAAATATAACGGGCAGACACGATCTCCCTGTATCAGAAAACACATCAAATGAAGTAGATAATAATTCTGATATGGATGATTTGCCGTTTTAAAAAAACATCGTAATTTTGTAAGAGAATGTTATTGTAACATTCTCTTTTTGTTTCACTAAATCTTAGTCACTTGGATCCTGACCCTTTATCGATTTTACAAATAGCCCTGCCGGTATTTACACCTGTGGCTTTAGACTATTTTATATCAGTTTTGCTGCTTCTGCTTATAATTATGAACGCTATCGTTTCCGGTTCAGAAGTTGCTTATTTCTCCTTAAGCCAAGAGTACAGTCAAGATAAATATTCATCTTCTGACTCTATAACAAACAAGGCTAACACATTACTAAAAAAGCCCGAAAACCTACTGGCTTCATTAGTTCTGGCTTATAATTTACTTAATGTAACAATAGCTGTATTAACAATATATCTATTAAACAGGTTACCCTATTTTGCAGGTGAAATTGGCTCAAAACTTATACTTGAGGCAGTTATAACAATATCTATAATTC
>FZPS01000201.1_pt62 | contig 54313 bp, 59 predicted proteins | sample 1817821 | NCBI WGS metagenome assembly FZPS01 (sample SAMEA104158645, study PRJEB21678) | metagenome | place: Germany | collected 2015-04-21 | reverse complement strand
GGTTCTTAGGTATAATAGCATCATAGATGCCAGTAAAATATGAAAATTTTAGTTGTCTATTTAAATTAAGCACTTGAAATCCCCCTGTGGTTTATATACATATTGTACCATGTAATCAAGTAAAAAAATAGTATTAGGAAAGCATTTACAACTATTATCTTTTAATTGCTAATTGCAATATCAAGGACTTTTTCAGCAGCTTCAGATAACACTCATATCTTTCTAAATTATATGTCCTTCCTTAACAAAACCTTAAATTTTCTAACCGCCTGACAAATTCAAGTTTATCGAACTGTTTAACATATTATGATTTAACCACAAAGGTCTATCAGCACAGCTCTGCATGGAGAACCGTCTGCCCCTGACAAATTCAGCGGTGCAGCATTCAAGAAATAAACCCCTTCAGATACCTCTTCCAAACGAATTCCTTCAAGCAAAATGATATTAGCACCCAAAAGCGCAAGATGTACCGCCATTGGCGCTTCTTGCGGTCCGACTGTCTGTGGTTCATTTCCCAGAAGCAAAATATCTGAAGATGCAAATACCTTTGCTGCCTCTAATGATACTTCGACATCTCCTTTAATCAGAATTCTCTTTGATGCTTCTGAGTTCTGTTTTTTTGCTTTTTCAATTATTTCTGTAGCATCGTTGTCCGTAACAATCCCATGATGTTCTGCCACATAAGCCACTCCCACAAATGACTCTAAGCATATCTCATCAATTGTTTTCCCATCTTCAATAAAATGAAATGGTGCATCTATATGTGTGCCGTTATGTGCGCACATGCTAAATGCTGTCAAATTATATATTTCTCCTTTTTGCATTGATTTCAGCACTTTTTTCTCTGGTTCAGGGTCACCAGGATATACTTCGCAACTGAAAACCTTTTGGGAAATATCATAGATTTTCATCACACATTCTCCTCGTACAAATTCAAGTTTGTCTAATAGTTTTACGCATTAAAGTCTTTTCTTAAACGTATATTTTTCTACTTAAATTATATCATATAGTAAAAAATATATCACTAGTTATTTTTTACTAAAACTCACCGTCCTGCTCCCGCAATACCTCTGCCGCCTTCAATATTAAATCCGTCATTACCTCACCACAAAGTCTACATTTCATCAGTTGCTTTCTTGTTGCACTTAAAATTGCTTCATTTGAATCCAAACCATTTCTTTCTAACATATGAATGGTTCTTGTTATCATTTCTTCATTGTCAGTAAGCGATAAAAAAACATTATAGTATTTATGTTCTTTAAGTTCCTCTTTTTTCTTTTCTCTTTCATATATTATTCTCACACAGTTTGGTGTAATTTCATAGCGTCTTGCCAACTCAGAATAGGTTGTGCCTGCCTCACGTTCTTCATAAATTGTTCTATTTCGTTCTAATTTTGCATCCATTTCTATTGCCTCCCCGAATTTTGGTGACATTATAACACCTGTTATGTTTTATGTAAACCAAAGAAAGCCGACTGGAACTACTCCAGCCGGCTGCGTTAATCTCCCTTATGCTTTTATCTCTGTTCCGTCCTTAAATGTAACCCTTATATCTCCTTTTGCATAAACCGTGATGAAATCCACCAAACCACACCATAAGTCACTGTCGAATTCCGTCAATACTTCATCCTGCTCTGACAATCGGTTAATGTATTCTCTGATTACACCTGCTTTTAGTTTACGCTCTTCAATCTCGGCTTTCAACTGTCCTTCCTCTTCCCTTAAGGCCTCATAGCGTTCCACCATCTCATCGTAGCGTCTTAAATACTCTATCTGGTCTTGTTCCTTTCGAGCATTCTCACTGACATATTCTTGCGTTCTCTGAATCAAAATCTTAATCTCATCCCTCACATCGGTAAGTTTCTTCTCAAGTTCCGTACAGTCGCAAGCCACCCGGATAATAACATCCATGTTCTCTACCAGCTCGTCCTTATCTTCCATCACCTGATTGAAAGCCGATACGAAAGCATCTTGTATCTGATTCTCGTATAAGTGCGGCGTTTTGCAGTTGCAGCCCTTTTTACTTCTCTGGTATTTGTTATTGCATTGATAAACCACCCTTCGATATTTATCGTTGGAATGCCAAACCTTGGCACCGTAAATGCCGCCGCAATTCCCACAACGTATCTTGGCATAATAAATGCTATTGCCCATATACTTTGTTCCAATCTTCTGTCTTCGTATGATTTCTGCTCTTACTAAGTCAAAGGTTTCCGGTGGAATGATAGGTTCGTGATGCCCCTCCACATAATACTGTGGTATTTCTCCCTCGTTCTTCTTTTTCTTCTTCGTCAAAAAGTCTGTGGTGTACTCTTTCTGCAAAAGTGCATCCCCTTTATACTTCTCATTCGTAAGAATCTGAATCACCGTAGAACACCACCATTTATCTTTTCCCATCGGTGTCGGAATGCCCATCTCTGTAAGTTTCTGTGCTATCTTATAATGCGAAAATCCCTCAAGGTAAAGTTTGTAAATGAGTCTGACTATCTTTGCCTGCTCCTCGTTGATTACAAATTCCCCATTCGGTCCCTTATCGTACCCAAGGAAATTTGAATAAGCCAAGCTGACTTTCCCGTCTGCAAAGGCTTTTCTCTTACCCCAAGTGGTGTTCTCTGAAATGCTGCGTGATTCTTCCTGTGCCAAAGAACTCATTATCGTAATAAGGAGTTCTCCCTTTGCATCGAGCGTCCAGATATTCTCCTTTTCAAAGAAAATCTCCACACCCTTCTCTTTCAGTTTTCTTACTGTCACGAGGGAATCAACCGTGTTTCTCGCAAATCGGCTGACCGACTTTGTAATGATCAGGTCAATTTTTCCATCAAGTGCATCCTGCACCATTTCGTTGAATCCGTCTCGTCTGTTTGTATTTGTTGCTGATATACCTTCGTCTGTGTACACCTTTACAAATTCCCAATCTTCTCGGCTCTTTATGTAGGTTGTATAATAATCCACCTGCGCCTCGTAGCTTGTTGCCTGTTCTTCTGTATCCGTTGAAACACGGGCATATCCTGCAACTCTTCGTCTTCTAATCGAAGTTATCGGTTGAAAATCAAATCGATTGATGGTAGCAGGTATTACCGTTACTTTCTTTGCCATACGCTCTTTTTCCTTTCTTTGTCATTTAATTCAAATCTGTCATCGAAAACCACCATATCCTCAATGGTGCTTGCAAATAAGGGTTCATAGTCCTTGCTTTGCAAAATTTCCTGCGCTGCCAGTCTTACTTCATCATCCAAGACCCTTTTTGCAGAACAGTTCTTGCAATTCCAGACCTTTACCTTTTCTTTCTGCCCGGCAGATCCCATTTTCCAAGTGTCGCTTTCCAACTTACCACCACAACAACCACAGGTCAGTTTCCCGGAAAAACCGCTGTAGCCTTTCTTGTAGGCTCTCATAACCTTCTTCACACTTCCGTTGTTTAATAGAAACTCAACCCTATCCAAATGGATGGTTATCTGCTCCACCCTTCTTCTGACTTCATCTTCATCAAAGGTTTCTGTTCCTAAAGCGGTCATGGCAGCATCCATAAGTTCCGTTTCATAGATTGGTCGAAGTTCACACTCTCCTTTGCCCTTACGCTCTCTGGTGTTACAATTCCACTTCTTGCCATATTTGGTGGTTCTTCTGCTGACGGAACACCCGCAACAGCCACACTTGACCATTCCGGAAAAGGCAGTCTTTTTGAAGTCCTTATTTGGCATTGCCTCTGCACGTTCCTGTTTTATCTGCTGAGCCTTTGCAAAGTCCTCAACCGAAACCAACGGCTCAAACATCTCTTCTACTGCATACTGTGGCAATTCTCCCTTGTTGTACTTTCTGACATGATTCTCATTAATGTAGTTTTTCTGTAAAACCATCGTTCCCGTGTAAGAAATACTCGAAAGGATATTCTTAATCGTGGAATCATCCATCGGAACTCCGCTTTGCCCCACCACTCCATCTGCCTCTAAACCTTTGGCTATGGAATATGCAGGTTCTCCTGCCAAGTATCTTCTGTAGATGTCCTTTACCACTTTTCCTTGTTCCGAAATAATACGGAACATCTCTCCATCCCATCTGTAGCCGTATGGAGCCTTATGACCATTTGGAATTCCTTGTTGGAAACGCTTGCGAATTGCCCACTTGATATTTTCTGAAATGCTGCGTGACTCTTCCTGTGCAAAGGAAGCAAGAAGTGTAATAAGAAGTTCTCCATCATCTGACATAGAATGGATGCGTTCTCTCTCGAAATAAACATCGATGCCGAGTTCCTTTAGGTGTCTTGTGACCTGTAAAGTATCAACCGTATCTCTTGCAAATCGGCTGATGGACTTTACAAGCACCAGATCGATAAGTCCGGCTTCACAATCTTCCACCAGTCGGTTAAAGTCATCACGATTTTTTCTGCTTGTACCCGTGATGGCTTCGTCTGCATAAACACCTACATACTTCCATTCCGGATTGCTCTGAATATAGGAACTAAAGTAACTTACCTGTGCTGACAAAGAATGTAATAATTCATCATCTGAAACACGGGCATAAGCAGCAACTCTTATTCTTCTTTTTACACTTGGCAATGTCGCATGAATCGTTGTAATTACTGGCATTTTGACCCTCCTTTCCATGTGACATATTCCCGTACTATTCGGTTTGTATCAAGTCAATGTCGAACAATAAACTACCCAAATTTGGACGGTATTTTTCACGGAAAATTGTATCAATCTGCCCATACTCTTCTTTGCTAATAGCCCCTTGATTTAAGAGGTTTTTGACCTTGCTCATGGTCGTTTGATAGAGTCTTTCGTTTCTAAATTGCTCCTTAGTCATCATTGCCACCTCCAAATCTATCTGCGATGTAACACTCATGGCTGCAATACTTTCGATTTGCATTTCCATACACCGTGAACGGCTTTTTACAATATAGACACTCATATTCGTACATAGCTTTGCGATTGACCTTATCAAGGTGAGCATTCCACCACTTGTTTCTGCATTTATCTGAGCAGAACTTCTTTTTCTTCCTTCCGGGGTTCTGCTTTACAGCCACACCACAACAAAGGCACACATCCTTATCAACAACTCCCTGCTGTGCTAAATTTCCACCAAGTCCATGTCTGCGACAGTATGTTTTGACGGTATTCTCCGATAATTCCATCTGCTCTGCGATTTTCTTATATCCCAATCCTGCTTCTCTTAAATTTCCAATCTGAATCTTCTGTGCGTCTGTCATAGCCACACCTCCACAAGTTATTGAAGGAACGTGCCATCGTTACGAAGTTTTCCCTTCACTATCCTTGGGTCACGAAAATCCATTTTGAACGGATTTATTTTTATCCTTCTAGTGGCTATGTAAACGAAACGCCCCTTTTTCCCCTTTTTGAGCAAAAAAAAATAAGCCTGCAGACTCCAAACGGAATCCACAGGCCTACTGTGTCACTTATACTCTTTTTACAAAATCAAGGGAAATCCATCCTGCACCTGACTTTAACTTGCCCCATTTGGTTGCTCCCTTACCATCGGACTCTTCCACAATGGTATATACTCCCTTTGGAATATACTTCGTTCTTGCATAGTTCGTTCCTGGACCCTTACGGATATTAAGGTCGGAGATACTAACCTTTACCAGATAAGGTTCAAATGCTGTGTTGGAATACAGCACTTTCCCGGACTCATCAAACACAGAATAACCCTTGTTCTCATCAGCGCACTTCTTTGCATATTCCAAATTATGATATGCACCCTTCTGTGATGCTGCGTCCGCCCATGTCTTACGCACACGATACCATACTTCTTTTTCTTCTACTTTCGTTTCAACCTTAGTACCGATAATGGCATTAAGGATAGTAAGAATTTTACCACCATAGCCTTTACCTGTTGCCCAGCCTTTTCCATTCGGATTTTCCTTTTGACCGAGCCAATCCACATATTCTGCACTTCCTCTTGTGACATATTTGAATCGTGGGTCTACACATTCATTCACAAGAGCATCTGCACAGGCATAAGCCTTTAAGTGCTGAATCTGTGCCCTGATACCAAGCTGTGCAGTATCAAAGGAATTTCCCGTTTTACCCTTAGAAGTTACACCCATACCACAGAAGTTGTTCTGTGCAAGTGTTACGGCAGTCCCTTCGAATTTGAAGTTACCTGTTTCCAGACAAGATTGTGCGAATGCAATATCTCCTCTTACTCCCTCTGCCTTGCCTTCTGATAAGTAAAGCGGAATCATATCAATTACCGACTGAGCCACAGATGGGTTCTTTGCTTTAATGTAAGATGCCATCTGTTCTGCTGTTGCAACTGCTGTTCCCATAATCTTCGTATAGGAACTCGTATCCTCTGTAACCATTGCAGCTTTTACATCCTTACGGAATCCATCCATTGTGTAACCCATGCCGAGCTGTGTCCATAAATGCTCTGGGTCTCCGTGGTTACTTGCCACACCACGAGCATGACCTTCTCTATGGCTGATGATGACACCATCTGCTGTTGGGTCTAAGTTATACTCCGTACAGAGCATTGCAAACAACTCCACAGCCGCCTCATAGGTTCTCTTGGCTACAGCTTTTGCCTCTTCTAAATTAGAACAGGTAAATGAAGAACCGCCTGTGTACTTGATGCAGGCAGGCTCACACATTTCTACACCGATATGGGTATTATTACTTGAGCCACCACCATGCCATCCTCTGTGATTCCAAGGAAGTGTCTGATACACCGTTCCATCATTACCATCAATAAATGCGTGGACACAGGCTCTATCATAAGAAGACTTGTTCCACGAATTAATAAAGGCTAATGCCTTCGGTTGGGAACACCCAACCGAATGAAGCATCAGCCCTAAGACAGTAATTTTCTTCCCTGCCTTATAACAGGGATTGTTTGTCATAATAGATTCAATTAACTTCATGCTACTCCTCGCTTTCTGCATCTTCATGCAACTGCTTCAATACAAGTTTCAGTTTTTCAGGAATTGGCAGACCTAAAATTCCGGCATTCTCTAAAAGTGATACACCTTCGTTAGAAAGGTAAAAGAAAATGACCGCTGTTCTAAGAACGCTGCCTGTCCCAATCACCTGCACATCCAGAATGTTTGACATTCCCACAAGGATGAATATCAACACCTTACGGCAGATACCTCTGAAACCAACTTCGCTAGAGAGTGTTTTGTTGGAAATTGCACACATCACACCAGTCACATAATCAGCGACCACAAACACGACAAGTGCAATCAACAGTCCGTCACAACCTCCAAGGAAGTATCCGAGCCATCCACCAATGACCGTAAATACAGCCTGAATTCCATTCCAAAATGCTTTCATGGTTTTGTCCTCCTTTAAATTTTTGTATAAAAAAAGCAACCACCCTTTCGAGCAATTGCTAATTTCCATATACCTATATCTGCTTTGGTAACCATTCCCACAGTCTCATATCTTCCTGTCCTAAAGACCACATACAAGTGCCTCTTAACTTCCACCGATATGCTGCTTGGTTAATCCAATACACAAGACTGTCCACATCCTGGTAATACAGAATGGAAAATCCATCTGCATCTCCAAGGAAAAGCCTTGAAATCCATATATTTATATCCTTGGGGATAATCTTAACTGAATAATCATTCCCACAGGATAACGACTCCATCGTATGTGAATGGTAAAAATCATATTCAAGTGATATTTCCTCACTTCGTGTAGCGGATTCCTCCACATCGCTTGTGAGCGTAAACACTTGAAACTCATCATTCCATACACAGTTCGTTCTTGCAATTCTGCCAAAGGATGATGTCTTACCATCCGGCATAACCACATCAAAGCGTTCATATGGCTCATATGTCCATGCATCACCCATACGCAGCAATTCGCAAATAGATGTGTTGTCAGAACGATACCCTGCATAACCTCCCGTAAACCCGCTCACGTTTGCCGTAAAACGAAGAACAGAGGATGAACCGGAATAAACTCTTACCTTTCCATTTCTGATTCGCATTTCCACGGTGTAAACGCTTGGATCCGTTCGTAAGGATGCATCCGTATTTCTTGCAATCTCCGTAGCATAACTTCCAATCAATGTCGAACCATTGTACAGTTCTACTGCCTGATTAGAGATATTAAGACAGCAATATAAGCTGCCACAAAATACACCAGCTCTGCCACTACCATTCTTCGGAAAACCAAGTCTCGCTCTAATGTGTATGTCCTTAAAGCCTGAATAATCCCACATAAGGTCTCCATATCCTTCAAGCTGCGAGTAGACTCTTTCTGTCGAATACTCATCTTCTCGCCATATACTCCATTTCCCACTATCGGTTTTCCAGAACCCTGTTTCAAGCACACCACTATCTCTGAAATCTTCATACCAAACAAGTGCCGAGTCTGGCTTTCTTCTAAGCATTTCAAGAGTCAGCTTAAAGCCTTTATCGGGTCCAACCATATTGCCATCCACATCTTTAAATTGTCTCGGAGCAACCACATAGGTGGCATCTCCTGCTGATGGGTACTCATTGAATGATGAGCAGACCCTAAAGCCATAAAACTGTACTCCTTTTACATCTACTGAAACCTTAATCGTATGTGTTCCCGCAGACAAAGCCACACCTTTTACAAGTGTTTTCCAGAAGGTTGTTCTCCAATACGGCCACCACAATCGGCTCTCATAGAAATGTACTTCTGCCCCATCAATGCTTATATAAACACCGTTCTTATCCCAAAACGGATAACACAGCCTTACTGCAATATCATAAGTACCGGACGATGCAACCGTAAAGTTGTATGTTGCCGTTCCTTCATCACCTAAAGAAACCATGCTGTCTGATACCGAAACAACACCTGTGTATTTGTCAGGAGTACCTCCACCCCGGTCAACATAGATAGTTCCAAACTCTGCCTTCTGCTCCTTGCTATAGGCTGTCAGATACTTTCTTCCGTTATAGGAACTTGCTATCTGTGGCTGTGATCGGGAAATGGCATCCTGCCCTTCCATGTAGTCATACACCTGTGGCAATGCCCACGGTACTTTATTGTCATCATCCCAATAAGACAGAATTGGAATAAAAGGCTGTGGTGGAGCATCTCCCGTGAAGTTATACTTTCCTTTCATCCAGTTCTGTGCTGCATAATAGGTATTGGAAGTCCCTCTGTATGTCTTTCCGATATTTGCCGGGTCATCGTAAATCTGCCAGTTCCATCCATAAGTCGGCATTCCAAGAAACACCTTCTTTGGATTCATAACCTTAGAGGCATAATCGTAAATTCCCTCAAGCCAACTTCTCGGAGATACGGGTCCAGGAGCAGAACCTGCCCAAGCCATACCATAACTCATGATGGATGCTGTATCACAGTATTTATCCAAATCGGCATACACGCACCAGTTCTCTCCACCAACCGAACCATTCACGGAAGTCATGCCCGGCAGACAGATATTCATGTGTTTGGATGAATCATATCCCTTTACTGTGTTATAAATATTGGCAAACATCTGTGTAGATGCCTTGTGCGTGGAATATCCGTCTCCTTTTTCCAAGTCAATGTCAATTCCGTCACACCAAGAATATTTTTTCATAATTCTTACAATCTCAGAAAGAAACATATCCTGTGCACCATCTGTATTATCCCTAAGTGCTTTAAAAATACTGTTGCTACCATCGTTTGCTACTGTAAGCAGCCACTTGATATGAGGCCACTTGTTGATGTAGGTAAGCATATTGGAAATGGCAACACCGGACTCATAAATCTCTCCTGTTGCTTTTACCTTAAAAGAAAAAAGACCAATCTGACTGATTCGGTCCCCATAATCCCTAAGTGCCTGATACATTCGGGTATTTCCCATGAATGTCCACACCATTACTTGTCTTCCTTCAAGCGTATTCATTACAAAAGCTCACCTCCATCTTCCATTTCCTGCAGTTCAAACAGAACCCTTGCCGATTTTCCTTTTTCCACCTTTACGATGTGTTTGGAATCCCACGCCGCACTATACTGATAAAAGCCTTCTTTCTTTTCCGCTGCTCCATTTTTAAGGCACTCCCTTGTGGATGCCAAAAGCTGTATTTCATCGTCCGCTTTCATCGCAGATGGAAACCTTACCCTTTGACCTCCGACACCTTGTGCCAGTTCTATGGAATTAGATGCCATATCTGACTTTGGATATACACTGATATCCAGTCCAGCCGATGTGCCGCCAAGGTTGCATACAATAACTGTTTCCTTGGAACGAACCACTCCATTAAACCAAACTGGCTCTCTATCCACTCCATCATCTTGGCTTTTTGCCAGCAATTTTTCTGTATGTGGTGCATAGCCTGTAAGTGCCGAGCCTTCCTGTAGCTGAAGGTCTGTAAAATAAATCGTGCCGGAGCAATCGGAAATGATAGGACTGACCGATATGCTTGTGACACGCTTATCCTGTTTCTTATTGATGACCTCTGCAAGTCGAATAAATGCAACATTACCCATCTTGCGACCACTTAATCTCACATGGGTGTCCTATCCACCCCGTTGCTACTGAGCCACCCTGCAAAAGTAAATCCGTTACATACAAAGTTCCTGTACAATTCGTAATGCACACCCTTACAGTAATGGACTTTACTCGCTCTCCATAGTTTTTCGGTGTGACCCTAGCAGATGTTGCGGAAAAATATGCCACTTCTCACACCTCCATCAATATAAATCAATAAACCTTGTTTCTGTCGTTCCATCTTCATACTCAATGACAATCTCAATCCCTACTTGCGAAGAATCGGATAGTTTCTTAAGGTTCTCCGAGCCAATCTGTGCCGACAGCGTATAACTGGAACGGTTCGCAGGATACACAGTCTGTGAAAGGCTTTTAGTCATTCCACTTACACCTTCTGCTTTAAAAGATGCTGTACCACTCGCTCCGTTCTCTCCGTCAGCTTCAAAACCGGAACTAACCCAATATGCCAGTCCGTCATCGGCTCTCGAATTTCGCAGCAGATTAAACGGAACCATTTCACGAATATCATCGTTCGTGACCATGCTCGTTCCTTCGAGTGTGTCAGCCACGCTATCCCACTGTGTTGCTGATGAGCCTAAGTTCTTTAAGGTGGTCGATAACTCAAGCACCGTATTCCAAGGCTCCTGCAAGTTATACTCTCTTCGGATAATTCTTGTTGTGATGGAAAGACCAAGTTCCTTATCTTCCACTCTTACATAATCACCAAGTTCCCAAGCCTCATGCTCGTAACCTGTCAGCACCGATAAGTCCATAGCATTCAGCACATAGGAAATGGACGGTTTACAGTATTCTGCCAATCTCATATTGGTGTACTCAAGCATCTGATATGGATTGGTAAATGAAGAACAGTCAAGTGTGGTAATTCGGATATCCTTAGTAAAAGTAAAATCCTCTACATAAGGTTTCCCACCATTGATATCTGCAAATGTTAATCCTTCTGCACCTACCGCATAAAGCCTCGTTACAAGACTTCTGGTATCCACCACTCGCTTAATACTCTTCATGTTCTTTTTATAAGCAAACAAGGCTCCGCTGTCCTTGCCATTAACTGTAAGTAAATGAACCAGTCTGTTCGGACAGTCAAATACCAGATCACCGCCATGCAGGTCTGCGATATTACGAAGAATGGAAAGAGCATTTTTTTCTTTACTCGTCCATGTTCGTTTTGTCTTTACTTCTACCGTTCCGACACTCCACTCCGTATCAGCAAGTGCATACTGCATTGCCACTTCCGGGAGTTCTGCATCAAAGGTTCGTTCCTCTTTTCTTACGGAAAAGGTTAAATCATAGAACTCTGCCTCTGCATACACTTCCGTAACTGTTGTACCATCGGTAGCCTTTGTATCTGTAACGGTTCTGACCTTATAGACATCGTCTACAATCTGTATTTTCTTCTCGCTGTCAATATATCTTCGTTTTGCATCCCTGTATGGAATTTTAAATGTCAGCGTATCTTCTCCGTTGATTTCTCCAGTAACAATAATGTCATAGGCATTTTCAAGTACAGACTCCCACGCTCCATTCTCATCCAAAACAACAGGACGGGCATATCCAATCTTCCCGTATGGTGCTTTCGGAATATCATACAGTCTGATATCTACCACCTTCGGTGTTTTGGAAGTATCCGTTGTAGAAAGTGTCATTCTAAAACGAATGTACTCCCTGTTCGGAGACTGCAATTTGCCGTCTGTGGAAATTGCCACCCAGTCACTCCACTCCACCAAATCATCACTTGTGGATGTTTCAATGTTAGAAACAGAGGTCGTACCAACCACATATTCACTTGTGACAGATACTTTTCCTGTTCCTGAAAGATTGCACTTTGCTGCAGCAGAGGTAAAGACAGCTTCTGTCGGATACACACCGCTTGAAGCACGGAGAGTAACAACTCCCGGACTTGTCGTTCCGTCTATGTCACCCGTTGTATCTCCACCATTTGCAAAACAGGCCGAATGAAAATAATCAACCAAATCCTCTGCTGTAAGTTCACTATCACAATCCAAAAACCAATCATCGAAACCACCTGCATACCAATAAGACATGGAGTGCATCCCCCAGATAAGGTCTGCTGTACAAGTGGTGTTCAAAACACCCGTAATACTCAAATCTTCGGAAATCCACGCTTCTCCTGTGGATTTATCCCCTACTACAATCCATGCTTTCTTATTGGATGGCTCAATAACTGCCGCTATAAAATACCAACTACCATTAGAAAAAGAAATGGTCGGTGACACGGACTTATCTAAAATCAATGTCCCCGAAGAGTTATACAGCATAAGTCTTGGCTTTCCTCTAATCAAAGAAAGATAAAAAATAGGCTGTCCCGGACCATAACGGGTATTGAGGATTGGTGTATATGTATTCCCGATGGAATACGTTGTCGGCTGCATCCACCCGCCACAGATAATTCTCTCTCCGATATTCGCAAAAAGAGAACCATCATTTGTTACCTTAAGGTAGGTCTGTTCTGTGGCTGGGTTGTTTATGTTCATTCGAAAATAATTACCGAAGATACCTGCTCGAAGTGATGCCGTAGTTCCCGACCACTTATTGATATACGCATTTCTTCCCATGCCGGATGAATCGGCTAATTCCGTATTTCCATCTGGAGCAGACTCACTAAAACGCCACAATCCGTCTTTGGCATATTCTGATGGAAACTCGCCTGTAAAATCTGTCTGCTTATTCAAAACTGTTTTTAATGACATATCCTACCTCCATCTGCTTTTTGCCTGAATACCAAGGCTCATAAAAGTGGCATTCTTTACCGATACGGAAATGCTGTTCTTTCCTACATAGAGGGATGGGAAGTTTAACTCCTGTAAATAAGGAAGTCCGTTTCTAACAATCACTCCATTCTCATCCTCCACATAGGCTGTCATCTTATCCGTATCTACAACAAGTGTTTCTCCCTCGGAAAGTGTAGCATTCACAACCTTAAGTTCCTGTCCGTTAGTCGTTATGCTGATATAATTACTTACGCTTGGAGACAACACTCCTTTTATTTTATAAATGGGATTTGAATCCACATTTCCTTTTTCTCTTTTAATCTCATGTGTTCCTTCTGCATCAATGAAAAAAGTCTCATCATTGATTGCGTATCCGAATGGATCTGGGCAGAAAAACTTCAAAGAAAAATGCCCCGCAGAACGGAGCAATCTCTCACAATCAACCTTTTCGTCAATTCTTGCCATAAAGTATCGGTCTGGTACATCATCAAGAATTAACTCGCCCAATCCATCGGTTGGGTCAAGCCAGAGTGCAATATCATCCAAAGCTAGGATTAACTCCCCAAATCTGCCTTTTGGAAAAATACTGCACTCCAGTTTAATCTCCCTTGCATCAAGGTCAGCACCGAAATCTGCTACTCCGTATTTCCCCGGAACTGTAGTTGTGTAGTTTCTAAGCTGACCGCTTACCTGCCATGAAGTAAGCCTTGCCCTCATACCCATACTTTTTGATGTAACACTATTGAATATAAAACCCACTCAACCACCTCCTTATGCTGTAGAAAAACGTCCCTGTGCACGGGAACCTGTCTGAATCAAATTGTATAATTCCTGTGAAATCTTACGGATGTCCTCTTCACTTCTGACAATCATCTGTGAAATGGAAATAAGTGAGCCATAAGATGCTCCACTTCCTACTCCGTTCATTCCACTTGCAACCGAAGCTACTGTTGCATTAGCATCAAGATTAAAGTTCGTAGGAACAGCCGACTTCATATCTCCGGCTAGTCCATTCATTACATCCATAATGCCTGCATTCATATCCTCTGCTGCTGTAATTGCAGATTTGGCTGTATCTCCAATACCTCCTGCCAAACCTTCTGTAAGCATTTCTCCGACCCAAGCCATCTCTCGTGATGGAGAATGGATACCAAAGAAATCCTTAATCTTGCCCATAAGATTAGAACAGAAACCGCTGACTTTATTCCAAAGCCATGATGCAGCATCTCCAATACCATTCCAGATACCTTTGATGAGGTTAAGGCCTATAGATGCCATCTGAGATACACCACCAGCAAAGCCTTTCACAATTGCAGAAATAATCTGTGGTACTGCTTTTACAATCGACACGATAATCTGTGGCAGGTTCTTAATCAACGCAACTAAAAGCTGAACACCTGCCATAATAATCTTGTCAATATTTCCAATCAGGGCATTTACAATGCTTGTGATAATCTTTGGAATGGCATCCACAATCGTTGTAATGATTGTTGGAAGGCTCTCCACCAAAGAAATCAGTAACTTAATTCCCGCATCGATAATGAGTGGAATGGACTCAATAACTGCTGTAATAATTCCATCAATAATCTGTGGAATCACAGTTACAATCGTTGTAATGATTTGTGGCAATGCCGTAACGAGTGATGATAAAAGCTGTATACCTGCCTCGATAATCTGCGGGATTGCTGCCACGATAAATTCCACAATGGAAATGATTATCTGTGGCAATGCCTCAAGAAGCACAGGAATGGCTGCAATAATGCCTTGTGCCAATCCCATCACAAGCTGTAGGGCTGCATCAAGGAGCATTGGCAGATTGTCAATCAAACTCTGCACAATCGTCACAAGTGCCTGTACTGCGGCAGGAATTAAAGTAGGCAGAGCCTCTGCAATTCCCTGTACCAAAGTTGAAATCATCTGAATGGCTGCGTTAATAAGCAAAGGCAGATTTTCTATAATCGCATTCACGATTGTAATGACTGCTTGTACTGCCGCAGGAATCAGCGTTGGAATCAACTGTAAGATGGTATTTAATACTTGTGAAAAAAGGTCTGTTACTGTTTGAAGTAACGTAGGAAGTAACTGTGCAAATGCCTCAAGCAATGCTCCCGTTACCGTTGGAAGAGCCGACACAATATTCTCTATAACAGGAGTAATGTTTCTAACCACATCTTGGAATGCATCCACCACGTTATTACAGAGCATCGTCATGTCTGCATCAGCGTTTCCGAAACCTACCACTAAGTTCTGCAACGCAGCCTGCATGGAGTTAATGGATCCAGAAATCGTGTTCTCTGCTTCTGCTGCCGTTGCCCCGGCAATTCCCATGTTTTCCTGAATAACATGGATTGCAGCCACCACATCGGCATAGGAAGAAATATCGTACTCAATACCGGAAATAGCCTGTGCATCTGCAAGCAATCGTTCCATTTCCGTTTTTGTACCACCATAACCAAGTTTTAAGTTATCAAGCATCGTGTAGTTCTGCTTTGCAAAACCCTGATATGCATTTTGGATAAGAGACATATCTGTACCCATCTTATTGGCGTTATCAGACATATCCGTAATAGCCATATCCGCATACTCCACAGCTTTTTCTGTATCTCCACCCAAAGATGAAATCAGTGATGCAGAAAAGCCTGTGACGGTTTCCATATAATCATTTGCAGACATACCTGCTGTTTTATAAGCATTGGAAGCATAAGTTTGCAGTTTGCCCGATGATTCCTTAAACAAGGTGTCTACACCACCGACAAGCTGTTCATAGTCTGCATACGCAGACACCACTTCTTTGCCAAGGCTGATGGCTGCAGCTCCAGCCGCCGCCACTACGGTTCCCATAGCAACACCGATACCTTTTAGTGTACTTCCAAGAGCCTTAAACTTATCTTCGGACTTATCTGCCTCGTCTCCGGCTTCCTTGATTTCATCACCCATATCGTCTGCCGAGTCGGAAACCTCATCCATTCTACGGTCCATATCCTTAAGAGAATCTTCCGCGTCATCATAATTGGCATTCGCTGTTTCAAGTGCAGTATTATTTGCTTTGAGTTCCTTCTCCATAGCAATAAGTGCTGCCTCTGCATTGTTAAGCTGAATCTGCCAGCTTTGTGTACGTCTGTCCGTTTCTCCAAAGGATGTGGATGCGTTTTGGAGGGCAGACCTTAATGTTTCAATCTTGCTCTTCTGTGCATCGATTTCCTTGTTTAAGACTTTATTTCTTGCAGACAAAGCCTCAACCGAATTATCGTTTTTGTCGAATTGTGCCGATACCAGTTTCATTTCCGAACCCAATACCTTAAACGACTGATTGATATCTGCTAGTGCTTTCTTAAACTCTTTCTCACCTTCGACACCAATCTTCAGACCAAAATTATCAGCCATGTGTCTATACCTCCTTTCCGCTAAATTCCATAAGGAATTACATCATCAATGGATAATTCCTGCTTTGGCTTGGAAATGCCGTTGTACTGTTTGTGGCACTCCCATAAATCCATAAATAAACCAAAAGGCATCAGCCAGAACTCATCCTGCGACAGATGAAGCTGACCGATGCCATAATATAAAAGCCGGGTAAACAACTCTTCGTCGCTTACTCGGCCACTATGTTTTTTCCTTCTGATTCACTTTCCACGTTACGCTTTGTCCCCTTATACATTGCGTCCATGATGGCATCCTTATAATCCGTAAGTTCCATAGGGGATGTGAGAAGTTCCACCTCATCTGCTGTGAGTTCCGGTTTCTTCTCATTTGGATTTTTAAGGTTGTGAATAAGGATAGGCTGATTACACAAAAGGGTAATAAGCCAAATGATCTCATCGAGAGCCATTTCAAAGTTCTCCGACTTCATGAGTTTCTCTCCAAGGTTCTCTAACCCACCGTATCTTCCTGCGATTTCCTTTGTCGCACGAGTAGTAAGGAGCATTTCATACTCTGTACCACCGATATTTACAACTGCTGTTCTTTCATCCATATTTGATATCCTCCACTAATTATTCTGTAGTGCCTGTAGTTGTATATGTTGGCTCATATACATCGTCATACCAGTTCTTGATAACTGTAGCACTAACGCCTGTATCATCTTCGGACACTTCTGCTTTCCAAGGATGCTTACCAAGACCGTCCACCTTGTTTCTACGAAGAACCGTTCCTTCGATAGATGGGGTTGAAAACTCAATGCTCTCTCCCTTTGTGGTAAGGTTTGTTGCAGGAATACCAAATTTTACACGGTATAACCAGAAATAACGGTATTTTCCGTTTGCTTTCTTTGCACGGAATCCAATCGCAACAGGTGTACCACCGTCTTCGGATGTTGAAATCAACACATGGTTCTTATCAATGGTTGCTCCTGTAAGGTCACCCGCTACAGATGCACCAATGTCATCAATACCAAGTGTAAGTGTTCCGCTCTGAAACTCTTTTACGATTTCAGCAGCACCGTCATCGGCATACAGCGTAGCCTCTGCCAGTTCCACGGATAATTCCGCAGACATAGCCTTTGCCAAAGACACAGGAGTTGCGTAGGTTTCATTTCCGTCTGCATCTTCTGTGATTTTCGAATAAAATAATTTATCAAGACCAATCGTAGCCATAATTATTCCTCCATTTCATAATGTTTTGCCACATCAATGGCATAGTGATGGAAATCCGTATCATTCTCGTGACCGATGTATCTTCCATCCGTTATCGTGAAATCCCTATCAAGTAGTTCTTTCATAAGTTTCTTTTTCTGTGTGGTGTAATTCCCTTTCACAAACAGGGACAGTCTTGCCTCTTCAATCTCATAGCCCGGACGGTTATCCGCATGAACTTCCAAGGAGTCACCCATAGGTGTTACCACCACATATTCATTTGGTGCTTTTCCTTTGAACACACCCGTTTCTACAGGCAGACCACAGGATGTAACCACACCTTTAATCTCTGATAGAAAACTCATACCCTTTTAATCTCCTCTTCCAGTTTTTCTTTCATCGCACTAATGGCGGCTGATTTACTTGCACTTTTCGCAGGTTTCATAAAAGGTTTTGCAGGCTGACCACTCTTCCCATACTCAAGAACAGAAGCCAACATCGCATTGCTCTCCCCATCCGGACGTGGTTCAGAAAATCCAACTTTAATGTTAAAATCTCCGTTCTTATCCTGTAGGGGTTGCGAAGTTCCAAGGGCATCCAAAAGCTGACCTGTACTTCGTGACTTATACTTCGTGTCTTTACCAACCACAGACTGTAAATTGGAACGTACCTTTGCTTCCACAACCTCTGCTCCTGCCTCAAGCACCTTCGGTAAAATGACATCCGTTTTCTCTCCAAGCCTTGATACCTTCATCAGAAAGTCATCCGGCATCTTCCAAGATACTTTAGCCACTACTTGTCACCTCCTGCACAAGTGCTTCCAAATACATCCCTCTGCCTTTTACATTCTCAATGGATGTAATCTCAAATTCCTGATCACCGCAGATAATCTTCATATCCGTTGTTACAGTTACATTAGGAATCACACGGAAACGGAACAACTCTGTAGCAGTAGAAAACACCGCCACATTTGCCCATTTCTCACTTCCATGCCTTCCCTCTCTGTATGCCCGGACAGACGCGATAACCACATCTTTTTCAATAGAAAAGCCTTCATCGTCCGTTGTGAGTTGTTTCTCCACAATGTCGATAAAGGCTGTCATCTTTCCAAAACTCATACTACACCTTCCATTCCCGGTCTAACCTAAGAAGAAGGTTGACTGTGTTCCATACCTGCTGTCCTGCCTGAACATTGTCGGCAAAAAAGCCACCTGTCGAACCATCCCTACTTTCATAGAAATGGCTCGCAAGCATTATGACTGCCTGCTCTGTTGTGGCAGGCATTGTGTTTTTAGAGTAAAACCCTTCGTCTAAATGTTGGTAGCTTTCAGCATAGGCTGTTGCAGCAGTCAGGAACTGCTCCAAAAGAGTATCATCTGCGGAATGCTCCAGTATCAGATTGGTTTTAACCTTTTCAAGCAATTCACTCACTATCTGCACCCCCTGTCTTATTCAGACTTAAGTTTCAAAATCTGCACAGCTTCAGGAAGGATTAACTTTCCATCCACACGCTCTTTTGCAACATAACCAATCATACCGTTACCTGCAAAGAGTTCACGAAGTTCTGCAAATGAACGGGAACCTCTATCACCGATGTTGTAATAGCTGTAGTCACCGAATGCAATCGCATCTTCCGGTGCATAAGCAGATGTGTGTACCGCATAACCTAACAATCTGTCAGGCTCTCCTGCCTGATAAGAAGGCTGCCAGATATATGCACCGTTGTTGTCCTTCAACTTTCTAAGAACAGCAAGGTTCTTGTCATTGATGATGAAAGATGCATTCTTTCTATATGGACGCTTAAGGGCATACACAAGGTTGATGATATCATCGGCCTTAATTGCTCCAGTAAGTGTATCTGCAACAGTACCACCGCCTGTTTCAGCAAATAAACCAAGTGGCTTACCTACACCATCACCGTTAAGGAATGCATCCTCTTCGGCATTTGCAAGTGCCTTACCGAACTGTTCGATGATGTACTTCTCAAGATTGAATGCACTGTCATATAAAAGTTCTTCTGTTACTTTGATTGCAACATGAAGTTTGTGTGCATCCAAAAGAATCTGTGCGAATGTAGCATCACCAAAAGTTAAAGCGCCACCTTCTTCAATCCAAGATGCCGCCGGTTTTGTTGCTGCGATATTGATTTTATGCTCACCACTTGTAGTAATGGTGTGACCAAGTCTTCTCATGATGTTTTCTTCTGTAAGTACATCAATCATTCTGCTGTCGTATTCTTCCGGTACTAAGTAGCCACCGTCTGTATCGACACCTTCCTGCAATACGTTGTTTACACGCTTGAAGTTAGAACGTAATGCCGCAAGCATAGCGTCCTTATACTCGTTGGATGCCTTTCCAGTCTTTTTCTCTTCTGCACCCATCTTTGCCATTCCCGGCTTAGTTGTAAGAGGTGTGTTTACTGGCTTATTAAGTTCTGCCTCCATCTGTTCCTGACGTTCTAAACGTCTGATTTCATTACTTAATGCGTTGATTTCCTCTTCCATACGATTGTATGTAGCATCGTCTTCTGCATTAAGGGTACCTTTATCGGTACGATGTGATTCTAAAAATGCCTTTGCAGCATTCCACGCAGTATTGCGTTTTTCTCTTAACTCCTGAATAGTCATGATTAAATCCTCCTAAATATGATTTTTGATAATGTCTAAACGCTCCAAAAGAGCATCCACATTTCGTTCATTGGTTTCCGGTGCAGGGATTTCTGACTGTTGCACCACAGTCTGTTTCTGCTTGCCATACTTGGCAGAAATCTTATTCTGCAAAGCGTTATTCACGGCTCTGCTTGAAAACATCACCGTTTCCACAGCATCTTCCATGTTGCTGTTTTCTGCCCCGCCGTTATCACGGGTAAGCGTTCCATCAGCGAATCCAAGTTCTACCGCCTTATTGGCATTCATCCATGTTTCCGAATCCATAAGGTGTGACAGCTTGGCTCTTGAAAGACCTGTCTTTAACACGTAAGCGTTGATAATGGACTCTTTGACTTCGGCAAGCATATCAATGGCTTTCTGCATTTCTGCATGGTCACCCATTGCGATGGTCATAGGGTTATGAATCATAAGCATGGAAACAGGTGACATAAGCACTTCTTTTCCTGCCATAGCAATCACCGATGCCGCAGATGCTGCAATACCATCAATCTTGACTGTGACCTTGCCTTTGTAATTGGAAAGCATATTGTAGATTTGTGCCGCAGCTACACAATCACCACCGGGACTGTTAATCCACACCGTGATATCGCCTTCCCCTGCATTGAGTTCATCTTTGAAAAGCTGTGGCGTAACATCATCATCGAACCAGCTTTCCTCTGCGATTGTTCCGTTCAGAAACAGCGTTCTCTCCGCCGGACTGTTCTCCGTCTGAGCCTGATTCTTCCAATTCCAGAACTTCTTCATGGTTTTCCTCCTCTCCACCTTCCGAGCCTTTTGCAAAAAGACCTGCATCCTGTAACTTGGTCATGTTTCCATTGATGAGATACAAATCTCCACCAAGTTCAGCAGGAATTTTGTCGAGGTTTTCTAACTCACGAATATCGTTTGCACTCATCCAACCGTTCTGTCTGCCAATGGCATAGCCATTCATACGGCTCTGGTAGTCACCTCGAAGAAGCCCGTCCATGTTAAATTTGATAAAATACTTCTTTTTTTCTTGAGCCGTCAGTAAGGAACGCACCATAGCCTGCTCCCACCTTGAAATCCAAGGGTCAAGCGTGTATTTTACGAACTCCAATGACTGTTGCTCTATATTAGAAAAGCTCGACTTCTCAAGGTCTCCTACCATGTGTGGTGGGACTCTGAAAATTCGAGCAATTTCATTGATTTGGAACTTCCTCGTTTCGAGGAATTGTGCCTGTTCAGGGCTGATGGAAATCGGTGTGTACTTCATTCCTTCTTCCAAAACAGCTACTTTATTTGCATTGGAACTTCCACCAAAGGTCTGTGTCCAACTCTCCCTTACCCTAGACGGGTCTTTAATAGTGCCGGGATGCTCAAGTACACCACTTGGTGCAGCTCCGTTAGCAAAGAACTTGGCTCCATACTCCTCACAGGCAATTGCCATGCCGATAGCATTTTTAGCCATAGCAATCGGACTGTATCCTACAAGTCCGTCAAAGCCTAATCCCGGAATATGAAGTACGTCTGTTGCTGCAAGGGTTACCCATTTTCCTTGATTGGTTGGTGCATCATCTACCGTCATGTAATACTGGTAGTAGATTTTTCCCTTATCATCTCTGTCCACAGTCATGCGATCAGGCATAAGCGGATACAGAGCAACAACCTCTCCCTTACCATTTCTGATAATCTGTGCATAAGCATTGCCCCACAGCAAAAGGTGGGTCATAAGCACTTCACGAAAGGTATAGGATGACATCTCCGGATTTGGTTCATCATGCAATAAAAAATACAGCGGATGGTCGGTAGCTTTTGCTTTGCTGCCGTCTCCCCTGTACTCATAAAAATGAAGTGGCAGGCTTGCTACCGCTTCTGATAAAATCCTCACGCACGAATAGACTGCTGTCATCTGCATCGCACTTCGTTCATTTACCTTTTTACCGCTTGTTGAACTTCCCAAGAAAAATCCATATGCACTTCCTGCTGTTCTGTTTGTAGGTTTATCCCTCGACTTGAATATTCCTGACAAAATACCCATTTTCTAATCCTCACTTTCTTAAAAAACAAGCAACCCTCGTGTATCGTAGACACTTTCACTCGTGTCATTGCCACATCGGATTGCCCTGTCAAGTGCCATGATTGTTGCAATAGCACCATCAATCTTTTCTGTTGATTTAGCTTTATCAGCCTTGATGTTTCCCGCTGGGTCGTTTCGGATATAGATGTTATCCATATTCCAACGGAGAACCGGATGACCATTATGAGCCAGTTTCTTTTCCAAGGTCAGTTTCATAAGTTCCTTTGTTGGAGGAGACATGGATGCAAATCCCTGCCCCATAGGAACAACCGTAAATCCCATACCCTCTAAGTTCTGAACCATCTGTACTGCTCCCCATCGGTCAAATGCAATTTCACGGATGTTATATTTCTCCCCAAGCTGCTCGATGAACTTCTCAATAAAGCCGTAGTGAACCACGTTTCCTTCTGTGGTTTGCAAATAACCATCCCTCTCCCAAATGTCATAGGGGACATGGTCTCTTCGCACACGAAGGTCGAGCGTGTCTTCGGGAACCCAAAAATATGGTAAAACGATGTACTTATCATCAGCATCAAGAGGCGGGAACACTAGCACAAACGATGTAAGGTCGGTGGTACTTGACAAGTCCAAACCGCCATAACAAACCCTTCCTTCCAAATCTTCCTCTCGTATGATTTCTGCACACGCATCCCATTTATCCATTGGCATCCAACGAACAGCCTGTTTTACCCACTGATTCAATCGAAGCTGTCGAAACGCATTCTCTTCTCCCGGATTCTGCTTTGCACTATCACAGGCGGCTTGCACCTTCTCAATACCGATTGTGATATCAAGGCTTGGATTTGCCTTTCTCCATACATCCGGGTCTGTCCAGTCATCCTCTTGGTCTGCACCATAAATGACGGGATAAAATGTCGGGTCAACTTTTCTTCCCTCCAAAATATCCACCGCCTTCTGGTGTAACTCATAACAGATACTGTTCGTATCATTCCCTGCTGTGGTAATGATAAAGTGCAGAGGATTTCGTCTTGCATCCGATGTACCCTTTGTCATCATGTCAAAGAACTTTCGGTCTTTCTGAACCCACAACTCATCAAACACAAGGCAACTGACGTTTACACCGGATTTACCCGCAACATCTGCTGATAATGCCTTATAGGAACTGTTTGTGGGTCCAAACCCTATCGTCTTTCTACTTGGTCTTAAGTCACATCTTTTCATAAGAGCCGGACTAAGACGAACCATGTCACACGCCACATCAAATACAAGCGAGGCTTGGTCTCTGTCGGCAGCACAGCCGTACACTTCGGCTCTCTGCTCCCCATCGGCACAAAGCATATATAATGCAACGGCAGCCGCCAGTTCTGACTTGCCACACTTTTTTGGTACTTCAATATATGCTGTCGTAAATTGTCGATAACCGTCGGGTTTTAATGTTCCAAAAATATCTCTGATTATCTGTTCCTGCCAATCAATCAGTTCAAAAGGCTGATTGTAAAACTCACCCTTTGTATGTTTAAGCTGTTCGATAAAGGCAACCACAAAATCAGCCGCCTCCTTATCATAGATGGAGTTCTTTGCCTTAAACTTGGTAGGAACATACTTTTTAAGTTTTCTCAATTCTCCACCTCCAAAATGGACAGCAAAAAAGACCCCTTTCGGAGCCTTAATGCAAAATCTGTTTTCTTTATTCTTTGATGGCTACAAAGCCGAACTGGTCGAATAATCCGTGAGGATCGATTTGGTAAATCTCCCAACCATCCATCTTTCCAATGTATTTCTCTCCTCCAAGAAGTCCTGCAACTTTTAATGCGTGGCATCTTGTGTTGTTATAAGAAAAAATGATTTCGTTTGTCATGGCGTTTGGCCTCCTTTGTTTTCGTTATGTGTACATTACCGTACTTTCACACATATTGGAATACGATTACTCACCAGAGTTGTTGCCACTAATTTGTGTATATTACAATCCGCGCTGTTCGCACTGATGAATTGTCTGAATGATAGAATCCTGCTCTTCCTTAGAAACTCCTATGCTTTCAAGAGCCTCTCTTGTGCCACAGTCGGGGCAAATTGCAGTTTTTCCGTCCTTTCTTGAAGTAGCAGAAACTCCTCGGTATGAACTGCCACAGAAAGGGCAAATCTGAATTCTTGTAATGTTGGTTGTTTTCATTATATTCCAAGCTCCTTTCTGCTTTTTCTGATTGCCTTCATAAGAAGGCTCTGGTCAAACTTAAAAGTGTTATACCCTGTGATGCAGGTCTGCACATAATTCCATGTCGGAATCCCAAGCTGTCTGTCCTCGTGCATGATGTAAACAAATGCATCTCGCAATCGTTCTTTTCCAGTTTTAATTCCCTTTACCACAATCTGCATTTCCTTTTTGTAATAAAAGGTTGGGAATCCTTCGTATCGGTCAAGGGCTGCCTCATCGTCCTCTTCCACCGACCAAACGGCAACGGGTACTTTCTCCCCTTCCTTTGGTTCAATCGTAAGGTAAGAACCGGACTTGCTACCCTTAAATAAAAGTTCGTAATCTTCAATAACTGCTGTTCCAACCACCCTTGCTGTTGGGCATCGGAATCTCATCTGCGCTACATTCAAATTGCTGCCATAGGCTAAATAATATCGTTTCATTTGCTTTCCTTCCTTTCTTGGGTTATACCCTTATACCACCTTAAGACCGCCGTGGCGGTCAAAGGCAGGCTTGTGGCTATTCTCTTCAAGCCACTCGGCCTCTTCGGAAAGCTGTGTCTCCTTCTAATCTCTTTGTATAAAGGTCTCTTGCTGTTTTGAATTCGTCTCCGATGAATCCAAGTCTTAAAAGCCAAGTTCTCATTGCGTACTTTGGATTTTCAGTCTGCTGTGGTTTTGCACTTGCTGACCTTACTTCCTTTGCAAGCTGACTAAGTGCGAGGCAAAGCTGAATGTATGCTTTAAGCTGTCCTGCGTGTAAGCCGTTCTGCTTTCCGTTTGCAGGTGCTTCAAATTGGAAAAGTCTAAATTCAACCGTTCCCTTTGTGAAGGTTGCGTGAAGATTTAACATATGGTATCGGCTGTCGTTGTAATGGTGGTTTCTGCCGTAGCCTGCGTTTTGGCTGTTGTACCAAATGTCTGCCAAGGCTGACATGGTTTTTGGTTTTCTCTTGTTAAGCTGCTCCAAAAATCGTGGGTCAACCGTTCTGCAGTATCTGTTCATTCTGCCTCGGTCAAGGTTAAGGGCATCTGCTAAAAGGCTTTCGTGACTTGCCATAATGTTTGCCAAGTTTCTAAGGCTCTGTGGTGTATGCCCTTTTGCTCCGATGTGAATGTGAACTCCGCATCCTCTTGTGGCATCGCTCTTTGCTCCAGCCTTTCTTAAAATTCGGATAAGTTCCTGCAAGGTTTCCATGTCCTCGTATTTAAGGATTGGTGTAACCAGTTCGCATTTTTCGCTGTCTGCTCCTGCAATGCTTACGTCTCTTTGGAATTTCCATTCTCTTCCCTGCTCGTCCCAAGCTGACCAAGTGTAGTATCCGTTTCTGCCATCTGTGTATTCAAATCGGTTGGTTCCGAAAAATCCGGCCGCAAGTTTTGCTGCCTTTTCTCTTTTTATGCTGTTCATCTCAACCTCAACCCCGATGGTCTGTTTTTTCATTTCTTCAATCTGCTTTGCAATTTTTTCGTTCATTGTCTGCCTCCGTTTTATGCGTTTTCCCTTTCGGTGTACACATATTCCCGTACTATGCAGATATTATCAATACGACTACTACACAAAGATACACACACTAAATTGTGTACATTATGGCATCTTATTCCTCGATTTTTCTGCAGGAATCCTCACCATAAACCACATTCAATCTGCTACCGTTATCCCAAGAAACCATAATGGATGCCGTATCATCGACACCCCTTACCGTTCCCTTCGTTCCAATCGGTGGTGCTTGGAAATCATCCATCTGCACCAGCTCCACTCTTGTACCTACTGGATATTCTTTTCTAACCTGTTCTACAATCTCTCTGCTTGGAAATCTCATGCTTCCCGCTCCTCCTTTTTCGTTTTGAATGCTGCTGAACCATCGAGGTTCTCAAGTAAAATTTTTCTGTCATCCTTAAATTCATCACCAATGAATCCAAGTCTCAAAAGGAAACAGCGGAATGCGTATTTCTCGTTTTCATCTTCTCTTGGTTTTGCCGTGATTCTCTTTTGGTTCTTTGCCATCTCACAAATGGCCGTAATGAACTTTGTGTATGTCTCCACCTTTTGCGGATCCAATTCCGAGAACCAAGGAAACTCTATTTTGTCATCCATTACATGAATCATGAGGCTCTGCTTTTTGAATGCACTGCTGAACAATCTTCCCTTGCTCTCAAGGATTCTAAAAAGATTGTCGATTGCCTCCTCCGTAAAACCATCCTTCGGAACTGAAATCGTAAGGGCATCCGTTTCTTGGTTTTCATCCCACTCTGTAGGGGAGTTGCCTGTTTCCATCACACAAGCATCAACCACTCTGCTGCTCTTTTCAATTCCGGCTAGGTCTGCATCGTTTAAGTCTTCCCATGAAAGTGTGCCGTCCTTTTCGACTGTAAAAATGTCGATTTGGTATGCACAAGATGGAACTCCAAGATACTTGGCTTTGACACCCAGTTCTTTTTCAATGGCTTTGACCATTTTCTTGCGGGCATCCCCGCTTACATTAAAATGTAATACCATGTTGCGTACCTCCTATTCTTTTGGTAGTACACATATTCCCGTACTATCGGTGTAATAGCAACGCATATTTCAGATAAAACGTGTAGAATACCACACGAATATTTCCTACATAATTTGTGCATAGTACATAGGGAATATGTGCAAAACGGATGTGGAAAACTCCACTCCCGTCTACTCATTTAAGGCTTACGCTTTTCTTAAAAGAATGCTACCAACATTTACCCATCTGCCGCCGTAGGTTAAGTCGATGAAACCACAGCCCTGGAAAGTATAAGTCTTTCCTGCTTTGGTCTGAACCTTCTCTACAGCACAATAGTTCTTGTTGCTCTGTCCTCTTGTACAGTTTGATGTTAACCATACATAAGAACCTGCTGGTAAGTCACAGCACTTAGAACCGTCAGCATAATATGCTCTTGTCGCATACTGTACTTTACGCTTTCTTGTGCTTACAGCCACCCAAGAAGTACCATTGGAAGCGTAGTCTGCAAAATCACCAAACTCACATCCCCAATACTCTTCTGGGAAAACACCCATAACCATATTGTGATTAGCGTCAAGAATTACTGCTGGAGCATCGACGCCTTCCCATCCTGTTCCCGGAACTGTACCTTCCACGAAACATTCATTCTTTGTAATATTTCCAATCTTTGTAGAACTACAACTTCCGTTATCGTTCATTTTATAAATTGGAATCTTCTGTCCAGACAGGTTTACCTGCCATCCACTAACTGCCATTTTCTTTTCCTCCATAATAAATTATTTTTCCTACTCACATTTGGCATAATGATTTATGCCCGACAAAACGAATACCACATTCGGCAGGGCTACACCGTTACCCCACATCTTATATTCCGCAGAATCGGAATGTGGATTCTTAAGCCATTTGATAATCTGGCTGTCTGTTTTCGGCTTTATCTTCTTGCCCATTGCTTTTGCATGGACAGAAAATACATCTTTCCACCAGGCGATCTCCTCTTTGGTTGGACTCTCTGTTTCCAGTTCATCGCACCACCAGTCGGGAAATCCCTGTAATCTCGCACACTCTGTTGGAGTGAGCCTTCTAACGATATAATCTGTATCACCCTCGTCATTTACAATCGGAGGGTCTTTATAATCCGTAGCCACTAACGTGTTTGCAAGTTCTTCTTCTGCACTCGTAAAGAACGATGCTTTACTTGAACTGAAGGTTGGAACTGCTACAGCATTTGGTCCCTGTGCATTTAATGTAGAATTAACTCCATCATCCGTAATGCCCGGAACTCTCGCAAAATTCTGACCACAGTTAAATGCCTCTCTGTCAATGGCATAAACAACTGCGTGTTTATCAACTGTATTTAATGTGAATGAGACATCCTCGCTGATTCCATTACCCTGTGGACCGTTCTCATCCTTTCTTCCAATCATAGAACCCTGTAAGGAAACCACTGCCATGCCGCCTTGGTTACAAGATGGATTGCCACCGTTTGCATCAAGGCATCGTGCAGTATCTGCTTCGTAGAATCCGCTGTTCGGATTATCCGATTTCATGGAGTTGCTCTCCTTGGCACAAATCCCATACACCTTTGGTTGAAATAATGTCTGGTCATTGTTGCAGCTTAAGGTAGCTGATAAGTTCTCCTGAATAAGGGCACCTTTTCCACCGCCCTCACAGCCACTTCTGATTTTGAGTGTCTTTGGTGTTTCAACCACAAAAGGCTGATTATTACCACCCGTTCCATAAGTAGATGAAACCGTCTGTGCCACATCTAAGGGACCTGTGTATCTTGTGTCCTGACTATGGTTTTCAAACATTAAGCGGTCTGTGCCTGTTTCTCCAATGCCTTCTGAAGTATCTCCGGCAGTTGCTTTCCACGGACAGCCGCTCTTCGCAGAATACCCAGACACGCTTTCTGACTCAAATAATATTTTTCCTGCACACCCACCTGCAAAATCTGCGACAAGGTAGATACGCTTTCTTCGTTGGGGTACTCCCCAAAACTGTGCATCGAATAATCTCCATGCGACTGAGTAACCATCTCCCAAGATTTCTCCTGCGTTTTCCCACTTTGAAGGTTTAGGAACAGACACTTGCTCGTCTTTGACTTTGCAGATTTCTTCGAGGACTGCACGGAAGTCTTCTCCTTTGTTACTGGAGAACGCTCCTGGGACATTTTCCCAGACGATAAATCTTGGATATTTTCCATTGGTTGCCTCCCTCATTTCTTTAATGATTCTGATTGCTTCATAAAAAAGACTTGAGCGTGAACCACCCAAGCCATCTCTTTTCCCTGCAACGGACATATCCTGGCAGGGACTTCCGAAAGTTATGATATCTACGGGAGTAAGGCTACTACCATTTAAGGTAGTAATATCTCCCAAGTGTTCCATTTGAGGCAGTCTCTTTGTTGTGACACGAACAGGAAAAGGCTCAATCTCCGATGCCCACAAAGGGGTAATACCGGAAATCAAGCCTCCTAAAGGAAATCCCGCCGAGCCGTCAAACAGACTGCCAAGCGTTAAGTTATTATTCATCAATGCCCTCCACTTCTACAACCAAAGCAGAGTATGGAATCTGCTCTCCATCTCTGATGACATACACATTGTCAGCATCGCCTGTGTCCTCCACATATCTGCGAAGAATCACGGATGCGTACTTTTCATCAAGTTCCATCGTATGGCAGATACGGTTGGTCTGCTCACAAGCCATAAGTGTTGACCCACTTCCACCAAAAGTATCTACTACAATGCCATTTGCCTGACTTGAATTACCGATAGGGTATGCAAGTAAATCAAGTGGTTTCGAAGTTGGATGGTTCTTATTTCTCTTTGGCTTGTCGAAGTTCCAGATGGTTGTCTGGGAACGATCCGAATACCAAGGATGTTTTCCATTCTGCAAAAAGCCATAAAGCACAGGTTCGTGCTGCCACTGATAATCAGAACGTCCAAGCACTAGGGAGTTCTTAACCCAAATGCAACACCCTGCCAAATGGAAACCTGCATCCTGAAATGCTCTGCGGAAGTTCAAGCCTTCTGTATCTGCGTGAAAAATATAAGCAGCTCCACCTTTTTCAAGATGTGCTGCCATGTTCTTAAATGCCTGTAAGAGGAAATTATAGAATTCCTCGCCTTTGATACTGTCGTTTTGAATGGTAAGTCCATCGGAACTTGTAAAGGAAACACCGTATGGAGGGTCTGAAACGATAAGGTTTGCTTTCTTTCCATCCATAAGTGCCGCCACATCTTCTTCACTTGTGGCATCTCCACACATAAGTCTGTGTCTGCCTACCTGCCAGATATCTCCTCTTTTTACAAAGGCAGCTTTTTCAAGTGCCTCATTCAAATCGAAGTCATCATCTTCGACCTTGTCATCGTCTGAACCAAAGAGGTCTACAATCTCCTGCTCCTCAAAGCCGGTAAGTCCGATATCAAAAGCCTCTGCCTGTAATGCTTCAATTTCAATACGCAAGAGTTCTTCATCCCAGCCTGCATCCTGTGCCATTCTGTTGTCGGCAATGATATATGCTTTCTTTTGTGCCGGGGTAAGATGGTCTGCTAAAACACACGGAACTTCCTCTATATGTTCTTCCTTGGCAGCCATCACTCTCCCGTGACCTGCAATAATATTGTAATCCCCATCAATGATGACAGGGTTGATGAATCCGAACTCACGAAGAGATGCACGAAGTTTGTTTATCTGCTCTGCATTATGAGTGCGGGCATTATTCACATAAGGTATCAATTTGTCAATTGATACAAGTTTCATTTCTGTCGTTGTCTGCATACTCCACCTCTAATACAATCCCCATTCGGCAAACTTCTCAAAGCCACCGATGGAACGAATAAATGCTCTTGCTTCTTCTACGATATCTGCATATGGAATGCCGCCGATCATCACATCACCGATTGCACAGCAGATTTCTACAGGCTTTCCTGTTTTCTGAGCTTTCAAGAATGCATGAATGTTTAAAGACACATCTGCTTTCGACAAATCCTTGCCGTGAAGTCCTCCACCTGTTACTGCATCAGCCATATCCGAGCCTAGCTTTCGATTGGTAGCACCTGTATCTACATCCGTACCACCAGTCCAATCACCGATAGGGTTTACTTCGGCAAATCCGTATTTCTGTTCTAATGCTTTTCTGTCTGCATTACTCTGACAGATAATAAGTCTGCTGCCATCAAGGATGTATTTACCATCGGTCGGATACTCCTCATAAATCTCACGGGCAATTTCAGACAGAGTTCTCTGTTCCTTTGTAAGAGGCATTCCTTTGAAGATACCATTATCTCCACAACGAACCTCTACCGACTGATTATGTGAAAGATGCACATCCTGTGGAACAATCACAATATCAGTTTTTATTTCTCCTGCGATACGCTTGATTGCCTGTTTCACAACTTCCTCATCAATATTAGCAGAGGTTTCGATAATCGCATGGCACACACCATGTCCAATTAAGACCTCAACTGCAATCTTAGGATTTTCTTCTGTTTCATAAGCCAAATCAACAATGGCTCCTGCTATTCTGTCAGCCACCTTGTCCGGATGGCTTGGATTTACTTTTTCAATCATGTTATATTCCTTTCCGTGTACGAAGGAGTCTCTCCATCACATCGTCCTGTGGTGTTGCCCCGGAAAATTCAACCGAGCAGTTCTCCTTTACCACTTGAAAAATCTGATACCAAATCTGGTTCACTTGTTTCATGTACTGTTGCGACATCGCAACATACGGACTGGCTATGGCATTTCCTGTGGTTGGGTGCTTTGCAAGGAAGCCAAATTCACTGATGCATTCCTCACATTGGATCCAACGGGACACGCTCATCGCATACTGTTCTATAAGCTGTATGTTGACGAGTCTTTCACAGCCTCTCTCTTTCAGCCAGTTCCAAGTTTCCTTATACACCTCTGCTGCACAGAGGTCTTTGCCAGCTTTCTGTTTGGATGTTAAATAATCTTTGATTGGCGGAACATCCTCGCCTGTGAATGTAGGCGGGTCTGGTAATGAAATAACGGTAGCTGACTGTCCATCGTTCATTTTGTCGACCAAAGCCTTGGACTTTCGACCTGCTCCTACACGGGCACCGCCACGGTTTGTTCCGTCTTTTGCCATGTTTTCCTCACTTTCTAACGATTGGGGGTTTAATACCCTGTTTGATTTCTATAAAATGCGCGTGTGACCCCCACCCCGTTGCACACTATATTAGCTGTAGAGATTTGAACTTCCCCTACCCACTGTTCTTGTGCCAACGGTCTCCTCGTTCTGCGTGGATTCTTGAATGGCAAGACTTACACAAAGAAATAAGGTTACTTCTATCATGTGTTCCACCTTCTGCCAAAGGTTTTATGTGGTGTACTTCTTCCACAGGAACGTACAATCCTTTCTCCAAACACTTCTCACACATTGGGTGGCTCTTCACATAAGAGTCCCTTATCCTTTTCCACACTCGTCCGTACCTACGGTTTACAGCAGCCTTGTCTCTGTCGTAAGTCTCGTAGCGTTTGTTCTCTTCTCTTTGGTGCTGCTCACAGAACCTACTATCAGTAAGGTTCGGGCATCCCGGCTTGGAACACGGACGCTTTGGTTTCTTGGGCATCCTACTCACCTCCTATTTTTAGGCATAAAGAAAGCCCTCACAGTGGGGCTACCACCATGAAGGCTTTCCGTTATCCTTTTTCCTACCATAACATTATCATAAATGTGAGTTGGGCATTCCTGGGTATTTACGGCATCTTATATTTTTATTGCATTCTGTGGAACGCTTACCTTAGTAATTGCCTTATCGTGCCACCGTCTCGCTGTGCTTTCATCAATACACAACTCTTCTCCGATTCTGCACCAACTCAGATTGTACAGGTAACGATAAGTAAGAACCATCTGACAGTCCACATCATCCACCTTCGCAATCACATCCTCTATCTGCTTTTGTAAATCCAGTAGCAGTACCAACTTTTCCTGTACTTCCTGTTCACACAGAATAATCTTTTCAATGGCTTTGACCTGTGGTGCGTCTGTGTTACGGCTTGCATTGTAACGTTCTTCAAATCCAGGAGAAGATACACTTGTCGCAAGGAGTCTTAGCCTTGCAATCTTATCCCCAAGCATTTTGATTTTGTTTTCCAAGCGGTATGCTTGTCTTAAGTATTCTTTAGCCGTCATATCCCACCTCCTCATTCAATTTGCGAATGAGCATTTCCGGGTCTATTTCCGTAAGTTCTCCAAACCATTGTGAACGAAAGAACCTTAATACCTCGTCACGCTTTGCCAATGCATCCCTATTCATTTTTCCTTTGAGAAGTTTTTTTATTGCATCTCGATAATCCTTCACAGCCTGCAATATAATCGCATTCGCAAGTCCTGTGTACGGATTGGTAGAATTGTTACTTTGCATAATCAATACCTCCGAAAATTGTAATTTCCCTCGGATTGACTCTGATTGTCATTGATTGTCATTGATTTAGGTCAGCCTTAACCGCATCGATTAAAGCAGCCTGTGTGTTATCCTTTTCAGACAAGGCTTTCATGATTCTTTCATCAATCGTGCCTCTTGAAATGAGATGAATAATTTTGACTGTGCTGTCCGTCTGTCCCTGTCTGTACAGGCGGGCATTGGTTTGAGAATACATTTCTAGTGCCCAGGGTATACTCGCCCATACAATAGTTGAGCCCCCGCTTTGAAGATTAAGGCCGTGCCCCGCTGATGCCGGATGCACAAGTGCCACAGGAAGTTCTCCCCTGTTCCATTTTTCGATGGATGCATCTGAATCCAAACGCTGATACTGCACTCCCAAGGATTTTAGTCTTTCCTCAATTCGGATAAGGTCGTGCTTGTACCAGTACGCAACCATAAGTGGCTGACCGTTTGCTGCCTCGATAATATCTTCCAAAGCATCGAGCTTCTTATCATGGAATTCGATGTAGCTTTCATCATCGGTATAAACTGCACCGTTAGCCATCTGCGACAGCTTTCCTGAAAGTGATGCAGCATTGGATGCTGTAATTTCTCCTTCCGGGAGATTTAAGACAAGGTCTTTTTTCATTTCCTCGTATGTATCCAGTTCACTTGCACTAAGGTAGACTGGATATTCCGTACTGATAAGTTCCGGCATTTCCAAGTAGTCGGTTGCTTTCATGGAAATTGTGATGTCATCAATCTTTTCGTATATCTTCTCCTCTGCTCCCGGCAACAACTTGTAAGAATACACCACAGGTCCATTCATGCGGTCTGGCTTAAAATAATTCAAACGATACTGACCGATGAATCTTCCAAGTCTTGCACCCATATCAAGCACCTTATATTCTGCAAACAAGTCCATCATCCCGTTTGAGGATGGTGTTCCTGTAAGACCTACCATTCGTTTTACCAATGGTCGCACCTTCATAAGAGAACGGAATCGCTTGGACTGCCAGTTCTTAAAAGAGGACAACTCATCAATCACAACCATGTCATAATCGAATGGCTCTCCACTCTGTTCTATCAGCCACGGCACATTTTCACGGTTGATAATATAAATGTCTGCATCCTTTTGTAGTGCTTTCTTTCGTTGTGCTACTGTTCCAACCACTATGGAATAACGTAATCCTTTGAGATGCTCCCACTTCTCTATCTCTCCGCTCCATGTATGCTTTGCTACACGAAGGGGTGCAATGATGAGAACCTTGGAAACCTCAAAGCTGTCATACATCAGTTCCATGATGGCAGTAAGGGTAATGCTACTCTTTCCCATACCCATATCAAGCAGGATTGCTGCTATGGGATTTTTCTTTATAAACTCAATCGCATACTCTTGGTACGCATGAGGCTTATAGCATAATCTCATCTAATATTCCTCCAATCTGGCTCATATCGTCCAACACATACACGCGGAAACCTAATCTGCGTAGTAGCTTGTGTCTTGAAACCTGTAAAGGTCTTGGCTTTTCCCCCGGAGCCTTAACTTCCACAAAGGCAAACTTCCCACGAGGTAATAAGACAATGCGGTCTGGAACCCCATCAAATCCTGGGGACACCCACTTAGGACAAATGCCACCACGCTTTTTCACTTCCGTGATTAACTTCTTTTCTATCTGTTTTTCTCGCATCGCAAACCTCCATCAAATTTTTAAAAGTGAAGGTCGGTGACGGTCATTACATAAACTTCTCTTATATGAATTTTTTGACTGAAAAATCGCTATAGAATAGTTTTATATAGAGAGGTTCACCGACCTGCACTTTCCCATAAAATAAGGGTTTGTAGGACTTATACTTTTTTAAGAAAAGTTTGGTAATAGACCTTCACTGACCTGCACCTTAGTCAAGGAAGTCCGAACCCGCTTTCAGCTGCAAGCCACGGACAATGACACCCTTATTTGACTTCTTACGCTCAAAACCTGCCTTCTCCATCGCAGAGTAAAAGTCCGTTGTACTTCTGGTGTACTCACCGTTCTGAATACAGTAAGCACGGTACTGCTGATAGATTTCTCCCGACTTCTCCGTATAGGTAGGGTCTGTATCACAGCACTCTGCAAGGAAGTGTCCGAGCCAGTCGTTATCCTCGCGGTAGGCCTGAATGGCATCTGACACACACTTTGGTAAGGTAGTCTTGAAATCTGCATCAATGGACTTCTTCGCACCTTCGATAATCCATGTGAGGATTGCCCCACCTGCGTTCTCAAACAAATGGTCAGCATAGTTCTTGATATCCGAACTGCCTGTGATATGGGCATTAAAAGGAATGACGATAAGACGTCTCCAAATACCATCATCATTGGCACCCACCTTTGGGAGGTGGTTGGTATAAAGAACCAATGTGTGTGATGGGATAAACTTGAATGGGTCCTTGTACTTCTTCTCTGCGAAGATTTCATCTGTGGAGCAGAGCTGCTTTACCACGGCCGTATTCAGACGCATCCCTTCTTCCATTTCCGATGCAATGATGAGACGCTTGCCCTTAAGTTCTGCCATCTCCGGCTTTACATTTCTTTTGCATCCAACCGTCAATGTCTCAGCTGACAACTTACCGCTGTATGTACCGAGGACTCTTGAGATGGTGTTCCAGAAGGTACTCTTGCCGTTAGCACCGCCACCATAAGCAATGATGAGATGCTCCTGATACACTTTTCCGATTGCAGCCATACCCACAACCATCTGCACATACTCGATAAGTTCGGTGTCACCACAGAAGAAAAGCTGTAAGGCATCCTCCCAAATCTGCATACCGTCCGTTCCCGGAGAGCATTCCGTAATTTTGGTAATAAGGTCTCTTGGGTCGTGTGGCTGTTCCCCGGAAATACCAAGGGTCAAATTGTAGGTAGCATATGGTGTGTTTAATAAGTTCTCATTCTTATCAAGGTCATTTACATCTGCCGAGAGCATTGGCTTGGCAGCATTTAAAGCAGAGGTCACATACTTCATGTCTCTGCGTTTCATGACGAATGCCAAATACTGCTGTGCTGCGAGGAGCATATAAAAGGCTGGCAACTGATCAGGCGTAATTTCCTTCTCAACCTTCTTGGCACCACCCTTAACTGCTTCTTCCGATATACCCTTTGCCACGAGCAGTTTCTTGGCACGGTCGATTTCATCCTGTGCGTCCTGTAACTGTAAGTCCAAGAACTCTTCCATTGCTCCGACCGCCATCTGCTTGTTCTCAATCCACACTTCTCCGTCAAAGCGAAGGTAATCTGTGGCATTCGTGAAAAGAAGTTCATCTCCGTACTCACGAGCAAGCACCTTGGCCTGTCCGATATCTGAGTAATCAGAAGGTTTTAAGGAGTCATCCCCATCACCGAAATCATCGTTGTAATCATCCGGCGGAACGTATCCATCCTGTCCCTGCACCTTCTTTGCAAATTTCACAGCACTAAACCAAATAGTCTTGAGTTCTTCATCTGATAAAGGCGGGTCACACTTTTCAGCTTCTTCAAGGAAAATGCCGTGTGCCTTATCCGTGGCACCATAGCGTTTCACGATTCTGCCAGCAAAACGGGAAAGGGTATTATTTCTCGTCCCGGCTTGGATAACACCACCTGTGCCTGTGTCCTCTTCTTCCTCTTCCATCTGTACTTCTTCATCAATGTTTACCCAGCCTTCGTGCCATGTAACTTCCGTGCAGTCTGCTCCATAAATAAAGCGAGCCGCATCTAAGGCATTACCATCAAAAACCGGGTAGGCTTTATGGATGGCTCTCTTAAATGCTGCGTAGGTTTCTGCATCAGTACACACTTCAATAGGAAAATAAACATGATACTTTGGTCTTGCTGCCTGTCCGTCCTTTGCCAACATATGATGGCGGCTTGGTGCTACGGCATAGGAGATATCTGGCATCATCTCATCAAGCATTTCTGCCGTCACCCAATCTGCAGGATTGTCTGAATGGTCATTATCAAGGTCCATCACCACAACATCTGACTGCACGAAGTTGCTGACATTTCTGTAGTTCTTCGTATACTCAGCACAAACGTGGTCGTACTTCACTGCATCGATAAGTTCCTCTGCACTTGTGACTACCTGCTTTTGTGGGTAGGTACAGTTCTTGGCATTCCCGATGCAGGTCGCATTGAAAATTGTTAACTGCATTTCGCTTCCTCCTTTAAATCCTCCGTGAAATAACGGATTGTCATTCTTTTCTGTTTTGCTCTAGCAATCTCCGCTTCCATCCCTTCAGATATGAAAGAACCAAATACCCAAATCTCTAAACAATGTGCAAGAAGAACCATGTCCATCTGCATTGCCAGTTCTCTTTCAGTCTTTTCATCCATGTATTGAGGAAGGAGTAAATGTGGTGCTATCGGTATCGCACCCTGGTCAACAGCAAATCTGCTGTACTTGCGGGCCTTTAGTGTGTTCCCTTCGATGTCCCCGGAAAAAGGAGAACAGATATAAACAATTGGTCTGAACTTCTTCTTTTCCATATCAATGTTGCAAAGCGCAGCATATGGGACGGGGTCACAGTACCCTTCTGTGTTTTTGTAAGCTATCCCAACTGGACTCACCCCTTTCGTTAAAAAATAATGAAGTTTTTTCTTCACTATCCTTTGGTCACTGACTTTCGATTTGAACGGAAAATTTTTCATTATTTTTTTCTGGCGGAGTTTCTTCCTTTTATATGCAAAAATCCCCCTCCGAAAATTTTCAAAAAAAGTTCCGTTCAAATTTGGCTTGGCTGACCAAAGGAAGGTGAAAGGCAGTGAGCCACATCACTTCTGAAAAAAAGTCAAAAAAAAATCCGTTCAATTTCGGATTCACTGACCAAAGGAAGGTGAAAGGCAGTAAGCCACATCACTTCTGAAAAAAAAGTCAAAAAAAATCCGTTCAATTTCGGATTTGCTGACCAAAGGATAGTGAAAGGCAAACAGCCAATCAAAAATATGAAAATCCACGGAGGAAAAAGAATGTACAAGCATTACGGACTGACAGGACAGACTGTCAAAGCAAAACACAAGAACGGGGATACAGATGCTTATCCTTGGCACGGAATTGCAGTGCCGGTACTGATTATTGGAGAATACCCTACTTTCCTTGTAGGCACAGTTCTTCCACACCGCGCACCTAAAGGGTTCGGACTTTCCCACCCTTACAACGTGACACTTGATAAGCACGACATCCAGGTCGGAGTCATCATCATCGAAGGAGGCAAGTAAGTATGGGTAAAATGAAAGACTTATCGACAATTCTCGACAGCATGGTCGAATGCGGCAATGCATTAGTAACATCTGCCACTGCTCTTAAAGACTTATGCGAGAACATCTTACAGTGTGGAAACACACTACAGACTGCTGCTACTGCTCTTAAGGATTTTTATTCCGCAGTAAGCACAGAAGAAAAGAAACCTGCTCTTCCTAATAAGAAAGCAGCTGTTCCTGACAAGGAGTCTGAAAAGACATACACCTTGGAAGAGGTCAGAGCAATTCTCTCTGCTAAATCCAAAGCTGGGTTCAGAGAACAGGTCAAAGAAATGATTAACAAGCGTGGTGTGGACAACCTCACTAAATTGGATCCATCCGAGTATCCATCACTTGTTAAGGAAGTGGAGGGACTGACAAATGGCTAAACACGCACTTTTGTCGGCTTCCGCAAGTCACCGTTGGATGAACTGTCCACCAAGTGCAGTTCTGTGTGCCGCAGAGGATAACACCTCAAGCGAGTATGCCAAGCAAGGCACTGACGCACACGAACTGTGTCAGTACAAGGTAGAACGTGCCTTGGGAAGGTCTGTTAAAGACCCTACCAATGACCTTACTTACTTTGATGCTGAGATGGACAACTGTTCCGACAGCTACTGCTCTTATGTTATGGAGCAATTGGCTGTGGCAAAGGGTCTGTGTAATGACCCGGAAATCTTAATCGAGCAACGCTTGGACTTCTCCAAGTGGGTTCCGGAAGGTTTCGGAACAGGTGACTGCGTTATCGTTGCCGATAGCGAAATTCATGTAATTGACTACAAACACGGTCTTGGTGTTCTGGTATCAGCCGAGGACAATTCACAGATGATGTGTTATGCACTCGGAGCCGTAGCATTATTTGACGGCATCTATGATATTCAGACAGTTAAGATGACCATCTTCCAGCCCCGCAGAGATAACGTGAGTACATACACTATCTCAAAGGACGAACTCCTGCGCTGGGCAAATGAGGTACTTGCTCCTACCGCTAAACTTGCCTTTAATGGCGAAGGCGAATTCAAAGCAGGTGACCACTGCCAGTTCTGTCGTGTCAAAGCGACCTGCCGTAAACGTGCAGAGGAAAACTTGAAACTGGCTCAGTACGATTTCGAGATGCCTATTAATCTTAATGATACTGAGATTGCTGCCATTCTTTCACAGGCAGACGAGCTGGTGTCTTGGGCTAATGACATCAAAGAATATGCACTCCAACAGGCCTTAAGCGGCACAGAGTATGCAGGCTTTAAGGTTGTGGAAGGCAGGGCAACCCGTAAATACACAGACGAAGAAGCTGTTGCTTTTGTAGTCAAGGATAGCGGGTATGACCCATACGAGAAGAAACTTCTCGGTATTACAGCTATGACCTCTCTTCTCGGTAAAAAGAAGTTTGAGGAACTACTCGGCGGTCTTGTTATGAAGCCACCGGGCAAACCAACACTCGTGCCGGATACAGACAAACGCCCGGCACTCAACACAGCCAAAGATGATTTCAAAGAAGAATAAGGAGGACAAAATTATGGCAAATGTTGTTGCAAACCCTACTAAGGTAATCACAGGCGTGAATACCAGATGGTCTTATGTGAATGCGTGGGACCCAAAATCTATCAATGGAGGTACACCTAAGTACAGTGTATCCCTCATCATTCCAAAGGATGATGTTGCTACTGTTAACAAGATTAAGGCAGCTATCGAGGCAGCTTACCGTGAAGGCGAGTCTAAGCTCAAAGGTAATGGTAAGACAGTTCCTGCTCTTTCCGTGTTAAAGACTCCGTTAAGAGACGGCGATTTGGAAAGACCTGACGATGAAGCGTATGCTAACTCTTACTTCGTAAACGCTAACTCCTCTACTGCTCCTGGTATTGTCGATGCTGACAGACAGCCTATCATTGAACGCTCCGAGGTTTACTCTGGTGTGTATGGTAGAGCATCCATCAACTTCTATGCCTTTAATTCAAATGGCAACAAGGGAATCGCCTGTGGTTTAAATAACCTTCAGAAAATTCGTGATGGAGAGCCTTTAGGTGGTAAGGCATCTGCTGAGAGCGACTTCGCTACATCTGACGATGAGGATTTCCTTGCATAACACAGTACACAGAGGGTGGTTAATACTATCCACCCTCTAAATTCTAAGGAGGCAAAATATGGACCATTATTTATTATTATTGAACACAAGTATTTCACTGGGTTTCTTAATCGGAATGATACTTATAACCATCCAAGATGTAATCAGCTATATCAAACGAAAACATAAAAGGAAACAGGAATACAAAGAATGCCAAGATAGGCTTGATGAAATTAAGCAAGACTTAGATTCCATTAAACAGAAATAAACATTGGGGTGGCAGAAACTTCTGTCACCCTTATTTTCATAAAAAAAGGATGTGACAATATGTGTAAAATCGAGTTTTTATCAATTGATATTGAAACCTACAGTTCCGTTGACCTTGCCAAATGCGGTGTATATAAATATGCAGAATCCTTGGATGCCGAGGTGTTGCTCTTTGCCTACTCCATCAATGGTGGTCCCGTAATCGTAATTGCCGTAGCAAGCGGAGAACCAATCCCAGATGAAGTGTTACAGGCACTTGTTGATGATACTGTAATCAAATGGGCATTCAACGCTTCCTTCGAGAGAGTATTCCTCTCCATTTGGCTCAAACGTAACTACCCGGAACTCTTCTGCTCCTACAGTATCCCGGAAGATTCCGTTGGTAATTATCTTGACCCATCATCTTGGAGATGCTCCATGATCTGGTCAGCATACATGGGACTTCCACTCTCTTTGGAAGGTGTCGGTGCAGTCCTCGGCTTAGAGGAACAGAAATTAAAAGAGGGCAAAGACCTCATCCGTTACTTCTGCAAGCCTTGTGCTGCAACCAAAGTAAACGGTGGCCGTACCCGTAATCTCCCGGAACACGCACCAGACAAATGGGAACTGTTCAAGTCATATAATAAAAGGGATGTTGAAGTAGAAATGAATATTCAGAAGAAACTGGCGCACTTCCCTGTTCCTGACTTCCTGTGGGAAGAATATCATTTAGACCAGGAAATCAACGACAGAGGAATTGCTCTTGATATGGATGTGGTAGAAAATGCTATAAAGATTGATGCCATCAGCAAAGCAACCTTAATGGCAACCATGCAGGATTTAACAGACCTTGAGAATCCAAACTCTGTAGCACAAATGAAAGGATGGCTTGCAGCCAAAGGTGTCGATACCGACTCCTTGGATAAGAAAGCAGTCATCGAACTGCTCAAAACCGTACCAACTGATGTAGCTGATGTACTTACGCTCCGTCAGCAACTTGCCAAATCTTCCGTGAAGAAATATCAAGCCATGCAGAATGCTGTATGTGATGACGGTCGTGCAAGAGGTATGTTCCAATTTTACGGTGCCAATCGTTCAGGCAGGTGGGCAGGCAGAATTATCCAGTTGCAGAACCTTCCACAGAACCATATGGCAGACCTTGATGTTGCCCGTGACATCGTAAAGTCCGGGGACTATGAACTTCTCAATATGTTCTACGATAATGTGCCGGGAGTTCTCTCTGAACTCATCCGCACAGCCTTTATTCCTCGTGACGGTTACAAATTTGCTGTAGCAGACTTCAGTGCCATTGAAGCAAGAGTAATCGCACACTTAGCCAAAGAAAGATGGCGTATGAAAGTCTTTGCTGACAACGGAGATATCTATTGTGCCTCCGCTTCTGCCATGTTTGGTGTCCCTGTTGAAAAGCACGGTCAGAACTCCCACCTTCGTCAGAAAGGAAAAATCGCAGAACTGGCATTAGGTTATGGCGGCAGTGTAGGTGCATTGACCTCTATGGGTGCTTTAGATATGGGACTGGCCGAAGAAGAACTCCAGCCACTCGTTGATGCATGGAGGGCTTCCAACCCGAACATCGTTCAGTTCTGGTGGGATGTCGACAATGCAGTAAAACGTGCCATCAAAGAGCGTACTGCTACCGAGACCCACGGCATCCGTTTCATCTACAAAAGTGCCATGCTCTTTATTGTTCTTCCTTCCGGCAGACGCTTGGCTTATGTGAAACCTCGCATCGGAGAGAATAAGTTCGGTGGAGAAAGCGTCACTTACGAAGGTGTCGGCACAAACAAAAAGTGGGAACGCATCGAATCATACGGCCCCAAATTTGTCGAGAATATCGTGCAGGCAATCAGCCGTGACATTCTCTGCTATGCTCTTCGTACCTTAAGCCACTGTTTCATTGTCGGCCACGTACACGATGAAGTTATCATTGAATGCAAACAGGATGTGTCCTTGGATGCCATCTGCAAGCAAATGGGCAGAGTGCCGGACTGGATTGACGGTCTGCTGCTCCGTGCCGATGGATACGAAACACAGTTTTATAAAAAAGATTAAGCAAAAGCCGGGCATTGCACCCGGCTCTCTTGCTATTTAAGTTTCTTTTCCAATTCCTTGAGTACCTTCATTTTTCTGTCATGAAGGGTAGTCTGGGCAATGCCCATCTCCTTTGCCATCTCACGTTCTGACTTCTTTTCTCCAATCATCTGACAGATGCGAAGCTTGTCCTCTGTCATCTTACCAAGTTCCTGCATCAGTGCATTTACAACCATAAGGTCGGCAACAATTTCTGCAGGGTCACCATCATCAATAGCTGCATCAAATCCATCTTCAACTAATGCGTTGTATGAGGTATCACGGTCAGAGTGTCTCTGATTGCTGCGTTTTTCTCTTCTGTCCATAACAGCATACGCATTACTGAGATTATCTGCCTTTTCCTTGGTTTCACCTTCAACGATGGCGTAGTAATGATATGTACCATGTGGAGCAAACCTGCGAACAGGAATGCCGTGTTCCTCATAATACTTCATCGTCTCGTAGTCGTTGTCATCGATAGGTACATAGATTGGGTTGTTGATTGTTACATTCTTTGTCATAGATTGTCCTTCTTTCCGCCTGGGCTATGCCGTATGGCGAGGACAACCTAAAAGGCGCACGACGATAAGACGTGAAACTATACAACTATATAAAGACTTTGTTTGTCTTTCTTAAGCTGTATGAATTCCTCGCCATAACGTCGCGCGCCGCTACAGGCTATTAAATTATTTTTTATGTAGAGCAAACGCTCATGTTAGCCATCAGTCTTCTGATAACTAACATCAAAATTTGCTAATTTCCTCTGGTAATATTATCGCAAAAGATGTATGATATAATAAAAACTCATATTGCGATAGTTTTTCGCATAGAATATACGGAAAGGATATAATCTATGTCTTATTTGGATAAAAGTACACTAATTGCTAACGTTGAATCCCTTCGAAGTGAGTTAGGGCTCTCACAAACTGAATTCGCAGACAGAATTGGCACATCACAACCTAACTACAATCGTGCTATCAATCCTAATAGCAGCCAATCGCTGACAGTTGAGCAATTATATAACATTGCTACAGAGTTTAATGTGTCCATCGATTCCCTCTTGGGAATAAAACAAAAACACACCGACCGTGATATATGTTCACTATTTACTTCTCTTTTGGAGAAAAGAAAACTTGTTAAAGTTGACTTTTCTCGTGAAGAGTGGGTGTACACACCGTTTGATATAGACGGCTATCCTGACTGTCACAAAGAACAAAAAATGATTCATTATCCGGCATTCATATTTCCAAACAATAAAGACCACGGGCCCAATGAAATATATAATGAGATGGAACTTACCGACCTCGAATCCGATGCATTATGTAATGGCACCGCCGATGAATCCAATCAACAAATAAATGCTTATTTTGATAAGTTCCTTTCACTTTACGAAATTCATTTGGCGAAAAAAATACCAGATGATGCCTACCAAAGGGTTGTTGAAGAATTCCTAAATAACCTAAAGTAAGTGTCTACACTTATATCATCGCATGAATTTTCAATTTGACCATCAAGTGCCACTTTAAGCAAAAATGCCACAAAAATAAGGACTTTCTCGACTTCGCTTTTACACGAAATCAAGAAAGTCCTTGTAATTTCTCAATATTAACTTAAAGTGCCACTTTAAAAATTTCTCTTATTTATTATGATTTTTCTTGCGGAAGTTGCAAATTCACATGGGCATCGTTGATTTTAGACTGCCACTCATCCACCGAATCATCCGGGTGATTCCAAATAAGAAATTTCACAAAAAATGAAGCTGGGTCATATCGTCTTTCAAATCCCGCTTTTGCAATAAGGTCTTCCATAAAAACAGGATGAATACATAATGCCTTTGTAATGGCTACTACATTTGCATATTTCTTCTCTGCACTACTATTATTTATGTATTTACTAATTGTTTGTACTGATATATGACTTCTATAACTCAGTTCTGCCTCATTTATATCGCGGCGGTCCATATGATATTTAAGAGTCTTCCCAAATGAATGTGGAAGTTCATCCATTATCTGAGCAATCATCTCTGATGACTCTACTACCTTTGATAGTTCTTGTCTTCTTGTAAGTTTCCCTTGATTTTCCTTATGACCCGGATTATATGTAGCTTCCACAAAAGTCTCTGATACAACATCTCTACATAAGAAACACCTTCTATAAAATGTATCACTATATTTTTGACTTGCACTCATCTGCATATCAAAAACAAAGCAACACTCATTTACATGTTCTAAGGCATACTCTGTGAGAATAGGCATATCATTTTCATTGAGTTCAATATATTTAGGAGTATTCAAGCATACCATATTATTGGCATACACAATCTGTCCATCACAATACATTTCTCTCAATGTCGGATCCATAAAAAGTACAAACATTGCATTTTTTTCATCGATGATAAATGTCTGATTTTTCTCTAATGAGCCTTTTGCAAAAGAAAATGGTGGAAGGTATCTTCCATCACAGTATACAAACGCACCGTGAGCAACATCGTACCCTAATTCAATTAATCTTAATTTTGTCGCAACCAACGATACTTGAAAATAATTCGAAGTATAACTGATTGCCTCTTCCATAACCTCCGCAAATCTTTTTCGAGGATTCTTTGTATGAAAGTCTCTCAAAGCATTATTATACACCTTCTTTAACATCTCGGCCGGCAATAAAATTCTTGGTGCCAACTGATTTGCCTGCCACTCCATCCACTTTAATGCAGGTGCATCTTCCGGGATACCGTCATACACTTCTATTATTTCACAGGAAATATGGTTAGAATTGCCCGTTAATAATTTCTGTAACTCAAATGGTCTTCTGTGTCTATCCCAATGAACACATTCATGAATGATTGTATTATTTGCTGTACCGATATTGTACATAAAGTAAACATTCGGATTTATGAGCATCGTTCCGGGTTCTGTAATAATTTCTATCTCGTTCTTTTTAACCAGGTTATCGTATACAATAACCTTTTCTTTTCCAAAATAAGTCTTGCCAAACACAGAATCATCCAAAGGAGCATAATAAAGTTGCATTCCTAATTTCTGAACTACTTCTTCCACGGGAATTGCCATCGGCTGCAACAGTGCTTTAGGACAGAGCCTTTTAAGGAAATCTTCTGCGTGTTTATCTACATCTTCCTCATACAAGTACGGAACAAGATTCTGACTTAAACTTTTATCTCGTTCATATGTAGCCGGATTATACTCTTCAATTTTGACAATTCTTTCATTGTGCAAACCCTCAGCTAACACAGCTTCAAAAAAGACATTATAACATTTAGGTACAGCAAAATGGTCATAACCATAACGTGCCTTACCCGTTACATCTACATCTGCGTCTACTGTAATTCTTATTTCAAGAATATCATCACCGATATCCTTAAATGTAACCCCGGAAACATGAATATCATCAAGTTCCACCCACTTAACTTGATATATTTCATCACTCTCAAAGCTGTCTTTTTTACTAGCAACATATCCTTTGACCTTATTGAATATGTCATCATAATAGACATCTTCCATATACTCCTTAAAATCTTTGTATTTCCCCAATAAGCGATACCTCCTTTAGCTTAAGTAATCTTGCATCACCTTCTTCGGTGGTAAAAATTGCTCAATAATTTTTGTACCTATTACTCTTGAACCTACATATGCAGAGGAAAGTGAAAAATGCAAATCAGAATGTTCCTCTCCGGGTAATAATAAAATATTCTCTATCTCTACCACGCCCGGATAATGATATCTTAATATTTCATTATAAGAAAATTGTTTATAATTTAACTGTGAAACATCTGCATAATACTTTGAATCAAAAATATATAAAACATTATTCTCAAATGCTACATGGTCCACATCTATTTTAAAATGATGATGAGAATCATCAATGTCATCAAATGTAGTATCAGCAAACACCACCGCAGAGTTTTCTATCGTTTCATCAAAAATAGCAGCTCCACTTGTTACATCAATACTCACAAAATGACGATTTATATAACGAGCAATCATCCTTTGCCAAATCATATCAAAGTATCTTATCTTCACATGAACTCTACCACCCTTAGCTTTTCCTCTGAATTGTTCAAAAAATTCTATCATACTTTGAATTAATTGTTTCTGGCTATCTTTAAATGCTATACTTTGATTCATTTTCAACTGCAAAATCACATAATCAATATTATTCAAAAAATCAAACTTATATTTTATTCCAGTTTTCTTCATTGAAAGAAAAGCATTAAAAAAATCAATAGTATAATCAATAATAAATGCCATACATTCAGTCAAAAAAACTTCGTTAAAATTCTTCTTGCTTACATAAAATGGAGAAAAAATCAGATTCCCACCGCTAATTATCTTATTAGATTTTCTTAATGTATCTTTCCATGAAACCTTACCTGTTGCACCTTTTACTACTTTTGTTTCTTTCTCTTTATATATTCCATATTTTTGGAAATAGTCATATACTTCGTAAAACGCTTTAAACGGGTAGTCTGCTGCATATCCGTCGACTGCTCCCAAGTATGAACGGGCCGACGCAGTAGAATGTTCAGTTTCTCCGTATTTTTTTATTACATTATATAGAAGTTTTATATCGCTCCCTAGATTGACATTTGTTTGATTAAACATATCAATATCGGACTTTTCATAATAATGCTTTGGAAACACGACTAATATTTTATTTTCTCTATAGACAAAACCAACTATATCAAAAACATTTGCATCAAGCTTATCTGAATATCTTATTTCCTTTGTACTCAATCCAAACAGCTTTATTAACGCATCGTCAACAACTTCACCATCTTGCCCATAGTAATATATAGCGCTCATCTTTATCACCTCTACTATAGGATATTAATAAATGCTGTACTAAATATCTGTTCGTCTCTTTCAAATGCCTCATATAACTTTTTAAATGTTCCCAAATCATCTCTAAACAGTCTAACATCGCTTTTGTATGAAGCCTTATGTATATCACTCCACAAATAATGAAGCAGCTTATTCTTGACTTGTTTTTTATGCTCAACCGATGTTGCTGTCATGTCAAATTCAATGAAAAATGGTCCCAATTGCTTATCTTCTCCAAGACCAAGATACCCATCATCTGCAATAAAATCATTTAATTTTTGATAAAGGTCTACCCAAGAAATTGCTCTCAATGCACTTCCATCATGAATATTTAATTGCACATTATTTTTATATACCACTGGAGTTACACCGGCAGGAGAATCAATTACTGGATCCGTACTAACATATTCCCATTCAAATCTTCTTTTAAAAGCAGTATCCATAACATATACATTTTGGTCACTTGTATTTACAGTACCTAAAATATGAAAATTAGGAGGTAATTTAACCTTATTTCCACTTGTTCGCAAAGGAATGATATCCTTAGCAATCAATTCATTTGTAATAAAATATTTACTATAACCTGCATTTACCCCAGTTCTTTCTCTATCTAATAATTGGAATATATCACCAAAAATTGCCGCACAATCTCCTCTAGACATTTCTTCAATAATCAAATAAACATCATTTGCTGTATTTTCATAGGCTTTCTCTAATGCATTAGTAAAGACACCTTTTTGAAAATCATATGTAATCGTACTTGTACCGCCCGGTGTGGCTGATGGAATTACTTTCGGTAATAACTGTCCAATAAAGTCACTATACGTAAAATCAGGATAAAATGTTACTCGAAATACTCTGTCATCGCTTACACCACTAATTATGTCTGTATCTATTTTGTAACTCTTTCCTGTGCCTGGTGCTCCATAAAAAATTGTTTGCATCTCTTTATCCTCCTAGTAGGGTCAATTTAATTTTGAAATAAAAGTTCTTAATGTATCTGCAACTTCTCCACCTAGTGTAGCTATATCAGTTGTGTCTATATCAAGCCCCTCTTTAACAGCCATGTACACAGCCGGAATGACATATAGGCTTAACCTATATATATCAGAAGTTGCATTAGTTGAATTTGTTACTGTTGTATCTAATATTTTAAGTGTTGTTCCAGTAGCATTAATTTCAAACCATTTGTTGTTCGCGGCACCTCCCAATAAATCATCTAACTCATGCAAAGTTTTTACTTCAGTTCTAATAGGGTCTCCATTTGCATCTATTCCGGCAATTACATCGTGATACATATTTTGGAAAATATCATGATAGTAGAAATCAAGTGTTTCACAACAAATAATTTGCTTTTTTACGGAAGCATTATTAACTCTTGATGTAGTACATAAATTCACAATAAATACCGGCATACAATGAATATGTTTATCTTTTGTTCTATTCTTTATATTGTTGTACATACCAAAAATGGGAGGCATCACTTTAGCCGGAATAAAATCATTCGCATTCGCAGCATTTGGCGGAATATAAAAGAATAATGCGTCCACATAACCTCTTTCATTTTCAAAATACCCAACAAACATGGATGCATTTCCTGTACTCTCGATACGTTCTTTTATATCAGAAGTATTTTCTTCTCTTGTAGTCGTAATTGATAATACTGGATATGAAGAATTCAAATCTGATACTATTCGGTCTATCATCTCATCCACAGTATTTACACCTATGTCCAACCACTTAGCATGTGTAGCTGTATCTGCATGTGCAGCATTAAGCTTAACTCGTAACTCATCTGGCAAAACCAAAATATGACTCATATTATGCATCCCTCCTTCAATAATTTGTTATCAAGACTTCGTTTTTAGCATAACGCCAACCACTCACTCCTGCGTCTTGTATCTTAAAGTTGTTTTCTTGTATCCATTCAATTAACAAAGTATGCTCTTTATCCTTGTGCCTTATAACATTTGAAAGGATAAACTTATATCCCATATCATCAATCATCTTCAATATATTGAGCAATTCGACTTCTTCATTTAAGCCCCATCCTTTCATACCTCTTTTTCCGTCATTATAAGCAGCACTAGTTATATAATACGGTGGGTCGAAATAGAATACAGTATTTTCGGGATATGAACTCCAATCAATTCTTACATAGTCCATATTTGTTAATTCAACTGCCGGTGCTTTTGCCGAAAAATCCATCAAACGTTGCTTCATGTCCTCGCTGTAGCCAGCCACACCAATTGGCGTATTAAATTGATGTTTACTGTTAAATCGAATCATGTTCTGAAACGAATACATATGTAAAACAAACAACTCAAGTGGGTTAGGGTTCAAGTTATATGCATCTCTCAAACTTTTGTATGCCTCTGCATCAGCTTTCTGCATATTAAATTCTGCTATCTTCTCCTCAACGGACCTAACCAATTCATCTTTAGGTGTATTTATTATCCACTCAACCAAACCATATACAAATGGGTTAATCTCATTATATACAACCCTTTCAATAGCACTAATGTTTGCCCCCACATTGAATGCACCTCCCATTACATCAATAAACACATCAACATTTGCAGGTAATGACTTAATAATTTCTGGAACCAATGTGTCCTTGCTTCCAGAATAATTAATTGGTGATTTATTGATTGTCATATCTTTTTCAAAATAAATAATAACCTCATTCAAATTATTACCATTTCGCTTATTACTAGAACGGTGATTTTGATATTCCCTATAATCATAATGATGAATTTTTACAACACCATCAACAGCAAATTGGCTAGCCAGTTCACATAATTCATCAATTGGCACCAAACCTTGATTACTATAACTAATTAAAATGTGTTTAAACTGAATCTGTCTAAATAAATCTTCAAAAATCAATTTAGCTTTTGTTCTTTGAGCATAAAGTGAATTTTTGTCACCGCGTCCTCGTTTCCCACCAACGCCTTTTATACTTGGATTGTCGTATTTTGTTAAAGTTTCAAGCATATGATATGCAGATACATATTGCGTTACTGTATATGGCGGATCCAAATATGCAATATCCCCACTTATTTCTCTCACCAATTCATTTATATCTCTATTTAAAATAACATTATCAGCATATAACGAAACTTCATTTATCTCTAAAGGTACTAATTCAAATTCCTTTTCCGCCCTTGAATCCCAGAATTTGAAAAATGCTTCATATGTTCCAGATGTATTAGACACTTTGGTTATACTTTCCATCATTGATGCCAATAAGAAGTAATATTCACTTTCACAAATCCAACCCAGATTGTATATCTCTTCTATTTTTTGACGAATCCCATCTATCTTTATTCCATTACTCTCAGTAAAAAACATTCGATTTCCAGCCGGAGTATAATTTTTATAAAAGAAAAATGTTTCATCCGGGTCAAATACCAAACCATTAAGCCAACTAAATACATCTGTTCCTACTTCTCTTCGTACTCTATCAAACGTAGGAACTCCAGCATTCATTAGCTTTGCATTATTCATCACATATGAATAATACAAAAAATCATTTGATATAATTTGGTATCTATCTTTAAAATAATCTCCTACACACCCTGTTCCTGCAAACAAATCTGCAAAAGAATCTCCCTCTATTCCGTTTTCAGCAATTACCTCTTCTATAGCAGAAAGCAGCTTAATTTTACTACCTAAATATCGCACTTTTATTCACCTATTTCTCTTTATTTTCTTCCGGAACAACTTCCATAATGTCTGATATGTCACACTCTAGTGCTTCACATATTTTAACTAAAACATCTGTTGTCACCGAACCATTGTTTTTCATTTTTGTTAATGAAGCGGGACTTACATGAGCCATAGCACATAAATCCTTTTTCTTCAAATCTCTATCTATTAACAATTTCCATAGTTTTTTATAACTTGTTCCCATTGCATCCTCCTTTATCAACGCATGGTTTAAACATTTTTTTTGTCACCCTTCTAAATTGCGTTATATTTATACATCTCACTAATGATAATTATATCACAAAAATGTTGCATTTGCATTATTTTTATTTCATTTGCCACATTATTTTTAGTCTTTCCCATCAAAAAAAAAACACGTAAACGCAAAAGAGCTGATGAAGTACCGTTATTCACTTCATCAGCCTTTACCCTTATAACTTAACTATTCTATACCCTGTACATCTTGCCCCATCAAAAATGTTGTCCATAGCCTTCTGTATAGCCTCTGGAACATCCTCTTCAATGCAGTCTAAGATTTCCTGATTCTGCTCTTCTCCTTCCCCCAAATCAAAAACAAACTCGTACTCTATTCTGCAACGCATCCTACCACCTCCTTCCGGCTATAGGATTTTACAACATTTCGACTGCAGTTTCATCTAAAATTTCATCACTCCGTGTGATGACTAATTTCCCACCTTGACACATGACTGTGATGGGAGTTCCGATATCGAAATCAAAATCCTTAAGCCAATCACCTTGCAGCCTTATCTGTGGAGTCGGTTTATAATTCTTACCACTCGATTCATATACTTTCAGTTCTCTATGTGTTTTATATGCCATTCCTTTCTTCCTCCTTACATTTCAAAACATAACCATCATGTGACTTAATACTTGCTACTGCGCTCTTGACCGAGCAGGTTTTCCAATGTTCGTGATACCATTTTGTATTCAATGTGTGCTTATGATAAAGAACAACAGGCATGTCCCGGTCATAAGTCTTTTTGAAAATCATCCAACAATGCCCCGTGTTCTTCGACTTCACTTCGATAAATTTCTCTTCCTCCCGAATGATGGTAAAGTACTCACCTCCGAGCAGTTTCTTCTCACTTTTTGTAAACAATAAGCAGTTCCTCCTTATGCGTATTTTGTTTAATGGATACTTGTGCCGAGCGGCACATTGATGCAGACAAACTCTGCATTGAAATGTTTTAACGATTAAACACCCTTTAACGATAAGACCTTTTATATCGTTAAGGGGTTTCAAATGGGCAATTTAGAATTTGCCCTGTGTTGCGTTATCAAGAGTTGCATAGGCATAATTCCACCTTTACGACCGTGAAAAAGCCTTATTTCAAACCTTTCTAACCGTTGAATTGTATCAATCTCGTTGTAGTGTCGTTCGTAGCAGCTACCATCATAATTTTAGCTGGAAATTGGTACATACCACTCGCTCTGCTTATAGAAATTTTTTCTCTTTCCAGTGGTTGTCTTAGTACATCTATAGTATCTCTTTTAAACTCCGCTAATTCATCAAGAAATAGAACTCCTCTATGTGCTAGAGACATTTCACCTGGCTTAGGGGATGCACCACCGCCTATCAAAGCTTGCTTAGTTATAGTATGATGGGGTGCTCTAAATGGTCTTTTAAATATGAATGATTTATCCTGTAACTTTCCTGCAATACTATGAATTTTGGTAATTTCAAGACACTCTGATATATCTGGTTGTGGAAGAATTGTAGATATTCTACTTGCTATCATACTTTTTCCTGAACCTGGTGATCCTATTAGCAAAATATGATGCATTCCACATGCAGCTACCAAAGCCGCCCTTTTCACACTTTCTTGTCCGTTCACATCTGCAAAATCAACTCCATCATTTTCTTCATCTGTTTTCGAAAGTTCCAATATATTTGTATGCACAGGTGACTTTGTAAAGTTCTCATTTATAAGTTTGATTGTCTCGCCCAACGTTTTCACACCATACACTTCAACTCCATCAATTACCCCACCCTCCATTGCATTTTCAAAAGGCACTATACACCTTTTAAATCCTTGTTTTTTACTGTCATGTACAACAGAGAGTATACCATTTGTTTTATTAACAGAACCATTCAAACTAAGTTCTCCAACAATAATAGTATCCTCTAAATTTTCCAAATAAATAATACCCAAACACTTTAATATTCCAACTGCAATAGGTAAATCAAAATAATTGCCGCCCTTTCTAATATTTGCAGGAGAAAGATTCACTGTAATCCTTTTGGGAGGTAGTAATATTCCTTGATTTTTAATAGCTGTTCTTACTCTTTCCCTCGACTCTTTCACCTCTGAATTTAATAGGCCTACCATATCAAAATTTGGTAAACCATCACTAATATCCACCTCTACATTCACTTTGAACATATTAACTCCGTGAATAGATGCGCTATAAATTTTATTAAACATATACTTTTTGAAAACATCGGGTGATTTGCCCATAAATGAATAATCAACATAAAATTAGATAATTAGTGTCTGCTGATTAATCAGAAAAGTGTTGATTTTACTGACTTTTAGGCTGTTTTGTAGTATAATAAATGCAAGGGTTTCATTAACTCAAACTCATTTTCCTTGCACTTTTTATGAATTTTACTAT
>FZPS01000009.1_pt88 | contig 54570 bp, 44 predicted proteins | sample 1817821 | NCBI WGS metagenome assembly FZPS01 (sample SAMEA104158645, study PRJEB21678) | metagenome | place: Germany | collected 2015-04-21 | reverse complement strand
CCTCCAGACTACACTGTTACCAGTGACGCCCTTGCCTGCTGGTTGTCTTCCCGCTGGTTAGGCGACAGGGCTTCTTGCAGCCCATCGGCGCAGTAAGCATGCCAGGCACACATAAAGAATCCGGTGCCGCAAAGCACCGGATTTTTTATATCTTGTAATCTTTTTAATATCTGCCGTAAAGGGCTCCTAGGGCCTGGCACGCTCTGTAATCGGCCCCCTCTAAATCCTCGGTTCCAAAAGCTGACCAATAGCTTGGTCTAAAGATTTTATCTCGGGACACATTGTGCATCGCCACCGGAATTCGCAGAATGGAAGCCATGGTAATCAAATCGGCACCGATGTGGCCGTAGCTGAACACACCATGGTTGGCGCCCCAGTTGGCCATTACTGTGTAGACATCTTTAAAGGCTCCCTTGCCGGTTGTGTTGGGCACAAACCAAGTTGTAGGCCAAGTCGGATCAGTGCGGTTGTTGAGGATTGCATGCACGTCGTCAGGAATGTCAACAGTATAACCCTCAGCGATCTGGAGCACCGGACCTAAACCTTTCACCAGATTAAGTCTGGTCAAGGTTACCGGCATACCGCCCTTGGACTTAAAGTTAGCTGAGAATCCGCCCCCGCGGAAGTAGCCTCGGTTGGCGGGACGCCATGGGGTTGCGTCAAGGCATTTCTTGGCTTCTTCTTCAGTGATTTCCCAGAACGGCTTCATAGCCGGTTGGCCGTCAATGGTCTGCTCGCCAGATCCATCCAGGGCGGCAGAACCGGAGTTGATTAAGTGAATCATACCATCAGCTGCTCGTCCGGTGAGCTCATGTCCGGTAACCCGCTTAACTGCTTCCGGACTCCAATAGGTGCGCACATCAGCAAATACCTGAGCGGTATTGGTGAGGAGATGACCGAGCGCCATGCACACACCGTTAAGAGTATCGTTTTCGGTAGCAACTAAGAAAGGCTGGCGGATGCCGTTCCAATCAAAGGATGAGTTGAGGATCGACTCCATAAAGTCGCCGTTGGGGAAATAGTCGGTCCACTGCCTCTGTCCTTGGAATCCGGCAATCAGCGCGTTGCGTCCCAGCGCTTCTTCGCCAAAGCCCATTTCATCAAGCTTAGGATTGCCGATCATTAAGTCCCGGGCAATCAAAGCCATTTTTACCACAAACTCCCAATCTTGATCCAGCTGTTCCCGGGTTGCCCTAAACTCAGGCGGATTGAGATCAGGGCCTTCCTTGCAGTTTTCTTTCACCCAGGCCAGCGCCCGCTCATATTCTTCCTGATCGTAGATGCCCGATTCAATGCGGCGGATAAACTCAGACTGGTCAATGTACTCATTGCGCATGCCCAAATAGTTTTGGAAAAAGGCCTCGTCCACCATCGAGCCGGCAATACCCATCGAAACAGAACCCATTGACAGATAAGAAGTTCCTCTCATCATGGCTACAGCCAAACCGGCTTTGACAAAGCGGAGGATTTTCTCCTTTACATCTTCCGGAATTGTATTGTCGCCCGCATCCTGCACATCGCGGCCGTAGATGCCAAACGCCGGCAGGCCTTTTTGGTTGTGAGCAGCTAAAACCGCAGCTAAGTAAACTGCGCCCGGACGCTCAGAGCCGTTAAAACCCCAAATTGCTTTGGGGGTAAAGGGATCCATGTCCATTGTTTCACTGCCGTAGCACCAGCAGGGGGTAACGGTCAGGGATACGCCTACACCTTCCCGCTCGAATTTATCAGCAGCCATCGCCGCTTCTGCCACACCGCCGATGCAGGTGTCAGCGATAACACACTCTACTGGCTGTCCGTTCGGATACCGGAGGTTCTCACTGATCAGCTGCGCAGCAGCCTTGGCCAGCCCCATGGTCTGGTCTTCTAAGGATTCCCTTACGCCTTTACGTCTTCCATCAATAACAGGACGAATACCGACTTTCGGCAGACGTCCCTTTAAACGCCATTCATTGCCCATGAACTTGCCTCCCCTTTCCATGTTTATCTCTGTTATAATTATTAGAGAAAGCAGGAACAAATCCTGCCGATTGTTCTAGAATTTGGAAATATGTAAAGCTAGGTTAGAAAGGAAGTTGAAGAATGGTTAAACTGGGGAATGATTGGGATGATCTGTTGGGAAGTGAGTTTCAGAAAGACTATTACCTAAAGCTGCGGCAGTTTCTGATTCACGAATACCGCAATCATACCATTTATCCCGATATGTACGATATCTTAAACGCGCTGAAAATTACCTCCTATGCTGATACTAAGGTAGTAATCATCGGCCAGGACCCCTACCACGGCCCCAACCAGGCCCATGGACTGGCTTTTTCCGTGAAGCCGGGTGTGGCAGTTCCGCCTTCGCTGGTAAACATCTTTAAGGAGCTCCAGGATGATCTCGGCTGTTTTATGCCTGATAACGGCTATTTAGTACCCTGGGCAGAGCAGGGAGTGCTGCTGTTAAACGCTGTTTTAACAGTGCGGGCAGGACAGGCCCATTCCCACCGCAGTCGGGGTTGGGAGCTGTTTACTGACAAGGTAATCGAGCTTTTGAACAAAAAAAATACCCCGGTGGTATTTCTCCTCTGGGGTAATAATGCTAAACGCAAGGCTGAAGCCATAACTAACCCCAGCCACCTGGTGCTGACCGCAGCCCATCCCAGTCCCCTGTCAGCCTCCCGGGGATTCTTCGGCTGCAGGCACTTTTCCCAAACCAACCGCTTTCTCACAAGCTGCGGTTTAGAACCGATCAAATGGCAGATTCCGCTAATGCGGACTGAATAGCCTTGGATTGGATCTCGACGCGGCAGGTCACATCCTGATCATTTTTGCAAATGGTCAGCTTGCCTCCGATTTCAGAAGCAATCTGACGGCAGATCGGCAATTTAAATGACCTAAATTCACAATGTGAATAGTCAGTGTTGTTGTGTCTCACTTCTAAGACCGCGGATCCGTGGACAGAATACCAGCGCAGCCAAACCCGAGGCTCTGTTTTTTCGACCACCGCCTCAAAGGCTGCATCAACCAAATTTGACATCAATCGGGCAGCTAAGCGCTTGGTATGTTCATCTGCGGGAGGCTCTGCCTGCACCATAGCGAGGAATCGGATTTTCTTCTGCTCCGCCTGCTCCTGCTTCCGCTCGAGAACTGTTTCCCAGGGATCGTGGGGAAAGAAAGCGGAGTGATGCTCATATTTATCGGATTGATCGGCTGCCATAAACTGCAGATAGCTTTCGGCAGCTTCATATTGGCCTACCTGCAGGTAAGCAGTAACAACCGAAATCTGATTGAGGATGTCATTGCGCTCTTCCTGCATGAGAGCCGCCATTTTCTTGGCATAATCTGCCTGAGCCCGGCAGATCTCCTGCTGCAGTTTATTTTCTTTATGAATCTGTTTCAGCAGCCGCAGAATCCAGCAGAAAAAAACCAGCATCGCTGCTCCGAGGCAGATCACGGTCAATGCTATAGAGCTGTTCAGATCAGGTGTGCTAAAAAAGATTAGATTCAGAGCAGCGTACTTAATTCCAAGTATAATCAATGCACCTGAAATTAAGAAAATTCTAGAGCGAACCACTAAAAAACTCCCCCTATAACGCATCAAGCAGGAAAATACCGGTGGCGATGCGAAGAATCTGTTATACCAAAAACAAGGAGCGATAATTAATGTGGCCTAAGAATGCATCAAAGTCTCACATCATTACCTTTACCGCAGTAACTCTTCTTGCCAGCTGGGGTATTGCATATTTGGTTGCTAATAATGCCAATCAGATTGGCATTTTAGGAATGGTAATGGTGATTCCCACTATCACTGCAATCTCCCTGAATATTATCCATCATAGATCAATTTTTAATATTTATCAACCGGTAGTAACCGGCACTACCCGCAAATCTCTAGTGTTTGCAGTGCTGTATCCCATTGCATTTGCCGCTTTAACAGGTGTGATTGCCCTGTTAACCGGCAAAGCTGAAATCAACAGCGGCAGTCTTCCCCTGCCTACCGATTACCTGCTCCATCTAGTGGGCATTGTCCTGTTTATGGTGATGGCTTTCGGCGAAGAGTACGGCTGGCGAGGATTTCTCCTGCCTGCTCTCAGCGAACATTACGGCAAGCTGACGGCTGCGCTGTTAGTGGGAGCGGTATGGGCTTTGTACCATGCACCCGGCTCCTATGTTACTGCAGCTCAGTTGGGGGCCGCCAATCCATGGCTCTATACTCTCGTCCAAATGCTCCTGCTCATAGCCCGGTCCTTACCTTTGGCTTACTGCTACTTTCAAACTAAGGGCAGCATCATTGGCGTGATTTTATTCCGGGCTGTCTGGGACATTGCCCATGGACTTGTCCTCGGACAAACTGCCGGAGAAGCAAGAACGATCTTAACCGGCAGTTACTTCCTGACCGGCGTTATTTCCTGGGAGTTAGTTTTAAGCCTAGCCGCAGCAGTGTGGTTTGCCATCAAACTTAAGAAAGAAGCCTGATTCGTAGGAACCAGGCTTTTTTTTATCTTTGAACCCGTCCTGATGCGTCGCCGCCTGCTAAATTCTCTACTTCAGCTATCGATACCAAGTTGTAGTCGCCGTAGATGGTGTGCTTCAAGGAAGAAGCTGCAACTGCGAATTCCAGCGCTTCACCTACCGGCTTGCCGGTAACCAGTCCGTAAATCAGACCAGCAGCAAAGGAGTCGCCGCCACCAACTCGGTCAACAATATGCAGCTTGTACACTTTGGAGCGGTAGTATTCATTGCCGTCATAGATCATGGCAGACCAGCCGTTATCAGAGGCTGAATAGCTTTCGCGCAGGGTAGATCCAACATATTTAAATCCAAATTTGTCTTTCATCTGCTTGAAGATGTCTTTGTAGCCTTCAAGATCGAGTTCGCCGGTAGTAACATCGCTCTTACCTGGTTTGAAACCAAGAGTAATGTCAGCGTCCTCTTCGTTGCCGATGCAGACATCCACATACTGCATCAGGTGAGTCATGACTTTCCGGGCTTTCTCCGGAGTCCACAGTTTTTTGCGGTAGTTAAGGTCAACACTGACTGTTACGCCGTGCTTTTTCGCAGCGATCAGAGCAGCTTCAGTAAGCTCGGTGGCTTTATCACTGATTGCCGGAGTAATACCGCTCCAGTGGAACCAGTCAGCATCTTTAAAGATCTCGTCAAAGTCAAAATCAGAAACATCGGCTTCAGCGATCGCTGAGCGAGCCCGGTCATAAATTACCTTGGACGCTCTTACGGATGCGCCAGTTTCTGCGTAATAGATGCCGACCCGGTCGCCACCTCTGGCAATATAATCAGTGTTAACGCCATAGCGGCGGAGACTGTTAACCGCTGCCTGACCGATTTCATGCTCCGGAAGCTTGGTTACAAAATAAGCGTCCAAACCATAATTGGCCAGGGATACTGCAACGTTTGCTTCCCCCCCGCCCCATACTACATCGAATGAATCTGTCTGCACAAAGCGCAGATTATTCGGAGGAGATAATCTTAACATTATCTCTCCCATGGTGACTACTTTTTTTGCCATAGCAACTTGCCTCCCATTATATATTGATCTAGAAATCCTAGTGCAAAAAGCTCCGCGAATATATTCGGCATCGAACGAAATTATCCTGCCAAAACTTAGATCTGATCCTAGTTTTTGCCAGCTTTACTGACGCTGTTTGATCCAATTAATCTTGCCGCCCATGAGCAGCACTGCTAGTTCTCGCTCACTCAACTCACATTTCACGCGGTAATCGCAGGAACGCGTGATATTCTTAACGATAACTTCATTTCCTGCCCTCAGCTGATCTTTAATATTTTCGATTTCCAGCTGATCCAATTCCTGAATCTGATCGTAATCCGCTTCATCGACGAAGGTCAACGGCACAATTCCGGCGTTGATCAGATTCGCCCGGTGAATGCGGGCAAAGCTTTTGGCCACAACTGCCTTGATCCCCAGATAAAGCGGGGCTAACGCAGCGTGCTCCCGGCTGGAACCCTGACCGTAGTTTTCTCCCGCCGCGATAATACCGCCGCTGTTTTCCTGCGCCCGCTTCGGAAAGTCGGGATCGCAGGGCGTGAGGCAGTATTCAGCCAAATAAGGAATATTGGAGCGGTAAGGCAGCAGTTTGGCATTGGACGGCATAATGTGATCAGTTGTGATGTGATCGCCCAGCTTGATCAAAACCTTACCAGCAAGCTTGTCGCCCATAGCCACGTTCTGAGGGAACGGCTTAATATTCGGCCCCCGAACCAGCTCGGCATCTGCTCCTTCCGGATCCGGTGGAATAATCATGTTATCGTTGATATGGAATTCTTCCGGCATCGGTACCTCCAGATCCACATTACAAGTCCTGGGATCGGTTAAAACTCCCGCTATGGCACTGGCTGCCGCAGTTTCCGGACTGACTAAATAGACACTGGCCGACATGGTGCCGCAGCGGCCTTTGAAATTGCGGTTAAATGTGCGAAGCGAGATGCCATCTGTTGGCGGCGCTTGACCCATGCCGATGCAGGGTCCACAGCCTGACTCAAGAATCCGGGCACCAGCTGCAATCAGATCTGCCAAGGCTCCGTTTTCAGCGAGCATGGTCAAAACCTGCTTGGAGCCGGGTGAAATTACGAGGCTGACATTAGGATGCACAGTTTTACCCTTGAGAATTCTCGCTGCCCGCATCAAGTCCTGATAGGAGCTGTTGGTGCAGCTGCCGATGGCAACTTGATCGATCTTAACCGGACCGATTTCCCGCACCTTCGCTACATTATCCGGACTGTGAGGTTTAGCTGCTAAAGGTTCAATTGCTCCTAAATCGATTACGATAGTGTGGTCGTACTCAGCATCTGGATCCGCTGCCAGGGGAGTCCAATCCTCTTCCCGCTTTTGAGCCCGCAGAAACTCTCTGGTGAGCTCATCACTGGGGAAGACCGAAGTTGTTGCCCCCAGCTCGGCGCCCATGTTGGTGATGGTGGCCCGCTCCGGCACACTTAAGTAAGCCAGGGCGTCGCCTGAGTATTCAAAAATCCTGCCTACCCCACCCTTAACAGTAAGGCGGCGAAGAATCTCTAAAATAATGTCTTTGGCAGTTACAAATGGAGCCAACTTACCGGTCAGCCGGATATTAACAATCTCCGGCATGGTCAGATAATAAGGCTCGCCTGCCATTGCTGCTGCCACATCAAGACCGCCTGCTCCGATTGCCAGCATGCCGATCCCGCCGTTTGTTGGGGTGTGGCTGTCGGAACCAAGCAGCGTTTGACCGGGCACTCCGAAGCGCTCTAGATGCACCTGGTGGCAGATGCCGTTGCCAGGACGGGAAAAATAGATTCCATATTTGCGCGCTGCCGATTGAATAAAGAGATGGTCATCGGCGTTCTCAAAACCTTCCTGCAGCATGTTGTGGTCGATGTAGGCCACTGACAGCTTGGTTTTAACCCGCTTGATGCCCATGGCTTCCAGCTGCAGATAAGCCATGGTTCCAGTTGAATCCTGGGTCAGAGTCTGGTCAATGCGAATGCCGATCTCTGTTCCCGGTGTCATATCTCCCTCAACCAAATGTGCTTGAATCAGTTTTTGCGCTAAATTTAAGCCCATGATTTCAATTCCCTTCCCAGAAGTGATGATTCAGAAATTGGATTTTTGCTCATCTAAATCCTTCATAAACGGGAAGTTCTAACGTCTAGTTAACAAATTTTTTCCAATAGCTGAGGGCATCGGCCAGAACATAGGCTGCTAAACCCGGCACAGTCACATAGCGGACTTTGATGGTCTCTAAAGCCATTTCTCCCGCCTTCTCTTTATTAACCACCACCACCCAATCATCTCCCGGAAGTGCCACTGTTTTCGGAACTCTATTGGCATTAAAGATTACGCAGATCTGGTGCCAGGGCTCCCTTGGCGCGTCAGTAATCACAAAACCTACCATATGCCCTGCCGGCATCGGCAGAAACCGCAGTTTGTTGCGAACTTCTTCCCCTGTTTGCATCCGAAATCCCGGGTGGCGGCGGCGGAGCAGAATCAAGCCCTGGACATAGCGGAACACATCAAAATAGCGGGCTTTCCGGGACCAATCGATTTTGTTGACTTCATCCCCCGCATTGTAGCTGTTGGAATGGCCATTTTTGGTGCGCAAAAACTCGGAGCCGGAGTGGAGAAAAGGTACGCCCTGGGAGGTCAGGACAATTGCCAGCGCCATCTTGTGCATGGCAATCCGCTCCTCTTCGCTGTCGGCTGGATTGGTCACAGCAAGCTTATCCCAGAGCGTTAAGTTGTCGTGGGCGGAGCAGTAGTTAATCGCCTGAGCCGGTTCCGCCGCCCAGGCAAAGCGGGAGTAGAGCACCTGATTATAATCAACTTGATCATGGGCGGTGGCTCCCACTACCCCACATTTGATGCTTTCCTCCATACCAGCAGCTCCGTTAACAAATCCGGCTTGGTTTTCGAAAAACACATGGCCTTTAATGGCATCCCGGAGATCATCATTGAAAACTCCGGTACCCGGCAGCTGCCGCACATTGCCCTTGATGGCTTTAAGATGATCCGGTAGCGGCGAATGGCCTCCCACCCAGCCTTCACCAAACATGATGATGGCAGGATCGATCTGGTTTAACCGGCTGCGGATCTCATTGATCGTGGCAATATCGAATAAACCCATGAGATCAAAGCGGAATCCATCAATTATGTACTCCTCGGCCCAATAGCAAATCGAGTCAATAATCATTTTCCGCACCATAAACCGCTCCGTGGCCAGCTCATTGCCGCAGCCGGACCCGTCCGTGAATGTGCCGTGAGCGTCCTGGCGGTAGTAATAGCCGGGGACCAGCTTGTTGAGGTGAGAATTTTTGCTTAAATAGGTGTGGTTGTAAACTACGTCCATGATGATCCGAAAGCCGTGTTCCTTCAAGGTGAGGATCATCTGCTTAAGTTCTCTGATGCGGACAACTCCGTGATAGGGATCGGTGGCGTATGACCCTTCCGGAATATTGTAGTTTTGGGGATCATAACCCCAGTTGTATTCTTCATCATCAAATCTGCTTTCATCGACGGTAAAAAAGTCATAAACAGGCATCAGCTGAATATGGGTCACTCCCAGCTCTTTTAAATGGCTTAATCCAGTAGCCAGTTTTTGGGGACTAGAAGTGCCGACCTCAGCTAAACCTAGGTATTTACCCCTATGCTTGACTCCCGATGATTCATCGATGGTAAAATCGCGGATGTGCAGTTCATAGATGACCGCATCGGTAAAATGATCAAGGGGAGCTGTTTTCAGCAGATCCCAGCCTTGGGGATTAGTGCGGTTGAGATCCACCACCATGCCCCGCTTGCCATTAACCCCGCAGGCTTTAGCATAGGGATCCACTACCTCAGCGGAACCTTCATATGTAGTTACCAGGTAGTTGTAATACACGCCGTGGAGATCTCCCATCAGCTCTGCGGTCCACGTGCCTTTTTCACTTTTCAGCATTGGATGCTGCTCCCCCCCGGAGTCGTTGCCGGTGGGATAAATCACCAGCATTACTTTCTCCGCAGTGGGAGCCCACACCCGAAACCTGCTTTTATCCGGAAAATATGTTGCACCTAAATCGTTCCCAGTGTAGTGATAGCGTTCGGCAAACTCTTGACTAGTAAAATCTAGCTTCAGCTCCGGCATCGGGCACCATTCCCTTACTATTCTCTGATTCTTCCTTAGTGTGTCTTAATTGTGGGGACAATAAAACACCATTTACCGGATTCGTGCAGTTTCTTCCGGTAAATGGTGCTGATTGCTTCAAATTACTGCGGCAGATAGGTTTTCAGTTCGACTGAGTTGCGGATCAGCTCGCGGCCTTCCTCCAGGTTCTTGATTTCGCCTTTAGCCATCAGCTGAGCTAGGATATTGCCCATGGCGGTCGCTTCGATGGGACCAGTAATCACTTTCCGTCCAGTGATATTGGCAGTGAACTGGCAGAGGATTTCGGCTTGAATGCCGCCGCCCACCATGTGGATCGTTTCAATCTTTCTGCCGATCATCTGCTCCAGCCGTTCAATCGTCATCTTATAGCTTACCGCCAAGCTCTCATAAACAGTTCTGGCCATTTCGCCGTAGGTCTCCGGTACATCCTGGTTGGTTTCCCGGCAGTACGCGGCGATTGCCTCAGGCATATTTTCCGGGCTTAAGAAGCGAGGATCATCGGGATCAATGATCGCCTTAAGGGGCGCTTTTTCCGCAGCTTGACTGATGTCGCTCCAGGACAGATCCATGCCGTCCCGGTTCCAGATCCGGCGGCACTCCTGAATCAGCCACAGCCCGCTGATGTTTTTCAGGAAGCGGACTGTTTTGTTGACTCCGCCTTCATTAGTGAAGTTTTCTTTTTGCGACAGCTCATTGATAACCGGCTCCGGCAGCTCCATACCTAACAGCGACCAGGTACCGCTGCTGATGTAAATGCTGTTCTCGCTGTCGGTCAGGGGGGTGGCTGCCACGGCAGATGCAGTATCATGGCTGCCCACAGCAATCACCGGGATATCGTAGTTGACGCCGGTCTGCTGCTTTATATTCTCGGTAATGGTGCCAATTACCTCACCTGGGAAGATGATATCCTGCATAATATCTAAGGGCAGGTTCAGCTTTGCAAACAGCGGCTCAGCCCAAGCAAATGTCTGAGGATTGCACATCTGTGATGTGGAAGCAATCGTGTATTCATTGTACTTTTTACCGGTTAGGAAGAAGTTGAGCAGATCTGGGATGAACAAGAGACTTTTAGCATTTTCCAGCATCCACGGCCGGTACTTCCGCTCTGCATAGAGCTGGATCAGGGTGTTAATCTGCATAAACTGGATGCCGGTGTTGGCATAAATCTCATCAGCGCTCACTTTGGTAAAGATCTCGTCTAACAGATCATCGGTGCGCTTATCCCGGTAGTGGTAGGGATTGCCCATGAGATTGTCGTTTTCATCTAAGAGACCGTAATCCACACCCCAGGTATCGATGCCCAGGCTGTCAATGCGGTCTACCGCTTGGTTTGCCTTCATCAATCCGGTTTTGATCTGGGCATATAGATCCAAGATATTCCAATAGAGATGGCCGTTGATATTCTCAGCGCCGTTGGGAAACTTGTGGACTTCCAGCAGCTCAATTTTCGTGCCATCATATTGACCGATAATCGCCCGGCCGTTTGACGCGCCTAAGTCAAAGGCCAGTAAATTTAATTTCCGTGCCATGTAATCACCTCAACTATTATTTGCATACGCCAACGGTTATGAGAATATTGGCGTAGGTGCGTGTGTCTGCTGATACTAGTACTAAACAGAGATCAGGATTGTCTACTGCGCAGTCATAAAACTCAAAGCGCCCTAACCTGTTAAACTCCGCGGTCTCCGGGAGAATCTTTTTAAACTCAGCGAAGATTTCCGGCTCCGGCCCTTCCGCTGGCGCCATTACAGTGGCTGCTTCGATTTCAATCGTATCGGCAATTACCTGCAGCAGATCAGTTACCGATACCAATCCGGGGCTGATATTTAAGTAGATCTTTTCAACTCCCGGTTTAGTCTTGGTAGACGCGGGATAGTGACCATCGGTGATCAGGATCTGCGCACCGTGACCGGCGGCAGCCAAAGCTCTGATAATATCCGGATGGAGCAGTTTAGTTTTTAACATCAGAACACACCTCCGTGGGAAGATTAAGCACCCAAATGCAGCAGTTCGAGTGCATTTGGGTGCAGAGTATTTTTTATTTTACTTTCTTCAAGCGGATCACATTCCAGGACAGGGGTGCAAGCACCGATCTGACGGTGTTTTGATCTACTGCGGTTTTTCCATCTTCAGTCGGAGCAACATTGTTGGGATTGTCCTTGGAGTTAACTGCTTTTACATCGGTATTGGTGAGGACAATGTGTTTGTCCAATGCAAGCTCGCCGTAACCCCGGAGTTCAGTTTCTAGTTCCAGCTCTTCATCGAGACTGCGGTTGACTGCAAAGACGGTGAGGTAATCCTCATCGTTATCGACAGCGATTGCTTCGAGGTATGGAACATCCTTAAAGCGCTTACTGTCGTATTTCGGCGAGTCAATTACCGGCTGCAGCACTGTGCCTCTGCCGAAGTTGGAAGCGTGCATGTACGGATAGAAGATAGTCTGCCGCCACGCTGGACCCATGTTTTCGGTCATAATCGGCGCAATCACGTTAACAAGCTGAGCTTGACAGCCGATTTTTACCCGGTCCGCGTGCTTGAGCAGAGATATTAACAGCGTGCCCACAACCAGGGCATCCTCATGGGTGTAAATGTCTTCAAGCTGCGGCGGTGCAACCTGCCACGGCTCTAACTGACGGTCCTGGGCATGGGAATGGAACCAAACATTCCACTCATCAAAGGAAAGGTAGAGTGTTTTGCGGCTGCGTTTCTTTGCTTTAACATAGTCGCAGACAGCAATTACTGTTTTAATGAACTGATCCATATCCAGAGATGATGCTAAGAAACTTGGTGTATCATCGTGGGGATTACCGTAGTATGTATGGAGCGAAATGTAATCGACAACATCATAGCAGTGATCTAAAACGGTAGCTTCCCACTCCGGAAACGTTCTCATTCCGCTGTTGGAGCTGCCGCAGGCCACCAGTTTGATGGAAGGATCCAGCATTTTCATCACTTTACCGGTTTCAGCTGCCAGCCTGCCGTATTCGTGGGCAGTTTTGTGCCCGATCTGCCAGGGACCATCCATTTCATTACCCAAACACCAAACCTTAATATTGTGTGGATCTTCGTAGCCATGGGAACGGCGCAGATCACTCCAGTAGCTGCCCGATGGATGGTTGCAGTACTCTAAGAGATTGCGGGCAGCATCAATGCCTCTTGTGCCCAGGTTGACTGCCATCATCGGCTCTGTGCCGGCTTTTTTAGTCCAATCCATAAACTCGTTGACGCCCACTTCGTTTGTTTCAACAGTTCTCCAAGCCAGCTCCAGGCGGCGGGGACGCTCTTCCTTAGGTCCGACCCCGTCCTCCCAGTTGTAGCCGGATACAAAGTTACCGCCGGGATAGCGGACAATCGGCACGTCGATTTCCCGCACCAGATCGATTACGTCCTGGCGGAAACCATCATCATCAGCTGTAGGATGTCCCGGTTCATAAATACCACCGTATACTGCTCTACCTAAGTGTTCGACAAAAGAACCAAATAATCTCTTGTCCACTTCTCCAATCTTAAAGTCTTTTTCAATTATTAACCTTGCTTTCATGCCTACACCTCGATTCTTAATCCATTTTACCAAATCAATTCACGGAAAGGCTTCCGTTTTCCTGCATTTTCCAAAGGTTTTTTGGACAGAAGGGGGAAGTCCCCCTTCTGTTACTATTCGATGCGAACTGCCTTTTCCTGGGCAATTAAGCAAAGTTCGGCAGCCTTAAAGGCGTGCTCTTGGGTCATCGCGTTTTCAGTGCGGTTTAAGCAGTCAAGAATCAGCTGGCCGAAGAAAGGATAGCCAACCTTGCCTCTTAAGGAGAAGTGGAACTCCCCTTCATTATTGACCAAGTAAAGCTGGTCTCCTCCCATCTTTCTGCCGATGTCAACGTACTTGCGCAGTTCAATATAGCCGTCGGTACCGAGAATCAGGGTGCGGCCGTCCCCCCAGGTGCTTAAGCCATCCGGTGTGTACCAGTCTACCCTGAAGTAGTTGGTGGCACCATTATCGCCGACTAGGTTGGCATCGCCGAAATCCTCCAGCTCCGGATACTGATCCTTGTAGCTGTAATTGGCGACGCGGCTGCTGACAACTTCCGCATCTTTACAATCTGCGTAGTAGAGGAACTGCTCGATTTGGTGCGAGCCGATATCGATTAGTATCCCACCGTATTGATCCTTTTCAAAGAACCACTGCGGCCGGCTGGGAGCATTCAATCTGTGCGGCCCTAAACCGATTACCTGAAGCACCCTGCCGATTGCGCCGTCCTTAATCAAAGCTCCGGCGTGAACCGCGCTTTCCACATGAAGTCTTTCACTGTAATAAACAGCGTACTTCAAGCCAGTCTCAGCGCACTTCTGCCGCGCCCGCTCCAGCTGCTCCAAAGTGGTAAATGGAGCTTTGTCGGTAAAGTAGTCTTTGCCGTGATCCATTACCCGCAGTCCCAAATCGCAGCGGAGAGCAGGGATCGCTGCCCCGGCCACCATTTGAACTTCCGGATCCTGCAGCACCTGCTGCTCGCTTTCAGCAATTTTAACCTGCGGATAGCGCTTCGCAAAGGCGGCTGCTTTCTCCGGATCCGGATCGTACACCCATTTGAGGGTTGCGCCGGCCTCAATCAGACCGTTGGACATCCCATAGATGTGGCCGTGGTCGAGGCCCACAGCAGCAAAGATAAAATCGCCCGGTTTGCAGACAGGATCCGGCTTCCCCTGGGGCGCGTAGTTCATACCATCGCGTTTATCCAAGCTGACCACTTCCTTCTACTTAAATGGATTAAACTCAGTCAGTCCTTCCAGGCTTACAGTTTCAGTGGGCTGAGCCCATTCTACCCCGATATCCGAGAGCAGTTTTCTTTCTGCGCAGGCTTTGTCCATCAAGGGCACAATATCTTGGACCAGGGTGCGCAGATCGCCTTTTTCTTCAAATTCTTTTACGTACTCAGCTGGAATCTCCCGCACCTTCTTGGAAGATAAGTAGAGCCCATTGACCGCCAGCACAAAGCTGCGGGTATTCTCCAGTGTGGATGGCAGCTGATCGATTTCACCGCGGAACTTCTTAGCCGGAAGTCGGAATACCTCCAGGTAGGGATCAAGTCCTTCGTTGTCAAACTCTTCGACTCGGCCGTCATTCCAGGTAATCTTGGTTTTCTCGGTGTTCACCCAGGTTACCACAGCTTTGTCGGTAACAATTTCGGTAACCGGTCCGTAGTTAACATCTGGGCAGTGGGTTACGTAGAAGTAGATGCCGACATCGTCTTTAGTTTTGATTTCAAGACAGGTAGTGTCACTGGATTGAATATAGGTATGGCCGCGGTACATTTCCGCTCTGATCGTTTTCAGCTCAGCGCTGTCCTGCTCAGTGGTGCCCGCTAAGAAGAGCATATTCTGGAGATAGTGGGCCAGCGCGTTGTGAACCGGTCCATCTAAGACCAGCTGGCTGTTGTAGACTAAGCGTCCAGCCCAAGCGTTGCGGTCATAGTAGGACTTTAGGCGCGGCCAGTATCCCCGGGTAGCAATATTCTGCAGTTTGCCCAGCTCACCGTTTAAGAGCATTTTCTTCAGTTTATGGATGGTGCGGCTGTGCATAAACTGGAATCCAACCGAGCAGAATTTACCGGTTTCCTGCTCAACTCTGCGCAGGTAATCCATTTCATCGATGGTGGGAACCGGCGGCTTTTCCATAATGACATCATAGCCTGCCAGCATCGCTTTGGCAGCCAGTTCACCGTGGCTGGGAATGGAAGTGGGCAGGCAGATAATATCTACGGTGTCTTTGGCTTCGTTGAGCAGCTGCTCATAGTAATTGTAGATAGTTACTCCTTCTGCTTTTAACTCTTCAACCCGCTTGGCATTGCGTTTTTGGTCAGTTACAACAACTGCAACCAGCTTGCCTTCGCCGGTTTCTTCCAACTGCTTTACTCTTCTGTAGTGGGCGTTAGCGAAGTTTCGCACACCAACAATCGCAAAGCGTACACTCACTCAAATCCTCTCCTATCTAAATTAATGGTTTTATCAAAGCACGAATATCTCTAGAATGTGCCGGAAACATCTAATGTGCGGTCACCGCCATCTTTTGTGAAGGTGGAGCTAGCGATTCTTTCCTTTAGCTTCTCATAAAAAAGATCTTCATCAAAGGGCAGTTCAATCCAGGAATCGGTCCAGTCTGATAAATGCATAGCATTGGATAGAATCAGGCCGTTGATGCCCTCTTCTCCTGGAGCTAAGAGCGGCGTTCCCTTACGGATCGCATCAACCCAGTTTCTGAGCACTCCCTGATGACCGGGATAATCGCCGTCTGCTGGGACATCGCATTTCCAAGCTTCGGGCCTGCCGAAACCGCCTTGGTACTCAGCGTTAAACTGGCGCTCCGGTATCCGCAGGCGCCAGAAGGTAAGCTGGTCACCTTCCACCACAATTTTACCCCGGTCGCCCGAAATTTCCAGGCGGTTCGTACCGGGCGTCTCGCCGGTGGTAGTGATAAACAAGCCGGTTGCGCCGTTTTCATACTCCACATAAGCGGTGACATCGTCCTCCACTTCAATATCGTGGTATTTGCCGTAGTAGCAAAATGCTCTTACCCGCTTGGGCATGCCGCAGATCCACTGCCATAAATCCAGCTGATGCGGACACTGGTTCAGAAGCACTCCGCCGCCCTCGCCTGCCCAGGTAGCTCTCCAGCCCCCTGAGTCGTAATAGCTTTGGGGACGATACCAGTCGGTGATGATCCAGATCACCCGCTTTAATTCTCCCACCTCACCGCTTTGGACCAAATCCCGCACCTTTTGGTAGAGGGGATTGGTACGCTGATTGTACATCATGCTGAATACTCTGCCGCTTTTGGCAGCGGCTTCGTTCATTTCCCGCACCTGCTTAGTATAAACGCCGGCAGGCTTCTCAACCAACACATGCAGTCCCTGCTCAAAAGCGGCAACTGCCAGAGGTGGATGGTCGTAGTGGGGAGTTGCGATCACAACCGCGTCAACGCAGCCTGCTGCAAACATCTCCTCCGCGCTTTGAAAGCGCTTGAGATCGGAACCGAGATGCTTCTCTGCCCATTCCAAGCGCTGCGGATTGATATCGCAGACCGCGGTCAGTTCAGCGCCGGGAACCCGGCCTTGAATGAAATGACGGGCATGGCTGACGCCGATGTTCCCAATCCCGATAATCCCGACTCTTACTTTATCCAAGGCATTCACTCCTTCTCAACTTCTACAAACCCAGGTCCTTGAGATTGCGGTAGCTGATGGCCAGGCTTTCAAATGGATCGCGCGCGCAGATATCCTGCTCTACCGCTGCGTATTCCACTCCGGTTCTGCGGCACGCTTCAATAATCTCAGGCCACTCTAAGTTGCCCTCGCCTACTTCAGTCATCACCGACTCATTCTTGCCGGCATTGCCCATATCTTTAAAGTGAACTACCTTCATGCGGCCGGCCACCTTATTGATCCAAGTAACCGGATTTGCTCCGCCAACCTGCACCCAGTAAGTATCAAGTTCAAAATGAAAAGCATCCGGATCGCTTTCCTCGAGGAGAATATCGAGGCCGGTAACACCGTCAAATTTCTCGAACTCAAAGGCGTGGTTGTGATAAATAAACTGGAGGCCGTGATCCCGCAGTTTTTTCCCGATCTCACTAGCTCTTTTGGCAAAGCGCACCCAGCCTTCCCGGTCTTCTCGGTATTCGCCAGGCATGCCGCCGAGCCCCACATATTTGCAGTTCAAGATTTTATGCTCATTGATTAAGTTATCCAGATCATTCTCCATTCTGTCCCAGGGCACATGGGTTGCGCAGACGGTAAGCCCTTCCCGGTCAAGAATAGTTCTCAGCTCGTTAGTGTCAATCTGGCCGATGCCCGATACCTGCACGGACGGATAGCCGATCGCCTTGATCTTGCCCAAACCTTCAGCAATCTGCTCAGGAGTGCGCATAAACTCACGCACTGTGTAAAGCTGCGCTGCAATAATAGGACCGCTCATGTTCCTGCTCCTTTCTCTAGTTACTGCCTACTGCGAAAGTCTTTGAGAAACTCCTGGTAAACAGGCACATAAATCTCGGTATCTCTAACCACACATCCAGTCAACCGCGCTTCGCCTTTCAGCTCCGAGCACTTGCTGCAGCTGATGCAGACTTTGCGGGGATTCATCTCGCCGCTGGCGAAAATATCGTTGGCAAAATCTGGATAAGCAAAAGCTTCGCGACCGAAACCACAGATAGCCGCCCAGCCTTCCTTGACCATCCCGGCAGATACTAATGGCGCAAACTGCCGCAGCCAGCTGAAGCCGGTGCCCACAATAACGCATTCCGGCACTGTCTGCTGGATTTCTTTCACCAGGCTCAGCATGCGGTGCACACCGATCAGGGGATGCTCAGGCTGCGGATAGCCTTTTAAGCCGGCTTGATCGTATGGGCGGGACATATGCGGTGTAATATATGGGGTTGCCGCGGTAACGTTGATCATATTTAAACCTAAATCTACCAGTTCTTGCACAAACCGCTTCGGTTCGGTTAAATCAGGATCACCGTTTTCATCGCAGCCCCAGCCGTAGGGATAAGGAATTGCATCGTAAACATTGAGTCTGGTCGTGATTTCAATATCAATGCCTGCTGCTTTAATCTTGGTAATAACATTCTTTAACCAGCGGGTGCGGTTCTCATAGCTGCCGCCGTACTCGCCCGGACGGTTGTGGGCTCCTAACAGCTCACTGATGAGATAGCGGTGGCAGGCTTTAATGTCTACTGCATCAAAACCAGCTTCCGCTGCCAATCGGGCAGCTTCCACAAAATCATCTTCTAAAGCCTTCAGCTCTTCATCAGTAATTACCGGTTTGTCCGGATCAACACCTGATTTCTTATCAATCTCTGGTTCATGGACAGCGATCACTTTGCCATCACCGTAGCGTCCGGCGTGAGTGATTTGGAGCACCAGGTAAGGAGCAGCTCCATTAGCGTCTAAACCAGCTTGTCTGGTTGCGTCGGCTAATTTCTTAAATTCAGCCACATTATCTTTGTGGATATACAGCTGAGTCGGCTTACCCCGCCCGGCAGCGCTTGCTGCTGTGGCCTCAAACCAGATCAAGCCTGCGCCACCGCTGGCAAAACGCTGATAGCGGCGGTAGGTCAGTTCACCCGGGGATCCGTCCGGCTTGGCGTCGCACCCTTCCATTGGCTGAACGCTTAAACGGTTGGGAATTGTTTTATTTCCTACTTGAACTGGCTGTTTGAGCAGGGATACATCTGATTCCAGGGGCAGTTCTAAGTTGTATTTGTCAAGATCAGCAGTAAAGTCTTCCAGTGTTTTGTAATCAAACTTAAGCTTTTCCACTAACTTAAATCCTCCTTTTCGTCTTGAAATTGCTTAACAACCTCAGTTAAATAGTGAGCAAACTCCTGCCTCAGTTCCGGCATTTCCAGGGCAAACTCAACTGTGGCTTTGAGAAAGCCCAGTTTGCTGCCGACATCGTAGCGCCTGCCTGCAAAGGCATAGGCGTAAATCTGCTGACGGGCTAACAGGGTCACTAAGGCATCGGTAAGCTGGATCTCTCCCCCTTTGCCCGGTTTGGTCGATGCGAGGATTTCAAAAATTTCGGGAGTAATGATGTAGCGGCCTAAAATGGCAACATTACTGGGAGCCTCCGCTACAGCCGGTTTCTCCACCAACCCAGTCACCCGGTAAAGTCCGGATTCAATTTCCTCACCTTTAATTACTCCGTATTGGTCTACCATGTTTTCCGGAACAGGCTGTACGCCGAGCACGCTGGTTCGCACCTGTTCATATACTTCTACCAGCTGCTTTAAGCAGGGCACGGAATTAGCGACAATATCATCACCCAGCAAAACCGCAAACGGTTCATTGCCCACAAAGGAGCGGGCGCAGTAGATGGCGTGGCCTAAGCCCTTCGGTTCTTTCTGCCGCACATAGTGGATATTAACCATGTTGGTAATATCCTCGATCAGCCTTAACCGTTCGGTGTCGCCCTTGGCTTTTAAAGCGGCTTCCAGTTCGTAGTTTTTGTCAAAATGATCTTCGATAGACCTTTTGTTTCGTCCGGTGACAATTAGGATTTCTTCAATGCCCGATTCAACTGCTTCTTCAATAATAAATTGAATTGAAGGTTTGTCCACAATGGGCAGCATCTCTTTCGGCTGCGCTTTGGTTGCGGGCAGAAATCTGGTGCCTAATCCCGCTGCTGGAATTACTGCTTTTTTAATTTTCACGGCATACTTCCTCTCTAGCCTGAAATTGGCAGGATTAATTTTGGTTGCGTAGAATATGAGTTAGTTAAATATCACTGCAAAGGAGACTGCACATGACAATCATTAAACCTAACTCAACCGTTTTATTTCAAGGCGACAGCATTACCGACTGCGGACGGGACCGCAACGACCCTGATAGTCTCGGGCGCGGCTATGCGCTGATGGCTGCCGGTATGTTCTCCGCCTTATATCCAGAGCACAAGGTGAAATTTATCAACCGCGGCATCAGCGGCAACCGAACCGAGCATCTTGTAGCAAGATGGCAGGCAGACTGCATTGACCTTCAACCCGATTTTGTTTCAATTATGATCGGAATCAATGATGTCTGGCACGCTTATAATAAAAGGATTGAAACTGTATCTATTGACCAGTTTACAGCTAATTACCGCCACATCCTCAACCTAACCCGCGAGCATCTGGACGCAGAAATCCTGCTGATGGAACCTTATGTACTCCACATACCGGAAGACCGGATGCTGTGGCGGGAGGATTTGGATCCGAAGCGGGAAGCTGTTAGGAAATTAGCTCAGGAATTTGATGCGATTGTCATTCCGATGGATGAGATTTTCCAAGCTGTGGCAGCTGACGACCCGGGTTTCTGGTGTCCGGATGGAGTCCACCCCGCGCCGGCAGGCCACGGACTGATTGCCAAAGCTTGGCTTGAGGCTGTGAAAGCACTTTAGTAAAATTCCGGTCCTCGGTGTTATTCTATATTATAATGGTATTTCCCTGCCAATAAATGCAGTGCGTACCAATTAAGGAAGGTGCAGAATAATGAAGAGTTTAAACAAACCTGTAATTAAGATCGGCCTCCTTGGACTAGGCACAGTCGGTACCGGTACGACACAAATTCTCACCAATAACGGCGCAGACATTACCGCAAAGGTCGGCAGCAAACTGCAGATTACCAAAGCGCTGGTGCGCGACGTTTCCAAACCCCGGCCGAATATGGATCCCAGTATCCTTTTGACCCAGGATCCAGCCGATGTTCTCGCAGATCCGGAGATCGATATTGTTGTGGAAGTGATGGGAGGCATTGAACCGGCGCGGGAGTATATCGCAGCGGCTCTGGCCGGCGGAAAATATGTGGTTACTGCTAATAAGGATCTAATGGCAGTGCACGGAAGTGAGCTGTTAAGCATCGCCCGGGAAAACCACCGCACTATTTACTACGAAGCGAGTGTTGGCGGCGGTATCCCTCTGCTCCGCCCCATCAAGCGCTGCTTAGCTGCCAATAAGATCGAAAGCGTCATGGGTATAATCAATGGCACTACCAATTATATCTTGACCCAGATGACAATCGCCAAGAAAGATTTTCAGGACGCGCTGGCTGAAGCCCAGGCCAAAGGTTTTGCGGAAGCCGACCCTTCCAATGATCTGGAAGGCCGAGACGCAGCTTACAAGTTGGCAATTCTAGCTTCGCTCTGCTTTAACAGCGCCGTTGATGTTAATCAAATTGCTGCTGAAAGCATCACTGAGGTAAGTGTGCGGGACATTGTATACGCTGATGAGCTGGGCTTTGTAATTAAACTCCTGGCAATTGGGGAAGAAACTCCGGAAGGACTGCTCTTAAGAGTCCACCCCACTCTCGTTCCGAAGCACCATCCTTTAGCTTCAGTGCACAATGAGTTCAACGCGGTCTTCTTAGCGGGCGATGCTGTGGGCGAGCTGATGTTTTACGGCCGCGGTGCGGGCTCTCTGCCTACTGCCAGCGCGGTCGTGGCCGATGTGATTGAAGCAGCTCGGAACATCAACTACCAGATTGAAAACGGCTATACCCATCCCACAGCGGCTGCGAAGCGGATTGTACCGATGGCAGAGACTAAATCCTGCTTCTATGTGCGCTTAAAAGCAAAAGACCAGCCCGGGGTATTCGGTGCCGTTGCCACTGCTCTTGGTGATGAAGGCATCAGTCTGGATTTGATTCTCCAGAACCAAAGGGAAGTTAACTTAGCTGAGATCGTTTTGGTCACCCATAAAGTGCCGGAAGCAAACTTCTACCGCGCTTTGGAGAGGATAAAAAAACTGGACAGCATCCGTAATATTTCTAACGTGATGCGGGTACTGGAAAGGGGTTAATTCATGGCTTGGCAGGGACTTATCGCTCAATATCGGGATTATTTGAATATCGAACCGGATACACCGATCATCACTTTAAATGAAGGCAATACCCTCTTATTAAAAGCAGAACATCTGCCCAAAAAGCTGGGCTTAGATCTAAACATCTATTTAAAATTTGAAGGACAGAATCCCACCGGGTCCTTTAAAGACCGGGGCATGACCATGGCGGTTACCAAGGCTGTTGCCGCCGGGTCCCGGGCAATTATCTGCGCGTCCACCGGGAATACTTCCGCATCGGCGGCGGCTTACGCTGCCCGGGCGCAGATCGACTGCCTGGTGCTGATTCCCCAAAACGCGGTTGCTTTAGGGAAACTTGCCCAGGCAATCACCTATGGGGCCAGGGTAATTGCGGTAGAAGGAAATTTTGATGACGCGCTGGAGCTGGTCCGCCAGCTGGCGGAAGTTGAGCCGGTTACCATCGTAAACTCCATCAATCCGGACCGCATTGAAGGCCAAAAAACCGCGGCTTTTGAAATCTGCGATCAGTTAGACCGCGCTCCCGACTACATCTCGATTCCGGTGGGTAACGCCGGCAATATTTCAGCTTACTGGCAGGGTTTCAAAGCCTACCATCAAGCTGGAAAAATTGACAAGCTGCCGGTGATGTGCGGATTCCAAGCTGCAGGCGCCGCCCCGATTGTGCTGGGTAAACCGGTACCCAATCCGGAAACAATCGCTACAGCCATCAGAATCGGCAACCCAGCCAGCTGGAAAACAGCGGAGCAGGCCAGGGATGAAAGCGGAGGCACGATTGCTGCAGTAACTGATGGTGAGATCTTGGAAGCTTACCAGCTGTTGGCCAGCAGTGAAGGTATTTTTGCGGAACCAGCATCAGCAGCATCGATCGCCGGCTTGATTAAGCTTGCCCGAACAGGCCGCTTCCCTACCGGCAGCAGCATTGTCTGCATCCTCACTGGAAACGGCTTGAAGGACCCTGACACCGCCATGTCGATTGGTGTCAAGCCGGAGACAGTCAAAGCAGATTTGAATGCTCTGCGAAGCATCTTAGCTTAGGAGGCGGCGCTGTGAAGATTAAAATTGCGGTTCCGGCAACCAGCGCCAATCTCGGTCCTGGCTTTGACACCCTCGGGCTGGCGCTGAAAGTCTACAATTATCTAGAAGTTGATTTAGATACGGATCAAACTGTCGTGGAAATTACTGGCTCAGGCAGCGCTTATCTGCCCACTGACAAAACTAACCTGGTCTATAAAGCGGCTGCGGCGGTGTTTAAAACAGCAGGCAAAACTCCGCCTCCCCTTAGAATTAAGCAGGAAAACCACATTCCCCCTGCTTCCGGTTTAGGCAGCAGCGCTGCGGCGGTAGTAGGCGGAATGTTTGCAGCTAATGCGCTGCTTAAAAGCCCTTTCAGTCCGGGAGAACTGCTCAATCTGGCGGTAGAGTTCGAAGGTCATCCCGACAATGCAGCTCCGGCGCTGTTAGGGGGCCTGGTGGTCAGCGGTATCGATCGTGATCAGGTTATCTGGCAGAAAGTTGCGGTCAAAAATCCACCGCAGGTAGTAATCATTGCCCCTGAGTACCGCCTCAAAACAGCAGAATCCCGAAGCATGCTGCCTCGGGAAGTTGCTTTTAGTGATGCGGTTGGAAACTTAAGCCGCCTCGCATTTCTGCTCAACTGCTTTACTGCCGGCGACTACACCTATCTTCGCTATGGCTGCGAAGATTTTCTCCACCAGAACTACCGGGCCGAGCTGATCCCAGGGTTTCAAGCTGCCATTTCTGCGTGCTACCAGGCAGGAGGTTTAGGCGCAGCGCTTTCAGGGGCCGGACCCTGTGTGATTGCTTTTGCCAAATCTGACGCTGAAAAGGTAGCAACCCGGATGCTGGCTGCTTTTGGAGAGCATGGGATCAAAAGCCGCGCAATAATCACCGGTATATCCGATCAAGGGGCATCTGTTGTTTAAAGCGCCTGCAAAACCTGCTCAGCGTATTTTTTTGCATCCGCAAGCGACATATCGCGGTAGTTGCCGCACTGGAGCTCATTGGCAGCCGGCACTTCGTCGGCTGCTAAAACTTTCTGGAGAGCTTTTTTAAGCGCCGCTTTAATCTCATCAGCGCTGCTCTCCCCCACCTTAATCAGGTAAAAGCCAGTGCGGCAGCCCATGGGCGAGAGATCAACAACATCTGCGATTTCTTCCCGCAAAAATCCAGCCAGGAGATGCTCCAGGGCATGTACCGCCCCGGTGGGCATAATATCCTGGTTTGGCTGGGTAAAGCGGAGATCAAATTTAGTAATCAAATCGCCTTTCGGCGTGGTAATCCGTCCGCAGCTGCGGACAAAGGGAGCTTTCACCTTGGTATGATCAAAGGTAAAGCTTTCAACAACAACTTTATCCATGGGTTGACCTCCTCATCAAAATTCATTAAAGAAAGGAATGGAGTTATGACAATCAGCTATCGCACTATCTCGGAAGCGGAGTTTCCCCAGGCAATGGCGATTCGCTTTAAGGTGTTTGTGGACGAGCAGCAGGTGCCGCCTGAGGAGGAGCAGGACCACTATGACCAAACTGCGGTCCACTTCGGCGCTTTTGACCATGGGATCATGGTGGGCACCGGTCGCGTAGTAAGCGACGGCCGCAGAGGTAAGATCGGCCGTCTCGCTGTATTAAAATCTCACCGCGGCAGGGGCATCGGCATGGGGCTCCTCACTGCGATGACCGCATGGTGCCGAGAGCAGGGTCTTGAGGAAGCCTACCTCGGCGCTCAGCTTCACGCCATCCCCTTTTATGAAAAAGCCGGTTTTACCGCCGAAGGCCGAATCTTTGATGATGCCGGCATCCCCCACCGCATGATGAGAAAAAAGCTCTAATAAATAACCTGCTTGCTTAAGGCAATCGGGTTGTCGTCTGGTCCAAGGGGACGCAGCCTTACCGTAAAGCTGACCCGCTCCGGCCTTACCTGATACTTTGGCAGCGTTATCGGCCCACAGCTGCCGCCTCCGAGACCGGTCTGCCGGTAGTCGACATTGAACACAATATAATCCCGCGGCTTAAGCTCGTAGGTGTGCTTTGCTTTTTCAAAATCATCGGTTGTATGGAAATGGGCACTGGTTTCTACCAATGACTGCCCCACTACTAAGAGCCCGATCTGATCGTGGTTAGTCAGGGCAACCCAGCGGATATCAGTTTTATTGCCGTTTTCCTGGGGATGGATATAGGGAACGTACTGATCCTGGACCAGACCCTGATAAATCCCCACCGGATACCCCGCTTTGCGGTCCCAGTAGTTTTCCTGCGGACCCCGCCCAAACCAGGTCATCACCTGATACTCGCTGGGCAGGTTCATCTGCAGGCCGATCCGCGGCAGGGTAGGCAGATTGAGATCCGGCTGCACAGTAGTGGTGAGCACGATATCGCCACTGCCGTAAATCCGATACTGATAGTAATAGGCGAACCGGGCCGGACCGCTGGTAGAATCAGCGCAGGCGGTTACCTCTATCTGGACTGCGGTAGGCTCAACCAGTGTCAGTTCGCAGTTAACCTCAGAAAGCTTAAGTCTGTCGTAACCCGCCTCATACCACTGGCGTGCCAATTTTGGCGCATCGTTATCCGTGGGAGCCCGCCAAATATTGACATGGGGACCGGCGTTAAACAGCTCATGACCGTTAAAGACATAGGAGCTGATCTGTCCCCGCTTGCGGTCAAAGACTACTTCGAAACTGCTGCCGGTGATCTCGAACTGAAACTCATTTTCCTCTACTTTTAGTTCCGGTAAATCAGCAGGATCGAGCACCGCAGGCGCAGGCACATTGTACTTCAGCTCAAACTGCTCCCACGCCACCTCGTGGCCTTTATCCGCCCACTTGGCATCGTGCTTGAGGCAGAAACTAATATAGAGGAAGTACTCCGTTCCCGGCTTTAGCAGCGGTTTCGTCATGGGCAGATTGACCCGCTCTGTCTGCCCCGGTTTGGTATACAGCGTTTTAAGCTGGCCTGACTGGAGCACTTGCCCTCCGTCCGCCTTTAATTCCCAGAATAGATCATAGCCGCTTAAATCCACGGCCTCATGGAGATTAGTAACTTCAATTATTCCCTGCTCTTGATCAATCAGCTCAATCTTGATCGGCTGAAAGACCTTGCGGCATTCCCACATGGCAGGATGGGGTGTCCGATCTGGCCAGATTAAGCCGTTAATGCAGAACGGACCATCATTCGGCTCATCGCCAAAGTCACCGCCATAAGCCCACCATGCCTCACCGTCTTCGGTATACCGCTTTAAGCCTTGATCAATCCAGTCCCAAATAAAGCCGCCCACCAAGCGTGGGTACTTGTGCACCAGCTCCCAGTATTCCACCAAATTGCCGGTGCTGTTGCCCATGGAATGGGCGAATTCACACATCACTACCGGACGGTCTTCGCCAGGCTCAGTGGCTAACTGCTCGAGAAATTCCAGGGATGGATACATGGTACTGATCATATCGAGGCAGGAAGCGACTTTCCCATTTTTGCGGCGTCGGAGCGCGCCTTCGTAGTGAACCAAGCGTGTCGGGTCATAACCGTGAATCCAGCCGGCGCAGGCCTCATGATTTGGGCCAAATCCCGCTTCGTTTCCTAACGACCAGATCAGTACCGAAGGATGGTTTTTGTCTCGGAGCACCATCCGGCTGACGCGATCCAAAAATGCTCCCAGCCACTCCGGACTGTTGGCCGGATCATCGGCCGGGCCTGGCCCAACCTGGGCAATGCCGTGGGTCTCGATGTTCGCCTCATCGATTAAATAGATGCCGTATTCATCGCAGAGTTCATACCATTTAGGATCATTCGGGTAATGGGCAGTGCGGACCGCGTTAAAGTTAAACCGCTTCATAAGCTTGATCTCCGCCACCATATCTTCATAAGGCACATACTTGCCGAACTCGTCATGGTGATCATGGCGGTTGACACCGCGGAAAATGACAGGATTGCCGTTAACTAATATCCTGCCGTCTTTAACATCAATCTGGCGGAAGCCCACCCGGCTGCTTTCAATGTGGAGTGGCATGCCGTTGTGGTCATGGAGCACCAGCACTAAAGTATACAGCTGGGGAGTCTCAGCAGACCACTTCAAAGGACTTGCGACATCTGCTTTAAAGGCGGCAATCCGGTTCTGCCCTGCCTTGACCTTAAGATCGACCGCGTGGAAGTTTTCCAGCTCCACCTGCTGTCCCTCAGGATCGTATAAATAACCGACGAGGCTGCAGCCTTCAGCAGAAGCTGCGCCGGCATTAGTAATCTTTACTTCCACATCCAGCACCGCATCGCGGTATTCAGCATCAAAAAGTGTTTTAATAAAATAGTCCTGAATATAAACATTCGGGGTGGTGTACAAATAAACATCGCGGTGAATGCCGCTCAACCACCACATATCCTGATCCTCAAGATAAGTGCCGTCGCTCCAGCGGAGCACCATTAATGCCGCGGTGTTTTCTCCGGGCTGGACATACTCAGTTACGTCAAACTCTGCCGGCAGGCGGCTGTCCTGGCTGTAGCCAACTGGTTTTCCATTGATCCACAGGTAAAAAGCAGAATCAACGCCGCCGAAGCCGATGAAGATTCGGCGTCCAATCCACTCCGGATCGACTGTAAAGGTGCGGCGGTACAATCCGGTGGGATTCTCCTGCGGCACCCGCGGGTAATTCGGCTCGAAAGGAAACTGCGCGTTAGTGTATATCGGTCGATCAAAGCCCTGAAGCTGCCAGTTGCCCGGAACTCTGATCGTATGCCAGTTTGCGGTGTCAAAATCAGGAAGGTAGAATCCTTCCGGTGCCCGCTCAGGGGCATCAACTAACAAAAAGTCCCAGGTGCCGTTAATCAGCTTGTACCAAGGTGAAATCTTATCCCTGGTCTGAGCTCTGGCAAAATCGGCGTAGGGAAAGAGAGGTACATGTCCCGGCATCCGGTTCCTCTCAAATATTCGGGGGTTTTCCCAATCTACTCGCTTCAATTTTCCTAAGCCTCCTCTTCACTGCTAGCTTATCCAAATTTTAGCTTCTTCCATTCACAATCATTCTCTACTATCTGCCCAGTCCCTGCCAGGACACAAAAAAAGAGATGCCGAAACCGACATCTCCTAATCCCCAAATTAATTCTTGGCTCTAAAGTCAAGCATAAAGTCGCGCAGAGCTTCAACGGCCTCAATGGGCACCGCGTTGTAAATTGAAGCGCGGCAGCCTCCTACTGAGCGGTGGCCGTTAATGCCTACAAACCCGGCCGCCTTGGCTTCCGCAAGAAACTTAGCTTCCAGATCTTTATCCGCGAGGGTAAAGGTAACGTTCATCAATGAGCGGGCTTCCGGATCGGCGTGTCCCTGGTAAAAGCCGTCACTGGTGTCAATGGCATCATAGAGCAGCTCAGCTTTGGCCCGGTTGTGCTCAGCGATTGCTTCCAGCCCTCCCCTGCTGTCTACCCAATCCAGCACTTTGCTCAATACATAGATCGAGGTGGTGGGCGGTGTGTTGTAAAGCGAATTAGAGTCAATATGAGTTTTATACTTTAACATGGTGGGCAGCTGTTCGGGCACATTAGTCAGGAGATCCCGGCGGATGATCACGACCGTTACTCCGGCAGGACCTAAATTTTTCTGGGCACCAGCATAGATCAAACCGAATTTACTCACATCAAAGGGCCGCGACAAAATATCGCTGGACATATCGGCAATCAGCGGCACGCCTTCGGTGTCGGGAAACTCATGCCACTGGGTGCCGTAAATCGTGTTGTTGGAAGTGATATGGACATAAGCGTGATCCCGGCTGATCTGCAGACTGTCTAGGGCGGGAATGTATTTGTAATTGCGGTCTTCGCTGCTTCCGCCCACAAAGGTGCCGCCCAGCTTCTCTGCTTCTTTAAGGGCTTTTTCCGACCAGGTTCCAGTTAAAATATAGTTTGCGGTTTGACCCTGGGCTAAAAGGTTCATGGGCACCATTGCAAACTGGAGACTGGCCCCACCTTGAAGGAAGAGAATCTCGTAGTCTTCTGGTATAGCTAATAGTTTATAAAGCATTGCTTTAGCGTGGTTATGTACAGCATCATAATCTTTACTTCGATGGCTGATCTCCATAATTGACATGCCTGTGCCGGCGAAATCCAGCAGTTCTGCTTGAACCTGTTCCAGCACTGGCCAAGGCAGCGCTGATGGTCCGGCGTTAAAATTATAAGCTCGTTTCATCGGTTTCTCCCTCCCGAAGAACTGATTTGAGTACTATAGTACCACAGAATGATGGAATTAAAAATACAAAATGACAATTTTTTCACCATATTAACGCTTTCATAATCAGATTTACTTTTTCATGATTACTTTTTTCGTGTTATAATAGTACAATAATTAAATAAAGCCACGAGAGGGGATAGGGAATGTTTCGGGTGTTAGTTTCAGACAAGATCAGCGAGGAGGGCCTGGCACCGTTTTTAAACAGCAGTGAGATTGAATATGTGCTGCAGGATGTCAAAGATACGGATGACTTGGATGCATATCACGCCCTATTGGTGCGCAGCGCCACTAAAGTTACTGATGAACTGATGGCGAAAATGCCGAAGCTGAAAATCATTGCCAGAGCCGGTGTCGGGGTGGACAACATCGATGTTGAGGCTGCCACTAAGCGGGGAATTATTGTAGTCAACGCTCCTTCTGGCAACACCATTTCCACCGCTGAGCACGCTTTTGCCATGATGATGGCCTTAGCGCGGAAAATCTGCCCGGCTAACAATTCGGTGAAAAACGGTGAGTGGAACCGCTCGGCGTTCCAGGGCAGGGAGTTAAAAGGCAAATCGCTCGGAATTATCGGTTTTGGCAGAATCGGTTCGGAAGTTGCCAAGCGAGCCAAGGCCTTTGATATGACTGTTCTCGCCTATGACCCGTTCTTAACCAAGGATCGCGCAGAAAAACTGCGGGTCAATCAAGTCAGCTTAAATGAGCTGCTGGCTAAATCAGATATCATTACGATACATACTCCTCTCACCCAGGAAACCAAGGGTCTGATCAACATGGAGTCGCTTAAGATTACCAAACAGGGAGTTTTAATCATCAACTGCGCTCGCGGCGGTATTGTTGACGAAGCGGCGCTCAAACATTATCTCGAAATTGGGCATGTTGGCGGCGCTGCTCTTGATGTTTTTGAAACTGAGCCGCCGCAGAATTTGGACCTGCTTAAAATGGACAATGTAATTGCCACTCCCCACATTGCCGCTTCGACCAAGGAAGCGCAGCTGAATGTGGCGACCATCGTGAGTGAAGAAGTGCTGAACTTTGCTGAAGGCAAACCGGTCCGCAATGGTGTTAATCTGCCGGCTGTTTCCAGCGAGGTTTTAGCCAAGGTCAGCCATTACTATGAGCTGACCAAGATCATGGGTTTAATTGTATCGAAGCTTGCCGAAGGCTCGGTCAAATCGCTGGAAGTGCACTACAGCGGACCGATTACCGCTTTAGAGACTACTTTAGTAACCAGGGGCCTGTTAGCCGGTTTCCTGCAGCCCCGCGTTGATTTTATTGTCAACGATGTCAATGCTCCAATTATCGCAAAGGAGTACGGCATCAGCTATGGAGAGAAATACTTAGATAATGGTTCGGTCTACACCAACCTGATTAAAGCAGTCGCCATCACTGACAAGGGATCCTTTACTTTAGAAGGCACCTGCATCAGAGAATATGGACCGCGGATCGTTTCCATTGACGGTTTTGACATCGACCTCGCTCCTTTTGGCAGCGTGCTGCTGGTCGACCACGTCGATACTCCGGGTGTTGTGGGACGAGTGGGACAGGTCCTCGGCAGCAATGCGATTAATATCGGGGGCATGCAGGTAGGCCGCAAACAGCAGGGTGGCGCGGCACTGATGATAATCAACATCGACAAGCCAATTACCCCTGAAGTTCACGCTGAGTTAGAAGCAATCAGCGAAGTCACTCGGATTACCAATATTGAGTTTTAAACATAACTAACCTCCCCGCGCCGGTTGAGATTTCTCAGCCGGCGCCCTGTTTTTTTCTGGAAAATTGGATTTTTATACCCCTTGATTGGCAAAAAAATGTGCGTATATAATTAATAGAGGCTAATTTTAAATAACCTGAAAAGAAAGAGGAGGAGTTGTATGCAGCGCAAACGTTTGAGTTTAACTTTAGTCGTGACACTGCTGTTGGTTGTTGGGTTGTTTGCAGTTAGCCAGATTCCAAACATGCAAATTTTTGCTCAGGAGGAGCAGCAGCCGCAAACCGCTGTTTCGACACCAGCTGATTCGAGTTCAAAGGCGGAGCTGCTGTTTAACTCGCTCGGCAACCCCTATCAAATTGCTGACATTGCGGAAGCAGCGAATCCGGCTACAGTCTACATTCAGGTAACCTGGCCTGCACAAGAGGAAACCCCAAGGTATTGGCGTTATGATCCATTTAGTTTCTTTTTTGGTTTTGACTTTTGGGGATTGCAGCCATCACCGTCTGCACGGGAGAGGATCACCCAGGGCAGCGGGTTTATTATCGATGAAAAAGGCATTGTGCTCACCAATCAGCATGTTGTTGGCGACGCAGGACAGGGTCAAAAGATTACAGTAACCATTACATCCCCAACCATCAGCGGTGACTTCCCGGCCACGGTTTTAGGTTCGGATGCCCGCTTGGACTTAGCAGTCCTCCAAATTGAAGGCGAAGGACCGTTCCCAACCGTACCCCTAGGAGATTCTGACAAAGCGCGCCAAGGTGAATGGGTGATCGCCATCGGCAACCCCTACGGCAGACAGTTTGACCATACCGTAACTGTAGGTGTGCTGAGCGCTAAAGGACGGGAAATCGAGATTATCGGTTCTGACCGCACAACCCAAACCTATAAAAACTTGATGCAGATCGATGCCGCCATTAACAGCGGTAACTCCGGCGGACCCCTGCTTAACATTAAAGGTGAAGTAATTGGCATTAACACAGCAGTTCACGCAGAAGCCCAAGGAATTGGTTTTGCTATTCCCATCAATGTTGCCAAAGAAGTGCTTGAGGAGCTGATTGAAACCGGGGGGGTAGCCCTGCCGCCTGAGCCCTGGCTTGGCATTTACTACGGCAGCGTTACCGATGATATCCGCGATTATTTCAGTCTCCCTGATGCGCGAGGAGTATTTATCAGCAGAGTAGTGGCCGGCTCTCCGGCTGCCGAAGCGGGAATTCAACCCGGAGACGTAATCCTCCGCATCAACCAGCGCGAGATTGTGGAGCAGGATGATCTAGCCGAGGTAATTGCAGAATGTAAAGTCGGCGACACAATTATGCTCTACCTCATCCGCAATGGCGACAGCCTGCTGCTTCCGGTAACCCTCGGTGATAAGCCGCAGGAACTCCGGAATTAAGCCGAAGAATCAAAAACAGCGTTATCCACAAGGATAGCGCTGTTTCTTATTATGTTCTCCGGTTAGAAATAAACCATTTTTCCGGTATCAGCTGATTCTCGCGCCCTTAAGCAGGCTTCAGTAACCCGGAACGAATCTTTCGCGCTGACCAGGCATTGGCCTTCGCCCCGCACCTGCTTCACGAACTCAGCAAAGAAAGCGGGAGGCTGCATCAGGGGCAGTTCCTGGGTCCCAGGCTGGTCCGCGCTGATTAAGTAAACTCTGCCGCCGCGAACCTCAATAACTCCTTTGGTGCCCGCTGCGCGGACGCGGTCATCGCCGTGAGATTCAGCTGTGCTTGGTCGGAGATAATCAATATTCACTGACCCAAACACTTCATTGGTAAATTCAAAGTGGCACAGACCGGTCATTTCCATGGTGCCTAAGCCGCGGTTGTGCATGGCGGAATGATGGGCCATTACCGAAATGAAGTCCTCCCCGGCGAACCAATAGACCCAATCAATCGCGTGGCTGCCAACCCAAGGGATGGTGCCGCCGTAGCTGACGCGGTTTTTGAAAAAGTTAGGGCGGCTGCCTAAACGGTAGGACTTCTGGGCGGTTAGGAGTCTAACTTCACCGATCTTACCATCCTGCACCGCGTGCCAGGCAGTGTAAAACGCTGGATCGTAGCGCAGTCCCAGCATGGCTGCGACTTCTACTCCGGCTCGCTCGTATTCCTTTTCCAAGACCGCTAGCTCTTCCATAGTAGTAGCCAGGGGCTTTTCACCAAAGAGATGAATCTTGCGGCTTAATACTTCAAAGTTAACTTTAGCGTGATCGCCAAAATGGCAGTTAACCGCGGCAATATCCGGCTTAAGCTCATCGAGCATAACCCGGTAGTCATCATAGTATTTGGGGCTTTGGCCGCGCTTTTCCGCTTCTTTCATAAACTTAGCGGTGTTTTCCCCCTCTGAACCGGGGGCAATACCCACCACTTCAATGGTAGGATCCGCGCTCATGGCGCGGAAAACAAAGCTGGCATGACCGCTGCCGCCAATAATGCATACTCTCATTTTAACCCTTCCTTCTTATCCCCTTTTCAGCAGTACTTCCTGCTCGTATTTCTTAACTTCGTCGAGCCACTCTTCTCTAACCGGTACATTCTGCTGCAGGCAGAAGTAATCCCAGACAGCTGTCCAGGGGTAGGATTTCATTTCTTCCATGATCGCCAGGCGGGAAGTCAGATCGCCTTCAGCCTCAAACTGCTTGATTTTATCTGACGGCTCAAGCATCGCTTTTAAGAGCGCTTTGTAAGTATTGCGGGTACCAATTGCCCAGGCTGCAATCCGGTTGATGCTGCCATCAAAAAAGTCAAGGGCAATGTAGACGCGGTCTTGAACGCCGCCTCTGACGATTTCTTCCATAATCCGTTGGGTTTCATCATCAAGAGTTACAACGTGGTCGCTGTCCCATCTTACCGGACGGCTTACGTGCAGCAGCAGTGAATCGACAAAGGTTAAGGCAGCCGAAATCTTATCAGAGATTACTTCGGTCGGGTGGAAATGCCCAGCATCGAGACACAGAGTCACGTTGTTCTTAACCGCATAGGCTAAGTAGAATTCGTTGGAACCGACAGTATAGCTCTCAGAGCCGATGCCGAAGAGTTTACTCTCAACTGCGTCAATGTTGTATTCTTTGGAAATGTCTTCCGCTAAAATCTCATCGAGAGATTCCATCAAGCGCTGCCGAGGCGCAAACCGATCTGCCGGCATGTCTTTATAGCCATCGGGTACCCAGATGTTGGTGACACAGGGAACACCCAGCTCTTTACCGAAATACTCACCAATTTTGCGGCAGGCTATGCCATGGTCAATCCAGAACTTGCGCACTTTCGGATCGGGATGGCTTAAGGTAAATCCATCATCGCTTAACGGATGGGAAAAATAAGTGGGATTAAAGTCGAGGCCGATGCCGAGCTTTTTCGCCCATTCAACCCAGTTTTTAAAATGCTCGGGCTTCAGCTGATCCCGGTCTACCTGTTCCCCGCCTGTTTCTGAATACATGGCGTGGACATTAACCTTATGCTTACCGGGAATTAAAGACAGGGCTTTTTCTAAGTCCTGGCGCAGCTGCTCCGGAGTTTGGGCAACACCCGGGTAGTTGCCGGTTACTTGAATACCACCGGTTAATTGATCTGCGCCCTCAAAGCCGCGGACATCATCACCCTGCCAGCAGTTGATGGATACGCGGATATTGGCTAACTCTTCTAATACTTGGTCTGTATCTACACCCCATTTAGCATAGAGCTCTTTCGCGTGTAAATAGCTTTGTTCAATTTGTTTCTGTTTATCGGTCACTTTCCTCCGACTCCTTTCATTCAATAGTGTTGCATATTAATGCTTCCCTTTAATCCGTTTTTTTCCTGCTGCTTTCACTTATTATTAACCTGTGTTATAATAAAGCAACTGGAGAGAGGAGGAATATTATGGCAGTTGTTAAACCATTTCGAGCAGTCAGGCCACATCCAGATTACGCCCATCTCATCGCTGAGCTGCCTTATGATGTCATGAATACAGCTGAAGCGAAAAAGATGGCTGCGGGCAATCCTTATTCATTTCTGCGGATTGATCGACCTGAGATCAATTTTCCCGATCCGGTTGATCCTTATCAACCTCAGGTTTACGCAGAAGCAAACCGCATTCTGCAGCAGATGATTGCCGATAATCAATATATAATGGACCAACATGATTGTCTCTACATTTACCGCCAGATCATGGATGGACGAGCCCAAACCGGCTTAGTCTGCTGCACGTCTGTGGATGATTATCTCAACGGTGTGATTAAAAAGCACGAGCATACCCGCCCGGAGAAAGAAATCGACCGGGCCAACCATGTGCAGGCTCTTAATGCCCACACTGGTCCCATCCTCCAAACTTATCCTGACCACGAGGAAATCGCAGCGCTGATCAGCAGCTGGACCGAAACCCATGAGCCGGTCTACCGGTTTACAGCTCATCAAGTAGAGCAGATTGTGTGGGTTGTTGATCAAGCCGATGTGGTTACCAAGATTAGAACTCTCTTTGCTGAGGAAGTTCCTTATTTGTATATCGCTGACGGCCACCACCGCAGCGCGGCAGCCATGAGAACTGCTTTAATGAAGCGGGAAGAAAACCCAGATTACAGCGGGGACGAGGAATTTAACTATTTTCTGTCAGTAGTATTCCCGGCATCCGAATTAAAAATCATGTCCTACAACCGGGTTGTCCGCGATCTCAACAGTCTGCCGGAACAGGAGTTTCTAGCCAGGATTCAGGAGCGGTTTGAAGTAGTTACAGCACCTTCCCAACCTTACCAGCCGGAAACGCCCCATACTTTTGGCATGTATCTGGGAAGCACCTGGTATAAACTCACCATTAAACCAGAACTGATTCCAGTAGATGATCCGGTCAACAGGCTCGACGCGGCCCTGCTGCAGAATAATCTGCTTGAACCGGTGCTGGGCATTGTTGATCCCCGCACTGATGAGCGAATTGACTTTATCGGAGGAATCCGGGGCTTGAAGGAGTTAGAGCGCCGAGTCCACACCGATATGCAGGTCGCCTTCTCCCTCTACCCCACAGCGGTAGAGGAAGTAATCGCGGTAGCTGATGCGGGACTGGTTATGCCGCCCAAGTCTACCTGGTTTGAGCCAAAGCTCTTAAGTGGATTATTTGTTCATAAAATCTAAACGAGCTGCCTAATTTGGCAGCTCTTTTTTATTTGAGTTTGTTCTTAAATTCAGCTCTGAATTTCGCCACTTTAGGATTGATCACCAACCGGCAGTAAGTCTGGTTTGGATTGTGTTTGAAATACTCCCGGTGATAGTCTTCCGCGGGGTAAAACACTGTGTAGGGAGCAACTTCACTTACAATCGGGTCATCCCACAGCTTCTGATTCTCGGCAATCGCTGCTTCAACCGCAGTTTTCTGCTCATCATTGTGGTAAAAAACCACCGAGCGGTACTGAGTGCCCACATCTTCACCCTGGCGGTTAAGGGTGGTCGGATCATGCACCTTAAAGAACACTTCCAGAAGCTCTTCATAAGTAATAACTTCCGGGTCAAAAGTGATCTGCACTACTTCAGCGTGGTTGGTAGTTCCGGTGCAGACCAGCTCATAGCTGGGGTTGGCCACATTGCCTCCGGCATAGCCAGGCAAAACTTCTACTACTCCCTTCAAATCTGCAAAAACAGCTTCAATGCACCAAAAACAGCCTCCGCCAAGGGTTGCCTGCTGGAGTTTTGCTGCCATAATCGTCATCCTTTCCTATCAGCTGATCAAAAACTGCTGTTTAGTTTTATTTAACTTTCTTTCTAACCGAGCTAAGCGGTACTCGAAGGCGGGAATGCGCCTCCGGTCCTGGTTGAGGCTCAGGGCTAGTCCACGAGTGGCTGCCTGATGAGCTTTGGAAAAATCTTTTAAGACGTGCTCATAATACTTAGCCAGCTCTTCACAGGACTGGATATCGCTGTGTTTTTCCGCTAAGAACAGCCAGATCTGCTCCGCTGCTTCCCACCGGCGCTGGCGGCGATAGACTAACGCCAGTTTACTTAATGCTGCTAAGCGATCCGCTCGGCTGTCAGCCAGATCGACTGCCTGCTGCAGAAACTGAGCCGCTTTATCCCACTCTTTATTCTGCAGGTGGAGTTTAGCCAAAGCCCAGCAGACAGCGCCTGAGTCTAATTCATCCGCGTCTTTACCGACCAAATGATTGATATGGCCCATCAGCGCCGCTAAAGAGAGGATATCATCGCGGTTATGGGCAATTACTTCCTCTAACAGCTCACCCTTCTTAGTGCGGATATAATCAAAGTAGCGCTGGGGCACTTCCGCTCCGGGAATATCCTTTTCCCGCGCAACATCCAAAACCTGCGCCTCCACTGTGTGCAGGCTGCAGTCAGGCAGAACCTCCCGCCACAATCTGCGGGCTGAGTACAGCAGATCAAAATGGATGAAATGCTTGCGGAGCGGTTCAAAGCGTGATAGCGTAAACCGATCTTTTAGCAGCGGCCAATCAAAGCTTTTGCCGTTGTAAGAGACTAAGGCATCAAACTCCTGCACCAGCCGGTAGACATCATAGAGCATCGCTGTCTCTTCATGGTAATCCCGCATCAGGTACTGGCGCACCACAAACTGATCTGCTTGGAAAAAGCCAACTCCCACTAAGAAAGCATAAGTCCCGGCTCCTCCGGCTAAGCCCGTAGTTTCAGTATCGAAAAAGAGGGTGCGGTTAATCTCCAAACTACCTACCGCCTCATCTTTAGCGATCAAAGCCAAATCAGCAGAATTCGCTGCCGCAGCGCCGGACAGTTCCTGGCTGCCGTGAAGATAGTCCAGGGAAAAGCGCCGCTCAATTAGATAATAGCTGCCGAAGGGATTAGCCACAGCTCGTCCCTGGAGAAAATCGAGCTGTCCTGGTTCTTGCTGTTTTTCAGCCGGTTTGGGCTGAGCTGCAAATCTTCTAAGCTTGTCGGTAAGCTTCATGCTTGAGTGCCTCCTCCAAAAACTGGCGGCAGTAATTCTTAGCGGCATAACCCATTTCTACCTGCGCTCCTACGCATGATGGACAGCCTTCTTCACAGCCGCAGCTGATTAACAGCTGGTAAGCCCGCTCTAAAATCCGGCGGCAGTTATCAAACATCTGCTTAGCGTAGCCGACCCCGCCGGGGTATTTCTCGTAGATATAGATAGTCGGAAGCTCAGTAAAAGGAGACTTAACCTGAGCAGCTACCCCTAAATCCCCCGGTTCGCACATCAGCTCTAAGGGCGCAGTATTCAAGAGCAAATTGGCTGCCCCGCTTAAGGCGTTTTGGATTACCTCTGTGGGAACGCTGGGATCCAAGTCCAGCTTTTGGGCAAACCAGAAAGCGGTGGTGTGCATTTCCTGCTCTGGCAGGGAGATGTTACCCCAGCCGACGTTTTCATGGGTGTAAAACCGGATCTTTTTATATAAATGGGTTTTAGCCGCAACCAGCACTTCACCCCAAGCGTGGAGCGCCTTTCCCGGTTCCTGCACTTGGCTGTCGCTGACTTCTAACACTTTTAAGTTTACATCTAAGTTAGCATCAGTATAATAGTCAGCTTTGATCTGGCGGGTGTAAGCCTTCTGCCGCTCCCAGTCGAGGTGGTCAACGTGGTACTGGCGTCCTTCGTGCATATAAATGGCGCCTTCGTGAATCAGCATGGGAGCGCTGAAGCGGTCTACTTCTCCAATCACCACACTGGCACCATCAGTGGTGTCAATGATGGTGAAATTATCCGCCGAAGCGCTGCGCAGTGAAATGTCCGCTGCTGGATAATCTTCACTCATCCAGTAGTAGCGCTTTTCGACAAATCTTAACACTTGTTCTTCCACGAGAAAGTCTAAATATTCCTCGACATCCTTGCCCCCGAACTTTTCCCCAGCTTTAAACGGCAGTTCAAAGGCGGCGCATTTAAGATGACTGAGGAGAATGTAGATATTGTCGGGATCGATCAGCGCCTGCTCCGCTCCCCGCTCCAGAATAAAATCGGGATTATTAACGATATACTGGTTAAGAGGACTGGAGTTGCCGACCAAAATTGCTGCTGCCAGCTCATGGGTGCGGCCGGCCCGTCCGATCTGCTGCCACAAACTGGCAATCGTTCCCGGATAACCATTAATCACCACTGCCTGGAGACTGCCGATATCCACACCAAGCTCAAGAGCATTGGTACTGACCACACCCAAAACCCTGCCTTCCCTCAGTTCCCGCTCGATTGCCCGCCGCTGTTTCGGCAGGTAACCGCCGCGGTAGCCCCGAATCTTCTCAGTTAAATCCCCGAGGCGCTTAAACGAACGCCTCAGATAGGTCAACAGCACTTCCAGATCCACCCGAGCGCGGGTGAAAACGATGGTTTGAATGTTCCTGCTGATCAGCTCTTCAGCAATTCTTCGGGTTTCTAGGAGCGAACTGCGGCGGATTCCCAAGGACTGGTTGATCACGGGCGGGTTGTAGAAGAAGACTTCCTTCGGTCCGCTGGGAGCACCATTTTTATCGATTACGGCTGCCTTGCGTCCGATTAAACGCTCGCTGTGCTCTCCAGGATTGGCAATAGTGGCCGAAGCGCAGATAAAGATCGGATTAGACCCATAGAAGCTGCAGATGCGCTGCAGTCTCCGGATCACATTGGCCACATGACTGCCGAAAACACCCCGGTAGGTGTGGAGCTCGTCGATCACCACATAGGTCAAATTCTCAAATAAGCGCATCCACTTGGTGTGGTGGGGCAGAATTCCGGAATGAAGCATATCCGGATTGGTAACGACAATATTGCCGGCAGAGCGAATTGCCTGGCGGGCATCAGCTGCGGTATCGCCATCATAGGTATAGGTTTTGATGGTTTCTCCGAGCTGTTCTCCCCAGCTCATCAGCTCTGCCACCTGGTCTTGAGCCAGGGCTTTGGTTGGAAATAAGTATAAAGCCCTACTTTCCGGATGATCAAGAATATGATTCAGCACCGGCAGATTATAGCACAGGGTTTTGCCGGACGCAGTAGGTGTTACTACCACAATATCCCTGCCGGAATTAACACTCCGAAACGCTTGCGCCTGATGAGTGTACAGCTGATTGATTCCTTTTAGCTTCAACAGCTCGATAATCTTCGGATTTAAGCCTTCCGGAAACGGCTCATAAACGGCAGGTTTTGCCGGAATAGACTGCCAAAACGTAATGTTGGCCGTAAACTCGGGCCTAGTGCGGAATTCATTCAAAACCTGTCCAATCATAAATCTTACCTCCACTCTAATAGAATATAAGTTCGCTTTACCGCGTCTGCTTCCCTGCATTAATAGTGATCTTTACTTTACATCCTGTGGCAGATATGGTAAGCTATCTATGAGTACAAATTGGACAGATTTCGACGACAAAAACCTCGCTAAGCGCGTCCCAGATTGACCTAAGGAGGATTTTTCGGTGGAAAACATGCCTTCGTATTCTGTAAATAACTTCGACAAATTTGCCTTCGAGTATATCCGCACCGACCGTCAGCGGGACATGGAGATTTTTCACTTCCACGACTACTACGAAATCTACTACCTAGTTTCAGGACAAAGAGATTATTTTATCGACAACCGCACCTACCATGTGGAACCCGGCAATATTGTGCTGATCAATAAAGGTGTAATCCACCGGACAATCGGCAACAGCGACGCACAAGGTTATGAACGGGCCCTGTTTTATTATGAGAAACACTTTGAAGAAGAGATTAATCAGCGCTTTCCCAACGCCGATCTTTTTTCGATTTTCAATCTCGATCTGCATGTGTTTACTCTGCCTAGGGAGAACCAGAAGTTTATTGAGAACCAAATTGTTAAGATCGCTTCCGAATGTCACAATAAACCAGAACTCTACCAGGAGTATATTGAGGTACTGTTTATTGAACTTTTAATGTATCTCAAGCGCTGTATCAACGATTCGTTAACCGCAGTGCCCCAGACAACTAATCTTAAACTGGCCAAGATCTCTGATATTATCGCATTCATCAACAACAATTATATGCATCGTCTGACTCTGCCCTTAATCACCGAGAAGTTTTATATCAGCACCAGCTGTTTTACCAAAACCTTTAAAGATGCCACCGGCTTTACTTTTGTGCAGTACTTAAACAACCTGCGAATTAAGCACGCCCAGTACATGCTGAGGGGAACCGATCTCACCGTTTCGGATATCGCCGAGCGGGTCGGTTACGAGAGTGCAACCCACTTCGGCCGGGTCTTTAAAAAGATTACCGGGGTCTCGCCCCTCACCTACCGCAAACAATAAATAAGCTAGAAAAATAAGTTCCACTGCTGGAACTTATTTTTGTGCCTTTTTTAACTCATACCTGGCTCCAGCCCGAGCTGCAAAACTGAACACATGCTGATCCTCCTGCTCAATCTCCACCGGCTGCCCGTCACAGAACACATCAAGCAGCTCTGCCGAACGAACGCGGCAGCGCCTGGTCAAGTTGGCCATGATAACCGCGTTTACAAGGCTGCCCTTTTCCCAAGTCAGCTCAACTTCAAAAGCTCCTCGTGTCCTCAACCCCTTGACCGATCCCTCAGACCAAGCTTTGGGCAGCGCCGGCAGCAGGTGCAGCTCATCGGCATGGCTTTGGATCAGCATTTCAGCTATACCTGCTGTTCCTCCAAAGTTGCCGTCAATCTGAAACGGTGGATGAGCATCAAAAAGATTGTCATAAGTAGACCGCTTCAGCAGTGTGCTCACATATTCATAAGCCTGCTCTGCATCATGTAAACGAGCAAACAAGCAGATCAACCAGGCGCAGCTCCAACCGGTGTGGCCTCCGCCATGTTTTAATCTCCGCTTGAGGGTAACCTCACAGGCTTCGCTTAAGCGGGGATGCTTATGCTTAAGAATCTGCCTTCCGGGAAAGAGGCCAAACAGATGGGAAACATGGCGGTGACCCGGTTCCGCTTCTTCAAAGTCCTGGTGCCATTCCATCAGCTGTCCATGCTGTCCTACCTTTAAAGGCAGCAGCTGTTCTCTGGCCGTTTCTAACTCCCGCCGGAAACTGCTGTCGATATCCAGAACTTCGCTCGCCTCGATGCAGTTGGTGAATAAATCCCAAATCAGGGACATATCCATGGTTGAGCCAAGACTGACACTAGCCCGCTCTCCGCTTCCGGTAACGAACTCATTCTCGGGTGAAGTCGATGGACAGGTGACCAGATTCCCATCAGCATCAGCCACCAGCCAGTCCAAGCAGAACAGAGCAGCGCCTTTCATTGCCGGATAAGCACGCTTTGCTAGAAACTCCTGGTCGCCGCTGAACTGGTAGTGCTCCCAGAGATGCTGGCACAGCCAAGCACCGGCCATAGGCCAAAAAAACCACTTGGCAGACCCCGCTGCGGGTGCGGTCTGCCGCCACAAATCTACATTATGATGGGCGGTCCAGCCTCGAGCGTTGTAATGAATCCGGGCTGTTTTGCCTCCGGTAATTACCAAATCGTCGATCAGATCAAACAAGGGCGTGTGGCACTCCGCCAGATTGCAGACTTCTGCCGGCCAGTAGTTCATCTCCACATTGATATTGGTAGTGTAATTGCTGCTCCAGGGCGGTCTTATCGAATCATTCCAAATTCCTTGGAGGTTAGCAGGCTGAGTACCGGGACGTGATGATGCAATCAAAAGATAGCGGCCATAATCAAAGTATAAGGCTGCTAAAGCCGGATCCAGCTTACCCGCTTTTACCTCAGCCAACCATTCATCTGTCGGCAGGTTTGGATAAAGGGGCTCGCCTAAATCCAGCTGCACCCGGTTAAATAGAGACTGATAATCTGCAAGATGGGCTTCTAGCAGTTCTTCATAAGACTTAACTGCTGCCCGCTCCAAAAGATCAGCGCAGATAGGAATCGGATTTTTCCCTTCCCAATGGGGATTGCAGTCAAAACCGTTAAAACTTGTAGCTGCAGTAAGCAGAATTACCGCAGAATCTGCGCCGTCAATAACCAGCTCATTCCCCTCTGCTGTCACCAAGCCACCTGCAGTGATAACTCGAACCTGCACCCGATAGCGCATCCCCTCGCTGACATCATCCTCGTAAATAATCGGATGTTCTACTTCCCGAGCATAATTAGGCGCCGTGTACACCGGACATCTGCCATCCAGCAGTAACTGGTCTTTCCCATCAGATCTGACCATAAACCGGTGGGGGCTGTCAAGGGAGAGGCGGTAATTGATGCTGCCCGCCTTACTGCTGGTCAGCCGCACCACCATCACCTGGTCAGGATAGGAACAGAAGATCTCCCGCCGGTAAACAGCTGAGGAAGTACTATATGTAACCGCAGCAGTGGCTCTATTTAAGTCAAGCTCGCGGCGATAATCAATAATCTCTTCATCTACACTGCTTGCTAGATAGAGACTGCCGAGGGGCTGATAGGCCTCAGTGTATCTGCCCTGCATTTTCTTCTCAATCAACTGCTGCGCTTGTTTGTATTCTCCGGCAAAGATCAGGCGTCTTACCTCTTCAAGATGCTCATAGGACTGATAGTTATTCTTGTCCCGAGGTCGACCGGACCAGAGCGTGTCCTCATTGAGCTGAATCCGCTCAAGCTCAACGCCTCCAAAGACCATGCCGCCTAAGCGTCCGTTACCGATCGGCAGCGCTTCAACCCATGTGCTTGCCGGCTGTTTATACCATAATTTTCGCTCATCGGTTTTTGTAGCCAAACCAAATGCCCTCCTATTTTTTGCTGCTGTTGTAATATTCGGCTTGAGCACCTGCTTTCCTGCACAAAAAAATCTCCCAATGGCGAAGCATTGGGAGATGGTTCTGCTTAGACTAATGGCAGCACTTCTCCAGTGTTCCGGTCAGCACCGCTGCACCGGTCTTACCCTTATCGCGGTGGATCGGCCGCACCACGATCATTGTACTTCTCGGCCAATCACCGGAACCAAAGGTAAGTGTGCCTGCCCATGTCTTAGGCTTAGACGGCCCGAGCGAAATTGGCAGCAGGATAAAGTGATTGCTGGATCCGTCAGGAAATGCAACTCGGCACTGATAGCTGTTGAATTCGCCTAGATCCGATGGTTCGGGAAGACCTACGCCAAGCACACTGATAGAACGCTCTCCAGTGTTGAGGAACCGAATCAGAGCACTACCCGCCGCATTCCCGATAATCGTACCGGTCTGTCTCAAGAGAGCTGTGCAGGGTGTGCTGATATCATCATCTTCGCAGGGTACGCAGAGCACATCACACGGGAAAATCTGGTTCGGATTAGTGATCTGCGGATTAGCTGCGATTAATGCATTGAGACTGACACCAAAACGCTGGGCAATGGTAAACATTGAGTCGCCCGGCTGAACAGTATAGCGCCCTTGGAATCCCGGTGGGCAGCTGCTTGGTTGGCGACAAGGCGGCTGCGGACTAGTACCGGGCACGCAGAGCACATCGCCCGGGAAGATCTGGCTGGGATTAGAAATGTGTGGATTAGCTGCGATCAACGCATTAAGGCTGACGCCGAATCGCTGGGCAATCAGGAACATGCTGTCACCAGGCTGTACGGTATACCGCCCCTGAAATCCCGGAGGACAGGAGGCGGGAACGCGTCCACTATGCATAGAACCCCTCCTTTACTAAAACCTCGCTATATTCTATTAGGAAATAGCCATGGGGTGTTAGGAAAGGAGTCCTGTTTTTTATTGATAAACATTGCCCTCATCGATATTACCGGAGCTGATATCTTTAAACCGACGGCCGTAGGTTCTGCTCACTGTATTGTTGCAAACGATATTGTTCTGCCCGTAGATTTTTAGAGCAACATTCCGCCTTGGGTCCCGATCTGATTTAAGATAGGTGTCGACAATTTGGTTGTCCTCAATCACATTATGATTTGCGCCGTTCACATAAATTGATTCATCACCTGCATCTTCAATGTAATTGCCGCGAAAAGTGTTATAAGAAGATTCGATGAATGCGCCTTGATAAGTGCTTCGATAGATCTTGTTGTTTTCAATTACATTATTTTCTGATCCGGACAGGACAAAGATACCGCGCCCAGTCCGGTGGATCTCATTGTTGACCACAGTGTTGTTGTAGGCATTATTCGGCAGCCTGATTCCCGCGTAGCCTGAGTAGATGTTCGTGTCGGAGTAGATATAGTTATTGGCAACATAAGAGTTTTGATGGCGGCTGAGATTAAATCCGCCTTCGGCCGGATTGATTACCCGGTTGTTAGTAAGCGTTACCTCACTGCATACATCGCTGGCATAAGCAGCTTTGCCTAAGTTGTTCTGAAACAGGCTGTGATCAATAGTTATTTTTGAGCCGTTTTCAAATCTAATAAAACCGCTTTTAAATTCTACTTCAACAAAGGTAATGTCAGACACATTCTGCATCAAGAGCAGGCGTCCAGGGTTATCAAAGGTGAGTTTGGAAATACGAACATGAAGAGCAGTCCGGCTCGAACTAACTAAATAGCGTCCGTCATTATCTCCCCAAATAACAGATTTGCCCATGCCGGCGCCAATCAGATTGACATTAGGCCGAACATTCAGCTGTTTATTGGGACCGATATAATACTTGCCCGGAGGGAAATACAAAGTGCCGCCGCCTTGAGTCCTCGAAACTTGATCAATTGCCCTGTTGATGGCATCAGCTTGACATATCTGAACATCACTTTTTACCCCAAATTCTGTAACAGCAATTGCATTGTCTGGTTCAGGCTCGGGATCAGGGTCAGGGTCTGGCTCAATTCCAGGATCAGGATCTAGATCCAGGAACAATCCCGGAAAAAGACACCCTGATAGAAACAGCATCAAAATAAGCATGCAGGTTAATTTTCTTGCCCAGCTGAGTTGTTTCATAGTTTCCTCCCCTAATTTTTACGGCTGCTTTCAACGGCCAATTTCCCCTTAACATTTTACTTTTTGCCGACACACTCCTACCTACAATTGCCATTTTAGGCGAATAAGCATAAAAACAATAATATATCCAGCGAAAATGTATGGTGCTTTTACATTTTATTTACTATAATGGTAGGAGGAAGAATTTGTAAATGTCAGCTTAACTGGAGGTGATGGATCAGAAAGGCACTAGGTGTTTGATCTGTTGGCAGTTAAGGATTGGACATGCTGAACAAAAAATGAGGAGGGTCATGAGTGAAAAAGTTTAGAACACACGGTTTTTTACTAGTATTGGTATTAAGCGTAATGCTGTCGGGATGTTTTGGCTTCTTAGTTCCCGAACCAACTGTGACAGTTGAAGGTATCGAGGATGAGGGAGTTTACGCTGAACCAGTTACGCCGACAATCAAAGCAGGTAAGAAAACTGAAATCGAATCGATAACACTAACCAAAGACGGCGTTGAAGTTGATTATGAAGTGGGAGCAACCCTTGAAGAAGTTGGCGAATACGAGTTAACAATAGTTGCTAAAGCCGGTACGAAAGATGCGGTATTTACTTACAAATTTGCAATCGTAGAGATAGCCATTGAGATTAAAAACATTGAAGAAGGCAAAATGTATACAGAGATTACACCAGAAGTAACTGTAACAGGTGCTGACAGTTATGTTCTGAAACTGAACGGTGAAGAAATTGATGCCGATAAAGCTATCACTAAACCAGGCAAGTATACCCTTGAAGTAGTGGCAACCGCTGGTGAACAATCCCTCACCAAATCAGTTAGCTTCATTGTTGTTAAGAAAATTTTCGTACATGACGATTCCAAACTGGATGGTTTGTGGCATGACAGAGGCTCTGCTCCAGAGCTGAACGAAGATCCTGCCTACATCAAGGAGGGTGATTTCAGCCTCAAGTTTACAAACCAGGCGGATACAAAGTCTGCTTTCAGATGGAACCGCGATCCGAAAGGCGCCCGCATCTGGCCAGAAGACTGGACTGAATATACGCACTGGTCCATGTGGATCTATATTGAGGATAAAACTCCGTTGAATGAAATCGAATTCGCGCTCGGTACTTCAGCCGGAACACTCAGCAAAAAATGGAGCAGTGATCAGCTTGTAGATGGCTGGAACCTGATTGAAATAGACCTTAAAGACTATGCCGGAGAAAACTGGGAAGCCCTTGGTAATCTCTACTGGGACGACAACAGTGATGGCAAATATGAATCATTCTTGGATATCGTCGTAAGAAGCTCTGCAGAAATGACTCTTTACTTTGATCAGGTCACTTGGTATTCAATGGCTGAGTAAATAAAAATCTCGCATGAAAAATGGCTGTTGGTTTTCCAACAGCCATTTTTACGTTCAAAAAACCTCTGCCCCACCAATCGTGAAGCAGAGGCTTAGATTTAGTCTCTACAGGATAGATTAGTCTTCCCAGTACAGGGAAATGTCGTCGTAGTAGTAAACCATTTCAGTCTCACCATCAGCTGTGCGGACTTGGAACTCGATTAAGTCAACATCTTTGCGCATGAAGTATTTTTGCGGATCTGCCATGTCAACTACAACATAGTTCCAGCCATCCTGTAAAATGTCCACTGTGTACATGAAGTTAATCTTGTTGCCGGAGGTAAGCCAGAAACTTACACCGATAGCTGCATCTTCTCTTAACAAGGAAACATCTTCAAAGTAAACCCAGAAGCTTAAGCGGTTATATGCAGTTAAATCACTGATGAAGTTGCTGTGATAATTGCGGAAGCGAACCATTGAGCGCTGGTCGCCAGCTTCCTTAACAACCTTCAGGCTGACATCGCCTTCTTTTACGTAAGCCGGGTCGTAATTGTAAGAAATGATTGCTTTGTTCTCGGTTGTAAAACCATGCACCCGGTTGAAGTTTTCTAAAACATGTCTTGTCTCCTGCGCACTTACAACACCCGCTGCTGCAACAACTAAAGCCAACAATACCAACAAACTGACTGCTCTTTTCATGTGAGTAAATTTCCCCCTTATGTAATATATTTAATGCATACAGCTATATCATAGCATATTGTTAGGTATTTTTAAACACCAATTTACCCAATAAACTGGGGATTTTCCACAGATTCGCTCAGCATATGCAAATATATAACAAAAAAGGAGCCACTGTTCGTGACTCCGGATATTATTATATTCAGCTGGCCTGCTCCTTAGACTCAGCATCTTCCCTTACAACAACAGTTATTTCTAATACGCGGCGGAAATCAGTCTTGGTTACTGTGACAAACAGATTCCCAAATTCAAAGGTGTCGCCTTCATTGGGAATTCTGCCTAATTCCTGAATTACCCAACCGCTTACTGAAGCTGCATCGGTTTCGTAATCAATATCAAAAAGGTCAAACATTTTATCGATATTAGCACTGCAGAGGATTTTATACTCATGAGTGCCGATCTGTTCAAATTCGTTGATTACCTCATCATGCTCATCCCAGATCTCACCGACCAATTCTTCCAGAATATCTTCAAGCGTTACAATACCTACAGTTCCCCCGAACTCATCTGTTACCACTGCCATATGAGCCTTTGACTGTTTAAGTACTGTAAGCACGTCCGAGATTTTCATCGACTCAGCAATGAAGATCGCCGGCTGCATCACCCGTTTAACCGGTTCGCTGTTGACGACAACCCGGTTGTGGAAATCCTTATAGTGCAGAATACCGATAATGTCATCTATCGTCCCCTGATAAATCGGAATTCTGGAGTAACCGGTTTCCCTGAACAGCTCCATGATTTCCTCGTTCGATGCGGTGATCGGCAGAGCCGCCACATCTACCCTAGGGGTGAGAATATCAACCGCTTCGAGATCATCAAATTCAATGACGCTGCGGATCAGATCCCCTTCATTCTGATTAATGCCGCCATCATGTTCTGCAACTTCCACATAGGTCAGCAGTTCTTCTTCGGTGATTCCCTGGTCTTCCTCTGTGGCAACAGACTCAGTCAAGAACTTAGTCCACTTAGTAAATACATAGTTGATCGGTTTTAACAGCTTGATGCAAAAATTAATGATTGGTGCGGAAAACATCGCAAACTTCTCCGGCGATCCTTTGGCTATAATCTTCGGTGAGATTTCTCCAAAAATCAGCACTAAGATAGTCAGCACCACGGTTGAAATACTCACTCCAGCTTGGCCGAAGTACCGCACAAAAATTACAGTTGCTAAGGAGGCTGCCAGGATATTAACGACATTGTTCCCGATTAAAATTGTTGACAGCAGTTGATCATAATTCTCCGCCAGTTTCAGAGTCAACTCAGCCCGCTTATTTCCTTCAGAAGCCATGTTTTTTAAGCGGATTTTGCTCAGCGCTGAAAATGCGGTCTCAGTCGCCGAAAAATAGGCTGACATTAAAATCAGACCAGCAATGCTGATGATCATCGTTATACTACTACCACTGTCCATTTAAATCTTATTCCCCCATTCGAATAATAAAAAATAATAATATGGTTTTGCGGATAAACTTCCGCTCAACACAGCAGTCGAATGGGTCGTTCCTTAGATAAATTCACCAAGGTTCGAGCATAGAAAAGAATATGCATACACAGCCTCGGCACAGGATCGTCCACTTATCATCCCTCTTTCAAATCTTATTAGAAACATTATATCACGATTTGGCGAAATATGCACACATTTTTTCCGTCCAAACAGGAAAAGCTGCCGCCCAGTCTGGACTGAGCGGCAGCTTCCAATTAACTTAAACCTGTATAATTATTCCTGCCACCAAAGTTCGATTTCATCATAGTAATAAGTCATTTGAGTTCCACCATCTGCAGTCCGAACTTGGAATTCGATTAAGCCAATACTGTTTGGGGATAAAGCTTTTTCCGGATCAGTTAAGTCGATTTCAACATAATTCCAGCCATCGACAAACTGGTCGGAAGTAAAGGCCCAAGTAGGTTTATTTCCATCCGACTGCCAGATAACCACATGCAGCGCGGCATCTGGTCTCAAAAGCGATGCATCCGGGAAGTACACCCAGAAACCTAAGCGGTTAAAACCGGATAAGTCTGATCTGAAATTGCGGTGATAATCCCGGAGACGCACCATGGAGCGGGCGTCAGTACCGGCTTTGTCTACCCGCAGAGCACCATTGCCTTTGAAAACAAAATTATGATTGGTGGTTTGAGCTAAACTCGCATCATTTTCAGTGGAGTATCCATCAAAGATTTCGAAATCATCAAGGAGAACATAATTAGAAACACCTTTACGAATGCTGAAAGATACTGACTGAGATTGGGTAACTCCCTCAGCTGTTGCTGCAGCAGTCAGTGTATACGACCCGTTTTCAGTAATTGGGCTGCCGTCATAAGGATTGCCGTTTAAAGTTAAAGTAACCTCTGCATCTTCCGGATCAACTGCTACCCCAGGAGTAACCGCATCCCCATATACTTTGCCGTCTTCAACACCCGTAATCTTCACAACCGGTCCGGCACTGCATCCGGCAAATAAAACTGCCAGGACAATCAAAGATAAAATACCGAGATTAAATCTTAGGTTTCGCATTAAATATGTACCTCCTCACAGTTTTTTCTCTTGTAATTATAACAAATATTTAGCATTTGTTTAAGTACATATTTACTGCATGTCAATCTTTTTTCGATATTTTTGCCATTATCTCGAGGTTACGATACAAAAGCACTGTAAATCGCCTTAACAGCTTGTTCAAAATCACGGTTGTCGACACCGACAATCAAGTTAATGCCGCCCGAGTTCTGATCGATCATCCGCACATTGATCTGTGCCGCGGCTAAAGCATTGAACAAAGTGGCAGCGATTCCACACTTTTGGGATAGCCCCAAGCCAACTGTGGCAATGAGGGCAATTTGGTCCACAACCTCAATGCGATCGGGATTAAGGCGTTTTGAAATCAGGTCGATAACTTGATCGAGTTTTCCATTAAGCTCCGTCTTTAAAATCACCAGGGAAACCATGTCAATTCCCGAAGGCATATGAGCAAAAGATATATGCATTTCTTCTAAAATAGAGAGCAGCCGCCTCACAAAACCCATTTCCTCGTTCAGCAGCGCTTTTTCAATTTGAATCACCACAAAGTCTTTCTGGCCAGCAATGCCAATGATATCACCACAGTCGCGGGGCTGATTGACTTCTTTCACAATCATCGTGCCGGGCGCATCCGGATCATTGGTATTGCGGATATTAATCGGAATACCTACCTCGCTGACCGGATAAATCGCAGCTTCATGAAGCACATTCGCGCCATTATACGCAAGCTCCCGCAGCTCCCGGTAAGTAATCAAAGATATCTGCTTCGCATCAGGAACAATGCGGGGATCTGTCATGAAAAATCCGGACACATCTGTCCAATTTTCATATAAATCGGCTTTGACACCGCGAGCAATCACTGCTCCGGTAATATCTGAGCCGCCCCGAGGAAAGGTTTTCACCGACCCATCCGGCATGCTGCCGTAGAATCCAGGGATCACAGCTGGCTTTTTCGGATTCAGCTGCCGGCCGACCAGTTCCTCTGTTAATTTCAAATCCAAAAAGCCGTGCTCATTAAAGCGAATCATCTCCTGCGGATCAACAAAGTCAAAGCCTAAATAAGCGGCTAAAATAACCCCGTTGAGAAATTCGCCCCGGCTTGCCGCGTAGTCCGGTTCTGATTCTTTAGGCAGTTGAGCGTAAATCTCGTCCAGCCATGGTTCCAGATTCAAATCCAGCTCTAATCCAGACACAATAACCTGATAGCGCTCCTTAATTTTGACAAACAGGTCATCAAAACTCACGCCTGCGCTGACCCGCTCGTGACACTGGTAAAGCAGATCGGTTACCTTCTCATCTTCCGGACAGCGTCTGCCCGGTGCAGAAGGAATCACAAAACGGCGGCTTGGATCCGAGAGAACAATCGCTTTTACTTTTTTAAAGGCTTCAGCTGACGCTAGTGATGTGCCGCCGAACTTAACAACTTTTAATCCCATTCTGACAACATCCTCCCAAACACCAATTACACTACTGCTTCTGCCTCACCCGATGCACAAAGCGGCCGATCCTTTTGACTGCTTCCTCAAGATTGCGCAGGGAATACGCGTACGAAACCCGGATATGACCTTCGCCGCAGCTGCCGAAAGCAGTTCCCGGCACTACAGCCACCCGCTCTTCTTCGAGGAGACGGTTGCAGAATTCCTCACTATTCATTCCCAGAGATTTTATCGACGGGAATACATAAAAAGCGCCTTTGGGTTCAAAGCACTCCAATCCCATCTGGCGAAACGCGTGCACCAAGAATTTGCGCCGCAGATCATATTCGCTGCGCATCATTTCAACCGATTCACTTCCGTTTCGCAGCGCTTCTACTGCGGCATACTGACTGATCGTCGGTGTACACATAATCGTAAACTGATGCACTTTAGTCATGGCAGCGATCAGTTCAGGATCTCCCGCTACATAGCCTAAACGCCATCCGGTCATGGAAAAGGCCTTAGAAAACCCATTGATCACCAGCGTTCGCTCATACATACCCGGAAGCGATGCAATGGAGACGTGTTTCGTTCCATAAGTCAGTTCGCTGTAAATTTCGTCTGAGACAACCAAAAGATCATACTTATCAATAACCCGAGCAATATCAGCTAAATCATGTCTCTCCATAATTGCTCCGGTAGGATTATTAGGATAAGGCAGCACTAAAATCTTGGATTTATCGGTAATGCTGCTTTCTAAATCAGAGCCAGTTAAGCGAAAATCGGTTGCGTTGGTTGTCGGCACAGCAACCGGAACACCTCCTGCCAGGATAACGCAGGGTGCGTAGGAGACATAGGACGGCTCCGGAATTAATACCTCATCGCCGGGCTCGATTACAGCCCGCATAGCCAAATCTATCGCTTCACTGGCCCCGACTGTAATTAAGACCTGATCTTGAGGCCGATAACTCAAATTGTACTGCTGTTCCAAATAGCGGCTTACTTCTTCGCGCAGCTCAAGTAAACCGGAGTTAGAGGTATAGGTAGTCAGTCCCTTTTCCAGGGCATAGATACCTTCTTCCCGGACATGCCAGGGAGTCAGGAAATCAGGTTCGCCCACTCCCAAGGAGACAACATCGTCCATCTGGGCGACAATATCAAAGAATTTGCGAATTCCGGACGGTTTTAAACTCTGCACTCGGCTGTTGATCCAAGATCTGCTCATAACCAGATCGCCGCCCGTTGATCTTTTTCTTCCGGTCCGAAGACAAAGCCCTCCTGTTTATACTTCTTGAGGACAAAGTGAGTTGAGCAGCTCAATACTCCTTCTAACGGCGCCAACTTCTGGGAGACAAACATGGCCACTTCCTTCATGGTTTTACCTTGGATAATCACAGTCAGATCAAAACCACCCGACATCAGGAAAACACTGTTCACCTCCGGATACTGATAGATCCGTTCAGCGATTTTATCAAAACCCAAGCCACGCTGCGGAGTAACCTTAACCTCGATTAAAGCAGTAACCAGCTCCCGCTGGGTCTTCTCCCAATCAATCACGGTGTGATAGCCCAAAATCGTGCGATTTTCCTCAAGTTTAGTTAAGAGCTCGATCACGTCTTCCTCAGAGATTTCCAGCATCACAGCCAGCTGTTCAACGGAAATCCGACTATTGCGCTCTAGAATTCCGAGAAGCTTCTTTTCCACGCCTGATCCCTCCTGAATCCAGCATAAACTAATATTGCTTAATTTTATCCGATTATGGATAAAAATTCAATACCAAACACCGATTAAATCACGGGAAACAGCAGGCGAGCAAAGTAAATTACTAGGGTGAGAGTAACTGCGCTCAACAGAGTTGAAACCATTACTGCCTGCGAAGCAAAATCAGGACGGTTGTCAAATTCCACTGCAATCAATGCGGTATTGACAGCGGTGGGAACCGATGATGAAATCATTAATGTTTGAGCCACAATGCCGGAAAATCCAAATATCTTAATTAAGAAGAAAGCAAGAACCGGTCCGCCGAGAAGCCGCATCGCCACCGCTAGATAGGTTTCCCGATCTTTAAAGTCAAACGTGGTTCGAGATAGCTGAACGCCTAAGGTTAACAAGGCAATCGAAATTAATCCTTGGCGGACAAACTGCAGTCCCGGCCAAAACGGAGCCTGCGTTAAATCCAGCGGCAGATATTTTAAAATAAGTGCCGTTGGAATTGAATAGACAGTGGGCATATGCAGTATTTTCCGCAGCGATTCCTTCCAATCAAGATAAGCCCGGCCCGCGTTAAAGACCGCAATTGTATTGGTCGTTACATTCTGAATCACCAGCACCATTACCTGAGTAGTCACCGCCAAATCCAGGTAGGGGGTTTGTCCATCAATCACATAGGGATAGCTGCTGAACACCAGCATAATCAAGGGCAGGCCAATATTGCCGGAGTTATAAAACATGACCGCGTTTTTAAAGGCGCTGGTCATGCTCAAGTCATATCCTCTCATTTTCGCTGTCCAGGTACTGACCACGGTATTGACTATCAAGATCGCAATAGCGAACATGAGCGCCTTCAGCATGGTAATGTCTATCGGTGTCGTGTATAAATTTACAAACACAAAAATTGGAACGTAAATATAGAGATTAAACTTAGTCAAAGTAAAGATATCAATTTTGAACGCTCTGCTTAAGATAAAGCCAAGAAATATGAGCGTAAAGATCGGAACAATATTGCTGCCTAAAATATAGAAGAAAACCTGCATTATATCAATCCTTTGGACAAAGTATTCGGCATTCCCTTAGATAATACAACTTATCTGCCATTTTGCCAAGTAGATGTTCAAAAGTGTAGGAATCTGTCGAAATGTTGTCAGCAGTAAAAAAAGGAGATCGATTATAGGTGTAGAAGTATGATCCCAAGTCAACTATGATAGTCGTAGCTA
>FZPS01000155.1_pt129 | contig 54667 bp, 47 predicted proteins | sample 1817821 | NCBI WGS metagenome assembly FZPS01 (sample SAMEA104158645, study PRJEB21678) | metagenome | place: Germany | collected 2015-04-21 | reverse complement strand
GCTTGGCACAGTTGCAGAATGAAGCATAACGCAGCTAATTTAGATCTTCTGTGTTCCAAATCTCAAGCCTGCCAAAATATTGCTTGGCACAGTTGCAAAATGGAGCAGAACGCAGCTAATTTAGATCTTCTGTGTTCCAAAATTCAAGCCTGCCAAAATATTGTTTGGCATAGTTGCAAAATGGAGCAGAACGCAGCTAATTTAGATCTTCTGTGTTCCAAGTTTCAAGCCTGCCAAGATATTGTTTGGCACAGTTGTAAAATGGAGCAGAACGCAGCCAATTTAGATCTTCTGTGTTCCAAATTTCAAGCCTGCCAAGATATTATTTGGCACAGTTGCAAAATGGAGCAGAACGCAGCTAATTTAGATCTTCTGTGTTCCAAATTTCAAGCCTGCCAAGATATTATTTGGCACAGTTGCGAAATGGAGCGGAAACAAGCTAGTTCAAACATTTTAAGTTAATTAAAATTCGAGAGGGTAGTAAGCTTGCTCACAAAATCTGAATTGTTTACAATTTGTTTTGAGTTAAATTTGAAAAATGTAATAGACTTATTGCAAACAGTATTGTAATTGTTAGCTTTTTAAGCTTTAACTTAACAGAACAGAAAGATAGATAACGAGGCTAGTATGAAGGCGAAAGTCCAACTCTGGTATTCCAACCACAAAAATATTATTAATACAACAAAATTTCTTTTTATATCCATTGTTTTATTAATCATAGTTTGGTTTACCGATGTGAACCAAATGGATGTAACTGTTGTATTGCCTGAACTGATGCTGCTATCAGTAGAAATGTCCAAGAGTTTATTGACTACATTGGCAGGTGTATTCCTGACAGTTGCAACCTTTACATTTACTACGATTCTCACAGTGATGACGACTTATAGTTCAAGTTTCACACCACGCGTTGTGCAAAGATTTATCAATAAACCTCATGTACTAAGTTTGATTGGTATTTTTATCGGCGGATTCTTTTATTCGGTCTTGAGTTTATTTATTTTGCAAGATCTCCCAACTGATCGGAGAATTCTAGCCGGAACATTGGGTGTGTTTTATGCAATAGCTGCAATGATCGCATTTATGCTGTTTGTTCAACAAGTGATTCGTGATATTAAAGGAGTCAATCTGATTCAGGACATCTATGATGAAGCAAAGATATTGATTGAACAAGAAGCTGATCAGAGAAAGAAGTCTCAACGTTTTGAAGAAGAAAAAATTGGTAAATCAATTAGACTCTATGCTAATGCAACAGGCTACTTCTATGACATAAATTTTGAAATATTGCTCGATTTGATAAAAGATCTGTCATGTGAGTTGGTGATTAATAAGAAAATAGGTGAATATATTTCGAAAGGTGTTTATCTGGCCGACTTAAATTTGACGCAAAAAGATTTACCGGAAGAATTGAATGAAGATAAAGCTGAATTCTTGAGTAAAATTGCCGATTGTTTTCTCTTAAATCGCATTAAAAATATTACTCGTGATTATCATCATGAACTTACGACTTTGGTTGAAATTGCTTTGCGTGCTATCAGTCCCGGAATCAATGATCCAAATACAGCGATCGATTGTATTGGGAAAATATCAAATTTGTTGGGACAACTTTTCTCAACTCGCAACAAGTACATTGTGGTTAACACTACTGAGCAAGCAAAGATCATTTATACTTCTTACACAGTAGAAGAAGAACTATATCTCAGTTTTTATCAGCTGATCTTTTATGGTAAAGAGGATCCTTCCGTAGCTTATGCAATTTTGGAAGGATTATATTTGATTTATATGATTGCAGATGATAGTGCAAAGACTAGTGTCAAAGAGTTTTTTGATTATGCTTATGAAATTGCATTCGAAAACATGCAGACCAGTTTTGATAGAAAACATCTGCAATCCATCAGAGATGATTTCATAGAAAACAGAGATGATCAATCTGACACAACGGCTGTTCGAGAGAAGTAAATTTTCGATGCGATTAAATCAGATTTTTTCATCATAATAACCTTATTCTCACTTTGTGTCCTGTTATTTCATACTTTAAATTGTTATATTTTCCTTGAAAAGAGGTCAAAATGAATCAAAAAGAAATTGGAAAATTCATAGCAAGCTTGCGCAAAGAGAAACAATTAACCCAAGAGCAGTTTGCGGAAATTTTAGGAGTCAATAATAGAACAGTTTCACGTTGGGAGAATGGACATAATATGCCGGATCTTTCTCTGCTGCCGATTATTTCTGAGCAGCTTGAGGTTGATATAGCTGAACTGATCAGCGGTAGACGTAGATCAATTGAAGAGATGGCTGAGTTAAGAGATAGCATCAATGTAATACTAAATAAGTCTGAGGAGGAAAAGGAAATGAAAACGAGAAAAATGAACATTCATTTAATAGCAGGATTGACTTGCCTTGTGCTCGCTATATTACAAAGTAAATTCGGAATATTCTCTTTGATTTTCAAAGAACATATAGATGAATTTTTGCATGGAGCAATTACAGGATTGGCCTTGGTCTTTATGATAGTGGGTTTATACAATAATAATCATGAAAAAACTGTAAAACAGCAGAAAAAAGAATTTTTAAAAGGTTGAATATTGTAAAAAACAACAAATAATTGAGTTGTAATCTGCCGGAGCTGTGTACTAAAGAAAATTTGATTTTTTTCTTGCAATTTGGATCATGAAACAGTAATATTTTATCAGATGAATGTTGAAAATCCTTTAATCGGTCCTGTGAGGCTGAAAGGGTGAGTAACAAAAGATAGAGAAACATAATTTGGTTTCTGTTTTTTTCTTGCCCTTCGTATGCGAAGGTTTTTTTATGCCTAAAATGCTGAAAACTTGTGCAGTGTACCGCTTTAAGAATCTATCCCTGAATGGTAGAAAGTAAGTTCATGCAAATAAAAGCACATTTGATGGATAAAGAAACCATGGATCGGGTCGTGACCCGAATCGCTCATGAAATTCTGGAATGTAATCGAGGGACCGAAGATATTTATTTGGTTGGAATTCAACGTAGAGGTGTTCCTCTAGCGAGAAGAATTGCCGCGAAAATCAAAGAGATTGAAAATGTAACTGTAGGCGTGGGTATTTTGGATATTACATTTTACAGAGACGATTTGAGTATGTTGGCTGAGAATCCAATTGTCAATGATACTAGAATTGATATTAATATCTATGATGCCAAAATAATTTTAGTGGATGATGTGCTCTATACAGGTCGCACCGTGAGAGCTGCGGTGGAGGCTCTCTTTGATATGGGACGTCCTAACAGTATTCAACTTGCAGTTTTGATCGATCGAGGTCATCGGGAATTGCCATTTAGGCCTGATTATGTAGGGAAAAATGTACCAACTTCACGTTCAGAAATGATCGATGTGGAAGTTGAAGAGATTGATGGACAAGACCAAGTGCTCCTGATGGGACCTGAGGTAAATATTGATCTTTAACGATACGGCTAGTAGCCGTATTTTTTTGTGCAAAATTTCATTTATAAATAGGAAAGGAAAGCTATATGCATCTAAAATCGAAAGATTTACTCAGCATTGAACAACTAAGTGCTGAAGAAATAGTCATGATCTTGGACTCGGCTAAGACGATGAAAAAAGTCTTGACTCAACCGACGAAAAAAACCTCACATCTGCAAGGTAAATCAGTGGTGAATCTATTTTTTGAAAATTCAACCAGGACCAGATTGTCCTTTGAGATGGCTGCCAAGTATATGGGAGCAGCTTCAGTTAATATTTCCTCGTCCGGCAGTTCGATTAATAAGGGTGAGACTTTGTTGGATACAGCTGTGACCATAGATATGATGTCGACGGATTTCTTAATAATGAGACATAGAGAGTCCGGAGCAGCGGAGTTTCTGGCCAAACGAGTCAGTGCTTCGGTGATTAATGCAGGAGACGGCATGCATGAACATCCAACCCAAGCCTTGCTGGATGTTTTCACCATGCGGGATAAGCTTGGTCATCTAGATAAATTAAAAGTTGCAATCATCGGTGATTGCCTACACAGCCGGGTATTTCGTAGCAATTTATTAGCTCTGACAAAACTGGGTTCGGAAGTTTGGGTTTCCGGTCCGGCAAGTTTAATGCCTCTGGATGTTAAACAAACCGGAGCACACTACACCAGGCATGTGGAAGAAGCAATAGAAGGTGCCGATGTGGTAATGAGTTTGCGTATTCAACTAGAACGGATGAAGTGTGGACTTTTCCCATCGGTTAATGAATATTTCCGCTATTACGGTTTAGATGATAATAAAATCAAATTGGCGAAAGAGAATGCATTGGTCATGCATCCGGGACCTGCTAACCGCGGTGTAGAAATCAATTCAGCTTTATATGAAAGTGATCAATCGGTTATCTCTGAACAGGTAACAAATGGTGTGGCTATAAGAATGGCAATTCTTTATTTACTGAATTTGAGGAGGAATGCACTTTGAATGCAAAAATCTATAATGCTCATCTGATCTGGCCTCGCGAATTGTCTGAAAAAGATCAAGCAATAGTAAAACAAGATAATAAAGAAACTACCGAAATATATATTAAAGACGGATGCTTTTCAGAAGCGTATGACGGTCCTTTTGATTATGAAATTGATGCTCAAGGTTTAGTAGTCTTTCCGGGTTTGATTGATTGTCATGTCCATTTGCGCGAACCGGGTTTTGAATATAAAGAGGATATTGCAAGTGGTACAAGAGCAGCGGCAGCCGGTGGTTTTACCTCTGTAGCCTGTATGCCGAATACAGATCCGGTTTGTGATAATGCTTCAGTTGTAAAATTTATTAAAGAACGAGCTGCAGAGGTAGGTGTGGTTAATGTTTGGCCGATAGGTGCAGTTACTAAAGGTCAAAAAGGCGAACAACTTGCTGAAATGGGACTGATGAAAGAAGCGGGAGCAGTTGCTCTTTCAGATGACGGTGTTTCGGTGAAAACTGCCGATATGATGCGCAAAGCTATGGTGTATGCTGCAGATTTTGATCTGACGATCATTGATCACTGTGAGGATGCGAGTATTTCAAACGGCGGAATTATGAATGAAGGTTTAGCCTCTACCCAAATGGGGATTAAAGGATCACCGTCTATAGCAGAAGATATTACTGTCATGCGGGATATCCTGATCGCGGATTATCTTGATCTGCCAGTCCATATTGCTCATGTCAGCACGAAACGTAGTGTGGAGCAGATAAGAGAGGCTAAAGCAAGAGGTGTCAAAGTTACGGCTGAAACCTGTCCACAATACTTTATCTTTACGGATGATAATTGCCGTGGTTATAACACGTTATTTCGTGCTTATCCTCCTTTGCGCAGACCGGAAGATGTAGAGGCAATTATCGAGGGCTTACAAGACGGAACACTTGACATGATTGTAACCGACCATGCACCACATCATGAAGATGAAAAAGATATTGAATTCAGTTTGGCCAAAAATGGTATGACAGGCTTAGAAACTGCATTCAGTGCCTCATACACTTATCTGGTTAAACCGGGATATTTGGAGCTTGAAGATTTAGCACGTTTATTCTGTTCTGCTCCGGAACGTCTGCTCAAGGTCGAGCGTGGTTCCTTTAATCTTGGTACAGCGGCGGATCTGACTTTAATTGATCTCGAGCAATCCCAAACCATTGATCGCTTCAAAATGGTTTCTAAAGGGAAAAATTCACCTTTCCATGAAATGACATTGGATAGCAAAATAAAATATACTATTGTAGACGGAGAGGTGGTATACGATGCTTAGTTTTAGTGAACGTCTGACGGAAGCTATTCAACGCACAAAAAATCCTACAGTGCTGGGTTTAGATCCGAAACTTGAATATATTCCGAAAAAATTATTGCAGCAATGGCAGATTGAATTCTCTGATCGAGATCAGTTTATTGAAGAATCTCTGGTACGTTTTAATAGTTCTTTGATCGAATCTGTGCATGATATTATCCCGGCGGTAAAGCCACAGATTGCCTATTATGAGATGTACGGTTTGCCCGGTTTAAAAGCCTTAGAAAGAACTATCGGCTTAGCGAAAGAAAATAACATGCTGGTGATCTTGGACGGCAAACGTAATGATATCGGGAGTACAGCTTCCGCCTATGCAGCTGCCTGGCTCGGAAAAACCGATCTGCCTGAGCGACAATATGCATTTTGGGACGCTGATGCACTGACTGTCAATGCTTATCTGGGTATTGACGGAATTAAGCCGTTTATCGATGCTGCTCAAGAGCATGGCAAAGGACTTTTTGTGTTGGTTAGAACTTCCAATCCCTCAGCGGCGGATTTTCAGGATCTTGAACTGACTGATGGTAGAAGAGTTTATGAAGTCGTCGCTGAAACAATTACCAAGTGGTCTAAAGACTATCTGGGTCATGACGGCTATTCTCCGTTAGGTGCAGTGGTGGGAGCAACCTGGCCGGAACAGGCAGAAAAAATGCGTCATGTTCTGGAACATTCCTGGATTCTGGTCCCGGGATATGGTGCACAAGGCGGTACTGCTGATGATTGTGCTAAACAGTTCAAAAAAGATGGAACAGGTGCTATTGTAAATGCATCTCGTTCCTTAATCTGTGCTTATAACAAACATTCGGATCTTCCGGCAGAAGAATTTGCAGAAGCGACCAGACGAGAGGCTCTGAGAATGCGTGATGATTTAAACAATGCTTTAAAAGAGAGGAACCTTCTAGATGCCTAAAAATGACCAAATTAAAAAAGTCATGGTAATCGGTTCAGGTCCGATTATTATCGGTCAGGCTGCTGAATTTGATTATGCAGGAACTCAGGCTTGTCGTGCTCTGAAACAGGAAAATATAGAGACTGTTTTGGTGAATAGCAATCCGGCTACAATAATGACCGATCAAGATATGGCTTCTCAAGTCTATTTAGAGCCATTACAAGCAGATGTGATTCAGAATATTTTATTGAAAGAAAATTGCGATGCTTTATTGGCAACACTTGGTGGTCAGACAGCTATTAACTTAGCGATGGAGCTTACAGAATCAGGATTTCTGAGCGAGCATAAAATTAAACTACTTGGAACTCAAGCTGAAGGAATAAAAAGAGGCGAAGATCGTGAATTGTTTCGCGACGCCATGTTAAAAATAGGAGTTACCTGTATCCCATCAGGTGTTGCCCACACTTTGACAGAATCTGAAAATTTAGCTGAAGAAATCGGTTATCCGGTCATTGTCAGACCTGCTTTTACTTTAGGCGGAACAGGAGGCGGTATTGTTGCCAATAAACAAGAATTGCGGGAAATCGCTGCCACCGGTCTTGAAGTATCCCGAGTCCACCAAGTTTTGATTGAAAAAGCTATTGCCGGCTGGAAAGAAATTGAATACGAAGTAGTCAGAGATTCTGCAGGCAATGCAATCATTATTTGTTCAATGGAGAATTTTGATCCGGTAGGCGTACATACCGGCGATTCAATCGTCATGGCACCGGCTTTAACTTTAAGTGAAACAGAATATGAAATGCTGCGCTCTGCAGCTTTACGTATCGTGGATGAGCTGAAGATAGAAGGTGGCTGCAATGTTCAGTTTGCTCTCCATCCCACCAGTGGTGAATATGCTGTGATAGAAGTTAATCCGAGACTTTCTCGTTCCTCGGCTTTAGCTTCCAAAGCGTCGGGCTATCCAATAGCTAAAGTAGCTACCAAGATAGCTCTGGGTTATTCCCTAACTGAAATTCGTAATGAAATAACGGGCAAAGCTTGGGCGGCTCATGAACCGGTGTTGGATTATGTGGTAACCAAGATTCCCAAATGGCCTTTTGACAAATTTGTACATGCTAAACGTAGTTTAGGTACACAGATGAAGGCTACCGGTGAAGTGATGGCGATTGCCAGTACGACAGAAGGTTCTTTATTAAAAGCCATCCGTTCTCTGGAATTAGGATTTAATACTCTTTTCCAGGAATCATTGACTGAGCTTGAAGATCAGGAAATCTTAAGCATAATTGCTGAAGTTGATGATCGTAGATTGTTCTATTTGGCTGAAGCGATCAGAAGAGGTAAATCATTGGCTGAGCTTCAGCAATTGACCAAAATTGATTTATATTTTTTAGAAACAGTCAAAAACATTGTAGATTTGGAATCAGCTTTGCTTGAATTAAGAGACCATTCTGCTTTGCGAGAGTTTTCTGTTGTTAAACCAAATCAAGAAAATACAAATAAGCTTTTGCAAAATGTCCAAAAACTGGATTCGTTAATCAGCAAAGCTGCTGTTTGGAGTTTTTCAGAAACTGGTTTAAGTGAGATTTTACAACTGGATCTCACACATATTAAACAAATCTGGCAAGCTTTAGGCGTTGAGATGGTTTATCGAGCTGTAGATACCGGAGCAGGTGAAATTACGGCTCGCAGTCCTTATTATTTTGGCTGTTTGACTAAACGTTCTGAGGATAAGGTTACAGAAGATAAATCCGATTCGGTTTTATTTAATAATGTTGAAGAGACAATAAGTATGTCTGACAATACTGCTAAGAAGATAGTCGTCTTAGGTTCTGGCCCGATCAGAATAGGTCAAGGGATTGAATTTGACTATTGTTCGGTTCACTGTGCTCAAGCATTGAGAGAAAGCGGCTATCAATCAATCATCATTAATAATAATCCTGAAACAGTTTCCACTGATTTTGACACATCGGATCGTCTCTATTTTGAACCGTTGACGATCGATGATGTTTCTCGAATTCTTGAATTGGAAAAACCGCAAGGCGTAATTTGCCAGTTTGGTGGGCAGACGGCAATTAAATTGATTCAAGCAGTAACGGATTTAGGATATAAGATTTTGGGAACTTCAGCCGATGACGTTGATCGTGCAGAGGATCGTGCCCGTTTTGATCTGGTTTTGGAGGAATGTGAATTACCTCGTCCCAAAGCTGATGCGGTCTTTACGACCGAGGAGGCCTTAAAAGCGGCGGAAGAACTAGGCTATCCTGTATTGCTCAGACCTTCTTATGTCCTGGGCGGACAGGGAATGAGTATCTGTCACAATGAGCAAGCAATCGTCTCTTATATGGAGATCATTAATCTTCAAACCCAAGAACATCCGATTCTAATTGATAAATATTTGATGGGTACGGAATTGGAAGTTGATGCAATCAGTGACGGGAAACAAGTCTTAATTCCGGGCATTATGGAGCATTTGGAACGGGCGGGAGTTCATTCAGGCGATTCAATTTCGATTTTTCCTGCCTATATACCTAAGAGTGTTAAAGAAAAAATTGTTACATATACCGAACGTTTAGCAAAAGCTCTGAAGATAATCGGTTTGATTAATATTCAATTTATTCTCTATAATTATGAAGTTTACGTGTTGGAAGTCAATCCGCGCTCAAGTAGGACGGTTCCTTATATCAGTAAAGTTACAGGATTGCCGATTGTAGATTTGGCAACTCGGGTTATGTTGGGTGAAAGTTTTGCAGATTTAAATTTAGAGCCCGGTTTATTTGCCGATTATCCAAGTGTTTATGCCATAAAAGCTCCTGTTTTTTCTTTCGAAAAATTACATGATGTTGATACTACGCTCGGCCCGGAGATGAAGAGTACAGGAGAAGTCTTAGGTTTGTCCGAATATTATCCGGAAGCAATGTATAAAGCTATTTTGGCTTCCGGTTTTAAATTTCCTACACCGGGCAGTGCAATATTAATGTTGGTCAGCGATGCCGATAAAGCTGAACTCGTTCCTTTAGCGAAAAGGCTTTATGATCTGGGATTTGATTTATATGCGACGGGGGGTACGGCAAATTATCTGAATCGCTACGGGATTGCAACCAGTGTGGTGAGACGTGAAGGAAATTCTTCTAGAGATGTTGTTTCCTTTCTTAAAAGCGGCAAAGTAAAACTTTTGATCAATACTGAAATACCGGGCAAGAGACGAGGTCTGGGTTTCAAAGTGAGACGTCTCGCTATAGAACACGGTATTGCCACCTTAACTTCTTTAGATACTTTGGTCGCGGTGACCGAATGTCTGGAGCAGGGTTTGGCTGCCAAAGATTTGTTAGCTTATTCGATAGCTGATTTTGCCGATATTGTAAGCAAAACCAGACATCTGACAAAGCCGGTCAATGAAATGAATCAGCTTGAAAAAGAGGCTTGGCAGAAACTTTTGTTAAATGATGATTGACTCAATAAGGCCTTTCAGAGTTAAAAGGAGAACTAAATGAGTAAGATAGAACATGACTGTGTTTTAGTTAAAAAAGAAATTCTCAATTCGGAGAATCTATTTTTGACTTTTGAATCTCAAGAGATCGCTGAACAAGCACAACCGGGACAATTTATTGATCTTAAGGGTGCTGCATTTCTGCGTCGTCCTTTTGGCATTGCCTCAGTCAATCGGGACAGAGGACAATTTGGTATCGGTATCAAGAAAAAGTCTGCCGGTACAGCCTATTTCTTCGAGGCGAAATTAGGCAATATTTATTCTGTTCTGGGACCTTTAGGCAACGGATTTAACTTTGAAGGTTTAAAAAATATTTTTCTGATCGGTGGAGGAACCGGTATTTATCCCTTGCTTTTTGTTTTGGAAAAAGCAAAAGAGATTGGGATCAAGACATATATAGCTACAGGTTTTCGTTCACAAGAGGATATTTTACTAGAAGAAGAAATGGGTCGGATTGCAACAGAATTATGCATTGCAACTGAAGACGGATCCGCTCATCTTAAAGGATATGCTCAGCAGGCTTTAGAAAAACTGTGGTCCGAACATGGTGAAGCAAAACCGGATACAGGATTATTTTGTTGTGGTCCGCAACCGATGATGAAAATGGCAGCTGTTTGGGCTGAGAGTCTAAACCTTCAATGCCAGGTATCGACTGAAGAGAGAATGGCTTGTGGCATAGGTATTTGTAGAACTTGTGCCGTTAGGGTAAAAGATCTCATCTCCGGAGAATTGAACTATGATCGTTGTTGTCTTGAAGGACCGGTATTTAATGCGGAGGTAATTCAATGGTAAATTTAAAGGTAAAAGTAGGAGATTTAAGTTTAGAAAATCCATTGATTGCCGCTTCGGGAACGTTTGGTTTCGGTCGCGAAATGGCTGAATTTTTTAACATTTCAACTTTAGGCGGAATTTCAACTAAAGGTTTTACCAGATTGCCCAAAATAGGAAATCCCGCACCTCGTGTTGCTGAATGCGATTGCGGTATGTTGAATGCGGTAGGACTGCAAAATCCGGGATTAGATGTAGTGCTGGAAGAAGAACTTCCCTTTATGAGATCTCAGAATGCAACGATCATTGCAAATATTGCCGGTGAAACCATGGAAGACTATATTTTTCTTACAGAGCAATTGCAAAGCCAAGATCTGGCTGCAATTGAGCTGAATCTTTCCTGCCCCAATGTTAAACAAGGTTGTATGACCTTCGGATCTGATCCTGTGGCAATAGAAGAATTGACTCATCAATGTGCAAAACGCAGTCGTCATCCTTTATGGATTAAATTGACTCCGAATGTAACTTCGATTGCTGAGATGGCAAAAGCTGCAGAACAAGGCGGCGCAACAGCAGTCAGTTTGATCAATACCTTGTTGGGTATGGTGATAGATGTTCAGACGCGCCGACCTATTCTACGTAATAATACCGGCGGCTATTCCGGACCGGCGGTTAAACCGGTAGCTCTACGTATGGTCTCCGAAGTTTATCATGCGGTATCAATACCTGTGGTAGGCATGGGCGGTATTAGCAGTGCGGAAGATGTCGCAGCTTTCATGATTGCCGGGGCTGCGGCTGTTCAAATTGGGACCGGTTTGTTGGTCGAGCCATCTTTACCTTGGAAAATTTTGGAAGAATTACCTGCTCTGTGCCAAGAATTGCAGGTAGATAATATAGCTGATCTGACCGGTACGTTGGAACTTTGGAATTAAGGAGATCTTAAAATGAAATATACTATAACCGATGCTTTATTTGCTACAGAAGCTTTCCGCGTTTGTCCGGAAGATCAACCGTTTTGGTACACTTCAGGACTTTTTGGTCCTTATTATATCAATACGCATTTCCTCTTTGGATCTGAGTCTGAAGCAAAGTTGCTTTTGCGGTTTATTGAAAAAATGGCTGAATCACAAAATAGAAAATATCTATGTAAAGAACTTGCTACGCTTTGTAAAGCACAATATGAGAAATCAGCCATCTATCGCTCGGTGATTGATTCTGCAGTAGAAGCGGTAAGCGAGATTGATTGTGATTTCATTTCCGGTGGTGAACGGAGGGACTATTTTTTCTCGATTGAACTGGCAAGACATTTGAATAAGCCTCACTTAGCATTATTTAAGGATAATCAAGCTTGGTATTCTAAATCTGTATTGGAAAAATCTTCGCGACTGGACGATAAACAGGAGCAAAAGCCAGATTTAGGCAATGCTTTACATGTTGCTGATTTGATTACGGAAGCTTCAAGTTATACCAGAAACTGGATTAACAGTGTTCAAGCTGCAGGTGGAAAAATAAGTGATACTTTGGCAATAGTTGATCGTTGCCAAGGTGGAGTTAATCTTTTGGAAAAATTGGATATTAATGTGCAATCTTTAGTTCAAATTTCACCTGCCTTATTTGCAGATGCTCTTACTAAAGACTTGATTAGCAACACTCAAGAAAAACTATTATTGGATTATTATGCTGATCCATATCAATTTGTACGCAGTTTTTTAGCTGGACATCCGAATTTTTTAGTTGAACAAGAAAAACTGGATCCCAAAACAGCCGAGCGGGTTCAACGTTTAAGAGAGTTTGATCTTTGAATAAATGAAGTTAATGATCTAATAATTTTTTGGCTGAACAAGTTAGTTATTGAGAAAAACGAATAATTATTTGCAGGAATGCTTTATTTTGCTATTATTAACAAATAATAATTATTAAGATAATTCTATTTTTATAAATTCAGCATTAGCTGTGAATGAGGATTGAGTATGAATAATAAAAACAATAAGGATAATAATCTGAGCAACAAATCCAGTTTAATTAAAGTGGCATTATTGGGATTTGGCACGATTGGTAGTGGGGTCTATACGCTTTTAGAAAATCAAAGTAAATTGATTTCAGAAAGATTGTACTCAGCTACAGGCAGAAATATTAGCCTGGAAATAGCCAAAGTATTAGTTTTACCTGATGAATATCCTGAACAGTTGCCTCAAGAAATCAGGGTTACTGACTATGATCAAATACTCAACGATGATTCGATTGAAATAGTTGTTGAATTGATGGGTGGACTTGAGCCTGCTACAAAATTTATGAACCAAGCTATGGAACGCGGTAAACATGTGGTAACAGCCAACAAATATGCAATTTTTACAGCACAAGGTGCCTTGGAAGAAAAAGCTGATTTGACAGATGTTCACTTACGCTATGAAGCTGCTGTTGCCGGTGCGATTCCTATTCTACGCAGTATAACTGAAGGTTTAATCGGTGACGAAGTAGAGGAAGTGGTCGGCATTCTCAACGGTTCGACCAATTACATTCTTACTGAAGTTAAAAAAGGTAAGAGTCTGGAACAAGCTCTGGAAGAAGCACGACAAAACGGTTATTTGGAAGCAGATCCTTCAGCAGATCTTGAAGGATATGATGCAATGCATAAACTGGGAATTCTTGGCTATTTGATTACCGGTAATTATCCTGCTGAACGGGAAATTGAACGCGCAGGTATTACAGGGATATCGCCTCAAGATATCGAACAAGCAAAGCAGAATGGTCAGGCAATTAAATTGGTTGCCAGAGCAACTAAAACTGAAACCGGCAAATTTACTTACAGTGTAAGACCTGAAGCCTTAGCCGAAGACCATCCACTTTTCCATACAGAAGGTGTGCTGAATACAATTCAGATAAAATGCAAATATGCTCAAGAATTGGCATTTACCGGATACGGTGCCGGTTCTTTAGAGACTGCAACAGCTGTGACCGGGGATATTGTTTCAATCGCCAGAGATCTTCACATCTGCTAGTAATCTAATAAAAATTTTCCAATAAGCTAAAATAACCGAGAGGATGCATCGAAAAGATGTGTCCTCTCTTTAATTGTTCATCTTATTTTTATTGCTTTATGTTAAAATAAGAATAAATGAGTGAGGGCAAAATCATGAAAAAGACAATTTTGACTATCTTGATCTTATTGACTTTTTTTCTGACCAGCTGTCAGGAAATTGGAGATTTTATTAATTTTGTAAAAGAACAACCGGACCCCAGCGACAAACAAGTTGTAAATACCGAGACTGATCAAGTTATTCAGAGCGACGAAAGCACCATCACAACAGAGACTACAAAAAAGATAACAGAAAACAGAACAAGAACTTCTCAAATAATTTCAACAACCAGCCGTCCTCAAAGATTAACACAAGAAACTTCTGCTTCCAATACTCAACCTCAAAGGACCAATCCTCCCCAGACCAGAGCAACAACCACACAAGCCCCAACGACAACACCTACAACTACTGAGAGTTCAGATCCGGGAGTCGGTCCCTATTGGGACTATGAAAAATCAGATCAACTCTATTCAATGATGTGGGATTTCGGCAATGAGATGAACCAGGCTTATTTCGAATATTGGCAGGGTTATAGTGTTGACTTATATGGTTTATTAATACCGGATGATGTTATGGGATCACATAGGATGTGGGATATTGCTTTTGACGGTCAGACCGTGGATATTGAATGGTCGCTAGATGGTGTTAGCTATTATGGTGAATATGCTTTGGTTGCAATTTATTCAGATGCTGAAACTCAGCCCTATTTGGAACAACATGTATATTTCTTTACTATAAAGGATGGTGTTCCTAAAGTCATGATCACAATGCAAAATGAGTACATTGACGGTCGTCTGCACTTTTATGAAACAGATAATCATTTTTTGAGGGAAAAATTCAATGACATTGTGTATGATCGCGGTTATACGAGTATTTATCCTTGAATATTTTTTGCCTGAAGGTGCTAATGATGACTAAAAGCAGCAAAAATTCAAGTTTTCCGAACTGGATTTTGGATCTCTTTGATATTTGCTACTAAAACCGGGTTTCAAACAAAAAAGTAGCAAAAATTCAAGTTTTCCGAACTGGGTTTTGGATCTCTTCAATATTTGCTACTAAAACCGGATTTCAAACAAAAAAGTAGCAAAAACTTAAGTTTTCCAAACTGGATTTTGGATCTCTTCGATATTTGCTACTAAAACCGGATTTTAAACAATAAAGTAGCAAAAATTCAAGTTTTCCAAATCAGATTTTGGATCTTTTCGATATTTGCTACTAAAACCGGATTTTAAACAAAAAGGTAGCAAAAATTCAAGTTTTCCAAACTGGATTTTGGATCTCTTCGATATTTGTTGCTAAAACCGCATTTCAAACAAAAAAGTAGCAAAAACTTAAGTTTTCCAAATTGGATTTTGGATCTCTTCAATATTTGCTACATAATAAAACGAAGGTATTGTATTTATACAAGAGAAACGGGATGCTGCCAAGACATCCGAGTATATTATATAATGATATGAGTATATACATTTAATTATTAATATTTCTATGAACAGGGGATAATATGAAATTAATTTTAGTCAGACATGCAAAAGCAGAACATGTATATGGAAAATCTGATCGGGAACGCAGCTTGACACCTGAAGGAATAAAAAGATTTAAACCCAAAGCCAAAAAGCTGGCAGAACAATTGAATAATCAAGATAAAGTATTTGTCTGGGCAAGCACAGCAAATCGCGCACAGGAAACTGCAGATATTATTGTGGAGACCTTAGATATTGAAATTGTATCCAGCACTGAGCAAGCTATATATTACGGTGATTTTGATGAACTGCTAGATAAGATGGAGTTATTAGAGACAGGAGATACGGTGATCCTTGTAGGACATCAACCCAGTCTAAGTTATTGGTCTGGTTATCTCACCGGAGAATCCGTTCCTTTTCGTACCGGTGACATGGCTTGTTTCAGAATATTTGACTTAGATCCTTTAAGTGCTGACCTGCTGTGGATGATTACCTAATCTAGAAAGAGAGAAAAATGACTGATCAGAAAAATTTTGGAATTATCAAAGCTTATGTGGTGCCTCATCCACCGATTGTTTTACCTGAGATCGGGCAAGGACGAGAATCTGAAATACAAGATACTTTGGATTCTATGAAGACGGTTGCGAAAGAGATAGCAGAAATTGCTCCGGATACAATAGTTTTAACAACGCCACATGCACCACTTTATCGTGATGCATTTTTTGTTTCATTGGCAGACCGGGATAGCGGAAATCTGGCAGATTTCGGTTTTCCCCAAGTTGGAGAAACTCTGGATAATGATTTAGCTTTAGCAGAATTGGTATTGAAGAAGTCTGCCAATCAAGATGTAGCCTTGGTCAAAGATCAAGCTGAGACTAATAGTTTAGATCATGGCAGTCTTGTCCCTTTGCGTTTTATCTGTGCCGAATATCAAGATTTTAAGTTGTTGCGACTTGGATTGTCAGGTTTGAGTGCAAAAACCCATTATCGATTGGGACAAATAATTAATGAAGCGCTCGTAGAGCTGGACAGACGAGCTGTTTTTGTTGCTTCCGGTGATTTGTCTCATGTATTAAAGTCGGACGGACCATATGGTTATCGTAAAGAAGGACCGGAATTTGACCGTAAAGTAACAGATATTTTAGCCAGAGCGGCTTTCGATGAGTTATTGGCTATGCCGGAAGAGTTAACAGAACCCGCTGCTCAATGTGGTTTACCTTCGTTCTGGATAATGGCAGGATCTCTTGACGGAAGGGATGTTACTGCAGAACTTTTATCATATCAAGGAAATTTTGGTGTTGGTTATGGTGTGTTAACTTTCGATCCCCGAACAGATAATCCGCAACGCAGATTTAATGCAGAAAAAAATAAAAACAATCCCTATGTAAACTTAGCTCGTCAAACTATTGAGGAGTTTATTAAAGACGGTGTTGTCAGCAAACTTGATTCAGATTTACCGGATGAATTACTTAAGCGTAAAGCGGCAACTTTTGTCACATTGCACCGCAATGGGAAACTCAGAGGTTGTATTGGAACCTTGGAACCGTATGCGGATTCACTTGCAACTGAGATTCAGCAAAATGCTATTTCCGCAGCTATTAAAGATCCAAGATTTCCTCCTTTAAGAGAAGAAGAATTAGCAGATTTGGAAGTTAGTGTCGATGTGCTTTCTGAACCTGAAGCAATTGAAAGCTTTGCTGATTTGGATCCTTTGCGCTATGGAGTTATTGTCAGTAAGGGTAGAAATAGAGGTGTATTGTTACCCGATTTAGAGGGTGTGGATACAGCGGAAAAACAAGTTGAAATAGCTCTCTCTAAAGCCGGAATCGGTCAAACTGAGAATTACAAGTTGGAACGATTTGAGGTTATCAGGCATGAATGATAAGGTTACCTGTCAACTTTGTCCTCATTATTGTAAATTAGGCGAAAGTCAGATCGGATTTTGCGGTGCCCGAAAGGCAGTCCAAGGTGAAGTAAGATCTCTGAATTACGGGAAAATCACTTCTTTGGCTCTGGACCCGATTGAGAAGAAGCCTCTTGCTTATTTCAGACCCGGCAGTTATATCTTGTCTGTGGGAAGCTTTGGTTGTAATATGGCTTGTCCTTTTTGTCAGAACTATGAGATTGCCAAAGGTAATTTGGACAGTGTGTACGTTAGAGACATGACGCCGGAAGAACTTGTTCAATTGGCAATAGCTGAAAAAAAACGAGGCAACATTGGCCTGGCATTTACCTATAATGAGCCCTTAATTGCCTTTGAGTTCATTTTAGATACTGCAAAAATTGCCAGACAAGTTGATCTGGAAATTGTAATTGTCAGTAACGGTCAAATTAACGAGCCTTATCTGGAACAACTTTTACCCTATGTTACAGCTTGGAACGTCGATCTTAAATGTTTTTCCCAAGAAGGTTATCAAAGAATAGGTGGTCATTTTGAAACTGTCTTACGCACGATTGAATTAACACAAAAGTCTGCCCACCTTGAAATTACGACCTTGATTGTACCCGGTTTGTCGGACGATCCAGACGAGATGAAAGCTGAGGCGGAATTTTTGGCAAAACTTGATCCGGATTTACCTTTGCATTTATCACGTTACTTTCCTTGTTATAAATATTTTGAGCCGGCTACCGACAAAAATCTGATTAGAGAACTTAAGAAAATTGCAGAACAATCGTTGAATCGGGTCAGCTTAGGAAATATGTAATCAGAAGTCCTGTATAATAGTTAATAGAATAATAGAATATTGGAGTAAAAGATGAAGAATATTGACCAGATTAAATTTAAATGTCCTTTTTGCAATGCAGATATTACAAGTGAGTATGACTCAACGATTAATGTCACCCAGAATCCTGAATTAAAGGAAGAATTATTCAGTGGCAGAATTTTTCTGCGTGAGTGTTCTGAGTGTGAGAAGGATATTCAAATAATCTACGATTTTATTTATCATGATATGGATCGCAAGATTTTGCTCGGATTCAGTAGAAACCCTGAAAGTTTTGGGGAAGTTATTTCTGAACTGATGAATAGTACGGATAATGAGGACTTTAATTTTCAGACCTTTTATGCGGATTATAAAATAAGAGCAGTTGCAGATATCAATGATTTATTTGAAAAAATTTATATTTTTGACGATCAGCTTGATGATCGAGCAATTGAACTTTGTAAAGTTTTTATTCTACAAGAATGGGTAGATGATCCGGAACGAAAAGATTTGAAGATAATTGGTCTCAAATATCTGCCTTTAGAAGTATTAAAACAAGAATATGCTGAGGCAAAAGATGACCTGATCGGTTTCAATGCTTTGACGGATAATAAAAAATCTCTGATTATCCCACTACAAAGAGAGTTGTATAAAAATTGTGAGGAGCATATTTTAAGCAACCTTAAATCTTCCGCAATTGAAGATAATTTGATAGTTAATGCGAAATGGTTGGAAAATAATCTCAACAATTAGCTCTCAAGTTTTCGTATTTTATCGAAGATAAGAATTCATAAATAACATTTCACATCAAAGGAGGCATATTTTGCTAATCGGAATTGATATGGGTGGTACACATATTGATGGTGTTGCCATTTCAAAAAACAAGATTGTAAAATCAGTCAAACATGTAGTAGATCATACTGATCTTTATCAAACAATTCTCCATGCTCTAAATGACTTGATTTCGGATTTGGATCAAAAAGATATTTCTCGAATCAACTTGAGTACCACGATTTCTACCAATTCAATTGTTGAGCAGAAAATTTCTGAAGTTGATCTAATTTTACAAAAAGGTCCGGGAATAAATTATGAATTTCCTGAAATTGATTCTAATTTGAAATATATTGACGGTTACGTTGATCATCGAGGCAAAATGGTCAAGGATCTGAACAAAAATGAATTGGAGGAAATAAAATCCAAATTGAAATCAGGAGCAAATAAAAACTTGGCGGTGGTAACCAAGTTTTCTACCAGGAATCCTGAACATGAACAAGCCTTAGCCGAATATTTTGCTGATAATTATTATCAGATTACTCAAGGACATACTTTATCCGGCAGATTGAATTTTCCGCGTAGAGTAAATACAGCTTATTTAAATTCGGCAGTCTATAATACTTTTCAGAAATTTGCTTTGAATATAGAGAAAGCTCTGGCAGAGAAAGAGATCACGGCTCCAATTTATATTCTGAAAGCGGATGGGGGGACGATGCATTTAAAAGATGCTGTTGAGACTCCGGTCGAAACTATTTTATCAGGTCCTGCTGCAAGTTTTATGGGCATAAGTGCTTTATTCGACAATCAAGCGGATAGCGTGCTTTTGGATATTGGCGGAACCACAACTGATATTTTCTTTTTAGTTGATGGCTTACCGGTTTTTGAACCTGCTGGTATTTCAATAGATCAACATAAAACTCTGGTTCGAGCAATTTACAGCGTATCAATCGGACTGGGTGGAGACAGTAAATTGTCCGTTTCGGAAAGCGGGTCAACAGATGATCCTGCTGACCTGATCAGAAAGATCAACGTTGGACCGGAACGTGAGGGCGCTCCTTTGGTATTTGGCGGTCCTGAACCGACTTTAACCGATGCAATGGTAATTTTGGGCCAGCTGGAACAATATAGCTTGACCGAGGAACAGATCGAAAAATCTGAGATCGGAATAGGTCAATTGGCGGAAAAACTTAAGTTGTCAAAGGCAGAATTTTCTGAATTGGCCTTAAATAGAGCGGCACAGATTATAAAAGAAAAAGTAGATCAACTGTTAGAAATTATTAATAGCCAACCGGTCTATACGGTCAGGGAAGTTTTGGCGGACAGACAGATCAAGCCGATTGAAATTAAGGTGATCGGGGGACCGGCCGAGGTTTTCTCCTCTTATTTGGAACAAGCTTTTGACATAGAGGTTAAGTATCCTAACCGGTATGAAATAGCTAATGCAATCGGAGCAGCGCTTGCTCAACCGACTCTGGAATTGAATTTACTTGCGGATACGCAACGCAAAATTTTGATTATTCCCGAATTAAACATTTATCAAAAAATTGGTTCGCGATATTCTTTGAGCGAAGGTCGGACTTTTATCCTGGACCAATTAAATCAAGCAGCTAAGCAATTGAGCGAGTCTGAATTGGAGACGGAAATCGTCGAAGAATCAAGTTTCAATATGGTAGATGGTTTTAAGAGCGGAAAAAACATTCGGATTAAAGCTCAAATAAAACCCGGCTTAAGTACTGAAATTGAGCATTGAAATAATTATCAATACAATTAGAGGAGTTAATTATGCAAGCTAAAAATAAATTAGGTTTAGTTTTTTTCCCGGCTTTTGATTGGGCAATCTCACCCAGTCATCCGGAAAGAGAAGAACGTTTATTATATACACAAGATCAAATCTTTGAAGAAGGAATTCAGGATATTGCCGGAATTGAAATGTATAATCCGGTACCGGCGACCGAAAAGGATGTGCAAAGAGTACATTTTGCTGTGCCGGATGTCAGAACCAGATTCAGTGAGTCTCATATGGTCAGCATGGGTGGTGCTATTGAGGCTTTTGATCTGGTATTTTCCGGGAGAGCTGATAAGTCTTTTGCTTTGGTCAGACCGCCGGGACATCATGCTCATCGAGTAGTCTATGGAGATCGCGGTTTTTGCGTGGGCAATATTGAGGCGGTCGGTTTGGAAGCAATGCGTGCCAAATATGGAGACCTACGGGTTGCCGTAATTGATACGGATTGTCATCATGGTGACGGTACGGAGGATATTTATTGGAATGATCCGGATACTTTGTTGATTTCTTTTCATCAGGATGGCAGAACTTTATATCCCGGAACTGGCTATATTGGTGATGCCGGTGGTCCCGGGGCATACGGCTATAATGTGAATATTCCACTTCCGCCCAGAACGGGTGAAGAAGGTTACCTCTATGTTTTAGAGAATGTGATAATGCCAATTTTAGATGAATATAAACCCGATCTGATCGTCAATTCAGCCGGGCAGGATAATCATTATTCAGATCCAATAACCAATATGAATTTTACCGCACAAGGTTATGCTATTTTAAATGAAAGGCTTAATCCTGATATAGCTGTTCTAGAAGGCGGCTATTCAATAGAGAGTGCATTGCCTTATATCAACATGGGAATTATTCTGGCTATGGCAGGTTTAGATTATTCAGGTATTAGGGAGCCGGATTATGATCCGGTCAGACTCAAGCAAGAAGCCAGTATTACAGAATACGTCAAGGAAGTTTGTGATACCGTCAATGACAGATGGCACAGACGAGCAGAACTTGCGCGAGATGAATATGGTGATCAGAAATTGGTCAGCAGAAAGAAAAACATCTTTTATGATACTGACGGAATTATGGAAAACCAGACGCAAAACTTTAAAGTTTGTAAAGAATGCTCGGGCTTAAATTATATAGATTCAAATTCTGATCGAGGTTCCAGAATAAAGGCAATCACAATTCCTAGGGATGCTTGTTCCGTTTGTCAAAAAGAGGGTTATGATATGTATGAGCAAGCGGGTCGAGGTTTAACTAATGTTTATTTGCAAGATAGGATCAACGATCAATATCATGCCAAATAGCAGGTTAAAGTGGAGGTACGGGTAAAGGGCGCGCCTCATCCAGAACATCTTCGGCAACAATTAAATCATCGACTAATTCGGGATTGTGGTACAAACGATATCCGTCTAAATTGCGTCTGCCCTGTCTGACATGATCGGTATTAATGTGTGTAGTATAGTGTTTTGAGCCATCTACAGTACAAAAATAATCAAATCCTTTTTGTTTTAGATATGTAAAGCGAGGATTGTCGTGGGTATAGTCTGCCATACCGTCAACTATGTCAAAACCGAAAGGATAAATCATGATATCTGTTTCACCGATGATCGGGACTACATTTTTTTCCCAGAGGTCGGCATCCTTTTGAAAGTCTTCCAGTGCGACTGCTTTCAGATTGATATGCCCCCAAGAATGACTGGCGAATTCCCAACCGGTATCTCTAAGTACTTGAGCGACCTCAGTGGCTTGAATAATATCCTGTTCATAATTGGGATTTTCTTCTTTATATCTTTCGTCGGTTCGATAGCCGAGAACTCCTTCATATCCGGTGAAAGCTAAAATTCCTTTTGCCCCTTGATAAGAAAAATCCGGGTGTTGATCGACAAATTTGTCCAGGATAGGAACTACATCATAATCTCCCAGTATAGTCATCCCTTGATCATTAACCATTGAACAGGTAGCATTGCCATCCTGATCTAAGACGATTCGATTGGCAAAACCATCTTCTTCCATATATTCATAGTAATTCACATCGTCAACCGAAAGAATCAGTAACTTTTTATTTTCAGGCAGATAGATTTCTCCCGGAACCATTACTTGATTGCCATTTTCATCGGTTTCCCATTTGGCAAGATCATGCATTGAGATCAGAACAAAATCTCGCTGATAAAGTTCTTCCAGAATTCGATCGAATTCTAGACATGTGGTCATGAACTGATTATAGCCATCAACTTTATGATCACCATCAAAGGCTTTCGATGTGTCATAAATCAAGGAATGAAAAAAGATATGCATAGTTTCTGCCGGGTTTTTTTGGACGCATTTACTTTGAGCTGATTCAATTTCAGCTTTAAGTGCGATAGCTTCTTCAGAATCTTTTTCCGGATATTTTTTAAGTAGTTCCAATGCTTCATCATAAGCATACATTTGAGATAAACGTTCAATATCACCAAGTTCTATCTTGCTTACCTCTTCAGCTTCAGAAATTTTTTCCTGAGCTGCTTGATCCTTTTCTTGAGCGGCCAGAATACTTGCTTGAATTGAATCGCCTTTCGAATCACCACTTTCAGCTAAATCGGCAGATGGATTGGGATACTCTTTGGCGCTCAAAGGATTCTTTAGATCGGCATCATTAGTTTCACTGACGTTTTCCGAGTTTGCAATCAAGATACTTTTTTTAGTTTTGGATTTCGAGAACAATCTTGAAAGACCCATGATTAAAATCAGAATTAATAATGTAGCTAAAATAACCAACAAAGGATGTAAAGAATGATATTTACGTTTTTGGTGCATAGATGATCCTTTATGCTTTATACTATAGGTTATATGGTACTATTCAGTATGCTGGATAACACTTCTAAAATCAATGTGTTATTGTCATTTTATTAGTCGAGGAGTTTTGCTTATGAATCCTGTAGTCAGATTATTTTTAAAGTTACGGTCAAAACTAAATATAGATATGAAAAAAAATTACAAAACCGTGCGTAATATCCAGGATGTGATAACTCCTGATGTCAGCGATCGCTATACCATGTTTGACCATAAAATATATTCTCCGAAGGGTGGTCATAATATTCCAATCCGGGTTTTTTTACCAAATAGTGATTTAAAACCGGGTGCTTTATTGTTCTTTCATGGTGGAGGCTGGGTAATTGGGAATATAGAGACTTATACTCCGACTTGTGCCCATATGGCAGATGTGACGGGGAAAATTGTTTATTCAGTTGATTATCGTTTGGCACCGGAACATCCTTTTCCTAAGGGCTTGGATGATTGTTATTACGCATGTACCTATTTAATGGACCATTATGAGAAGGTTAGAGACGAGCTGGTAGGCGAATTCACTCTGATCGGAGATTCTGCGGGAGCGAATTTAGCTGCAGCCGTATCTTTACGTTTGAGAGACAATCAACAAAAAATACCGGCGAAGCAAATCTTGTTTTATCCTGCTACATACTGGGACCATGATGAAGAAACCAGCCCTTTTGAATCGATACGTACCAACGGTCAAGATTACGGTTTAACTTCAAAACAGATTCAGGAATATATGGAGCTATATGTTCCTGATCCCATTCTACGAAAAACACAAGATGTCTCTCCGCTGATGGCATCGGAGCTCAGCAATCAACCTGAGACCTTGATCTTAAGTACTGAATATGATCCTTTGCGCGATGAAGGTGAAGCATATGCACACATGCTAAAACAAGCCGGAAATAATGTAACTCTGCGTAGAATTCTGGAAGCTCCGCATGGCTTTATTAATTATCCTGATGTAACCGGGGCGATCGAGGAAAGCTACCGCATTATTAATAATTTTTTATCTGACCAATTATCTTCAGATAATCTTGCGGATCACAAAAAGGAGGAACATCAAAAGAGCCGTGAATTAACTGAGGAGGAAATAAATAAGCTGGAATATTTCTTGTCTCAAATTGAGGTTAAGACATGAATTTGGATGAATTACAGAGCAAAACAAGTAGAAAAAGAACCGGTTTACGCTCTTTTATGAGATATTGGTTAAAACCGGGTCATTCTGTCCAAGATAAATCTCGTAGAAATTGGATGGATCTAGATAATGCTTCAACCATTTTTCCTTCCGTTTTGAATACTACTGATACTAAAGTTTTCCGTTTTACGGCAACCATTATCGACAATATAGATCCTATTTTATTGCAAAAGGCATTGGAGCAAACATATAATCATTTTCCACTTTATCACTCAGTAATTAGGCGGGGATTTTTTTGGTATTATTTTGAAGATAGTGATTTGATTCCGGTGGTCCAAAAAGAAACCACAGCACCTTGTATGCCTCTCTATCATTATGATCAGAGGAATTTGCTCTTTCGAGTTTTATATTATCAGAATCGAATTCATTTAGAAGTGTTTCATGCACTTTCGGATGGAACCGGAGCTTTCTGGTTTTTGCAATTATTAGTTACAAATTATATTTTCTTACGTTATCCTGAAAGTTCAGCTCGTACCAGAAATCTAGGCGAGTTATTCAGTCTGCCGCATTACGAACCGAACGAGCAAATCGACGACAGCTTCGCTCGTTATTTCAGTAAGAATAAAAGAGAAACTCCAGGAGTTTTTCCTAAACGAAAAAATGAGCCTGCAGATTATAAACCTGAGACGAAAAAAACAAAAAATAAGAACAACAAAGAAAACAAGAAAATTTGGAAAAGAATATTTCAGATCCGTGGACGTAGAACTCAGGATAATCGCATGCAGATTTTTGAAACCGAGATGCCGGTCAAATCTGTACTCAAACTTGCTAAAGAAAGAGGCGTGACATTATCTGTATTCTTGACCGCTCTTTTTATTGAGTCAATTCACCGGACAATCAAAAGCAAACGCAAGAATCGCAGTGTAACGATTTCTGTGCCGATTAATTTACGTCAGTTTTATCCGTCAAATACGGCAAGAAACTTTTTTGCAACAACCTTGATCGGCTATCAGTTTGGCGAAGCGGGTCAAACTGACTCCTTTGAAAACATTTGTCAGGTCGTTGCAGATCAATATGCAGAAGCCGTCAATTTGGAAAATATAGAAAAAAAATTACGTTCACTAATCAGGTTAGAAAAAAATGTTGCTATTCGTCCAATCTTCAGGCCTCTGAAAGATCTCATTCTTAAAATTGCTAATTTTTTCAACAATCAGGGGATTACTGCCGCTTTATCCAATATGGGCAAGATCACTTTTCCGGAGGCAGTTGAAGACTATGTTGAGCAGATTTTTGTATACACTGCGGCAACCAGACCTCAGTTTGCCGCTATAACCCACAAAGATTATTTGACGATTAATTTCAGCTCGCCATATCAGAACACCGATATCCAGAAGAACTTTGTCAGACGCTTAACAGAGTTAAAAGTTCCGATAACTGTAGGTGCGAATCAAGTGAATCCTCCGGAGGAAGATAATGAGATATTGTAAAGAATGCTCTGTCAAGATAAAGGGTAATCCCACGAATTGTCCGCTCTGCAAACATCATACAAGTGAGCTCCCGCTTCATCTCGGTTCCTTGGAAAGTTCGGTTTTTTTTAATGGCCAAAAGTTTTTACCTAAAAATAGAGAATCGGATAAAGATCCTTTTCCGATTGTGCAGTTAAGGTATAAACAATATACTTTACTCAAAGTTTTACTTTTTGTTTCCTTTATTATTTACAGTATTTTATTATTAATTCATTTTTTGTTCCGAGATAGCGGCTTAAGAGCGAGTTATATATTTGCCGGTTTGGGAAGTTTGTGGTTACTTGTCCTGACAATCGTGCGCAAAAGACGCAATGTCGGTAAAAGCATACTTTATCTGCTCAGTTTAATTTCCGGCTTGCTAGTCTTATGGGACAAGCTAACTATTTGGCACGGCTGGTCCTTGACTTATGCAATTCCTGCACTTGTCGGGATTGCTTTGCTTGCTATTCTAATTGCCGTTGGCTACATCCAACAGGAATTGGGGGATTATATTCTTTATATCGGTGCAGTGGCAATTATCGGTTTAGTACCGCTTTTGTTTATTATTTTCGGTTGGGTTTATGTCTTATGGCCGTCAATAGTTTCGATCAGTCTTAGTATTCTGATGTTAGTATACCTTTTGGCTTTCCGTCATCGTTTAATCGCTCATGAGATAGTGAAGCGGATGCATATGTAAGATTAAGAGCAGATCGATTAAAATCAGTCTGTTTGATTGTTCTTAATGGTCGGATTTTTATTTAAAGATTAATGATAACTTAAGATAATACTTGTTAAATTATAACGAATTGCCTGGTTGATTTTGGTATACTACTAAAGGCTATTATTAGATTTTTGAGGAAACGATGTCTAAGAAAAAAGATGAACCGATTAAACAACAGATCGAACAAATAAATCAAGCGGATATACTGAACACATCATTACAAGGCTTATCTACAGCAGAGGTTCAAAAACGACGTGAGGCAGGACTTGGTAATGAGGAATCACAATCACCGGTCAAGTCAACTTTGCAAATTGTTTTAGACCATGTTTTAACTCCTTTTAATTTATTAAATTTAATTTTAGCATCAATAGTATTTTTTGTAGCATTGGGGCAACCTAAATATTTTCTAAATATTTTATTTTTTGGTGTTGCAATTATCAACACGGTCAGCGGACTGTTCCAAGAATTAAAAGCCAGAAAAGAAGTACAAAGACTTTCCTTGCTCAGTCAACCAAAGGTTTTAGTAATCAGAGACGGAATCACAAAAGAGATTAAGAGTGAAGAGTTGGTCATTGGTGATTTAATTAAGTTACATACTGAAGACCAGCTGACTGTAGACGCTACACTAGTTGAATCCGTTAACTTTGAAGTCGATGAATCTCTTCTGACCGGAGAATCTGACCCTATTCATAAAAGGATTGGTGATCAGCTTTTTTCCGGCTGCTTTGTTGTTTCAGGTCGTGGTTTAGCCGTCGTCGATCAAACCGGTTCCACAACGTACGCAGCTAAAATTATGACCGAAGCAAAACAGATACGTCAGATAAATTCAGAGATCATGCATTCTTTGAATAAGATTGTTAAAGCATTGGGGCTTGTGATTGTAATTGTCGGCATTCTTATGTTGATTTCAAAATTATTGATCAATCCGTTGCCTGATTGGAGAGCGGTCTTGGTTTCAACAGTTGCCGCATTGGTTGGGATGATACCTGAAGGTTTGGTTTTACTGACGTCTGTTGCTTTTGTAGTAGGAGTTATTAAACTTTCAGCTCATAATGTGCTTGTTCAAAAAATGAGTTCAATTGAAACTTTAGCAAGGATTGACACTCTGTGTGTTGATAAGACCGGAACAATAACTAGCGGTAAGATGAGAGTAATTGACGTTGATACTAAAAATGATCAGCCACTATCTGTGGAAGATCGACAGTCAATAGCTTATTGTTTAAAAGCACTTGATGATCGTAATACAACCTCAGAAGCAATCTTGGCTTATTTTCAACCCGATCCTCAATTTGCAGAAGAATATTCAGTAATTAACTATTATTCATTTTCTTCAGCTAAAAAATGGTCCGGTGTTCAATTTGAAAAACAAGGAACTTGGATTTTAGGTGCAACAGAAATAATTTTGAATGGTAGGTTAGAAGAAATTCCTACTGACTTGCTTAGCGAGACAGCTGAGGATAAGAGAATTATTGCGGTTGCCAAAACCGATCATGGATTAACGGACAGTGAGCGATTACCTGATGATCTGGAAATTGTTTGTTTTATCGAGATTGAAGAAGAACTTAGAGAAAATGCTCAGGATATTTTTGATTACTGTGCAGAGCAAGGTGTTGAAATAAAAATTATCTCCGGTGATAATCCGAAAACCGTACAGGCTATAGCCAGAACGGCAGGTATCAAGAATCTGGAAAAAGCGATTGATATGAGCACTTTAGCTGAAAATACAGATTATGAAGAGATAGTGGAAAAGTATCAATTGTTCGGTAGAGTAAGCCCCTTCCAGAAAAAAAAGTTGATCGGAGCATTACAAGCTAACGGACACAATGTAGCTATGGTTGGTGACGGAGTTAATGATGTCCCGGCATTGAAAAAAGCAGATGTCAGTGTAGCGATAGCTCAAGGCAGTGATGCGGCAAGAGTCAGTGCAGATCTTGTTTTGATGGAAAACGATTTATCGATGATGATTCCAACTGTTTATGAAGGTAGAAGAGTAATCAATAATGTTGAACGAGCAGCCGTTTTGTTTTTGACAAAAACGGTATATATGTCATTGTTAGCTTTGTTATTTATTTTCTTACCAAAGAGATTTCCTCTGTTTCCTATTCAAATGACCTTAATCGGAAGCTTTGTGATAGGGATGCCGGGATTCTTTCTCTCCTTAATTCCAAATCGGAATCGAGTTAGCGGAAGATTCTTAACCAAAATAACGCGCTTAGCCATACCTGCGGGAATTACCGCAACTTTATCGGTACTAATACACCAGGTCACTATGCATGTTTTACGTTTGCCAAAAGGATATCATAGTACTGTTTCATTAATTATTTTACTCGCTGTGAGTTTAATGGTGCTCTGGAAAGTATGTCAGCCGTTTAACAAATTTACTTTGCCGATCTGGCTGCTTTCTCTCACTTCAGTCTTGATACCAATCCTTTTTTTACCGGATCTATTTTTCTTGACTGCTCTGGATATGAACGGGATAATTTATGTTGCAATTTTCATTATTATTATTTTGTTGTTATTGCACTTAATTACCTTTCTCTCTGAAAAATTATTTTATAGTAAATTAGACCTTAAAGATGATGAGGAAATTTCATGTTAAAAGTAAATCAAGTAACCAAAACATATGGTGATTTAAAAGCGAATGACAATGTCAGTATAGAAATCGAGGAGAATTCCGTTGCTCTACTCGTAGGTCCAAATGGGGCGGGTAAGTCTACCTTGCTCAAGTGCATTATGGGCTTGTTGCGTTATACGGGCGAGATTGAGATCAGGGGACAAAGGAATAAATCAACTGAGGCAAAACGGATTATGGGTTATGTTCCGGAAATACCGCACATGTATCCTCTGTTAACTATTGCTGAACATCTGGAATTTACTGCCAGAGCATATAAGCTTGATGATTCATGGTCTGAAAAGGCGGACTTTCTGCTCGAACGTTTTGAATTGGCTGACAAAAAAGATAAATTAGGCGGAACTCTGTCCAAAGGTATGCAACAGAAACTCAGTATCTGTGTTGCTCTATTGCCGGAACCTGATTTTATCTTATTTGATGAACCGTTAATTGGCTTGGATCCCTATGCGATAAAACAATTAAAGAACATTTTTCGGGAATTGGCAGAAAAAGGACATTCACTCTTAATCAGTACGCATATTTTAGATACGGTTGACCAATTGTGGGATCAGGTATTTATCATGGATCATGGTAAAGTTGTGGCAAATGGTAAAAAAGCCGAACTTGATCAGCTGGGTAAAACCTTAGAAGATTTTTTCTTTGATGTAACGGATCAGCAAAGAGGTGTTGTGCTGACTGAGACCGAATTGGCTGCGGCGGCAAATAGTCAACAAATGTCTGAACCTAACCAACAATCTGAGAAGTAGAGCCGATAAATGAGAGCATTATTTTATCTTAAAATCAGAACAATAATCAATAGTATTAAGCAGTTGAAAGAAAAACCGAGCAAATTGATTTCTGCTCTGTTTTATCTCGGATTCTTAACTTTTATTTTTGTGGTTCCATCTTCTAATACTCAAAGAAATCCTTTAGAAACAATTGCCGGAGTAGAAGATTTCTCGCTCTTAGTGTTTTCAGCGATCTTATTCTTGATCATGATCTTTGTAAATACAATCGCGTGGCATACCGGAACCAAGCGGGGAGTTAGTATTTTCACCTTTCCAGATACACAATTTTTATTTACAGCTCCTCTTAAACCAGCTACTATTTTGCTTTACGGAATGCTGAGTCAAGTTAGAACTTCATTGATCAGTACAGCTTTTTTACTTTATCAAATTCCCAATCTGAAAAGATTAAATTTGAGCGGCAATCAGATTGTAGGAGTTTTTGCTATCTGGTTTTTGTTGGTGTTTTCTAATCATATTATTACGGCTTTTATTTATGCCATCAGTTTTCAATCTGAAAAAAGAAAAACACTTGTCTTAAGTGTTGTATATGGACTAATTACACTGACTGTGGTTTTATTTGCTTTTTTTGCAATCCGGGAAGGTTCCTTTTTTAACGGTTTTCTTAAATTCATTGAGACAAAATTATTATATCTGATTCCGGGTGCCGGCTGGGCAAAAGGAATTTTGGACGGCTTGTTATTTGGCTTTGGCTGGTTGAACATAGTTTGTTTTGCAGCTTTTTTGATTGCGCCAATCATTTTGCTGCGTTTGATCTACAAGATCGATTTTGATTATTTTGAAGATGCATTATCAATGATCCAAATTGCACCCGGTACTGATCAGCAGGCAGAAGCAAATCAAGCAGCATTAACAAAGTATTTCAATCGAGTTAAAATTAGAAAAACCGGATTGAATCATGGTTATGGAGAATCAGCAATCTTTTATAAACAACTACGAGAACACCGCAGATCCAGACCTCATTTGATCGGTTTAAGTATGTTGGTTTTGCTCTTAATCTTAGGAGCTATGGCGGTTTCTACGACAGGAAGTCCGACAATGAAAAATCCTCTAATCTTTTGGGGTGCCAGTGCTTTTATGTTGTTCTTTTTCTCCTTTAATTCGACAACTTTTAGAGCTCTGAATGAACATCAGTTTTTCACCCTGCCGGGCAAGTCAAGTTTAAAGATAATCTATGCAAGTTTGTTGGGAATATTACTTGCTATGCAAGATTTAGTTCCGGCATATTTATTTGTAATAATCTATCAGAAATTTAATCTATTATTGTTGATTGTGGGTCTTTTACTGAGTGGCAGTTTATTTATGGTTTTTAATACTTCACAGATAATAGTATTCAGAATTTTCGGTGAAATAAAATCTGCATTTTCGACCATGGTTATGATTACTCTATCGTTAGTATGTAGCATTCCCGGTATTGCATTAATCGTGATTGGCGGTCTCGGTGCTTTTTCTAATCCGGCTGTATGGAGTTACCTGCTAATTGCTGTGGGTTTTATGGTGAATTGTCTGATCGGTCTGCTGGGGGTAGCTGTTGGGAAGAGATATTTAGAGGAAGGTCCAATTCGCTAATTACTTGAAAAAAGCAGGTGGAATATTCATAATATTAGCAAATGTTCGATTAAATTAAATTGAAATTAAAGGGAGTGCGCAACAGGACTCCCTTTTGTTTAAGAAACATAGAGGGAAGAGCATGCAAATCGTAATTGGCGGTGCAGGGAAAATCGGTCAAGCTTTATGTCTTGAGTTAGCCGATGAAGGGCACGATATTATTCTGATTGAAAAAGATGAGAATACGATTGAGCGTATTATCGAACGTAGTGATATTTCCGGTATTGCCGGCAGTGTTGTAGATTACGATATTCAAATTGAAGCAGGTGTTCCTGATTGCGATCTTTTTATCAGTGTGACCGGTAATGATGAAATCAACTTGATTTCTGCCATATTAGCTGACCGTTTGGGAGCGGGCTATACGGTTGCCAGGGTAGGTGATCCGCAATATGGCACTCATATGGGTCTCATGCGACGAGCTTTGGGTGTTTCTCTGATGATTAATCCCAAGCTTGAAGCCGCTCGTGAGATTGCTAAAAGCATCAGTTCTCCCAGTTCCGTATCGGTTGAGAGTTTTGTGCATGGTAGAGTGAATATGCACGAAATGATCATTGATGAATGTAGCGGCTTATGTAAACTAAATCTGTCTGATTTTAGAAAGAGATTTACTTCCTTAATTGTCTGTGCCGTGCAAAGGGGGCAGGAGGTTGTGATCCCCGGAGGCTCATTTATTTTTGAAGCCGGGGATGTTGTTTTGCTAACCGGGTTTATCAGAGATCTCGAACAATTCTATATAAAAAATGGTATCGCCCAAAAACCTATCAAAGATATTCTGGTTATTGGTGGAGGAGAGATTACCGATTATTTGTGTCGGATTTTAGAACGCAGCACCCGTAAATACAAGTTGACAGTGATTGAGCAAGATGAAGACATTGCTTGGGCTTTAGCGGCTGAACATTCAGATATTACAGTCTTGCACGGTGACGGGACTGACCATGATGTTCTACAAGAAATAAATTATGATTTGTATGATGCTATTGTTGCTTTGACCGGAATTGATGAAGAAAATATCATGATCGGTCTCTTAGCAGCTCAAAAGTCAATTCGGAAGATCATCAGCAAAGTAAACCGTACCGAAATATTACCGATTGTACAAGACAATGGGTTGCAAACTATTATTACTCCAAAATCAATCGTGACCGAACATTTGGTCAGATTTGTTAGAGCACATCAAAATGCAATGGGTTCAAATGTTGAAGCCTTGCATAGAATATTTAACAATGCAGCTGAAGTATTAGAATTCTGTGTACGGCCTGACAGCAAAATTATTGATACACCTTTAAAGGAACTTAATCTCAAAGATAATATCCTGATTGTGTTTATTTTACGAATCAATCAAGTTATTTTTCCCACAGGGGATGATGTAATTAAAGCTGATGATCATATTGTAGTTGTTTCCAAAGAAAAAATGTTTGATGATGTGGATGATATTTTGTCCGATCAAAAAAACAAACCTAAATTTCTAGATGATATAGCAGATGTAGAAGTTGAGCCATTGAGGGCAGACAAGGATCCGGCTGATGAATATTAAGATTGTTCGTTATTTTGTTAGCAAATTGATCCAGGTTGAAGCCGGTTTGATGCTCTTGCCTTGTTTGATAAGTTTGATTTATGGTGAACCTTTTTCAAATTTGCTCAGCTTTCTAATTGCTATGGGGATTATATTTTTGATCAGTTTTGTAATCACCACAAAAAAGCCTGATCTAAAAACATTGCATACTAAGGAAGGTATGCTTATCGTAGCTCTAACCTGGATAAGTTGGACTTGTTTCGGTGCATTACCTTTTGTTATCTCCGGTGAAATTCCTTTTTATATTGATGCTGTTTTTGAGATGGCAAGTGGATTTAGTACAACAGGTGCTTCAATTCTCAGGGATGTGGAAAGTTTGAGTCATTCTACATTGTTCTGGCGTTCGTTTTCGCACTTGATTGGGGGGATGGGTGTTTTAGTTTTTGCCCTGGCTATTTTTCCTACCGGTGCATCGGAAACTGTTCATCTGATGCGAGCAGAGGTTCCCGGTCCGAGATTTGGCAAATTGGTTTCTAAACTAAAAGAGACTGCCTTGATTTTATATACGATTTATTTTGTCTTGACTTTGATTACAGTTATTTTGCTTATTTTTGGAGGTATGAATGTTTTCGATTCATTTTGCCATTCATTTGGAATTGCCGGAACCGGTGGTTTCAGTACCCGTAATGCCAGTATAGGATTTTATAACAGTGCCTATATTGAATGGGTTACAGGTATGATGATGCTGATGTTCGGCATGAATTTCAACTTATTCTATATGGTTATTTTAGGACAAGTGGTTTCCGTTTTTCGTAATGAAGAATTGCGAGTATATTTAAGTGTAATAATTAGTGCAACAGGTATTATTACCTTGACAAATCATCTGAACGGGATCTATACAGACTTAGCAACAAATATTCGGCATACATTCTTTTCTGTTTCTTCGGTAATTACAACTACCGGCTATTTAACTGTTGATTTTTCCGACTGGGCATTAACCGCATTGACGATTTTTGCTTTATTAATGTTCATTGGAGGGATGGCAGGTTCTACCGGCGGCGGTTTCAAAGTTGCCAGGTTGACCATTGCCGGGAAATCAATGTTTAATGAATTTCGCTTAATGCAAAACCCGAGACGAGTAACCGTAACCAAGTTTAATCAGAGTCCTTTAACTGTAGATCAAGTCACAAGGATTCGTAATTATTCACTTGCTTATATCTTTTGCTTAGTCTTAATTATTTTATTAATTACGCCGGACACACCGGACATGCAGACAGCGATCAGTGCGGGTATGAACACTTTTAATAATATTGGGGTCGGTTTTGCAACCGATGGTTCTTCGGTACCATTTACTGATTATAATGTCTTTTCAAAGATTGTTTTGATCTTTTCTATGATCGCGGGACGTTTGGAGATTTATCCGTTGATAGTTCTTTTATCACCTAATACTTATCTGAGTAAAAGCTAATTAATCCCAAGCATCTTGAGTGTAAGTAGAAATAAATGTCCCGGGCAGATTTAATTTGTTTAATTCAGCTAAAGCACTGTCTCTTGCCACATATGAATCATAAATTGCATAGATTGTAGGACCGCTACCGGTTAAACGGACAAACGGTGCCCCGGTTTCAGAAAAAGCTGCGAAGACATCATTCAATTCAGGAAATTTATTAATTAAGGCAGGGGTAAAGTCATTTTTTAGTTGAGCATTCATCTCTTTTAAACCTTGATCAAACATTTGATTATACATAGTAGCAGTTCTTAAATTCTGAAATGCACTCTCGGTTAGCGGTGGGGCATTAAGCCATTGAAAAGCTTCTTTGGTTAAGGTTGTAAATTGAGGACTGAAGATTAGAACGGGCTTCGGAGTAAAACTACGCAAAGGACTGATCTTCTCTCCGATTCCTTCACAGAGTGCAGTTCCTCTATGCAAACTGAATGAGACATCTGCTCCAATTGTTGAAGCTAAGCTTAACAACTCCATTTTGGAAATAGGTTCCTGTCTTTTACCTTTGAAAAATGTACGTGTTCTTTGATCATTGAACAAGTCGCCTAATCCGCGCAAAACAGCTGCTGCATTGGCACTTCCACCAGCCAAACCGGCAGCCAAAGGTATTTTTTTGTTCAAGTAAATTTCTAAATCAGCTTGTAAAGCAAAATGATCAAGAAATGCTTGAGCGCTCCGATATGCTATATTTTCTTTAATATCTTTTATAATAACTTTATCCGAAGTTAGGTTAATCTTAGTTTGGGGCTTTTCATTTTTCTTCGCAATCAGCAGGATAATATCGTGCAGAGCGAGAGATTGCATCACGCTATGTAATTCATGGTAGCCGTCAGCTCTTTTACCCAGAATATCCAAGTTCAAATTGACTTTAGCTTGAGCAATTAATTTGAGCTTAGCCTGATTTTCAGTAATTTTAATATTGTATTTTTCTTTAGAGGAAATCATGCGAATCCTGTTCAAATCCTTCTCCTAATACTTCGCGAGCTTCTGTTACAATCACAAAAGCAGCAGGATCAATATCCTTAACGATTGCTTTGAGTTGAGGAACTTGTCTGCTCGACATCACGCAGAACACCATACCACGTTCTTGATTACTGAACATACCTTTTGCTTGTAAGCTCGTTGCACCTCGGTCTAATTCTACAAAAATCCTTGCGGCAATTTCATGTTTCTTATCGGAAATGATATAGGCAATCCTAGAGACTGCAAGACCTTCCAAGGTAATATCTGTAAATTTCGAAGTAAGCCAAATTGCAACGAAAGAATACATAGTAATAATAAAAGTATCTGATTCAAGATCTTGATAAAAGAATAAACTGGAAATAACGATTACGAAATCAAGACTCAAAAGCACTCTGCCGATCGATATTGCAGGAAATCTACGATGAATAATTACGGCGAGAATATCCGTACCGCCCGTGGTGTAACCGCTACGTAAGATAAGTCCCATAGCAATTCCAAACATTACACCACCAAACAAACAAAAAATCAACAGATCAGGTTTTCCGTTGAGAGTAGATTTATTAATATATTTTTCAAACCAATTGGCCATTGGTTTTTCAGTCAAAGTTATTGCTAAAGAATAACAGGCAGAACCGATAATACTTTTATAGACAAAACGCCAACTAACTTTGAGCCAACCTAGAATTAATAAAGGAATATTTAATAAAGCAATTATGATACCTAAGGGTAAAAAATTTCCGCGACCGGTCAGCTGAAAAATAATTGAAGCGACTCCGGTAACTCCACCGGTAGTCAACATGAGAGGGGTGTAGAAAACATTAATAGCAAAGGCAGATAAAAAAGAACCCAGAATTAGAAAAATAATGGAATTAAATTGTTGCCGAATTTTGTTGTTATCAGCTAAAACGGAATTATGATTATCCATCAAATCCTCCACTAATAGAGTTAATTATGCAATGCTGCATAACTGGTATCTTAACATATTAATCTTACTGAAAATAATAAACAATCAAACACAGAGAGTTTTCGGGACTTGCGGTTTTGATCTCGAACTCAGTTATAAAATCTCAGAAATAATGCCTCCTCCTATACAACGTTTTCCTTGAAAAAATGCTGCAGTTTGACCGGGAGTGATTGCACGTTGAGGCTCTAGTGTGTTAATTTCAACTATCTTTTCATTCCGTTTAGTGGATGGTTTGATAATTGACTTGGCAGGTTTTGCTTGATAACGATTGGCAATTTCAACTTCAAGCGGAAGATCCGGCTTTATTAAAGTATTCCAGCTGACATTTCTAACTAAGTATCTGTCGGACATTAAATCTTCAGTATCTCCTACAGTGATTTGATTGGTTAAAGGATCTATTCGAGTAACAAAAACTTTCTTGCCGAAAGACATGCCCAAGTTTTTTCTTTGGCCAATAGTATAGTTTCCAATGCCTAAATGTTCGCCTAAGACATTTCCTTGTGGATCAACGAACTGGCCGGGACTGCCAATAGCATTGAATTGCTGTAATAAATCGCGGTATGTCTGATCGACCGAGATAAAACAAATATCTTGACTATCACTTAATGATTGATTATCAAAACCCATCTGATCGGCAAGTGCACGGACTTGATCTTTGTGATAATCACCTAAAGGTAAAAGGGTGCGGGCTAACTGATCTTGAGTTAAATGATACAGATAATAACTTTGATCTTTAGCAGGATCTGCAGCTTGCCATAATTGAAATTCAGTTTGTTCTTGGATAATTTTTGCATAATGACCGGTAGCTAAATAGTCAAAGCTGCCTGAAGTTGCTTGTTCAATACGATCAAATTTGAACTTTTGATTGCAAAGCACACAAGGATTCGGTGTCAAACCTTGTTGATATTGCTTGACAAATTCTTCGACAATTTCGTTGAAAAAAGCTTGTTTTAAATCGAGAATTTGTAACGGGATCCCGATAAATTCTGCCGCTTGTTTGACCTTTTCCAGCTCAGCTTTCTCTTTTTGAGGATCATTGCTATCTCGCCACAGTTGCATATATGCTCCTGTAACGGAATAACCTTGTTCTTTTAATAAGTATGCGGCAACAGTGCTATCTACGCCTCCGCTCATACCCAACAAAACTTTTTTCATTAATACTATACAGTCCCTTCTCTTGCAGAATAATTGTAAGCATTTTTATTTTTTTGAACAAGTAAAAGTTCAACGGTTAAGAATACGCTGTTTTAGTTAAATAATATGCACTGTATATTCATAAATTCAGGTCAGAGTCGTGCTAAATGTCATGACTATTGGGATAATATTAACAAAGATTGTCAAATTGTCAGTATAAAAGATTCACTTTAATGGTATAATTATTTATTATTCTTTATAAAAATATGAATAATTTTATTTTTAAAAACTTTGGAGGGGAAAATGAAAAAGAAAATTTTAAGTTTATTGGTAGCTTGTTTCATGATTTTTTCACTTGTAGCATGTGGTAGCAGTGACTCCGGTGCTAAAAATGAAGACAAATCTGATGAAAAGAGTGAAGACGTAGCAGATGAAAAAGATCAAGATGTAGCTGATAGCGGTGATACCATCAAACTTGGTGAAATCGGACCTCAAACCGGTAGTGTTGCTGTTTATGGAAATACTACATTAAACGGTATTAAATTAGCTGTACAAGAAATTAATGAAGCAGGTGGCGTCAACGGCAAACAAATTGAATTATTAGCTGAAGACGACAAGGGTGATCCTACTGAAGCGGTTACAGTTTATAACAAACTGATTGAAGAAGGTGTTCAAGCAATCATCGGCGCCATTACTTCAAAACCTACCGATGCTATGGCTGCAAACTCTATGGAAGACGGAATTCCCATTATTACCCCTACAGGTACAATGGCTTCGATTACAGTCGATAGACCGCATGTTTTCCGTACTTGTTTCACTGATCCGTATCAAGGACAAATTTTGGCAATCTTTGCTGCAGACTCATTGAATGCAAAAAAAGCCGCAGTTATGAGAAATACTTCCGATGACTACTCGAACGGTGTTGCGGATGCATTTATTCAATATGCTGAAGAAAAAGGTATTGAAATTGTTGCAGATGAAGGCTATGGCGTAGGTGATGTAGACTTTTCGGTACAATTAACCAATATTTCACAACAAGATCCGGATGTATTATTAGTTCCTGAATATTATGAAACCGACGTTTTGATTGCAAAACAAGCTCGTGATTTAGGCATTGAAGCTACAATTGTCGGACCTGACGGATGGGACGGAGTTTTGGACGTTGTTGACGATGATGCATTAGAAAACTTGGAAGGTGTATATTTCACTAATCACTATTCAGTAGATGATGAATCCGAAATTGTAAAAACATTTGTTGAAAATTATAATGCGGAATTCGGTAGTGATCCTTCATCTTTCTCAGCATTAGGTTATGACTCTGTTTACATGTTAAAAGCAGCATGGGAAGCAGCGGGATCTACAGATTTCGAAGCGACCGTTGCAGCATTGGCAGAGATTGAACATGAAGGTGTCACCGGACACTTGATTTTTGGTGAGAATAATAATCCTATTAAATCGGCCTCTATCATTACTATTGAAGATGGCAAGTATAAATTCCACGACAGTGTTTCAGCCGATTAATGATTAACATCGATTGTTAAATCTATTTTGAATTTTTTAATAAATATACTTGAGTCTACGGTTCAATTTTATTAAAGTAGAATAATAATCAATTATCAGTAGTAAGCTAATTGTTAGCTTACTACTAATTTATTTTTGAGGAGCGGAGATTTGAACTTTTTATTGCAATTATTGAACGGTTTACAAATCGGCTCAATTTATGCTCTGGTTGCTCTTGGCTATACCATGGTTTATGGTATAGCTTTGTTAATTAATTTCGCACATGGCGAAATTATTATGCTAGGTGCATATACTACCGTTTTTACGATTCAATTGTTATTAGCTCAGACTGATTTGCCTTATTTTGTAGCTATTATTCCGACGATAGTTATTTGCACTCTGATTGGCATTATTATTGAACGATTAGCCTACAAGCCCTTGCGTAACAGTCCTAGAATTTCCAATTTAATTACGGCAATTGGAGTTTCATTATTACTACAAAATACGATGATGAAGATTTTTGGAGCACAAGCACGATCCGTTCCCTCAATTTTCCATGCAAAACCATTAGATTTCTTCGGTGCCAAAATTTCGGTTACAACAGTGGTGACCATTGCAGTAACTGCAGTGCTCACGATTCTATTGCAACTTTTTATCAAAAAAACCAAATACGGTAAAGCGATGACAGCTACGAGTGAAGATTACGGAGCTGCTGAATTAGTCGGGATCAGTGTAGACAGAACCTTGACTATGACTTTTGCTATCGGGTCGGCATTGGCGGGAGTTGCATCCTTGCTTTATGTATCAGCCTACCCCCAAGCCGAACCTATGATGGGCTCAATGCTCGGTATTAAGGCTTTTACAGCTGCTGTTGTCGGAGGTATCGGTTTGATTCCGGGAGCCGTTCTGGGTGGTTTGATTTTGGGAATTGTAGAAGCATTGACCAGGGCATTTATATCCAGCAAACTCTCCGATGCAATTGTTTTTGGTTTGTTGATCTTGGTCTTGTTGATTAAGCCGAGTGGTTTATTAGGCGAAGATAGGAAAGAGAAAGTATAGGTGATTAAATGTCTCGTAATAAAAGATTAATTTATTTAATTAATATAGGACTGGTGCTTATACTTTTTGCAATATTGACCATTTTAGAAGCAAGCGGAGTATTCACCCGTTATACTATGTCGATTCTGCGCTTAGTCTGTATTAATGTTGTTTTAGCAACCAGTCTCAATGTAACGGTAGGAAACTTAGGCCAGATTACTTTGGGCCATGCGGGATTTATGTCGATCGGAGCCTATACGGCCGGTTTGTTTGCCAAAGGAGTTGAAATAGGCGGTCAAAATGGTTATTTGATAGGAATTCTCTTGGCAGGTATCTGTGCAGGGATTTTTGGAATAATTGTAGGTATACCGGTTTTACGACTTAAAGGTGACTACTTAGCTATTGTTACCTTGGCTTTTGGTGAAATTATTCGGGTCTTGATCGAATATTTTGATTTTACCGGTGGAGCGCAGGGTCTTAATGGAATTCCTAGAATGCAGAATTTCAGCGTCATGTTTTTCTTGGCTGTAATTTGTGTAACATTAATGTATTCAGTTATGACTTCAAGGCATGGTAGAGCGGTTTTAGCTATTCGTGAAGATGAAATTGCCGCTCAAAGCTCCGGAATTAATATTACATACTATAAAACTTTTGCTTTTACCTTATCTGCATTCTTCGCCGGAATTGCAGGAGCTATGTATGCTCATAATATCGGTACAATAGGTGCCAGCGTCTTTAATTATAATAAATCATTTGATATTTTGGTCATGGTAGTTTTGGGTGGCATGGGATCCTTCACCGGTGCGGTTATTTCGGCAACTGTCTTGACAATAGTACCCGAAACTCTGAGACAATTTAATGATTATCGCATGATAATCTACTCCTTGCTCTTGATAATGGTTATGCTCTTCCGTCCAGAAGGCTTATTAGGTAGAAAAGAATTTCATATCACTAAAGTCGTGGACAAAATAAAAACCAAATTTGGCAAGCACTCAGTCGAAGGGGGGAGTTAAAGATGAGCAATCATGTTTTGACTTGTAATAATGTAGGTATTAGATTCGGCGGTTTGCAAGCAGTACAAGATTTCAATTTACAGATTGAAGATGGTGAACTGATTGGATTGATCGGTCCTAACGGTGCAGGCAAAACGACTGTTTTTAATTTGATTACAGGAGTTTATGAACCGACTGAAGGTGAGATCCTGTTGGCCGGCACAAATATTATCGGGAAAATGCCTCATCAAATTGTACGCTATGGAATTGCCAGAACATTCCAAAATATCCGTTTGTTTGATCATTTATCGGTTTTGGACAACTTAAAAGTTGCAGCGAATAAAGATATGCGCTATTCCATCTTTAGTGGAATGTTTCGTTTAGGCAATTTTTGGCGCGAAGAGGATGAGATCAAGGATAAAGCAATCGAGATATTAGATATATTCGGCATGAGTAAACATGCCAATAAACTTGCCAGATCATTACCTTACGGTGAACAGAGAAAACTTGAAATTGCCAGAGCGATGGCTACCGATCCGAAGTTGCTTCTCTTAGATGAACCTGCTGCGGGTATGAATCCGACAGAAACAGATGAGTTAATGGATACGATAATGTTGATTCGAAATGAATTCGGCATAACTACTTTGTTGATTGAACATGATATGAGATTGGTCTTAGGAATCTGCGAACGATTGATGGTGCTCAATTATGGTAAAGTCTTAGCCGAAGGAAATCCACATGATATCGTAAACGATCAGTCGGTTATTGAAGCATATCTGGGCAAAGGAGAATAAAGCATGATGTTAGAAGTTTCAAATCTGAATGTTTATTATGATAATATTCATGCCATTAAAGACTTGAGCATAGAGGTAGAAGAAGGTCGAATAGTTTGCTTAATTGGAGCAAACGGTGCGGGTAAAACTACTACCTTGCAGAGCATCTCCGGTCTATTACCGGTCCGTTCGGGAGAAGTTTCTTTTAAAGATCAATCTATTATCAAGAAAAAAGCTCATCTAATAACTCAAATGGGCATTGCTCAAGTTCCGGAAGGACGTAGAGTTTTTACTAATTTAACTGTTTTAGATAACTTACGACTCGGATCTTTTGCTATAAAAGATTCAAATCAGAATAAAGAAAAAGAAATAAAAAGAATCTATGACCGTTTTCCAATTTTAAAAGAACGTTCTGCTCAAAGAGCGGGAACATTATCTGGCGGAGAACAACAGATGTTGGCTATCGGTAGAGCCTTGATGAGTCGCCCGAAGTTACTCTTGCTGGACGAGCCTTCAATGGGTCTGTCTCCGATCTATGTCGAGACAATTTTTGAAGTCATCCAGGATTTAATTGATGAAGGCGTTACAATCCTCCTGGTAGAACAAAATGCTAACATAGCCTTATCGATTTCCGATTATGCTTATGTTTTGGAGACGGGCAGAATCGTAAAATCCGGTACAGCAGAAGAATTGATGAATGATCCGGATGTAAAGGTTGCTTATTTAGGAGCCTAACAATTTTCCGGTTCGATTATTATTTGTGTACAGTCAAAAATATTGATCATGTGACTTTGCACCTTTATTAACGTAAAAATTGTTCTATTTCTGGGCTAGGCTTTTTAGGACTTCTAGAAGAGGTTTTCTTTTATTTTCCAGTTGTTCTGTTAGTACAAGTTCAAATATTTCTCCTAATGCCCGGCCGATTTCGGGTCCTTGTAACCCGAGTCTGATTGCATCATTACCGTCAATTTCCAAATCGGTTATTTGCAAAGCCGGTTTAGTTCGTACAATTTGATCAATCATTAAGGATATTTCATTTAAATAGGCAACTTGTTCTGTCTGAATAGTTTTAGCTTTGCCCATAGTGTCAGCTTTTTTTAGTGTGATTAATTTATCCAACATTTTTTCGCCAAATTTGTGTAAGCGTCGTTTTAGGATGGTTTTATCCAATTCCAATGGATAATCATGATAAAGTACTAAAGTTTCAACTGTATCAATCAATTTTTTTTCGAACTTTAATTCTTGCATATTTGTGCGTGCTATTTGTGCTGATTTTTTCGGGTGATTGTAAAAGTGTCCGATACCTTGATCATCGATAGAAAAAGTATCAGGTTTACCAAGATCATGATATAAAGCAGCTAATCTAAGATCCAACTGGGGCGGAGTATTGGAGATTACTTCAACTGTGTGGCGAAAAACATCGAAAGCATGATAGGGGTTTCTTTGCTCGAAATCAAAACTTTTTCTCAATTCCGGAATAAATACTGCAAACAGGTCACGATATTCAGTGAGTATAGAATTGATATTTGAAGAAACCATGATTTGACTGAATTCTTGATTAATTCTTTCAACTGCGATATTTTTTAGCAATAGCTGATGCGACTTAATTGCAATTTTTGTATTTTGATCTATGGAAAAATTGAGGGAAGAGGCAAATCTCAAGGCACGTAAAATGCGCAAAGCATCTTCCGAAAAACGCTCTTCTGGCTGACCGACTGTTCGAATTATTTTGTTATTTAAGTCATGATAACCGCTGAATGGATCAACTAAGCCTTCTTCCGGATGAAAAGCCAGCGCATTAATTGTAAAATCTCGTCTTGACAGATCTTGCTTCAAATCTGTCGAAAATTTAATTGTATCGGGATGGCGGTGATCAGAATAACCTTGTTCAACTCTATAGGTAGTAATTTCAACCGGCATTTGGTCAATGATTACCTTGATTGTACCGTACTTTAACCCGACGGGAATTGTTTGATATTCACTAAACACTCTCATATTCTGTTCAGGTGTGGCAGAAGTTGTTAAATCAAAATCGGCAGGAATTTTAGCTTGCAACAAATCACGAACTGAACCTCCAACTAAATAGGCTTCATAATTATGCTCATTCAAAAGTCTAATCGCTTTGATGATTTGTTTAGGTATTTGTGCTGCGCGGATCATTGATTCACTTTTCTATTCTTAGTGTAGGCTAAGTGCCACATTTATTAGATATACTGTAAGCATTTTATTATTCTTCAATTATCGGAATACCTGCGAGATCTTGGATGACTTTAGCTGCACAGATTAGTCCGCTAACAGGAGGAACGTATGCTAAGGAAGCGATGATTTTCGAATTACTATACTGCGGTTTTTCAGGAGAAAACACAACCGCTTGCTCTGAGATATTATGTTTTCTTAATTCGATACGTATTCTTTTAGCTAACGGGTCATTATAGGTGTCGAATATATCGCAGATAATAAATGCTGTTGGATCGTATTTATTACCTGCTCCTAAAGCAGAAATCAGAGAAATTTTCTTTTCTTTAGCCTTAATTATTAAATCTATTTTTGCCTGCAGGGTATCAATTGCATCAACAATATAGGAAATATCTGTTGGTAAAAAATCCAAACCGGTTTGAGCATTATAAAAAATTTGATGAGTACTGACAGAAGCGTCGGGGTTTATTTCGAGAATTCTATTTTTCATCACTTCAACCTTAGGTAGCCCTATTGTTGAGCGGGTTGCACAAAGTTGGCGATTTAGATTGCTCGGTTCGACAATATCTTTATCGATTAATTCAAAATTTCCTATTCCGGATCTGGCTAAGGCTTCAGCTGCATAAGAACCAACACCTCCTAGTCCGAAAATAGCAACTCTTGCTTTTTGTAATGCAAGAGCACCTTGGGTTGATAATAGGGGCAAAGATCTTTGAAATAAGGGATTGCTGGTTAAATCTCGGTTTGTCATTTTATTTTTCTGTGAAATATGCTTCAAGAGCTTCCGGTGAATCTTCGGGTATTGACTTAAAACGGTCAATCGGTAATGGTTCTAAAAATCCCCAATCACCGAATCTGATTTGATCGGATTTGGTTTGCAGCATGCTTTGCAAAAGACCTGTGGTCTGACTTTCCAAGGTATCAATATAATGGACGATAGCAGCGGCAATTGAAGTCGGTCTGTCTCCAAAATCTCCATGATGTCCGGAGATTACACTTTGCACTTGACGGTAAAAAGTTTCATCATATAAATCAATGATCGCATCTTTAAATAAAGCAATAAATTCAATGCCGCGTACTCTATGGTTTGCGTACCAGTATTTGGCAGGAGCTAAATCATCATATTCAAAAACTTTTCCGATATCGTGTACGGTAACGGCAAAGGCTAATAAATCAGCACATTCCTGTAATTCAGGATTATTTTCTAAAATTGCAGCTAAGATATTTAAGGTTTTGGTGGTATGATTGACCAAACCGCCAATTTTATTGTCATGATAATAAATTGCAGCTCCTTCAATCGTAAAACGACCTTCAAGTTCGGGTGCATTGAGAACAGTTTGAATTAATTGCCAACAAGCCTCAGTCGTTCCTAAATCACGCAATTTTGCCATTGCATTCCGCCAATTATTTTTGATCTGATCAGCTGGTATTTTAGGTAAAAAATCATGTTTGGAAATATTTTCATTTCTACTGACCTCAACTCTGCGCACTGTAAAATAAAAACCGTTATATTCTGAACCTATGACTTCAACATCATAAATTCCGCTTCCATGAGCTTGAATTGTCGAATAGATTTCTTCTTCCCAGACTCTGAATTCAAATTGAGCGTCTTGAGATAAAAAGTTACCCACCATAAAATCATTTTTTTTACCGGAACGAATTGAAGGGACCGCATTGATCAATACTGTACCTTCGGAAACTTTTCCTTTTACTGCTGCTTCGGTTAAATTTAAAATAGGCATAACCTATTCACTCCTTTTTAAAGAAATTCATCTTGCCGGCAAGATGAATTTTCTAAATTACAATATTTATCGCTATTATAACAAATTAGTGTTCGCTTGAATAATTGCGAATATGTTTATCCTTCTGCTTGTTTATTATAAAATTGTGTATAATTATCATAGTTAACAAATATTAAATAAGACTGATCTTGGAGGGAATAGTGGATTCAGATCAATATAAAACACAAAATTTAGATGATTATGCTGATTGGTTTCTAAACTCGGATATTTTAAAAAATAATGAATATTCAGTTGATTTGTATCCTTACGAAAAACTGTTTTCCCAGTATAAATTAAATCAACTTGTACTGAAAAATAGAATAGTCTATCATTCTTCACCGGATTATAATTTGGCTGATCAAATGGGTCGTCCGGGTACTCCAATGCTTGACTATTATACTCGTTTGGCCAAAGGTGGTGTTGGCTTAATAACTACGGGATCAGTACCGGTATCGGGTTCTATTGATCCGACAGTAATTGACAAAAATGGCAGATCCGTTTATCCGCAAATAATAGATAATCAGTCTGCACTTGCAGGTTGGTCAGAATTAGCAGAAACTTGCCGAGTTTTTTCAGCAAGCTTGTTTATGACTTTATCAGCAGGCTTGGGTCAACAAGGTAAAATGGACGATCGATCTGATCAGAAAGGTTTGAAGTCTCTTTTTCGCAAGAGACCGGTTTCAGCTTCCGGTGGTAAATCTTTTTCACAAAATATAAAATGTCGCAGATTATCCGAGCGCGATTTAGAACAAATTATTGATAATTTTGGTGAGGCAGCAAAAACGGTTTCAGAGTTAGGTATGGCCGGAGTTTTAATTGAAGGTGGCAGAGACGAGTTACTTGCACAAATGTCTAATCCGATAATCAATCAAAGAAAGTTCGGTTCTTTCACAAATTATCAAACTTTTGGTTTGGAGATTGTACGCAGAATAAGAAGAGTCAATGGCCCTAATTTTCCAATTTTATATAGCCTGGAATTGGATCCGCTTAATTTGGATTGGGATTTTGTTAAAAATCTCATTCAGGCAGGAATTGACGGATTATTGATTCGCTATGGAGTAAAAGATTATTCGTGGTTAGCAAAAGGGGTTAGAACTTTGCCGGCAGGATATAATTTAAGAATTGCTGAAACTGTGCGTCAATATTTGTTAGCTGAAAACATTCTGAGCCACAACGGCTCCGAGATTGCTCTGATTCTTTCTGGGAAATTAGATTTCCCGGATGTGGCAGAACGAGCCTTAGCTAATGAGCTAGGAGATCTAGTCTGTTTGGATGATGCCTTATTAGCTGATCCCGAGTGGGCTAATAAGGTCTATTGCGGACAAATAGAGCAGATCAGACCTGCGATAGATTCGATACCTGCCAATCAAAAAAATAAGTCAAGTTCGGTTAATCCTTCAATCGATTACAGATCAGAAGCCTCAGGAACGTTGACCAACAATTTGTCGAAAAAGAAGATAGCTGTAGTAGGAGCAGGACTTGCCGGAATTGAATGTGCTGTTACTGCCTTTAACAAAGGACATGAAGTTTGGCTTTTTGAGCAAGAGAATAAAATAGGAGGCAGGCTAAATAAAACCTTGATTCCTAATTTCAGGATGGATTTGAGCAATTATCTCTCGTGGCAACAAAGAAGAGTATATCGTTTAGCGGAAAGCTACCCTGACTTTCATCTTGTTTTAAATGTGATCGCTACAATGTCAATGTTGGAGGAACGTAATTTTGACACGATTGTCTTAGCTAATGGTGGAAAACCGAAGCAGCTTGCTTTTGATAACTCGGCCGATCTGATTGATATTTTCGATTTAGATTTTTCAGATAAAACTGAATCCTCTTTGCTCGAACAATTGAACATCGTCGAGAAAAATAAAATAATTATTTTTGGAGAACATCCTCTAGCATTGGATATTGCCTACAATTTGGTCTATGCTTACGACAAAAAAGTTTCTTTATTATTTGAAGGTGAAGAAAAAACCGACTTGGAATATAATTGGGAAAGCCAACATTTGTTGTTTTTCTTAAAACAAAAAAATGTGGATATTTACTATAATGTAACATTAAAAGAATTGAATGAGGATCAGATCAGCTTTCAATCAACTGCCGGAAGATACACTTTGCTTTATGATTTCTTATTTAAAGCTACCGGACTTGAACCGAATCCTGACTTATTTGAATTATTATATCAATATAAAATTGCTCCACAAGTATATCAAGTTGGAGATTGTTCGAAGCCGGGCAGTATAGCAAATAATGTGAGATCCGGATATAGATTGGGGATAAATTTGTGAGTAATCGTCTAGCATTAAAAATAGCGCTTGTGGGTTGCGGTAGAGTCGCTGAAAAACATCTGCAAGCAATCAATTATCTGGCAAAAAAGAATAAAAATAGGGTTAAGAGAGTTGAACTCACAGCATTGGTTGACCCTTTCGCGGAAGCGCGACAACGGATTTTAGAAAAATATAAACATCGAAATCAAGTTAACTTCTTTGACTCATTAGAGCAGATGTTCAGCAATTTAACTAATCACAAGAACAAACCTGATCTTGTGGCAATTACCACACCTTCAAGCCAGCATTATAAACAAGCAAAACTTGCTTTGCAAAATGATTGTCACCTTTTTATTGAAAAGCCGATAGCTTTAAAATTGGATCACGCAACAGAAATTCTAAATTTAGCAGAGAATAAAAATAAAAAAATAGCTGTCGGTCATATATTCAGATATTTTCCGGTTATCGGCTTAATTGCTGCAGACCTGGCCGAGGGGGTTTTCGGAAAGCCTCTTTATGGGAATGTTAGTGTGCGGTGGGGGCATGATCAAGCTTATTACGATCAAGCTAGCTGGCGAGGCACCAGAGAGCACGACGGAGGATCAATCATGAATCAAAGCATCCATGCATTGGACCTGATGTATTGGCTTTTAGGTGAACCTGAATTATTATCTGCTAAAGGCAGCCTTAGCACCCAAATTCATCAAATGGAATCAGAAGATTTAGGCTTCGGCATTTTTGAATTTGCAGATGATCGCTGGTTATCCGTTGAAGGTACGACCAACACTGATCCTAATCGACCGGAAGCCTCATTTTTTCTCCGCTATACCAAAGGAGAGATTAGGGCGGGTATTTTAGCGGGCAAAATTTCATTTTCGATTCTTGATCAAAATGGTCAGCAGTTGAGGCTAAAATATCTGAAATGTGACATCTTACAACGCATCAAGCAAGAAGGATTTTCTTATTTATTACAGATCAGCAACCCGCATACCGGAATATATTTGGATTTGATCAATGCCATTTCATTAGATCAAGAGCCATTGGCGGATGGATTAAGTGGTCTCAAGGCCTTGGAAATGGTTATAGCGTTATATGAAGATGCAGGTGTAGATAGTGTATAATTAAAACATATGTCTCCGTAGCTCAGCCGGATAGAGCATTCGCCTCCTAAGCGAAAGGCCGTGAGTTCGAATCTCGCCGGGGACACCATGCTACAAGCGCTGATACATAAGAGTTTCAGTGCTTTATTTCTTTATTGAAGTCTTGCATATAAAATATTTTGCACATAATTTTGCACCAAATAGGCTAAAAAACAGACGAAATTAGGTCGTTTGCGATTGCTAAATCTTCATCTTCAATTCCAACATAATAATCATATGTAGTGGTTATTTTTTTGTGACCCAAAATGTATTGCAGAGTTTTTGGTTTCATTCCTGCTCGTGCCATTTTAGTAGCGAATGTGTGACGGAAAGAATATAGAGTGATCTGAAAGTCTAATTTTCTTTTAATTCTATCGAAATCAGATTTGATTGCTTCCATGTTCGGCGATCCTTCAGCAGAAGGGAATAGCCATTTAGTATTATTTTCTTCTTCGAGAAGTATCTGTTTAGTCTTTTCAGTGTTCGGAAGTTTCCGCTTTGCGTTCATGTTCTTTCCTGCTGATAGTCCTTTAGCAGTTATCGCACGTTCTATGTTTATTTTGTTATCTGAAATATCAGCAAACTGTAAGCCTAAGCCTTCGCTTGGACGAGTGCCTGTTACCAATAATAACTTATAGTAATTTATGTATTTTGAGTCTTCAGCTTGTTCAAAAAACATCTCTATCTCATCTTCGCTTAAATGCCGATTAACAGGCTTTGGTTGATTTTCTGCTGTATATGTTAGTCTTATGTCTGATACAGGATTAACACTATACAGACCTGCTTTAAGTGCGTATGTAAACGGTGCAGATATGCAAGAGCGTATCTTTGAAACGTATTCTTTCGAGTATGGGTGATTGATCTTTTCTTGTAGCAGATTAAATATTTTGTTGGTTGTTATTTCGTGTAGGTACAGATGTCCTAGAGTATCTTTGATGTGGTTTTGGTACATAGAGTTAGTTGACGCTTGATGACTTTCAGACAGTCTGCTTAACCGGTTTATTGTCCACTCTGAAAACAGCTCATCATAAGTGAGTTTGTTTGACCCTGCTAAAGTTGCAATTCTTTTATCAAGCTCATTGCAGCGACTTCTGAAAGTTTCGTAATTCTCATGCTTTCTTTGTGTCAGTTGTTTTGTCTTGCCGAGTGCATCAGTAGCAGAGTATATATAGCGTCCATCAGAGCGTTTGTGTATCCGGTTCTTTGGCATTATTCTGTTGAATCTTCGTCAGACAATAAAGATATTTCTGTTTTTATTTTGTCATAATTTCTAATGATTTGACCACTTAATTCTTTTGTATCAGCACTAAAAGTTTCATAAGAGCCTTGAGGATTAGAAACGCTTTTAACATATTCTGTGGTTAAATCGTAATTCTCACGAGAAAGATCATACAAAACTTGTAAATCTTCTGATTCTTCGGGCAATTCTTTAATATCTTTCAATAAATCAGTTAGTTTATCTGCCTTAGATTCAGCTTCTTCTTGTATCATTGGATAATAATCATTGTCGTATAATAAATAGTTAATGGTATCGTTAAAATCGAACTCGAGTCCACGCTCTTTTTTACGCACTTCAAAATAACGAACAATTGCTCCAGTGTATTCTATATTAGCCTTATCACTGCCGAATATGCTACCATACCAAACATCTACAAGTAACTCGATGCATTCATCGATAGCGGATTCAGCATCAAGTACAGCTTCATTATAGCTTTCAACTTTATCGATATATTCTAATCTCGCTTGCTTTATTTCTTCTTGTCTTTTCTTATTGTCACAACCTATCATAGAAAAAATAATAACTAAAACTAATAAAATACTAATAATCTTCTTCATTTAATCTTTCTCCTTATTTCTTTAACTATGCCTAATATTTCTATCGGCTCATCACCTTCACCATAGGTTTTCGGGGGATACGCTTGATTAAGTGGTTTCAACTGAATACCTTTGTCTGTGCGATAACAGCGTTTAAGAGTAGCGTCGTATCCGTCAATAAACACTACACAATCATCTCCGTTGTCGAAGTCTGGCAGTCATTTCTTCGTATTTTTCTAAAAGTTCTTTTCTTGTCTGATTTCCACAATCTATGAATGCATCGCTGGTGATGATCTCGTTATCCTCTTTGTTAATATAATATTTTTTCATTTCTATGTTCTCGCTTTCTTTATTTGTTAATTATATTATATACTGTAGACAGTATAAGGTCAAGCTTGTTTTAACAAAAATATACACAAAGTTTTGTAAGTATTATTGTTAAAAGTGTATACTGTTGACAGTATAAAGATCTATACATATAATAAGTATACAAGGAGTTAATCATGAAAGAAAATAAATTATCAGATGCACAAATTAGAGCAATACGGAAATGGGATGCTAAAAATCTTGAAACTAAATCATTTCGGTTTGAAAAAGGGTACGGAAATAAGATAAAAACCTATGCCGACAGGGCAGGGCTTTCTCAGGTTGAATTTGTTCGTCGAGCGATCGAAGAGAAAGCTAAAAGAGAAAATTTAGACTAAAATTTGTATCATAATCGGAGCATCTAAATCATCAAAATAGAATACAGCTTGCTGATTAGTTTCGCAGAATAATAATCTTGCTTGTAGTAATATCCATTTTTGACGGGTAGACTTTCAGCAATCCACTCTAAATCTTGAAAAATATAAATATCGTTTTCAGCATTATAATGTAATTTAGGATTTAGATAAGTTTTCATATATAATCATTATATAGATACAGAGATTGAATAGCCACTCTGCATACTTATTTGCACGTAATAGAATCTAATGCTACTTTAGATTGCTATATTAATACTATATTATATATAGATATATAAAGGAATAATCGTTCATTCTAAAACTGATATTAACCTGATTTTGTTCTCCTAAGCGAAAGGCCGTGAGTTCGAATCTCGCCGGGGACACCAATTTAATTATGATTAGGTGATTTTATGAAATTAGCTATTAAAACTTGTACTTTAAATTTACCTTATCTTGAAATGTTAGATTTTTGTGTAGATCAAGATGTCGGGTTAATTGAACTCGGTACTGGGAATTGGTCAAGTGCACCACACCTTGATTTAGATCAGCTACTTTCATCAGAAGCTACCTTAAACCAATGGCTTTCAGAACAGGAAAAACGAAATATAAAAGTTTGTGCTTTGAATTGTTCGGGCAATCCTTTGGCTTATGAAGAGGATTTGGTGGTAACATATAAAACTTTTCAATTGGCCGAAAAGATAGGGGTCAAAAAGATAGTCATGATGAGCGGTCTTCCGCCCGGGCACAAAAATGATCGGACACCCGCTTGGATTACAACTAGTTGGCCACCGGAAACACAAGATATATTAGAGTATCAATGGAATGAAGTTGCAATTCCTGTATGGGGGGAAATTATTAAAAAGGCCAAAAACCATGGCATAGAAAAGATAGCTCTAGAGAATCATGGTATGCAATTGGTCTACAATCCTGAAACTTTATTCAAATTAAGATCTGAAATAGGCCCGATGGTCGGTATGAATCTTGACCCTTCACATTTATTCTGGATGGGCAGCAATCCGATAGATGCCGTAAGAATCTTGGGAGAGCAAAATGCAATTTATTTTGTTCATGGCAAAGATGCCAGAATAGAAGTAAGAAATAATGCGCCCAATGGTGTTTTGGATACAAAGCCAATTGAGCGTTTCAAAGAAAGATCTTGGAATTATGTTGCTGTCGGTGCCGGACATGACCAACAATGGTGGCATGAGTTTGTTTCAGTACTTCGCATGTATGGCTATGATGATATCATCTCATTGGAGATGGAAGATTTAACGATGTCGTCCTATTCCGGACATTTGATTTCTTTAGAAACATTAAGAAAAGCAATAAGATAATGATAATAAATGGTGAGGATTTATGGACAATTTTGAATTAATAAAAAAGATTAGTGAAATGGATGTTGAACAAGCTTTTGAGATCATAAAGTCGAAACAAGGTTTTTCTCAATATACGAAATCTGAAGCTCCTTATTTTATGCAACCTGAAGGTAGGATATATACATTATATGAACATGATTTCCTCTTTTCTTCGGGGGATATCATTACTTATACAGCCAAAGAAGGTACTCCGGCAGCTGAAAAAGGCATATGGGACTGTTTTCGTCAAGCAGAGGATAAATGGTATCGTTGGCAAGATTCTCAATTTGTTTTGCACGATGCAAGTAAACCATAGTGATTGATTTGAGCTTGTAAAATGATTAATTTGTTGAAGGAGCACTAATTGCTTAATACAATTTACTTACCGACTCTGCTTGGAATAGAAGCGATGACTTCTCAGGAGCTTATAGGCTTAGGTTATCAAAAATCTCAAATTACAGTTGATGACGGTGAACTTACTCTTAAGTTATCCTCTGAGCAGAATATGCCTGACTCCATCGCTGAACTTAACCTAAATTTGCGTACCGCCGAGAGAGTTCTTTTAGGCTTAGCAGAATTTAAAGCGTATAACTTCGATCAATTATATGATCAGACTTTTGCTTTACCGTGGCATGAATGGATTGATTATCAATACTTTTTAGAAATTATCGGTTATTCTCGAAAATCTAAATTACATAGTGTTCCCGCATGCCAAAGTATTATTAAAAAGGCACTGACTGATAAATTGAATTTAGTCTATGGCTATCCTGACAATCAGGTACCCGAGGATTCTTCTGTGGGAAATAACAGAATTCAGTTCTCGATTATCGATGATTTGGTTAAGATTAGACTCGATACTAGCGGTGAACCGCTGCATAAAAGGGGTTATCGTCCTATAGTTCACGAAGCGCCCTTACGAGAAACTCTGGCAGCCGCTATTTTGATGATTTCTTTTTATCAACGCAATTTAAAAAATGCAGAAGTATTATTTGATCCTTTTTGCGGCAGTGGTACATTTTTGATTGAAGCAGCGTTAATTGCAAGTGATACTGCTCCCGGAATATTAAGGAGTTTTGCAGCGGAAGACTATCGATTAGTAGGCAAAACTGCTTTTGATC
>FZPS01000032.1_pt21 | contig 54677 bp, 68 predicted proteins | sample 1817821 | NCBI WGS metagenome assembly FZPS01 (sample SAMEA104158645, study PRJEB21678) | metagenome | place: Germany | collected 2015-04-21 | reverse complement strand
TTATATACTTTGACGATTGTGTACTTAATACCCTGCAGCTCCTGTTCCCAGACCTGCAGTTGGCTTAAATCATCTGTCTGCCAGGCTAATGGCAGATCTTGACGGCGAAACTGCCGGTGGCATGTTCTGAAACGCTCTGCTCTGGAACGCAGGTTCTTTTCTTTAGGCAGGCCTTCAGGCAGGGAAATGGTGTAGCTGAGCTGCTGTGGTGCGCGCAGTTTGCTGATTGCCGTTTCCATTTCCGTAAGCTTTTCCAGTTTTGCTGCCAGCATGGTCAGCATCCTGTATATTTCTGCGGCCAAGGGGCCGTCATCACCACCATTCAGCCAGACTGTATCATAATCAGGACAGTTAATAACATTTGCCGTTCTCTTTCTGGCAGCGAAGACTTCCAGATGCAGCAGGGGATCAGCTTTTGGCTCCTGCTTTGCTAAATAACTGCAGTCGGGCCACAGCTCTGCGAACTCCTCAACAAGGGGTAAATAATCCAGCCAGTAACCGTCATCCGCACCGTCTTCCCATGCCAGTAAACAGTCTTCGCTGCAGTAGTAGTTACCCGCTGTATCTACTAAATAAATCTCCGGATGAAGCTCCGCCAGACAATTGGCGCAATGGTCTTCGAGAGGCTGCAGCTGCCACTTTTTGTTTGTGTACTGCAGCCAGCCCTGGTTGACAAATCTTCGCAGCAGGTACCTGCCGATATAGGCTTTGGCCCCGGTCTTTGCGGCTGCCTGAGCAATTTGCTTTGCCAATAAAGGGTTGTCCTCAAGCAAGGCCGCATAAAGCTCCTCTGTACTGCTTTCTCTTTCCGACAGCAAATAATCTTTTGCCCACGCTTGGAATTCTTCCCGGTACTTTTTCGCAAGTTTCATTATTCATCCCTCCGCTTATAAGTTCCTCATTATTATTAATACACAGGGATCATAAAAAGTGACACGCCGGAGGCAGGTGTCACTTTACTAAAAGCAAAATGCCGCGCTGACAAAGATATGCAGACAGCTTATCTGAAGTGCCGGTCCCGGAATACGTCCGGGGTGAACCGGCCGATAAATACACAGCCGATCCCGATTTCCGGGGACGATTAGTATACTGGTTGGTGAATAAGCTGCAGCAGAAGAGTATAGCAAAAAAGAGCAGGTACCGTGCAGGATACCTGCTCTCTGCTGAAGACACTGCTTTTTAGGTAGGACAACACAGCTAGTCTACTCATCAATAACCTGTTCTATTTTCCTTGCTATTTGCCTGAGGCAGACCTGCCTGCCTTTATCTGTGTCCAGCATCTTATAGCCCAGCTCTGCCTCCTTTTCAGCCCGCTGTTTTTGGGCAGTCTCCATAAAGTGAGCAAAAGTATTGTTGTTTTTCATCTTACCGCCTCCTTGTCTTATTGTTTGTATCTTGTGCTGTAACCATGCAAAACAAAATTAGCTGTGTTGGCTAAAGCCTGCCGGCAATGTCTATTTGGTCTGCAAAATGCAGAAACTATAATGCTTAATTACTTTTAGTTTAAGGAGGCAGCAGATGAGTTTAAAGCAGCTTTTACTGTTGACTGCCCTGGTACTGCTTTTTACTCTGCAAAGGGCGACAGGTTTAGCGGCGCAGGTGGAAAGCGCGCAGCAGCAGGCGAAACAAGCGCAGCAGGAGGTGGCAGAAGCACGCAAACTAACACTAGCGTCAGAAAAATATGAAACACAATTGATGAATATTACAAAATATGCACCGTTAAGCGCCGGCGCCATCCCGGGTCATGATTATGCCGGAGACCCTTCCCTGACAGCCAGCGGCAAAAAACTGGTTCCCGGTAAAACGGCTGCCGCCGGTGAGAACATTCCCTTCGGCACCGAGATATATGTGGAAGGACAAGGTTGGTATGTGGTGGAGGATCGCGGCGGCAATATCGGGCCAAACGATATAGATCTGTCCTGCAAATCTAAAGAGGAAGCCATTGCCTTCGGTCAGCAGCAGCTGCTGGTTATCTTTAAAGCACATTAACAAATAGCCCGGCCGGATCAGCTGTCTAAACAGCCGGCCGGCCGGTTAAAGTCTTTATTCACCCAGGAAATATTCTGGGCGCCACACCTTTAATCACATAATATGGCATTAAGGGCTGAATCCTCAACGACAAGCCGGTTAACAAGGGTGTTTGTGCCCAGGGTTCTGATGTTAACAAGTTCTACCGTGTAAGTGCAGCAGCCTTTTGTACAGGTAAACTGGTCATCACAGTAGGTAAAGGTAAAGTCATTCTTCAGGCTGTAAGATATTTCAGCTCTGTCAAGATATTTAATATAGTCATAACTTCTTAATACTTCTTCCACACCGCTGCAGCTTCTTTTGAGAACAAAACTTAACTGTAAGCCCTCTGTGAAACCTGCTTCTTCTGCTTCCTCCACATGGATTAAGGTTGAAAAATGCAGAGCAAGCTGTGCCTTTTGTGTACAGTTGACGTCAAGGGCAAGCTTTGCCAAAACGGTGGGCACAAACTCTGCGGGGTTTACCGGGGACAGGTTGATGGTGTTTTTTTCTTTGCCGCACACTAAAACGACATCTTCACAAACCGGCTGTCGGCACAGCTGGTACTGAAAACCGTCACAAATCCCCTGCGCCACTGCTCTGATGGCAGAATCTTCAATGAACAGTTCCATAAACGGATCCCCGTTGGTCGTAAAAACAACAATATCAATCAGTTCCACTGTGTAGATACAGCAGTCGCGCTGGCAGAAGATATCATCATCACAGTAGGTAAAACTGAAAGACTGCCTGAAATTGAAACTAATATTATCCCGTATTTCTGCTCTATACTGATAATTGTTTAGTACTTCCCTGTCACCGGCGCAGTTTCTGACTAATTGGAAAGTCAGCTGCGCGCCAAAGGCATTAATCCCCGTGGGGACAATAATCTGAATCATGGTAGCAAAATCAATTTTTACAAGGGGTTTGCTTAAACCGGAAGTATCAACGGCAACCTTGGCCAGCACAATGGGATTGTCTGCTAAATTCTCACTACCGGTCTCTATTCTGCTCACTCTCTGTAATTCTTTGCCGCAGGCAATTACCATACCCTTGATTTTTACCGGCTGCGGCTCCTTACGAACCTCTTTTTCCTGGTTAAAGTACCGCTCTTTGCGCAGTTCACAAAGAGGTCTGCTGCCGTATTTTTGCATTACTTAACGCCTCCTGCATGAAGCTTTGCTGTTTCTTGAATAATCGCCTTGAGGACGGGATCTTCAATGGTTAACTCCTGGAGTCTGTTTTCATCTTCCTCGTTTGCCTCAGGATCAAGCACCTCAATATTGGTCAGTTCTACAGTGTAGACACAGCAGTCCTGATGACAGGCATGTTCATCGCAGTAGAGAAAATAGAAAGAATCTCTAATATTGTATTTGTCACCGTCTGAGACAAGCACAATATTAACTACATACTCATATGTCCGTAAAATTTGCTTATTGCCGTTACAATTCTTAAACAGGGTAAAGGTTAAGGCTGAGCCAATAGTTTGGCTTTCACCAGCCCGGCATGTGTCCCTTACTTCGATCATGGTGTAAAAATCAAGACTAACAAGAGGTTGGCAGTAGTGACTCAGATCCAGCTCTAACCTGGCAAGCACTATCGGCTCGGCAGGTAAATCTTCCTGGGTAAATTCTCTCCTTCTGAATGTGCTGACTGTTTTCCCACAAACTAACTGCACACCTGCCGGCAGCTGTTTTTGTTTTGTTTTGTCCGGAGCAGGGTGTTTAACCGGAGAAGGTTTTGCACAGCTTGCTTTCATCATCTGCTCTCCTACCTTTTTGAAATTAGATTAGACAGGGCAGCAGCACCTTAGCTGTATGCTCATGGCGTGTCATTCCGCTGCCGCTGCTTCAACCACTCAGCATTACTCAACAGCTACTTTTTACATTAATTTGATTTATACAATATAATATGGCAAACAGTATGATCGGTGACAGTGTACATCAGGCTGCGTAAAAATTGCAGGCAAAAAAATAACCCCGCCGTTTTGCTGACGGGGTTTTGCTTATTCAGTTCAGAAGCTAAGGTACTATGCGCGGCCTGCAAGCCGGGCAAACTCATCCAGCTTCTCGGCAAAAACTTGACAGGCTGCGGCAATAGGCTCTTTACTGGTCATATCGACACCTGCTTTTTGCAGGACTGCCAGCGGGTAATCAGAGCTGCCGGCCTGTAAAAACTGCAGATATCTGTCTACGGCAGCCTTTCCTTCTGTCAGGATGCCTTTACTTAAAGCTGTAGCCGCACTATACCCTGTGGCATACTGATAAACATAATAATTGTAGTAGAAATGGGGGATCCTCGCCCATTCCAGACCGATTTCCTCATCAATTACCATATCCTCTGTGCCATAATACTTCTGGTTCAGCCGGTAGTAATCATTAGTCAGGGATTCCGCTGTTAAAGCCTGATTATGCTGCACCTGTTGATGGATAAGATGCTCGAATTCGGCAAACATGGTCTGACGGAAAACGGTGGTTCTGAAGCCTTCTAAGAAATAGTTTAACAGGTAAAGCCGCTGCTGTTCATCAGTGATGGTGCGCAGCAAATAATCATTTAATAAGGCCTCATTACAGGTCGAGGCTACTTCAGCAACAAATATAGCATAATCACCGTAGGGATAGGGCTGATACTTGCGCGTAAAATAGCTGTGTGCTGAATGGCCAAACTCATGGGCCAGGGTAAAGAGATCGTTAATCTTGTTTTGCCAGTTTAGCAAAATATAGGGATTTGTGCCGTAAGTGCCGCTGGAATAGGCACCGCTGCGCTTCCCTTTATTTTCATACACATCTACCCAGCGGCTGCTGAAACCCTCTTCCAGCACCTGCCGGTACTCCTCACCCAGCGGGGCTAAACCTGCTAAAAGCAGTTCCTGGGCCTCGGCATAGCTGACTTCCAGTTTAACGTCTTTAACCAAGGGTGTATACAAATCATACATATGCAGTTTATCCAGGTTAAGTATTTCTTTGCGCAGCCGCAGATAGCGATGCAGCAGCGGTAAATGCTCGTTAATGGTGCTTACCAGATTATCATAGACGCTTTCAGGGATATTGTTCCGTGCCAAGGCTGCTTCCCGCGCCGAGGAATAATTCCTGATGCGGGCAACAAAATTATTCTTCTTAATGTTGCCGCTTAAAGTGCTGGCAAAAGTATTGCGAAACTTGCCGTAGGTTTGATAAACAGCCTGAAAAGCATCCCGTCGTACCCGCCGGTCTGCGCTTTCCATAAAGCGAATAAATTTACCGTGGGTAACTTCCACTGCTTCCCCTTGTTCATCCGTAATCACCGGAAATTCCAAATCGGCGTTATTTAACATGCTGAAAGTCTGCTGCGACGCGCCCAGTACTTCTGAAGCTTCCGCCAGCAAAGCCTCCTGTTCAGCCGGCAGCACGTGCGGCCGCTGCCGGTTAATTTCTGCCAAGGCATGCCCATAAAGACGCAGTGCTTCATTTTCTGCTAAAAATTCCTTTAGCTTTGTTTCGGCAATGCTGAGTATTTCCGGCACTATAAAGGCCAGCTGCGCGGCAGCTTGAGCGTAGAGACTTCTGGCTCTGTCAAATTGCGCCTGATAGAAAGAATTGGTTGTATCCTGGTCGTAGCGCATACGCGCATAAACATAAAGCTTACCCAGCCGCATTGTTAACCGGTCCCGGTACTGCAGGGCGGCATAAAGAGTCTGGGCACTTTCACCCAGCCTGCCCTGAAAGTCCTTCATGCCCGGCAGCAGCGCTTTCACTTCTGCAAATTCCTGCTCCCAGGCCTCATCACTTGTGAAAATATCTTCCAGCCGCCAGGTGTCTTCCTCCGGAATTTCATCTCTTAAAGGAAGTCGTTTTACAGCCTGTGAATTGGTCATGGCAATCCTCCATTCTCTTCCTGCAGTTCAAGTCTGCCTGTTTTTGACGAGGCAGCAGTGATTAGCATTATTATACCATTTTGGCACTAAAAGTCTTGGTAGGTTTTAATGTGGATAACTGTTCATTCGCTCATGTGCCTGCTCTTGTCTGGCAAAGTATAATTCCGGCAGGACAATCTTGATTTCTTTTTCTTCTGTTTCTTTGCGCCAGTAAATAATGAAATTAACTTTTCCATAGGTGGGCAGATAACCATTTTCCCGCATCCTGTTTATTTTGGCAGTAAAACTTTTCGCCGCCCGAAGCACCCTCAGCCCTTTTTCGGTCAGCCATTCTCCGTCTTGATAATAGAGGAGATCACCACTCTGCAGATCATTAATTACATGCTGTCGCCCGATAAAGTAATCCAGCCACACATCCCGATGGGTCAACTGTACGACCAACCTTTCCGGTACGCTGTAGTTATTACGATCGATAACCCGCAGTAAGCTGTTTACTCTTATGTGATTGAGGTAGCGGTCGTTCAGGTGAACAGCCAGATTGTTTTTTGCCCTGGTCAGCGCTACATAAAGCTGCCTTTTCTTTTCTTCTGTATCCGGAATAAAGTTTTCTAACAAAAGAAAAATGTTATCAAATTCCTTGCCTTTAGCTTTATGGATGGTGGAGACAAAAATAGTATCTCTGGCTTCCGGATAAAAGTCCTCCAGACGTGATTCTTTTATAAACACAGCAAAATCTGATTTGTATTTTCTGTGAGGGTAGATGGTCTCAAAATCCTTGATCATTCTTTGACAAAGATCTAAGACTTCACTTCTGCCATAGCGTTTTCGTAAAGCTTGCTTTGCTGTTTTCCAGCTATCCTCATCAAGCAGAGGGGATAATAAATCTGCACTTATTTTTTCCCAAAAATAGCGTACTTCTACCAGGTCGAAAAGATTAAAACCATCATTAGTTTGAATTAATCTGGCCGGCACCCCATTGTCCAGCAGCATCCCCGTAACCTGCAGCGCTTCATCATTTGTTTGCGTTAAGACACAGGTACTGCCCGTCAGCTCTGTACGACAAAGATCAGCAACAAAAGGAGTCAGGAGATTGGGCTGCATGTAATGTACCAGCTTAATCTTACCATCATCCTGCCTTTGGGGCATAATATCCGTTTTCTTTAATCGTTTTCGCATTGTGGCAGCAAACTGGTTAGCAAAGTAAACCAGATTGCTTTTGCTGCGGTAGTTTTCTAGCAACTCATACTGTGCTGCCTGTTTTTCTACTATGAACCTTTCTAAATACTTGGCACTGGAGCCGCGAAAACCAAAAATATTCTGATCATCATCACCAACTGCAATGACGCGCATATCTTCATTGTATTTCATTAAAGTTTGCAGGAGGGCAAATACTTCTTTGTCCATATCCTGGGCTTCATCAATGACGAGCACGGTTTTGGTAATTCTGCCGGGCTCAACTTCCCCGGCTTCAATCTTCGCAATGGCATTCTTGATTACCTGATCAAACTGTTCGCTGCTGCCTACCCTGCCCAGCAGATCAAAACAGTAGGCATGAAAGGTTTTTATTTCAATAAAATTAGCTGCCCCGCCAATTAATTGTACTAACCTTTTTTTAAATTCAGTCGCTGCTGCCCGGGAAAAAGTTAGCATTAACAGCTGCTCGTATTTGACATCTTCCATTAAAACAAGCGATGCCATCTTATGTACCAGCACCCTCGTTTTACCACTGCCGGGTCCTGCTAATACAGCAATATGCTGACTTTGATTATCTCTAATAATGCTTAACTGTGTCGGTGACAGCTCGCCAAACAACTGTCTAAATTTCCCTGGACTAATATTCAGGCGGATCTCCTCTGCCCTGTTGGCTTTAAAATACTTGCGCAGAAAGGAGCTGTAATTTAAGCGAAAATAATCTTCTACAAACTGCAATGCCTCCCGGTAGTTGGCAAGTAACTTCCTGGCATATTCCCCAACAATATGGATTTGCTGTACTTTTTGCTCATAGAACTGCTCCAACTTCCGATAGTCTTCTAATTTAAAGCGTTTCCTGTTATCTTTCTCCAGTCTTGTGATGACCAAAGGATTGTAGATGATCAGAAAACCGCCTTCTATTGTGATCGCTTCAATTCGCGACAGATAATGCAGGGTGTCTTCAATATCTTTAAGAGTGACTTCACTCTTAAACAAACGCTGGCTTTCGGTGTAAGCTTTTCGCAGTTCATTCAGAGAAAACCTTACCAGAAGCTTTTCTGCAGTATCCTCACCCTCAGCTCTGCGAGCATAAAGATACTCGATTATGAAACCGGCCAATTCCCGTCGTTTTTTTAGCCTCTCCCGCAGTCTTTCTTTTTCCTCAAGGCAAAGGAGACGGATCTGGTGCTGTGAATAAATGCTTTTTTTATATTTGATCAGCTTTTTGACAGCCCAATAATTTAACAACTTATAAATTTTATGGGGCGTGACAGTGGGACAATAATTCTTTTCTATTGCTTCATTTATTTCTTTTATATTATAGGTCGCTTCCTCCTCGGCAACTATGTCCAGCAGGTATTGTTCAATGCTGCAGTAGTCATGAAAAATCTGCAGCGAACGATTTACCTTATCTGTTTCTTTAATATAAGCCTGCAGGTCTTTATCGTCCGCCAGAATATCTGCCTGCCGCAGCAGGTTGATGGTTTCGATTACTACTGCTTTTGTCAAAGCGAGCTGATCGGCAATCCAATCTACGCGGGACTCAGCCTCCATATTTTGTGCTCGGCTGCGGCTCCTGGCTGCAATCAGTTTCTTGATAATGCGGACAGCATTTTCTTTATTTGTCTCATCAAACAACGGTGAGTTTTCAATTTTTTGTATGGCTTCTTCCGCATTGCGGCAGTTAATACTATCAGCATAAACCCTTGGCATATTCTGGCCGCGCTGGATATAGCCTGCCTCTTCAAGGGCGGTAATGGCTGTTTTTACCCTGGTTTCAATATTGCTGATGTTTTCATCCCAGCCAGCTTTTCTGGCAATTTCCAAGGCAGATTGCGATACTGTCTCACGGAAACGGGTGATTTCTTTAATGGCTTTCCAGATTTGCTGGATTTCTTTAATATTGATACGCGACTGGTTTAACAAAACAAAATGTTTATCCAAATCATCATCGCAGTATAAAATGTAGCAGTCGGCATCAATCTGTTCATCTCTGCCGGCCCTGCCGGCTTCCTGGATATAGTTTTCTAAGGAGTCAGAGATCTCAAAATGGATAACCATGCCCACATCCTTTTTGTCTACACCCATGCCGAAAGCAGAAGTAGCCACAATAATAGATACTTCCCCAGTTATAAAAGCATCCTGGTTGGCCGCTTTTTTTTCTCGCTCCATCTGTCCGTGGTATGGTTTTGCCGGAAAGCCGTCATTAGTAAGCCTTTCTGCTAATTCATCTGCCAATCTTGTTCTGGAAACATAAATAATGGTGGGACATTCTTTACTGTCCAATAAGTTCCTCAGGGTATTATACTTGTCTTCCTGAGTGGTTTTTTCAATCACTTTATAGTGAAGATTGGGACGGGCAGTATTCGCCTGAAAAAGTTCTAAATCAAGGTTAAGTTTCTCTTTAAAATAGGACTGAATATCTTCGATCACTTTTTGTTTCGCTGTCGCCGTAAAACATGAAACAGGAATACCTTCTGCCAGCTTCTTCATATCCTGCAGCCTCTTGATAAAGTCACCGATGTATAAATAATCTACGCGAAAATCATGTCCCCAGGCAGAAAAACAATGAGCTTCATCAATGACAAAGCGTACAATCTTTCTCCCCAATAAAAGATGTTCAATGGTGCGCGATCGCAGGGCCTCCGGTGAAATGTAGAGCAGAGAAGCTGAGCCGTCCTGGACTCTCTCCAGAGCTTGGGCCCGCTCAATAGGATTCAGCAGACCGTTGATGGTTACCGCCTCGGTAATCCCTTTTTTCTCCAGGTTGTCAACTTGGTCTTTCATCAGTGACAGCAGGGGTGAGATTACTACTGTCAAACCTTTAACTGTTTCCCCGCTCATAAGGGCAGGAACCTGAAAGGTAATAGACTTGCCGCCACCGGTAGGAAAAACTGCCAGCAGAGATTTGTTGTTAATTGCTGCCCTGACGGCTTGCTCCTGTAAAGGCTCCCCCCCATAAGTCCGATAGGAATCAAAACCAAAATAATATTTTAACGCCCGCCGGGGATCCTGAACATGCGCACAGTAAGCACAGCCGTGCAGGCAGGGGCGGTTTCTTAAAATATTCATTATCTGGTCTACTTCCGGATAGCTACTTAGTATCCAGGGCGGAGTAATGGAAAAACGATCATTAACATTGATGAGAGCAAGACAATAAGCTAAAGCAGTAGGATACTGCTTTATTAATTTATCTAGGTCGGCATGTTCACAAATTTGCCCAGCGAAGTGTTCCTTTATAAGCGGCACTGGGTCAACGAGAGGTGTTTGGTAGTCTATATAATGAAAAAAGCCCTTAAATTCCTGCTGTTCCCTTAACAGCAGAAAAAAGATCTGCTGCAGTGAGTCAGTCAGCTCATGAAAAGCTTTCACTTCGTCAAAAAACAGTTCTTTTGCTTTAAGTGCATCATTTACAGGGTTGTTAAGTTCATAAGTCAGAAGCTTTTCATCTTTAACCAGGGCATGGTAAGGCTTGCGGGGAAAGAGTAGGGCTGAAAGATAAAGTGTGTCGATCAGCTGCTTAGTATCTATCACTGTTTCTCCCATCAGGGGCCGGAGATACTTTAAATCATGCTTGATGATGTTATGTCCGCACAAATAGTCGACAGTTTGCAGAAAAGTAGACAGTTCTGCCGTGGATTTAGCATGAAAAATACTGCCTGTCTTAGTAACCGCCCCAATATCCAGGATCGCATCGGTCTTAGGCTGGACTTCTATATCAATAAAAGCAATCGGTTTCATCTTATTTAGCCCCTTTATCAGCTGAAAGGATTAATGCTTCCATTCGACTAATTTCCACGATATTCCTGCCCGGCGGCAGTCTGTTTTAGCCCCGGAACACAAAAACAGCCGGTCTCCAATGTACCGGCTGTTAGCTGTAAATGATATCTTTATACTTTAGCTGTCCGCCTTTTCTGACGCTCTGTTACCCAGACCAGCACCATTCCTGCTTCATAGAGAAAGATTAAAGGTATGGCCATGAGAACTTGTGAAACAACGTCCGGTGGAGTCATAATCGCAGCGACTACTACAATAACAAGGATGGCAAACTTACGGTTATTGCGTAAAAAAGCTGATGAGACAAGTCCGATTAATCCTAGGAACCAAAAAACCAAAGGAATCTGAAAGATAAGACCAAAAGATAGCAAGAGTGAAGTAATAAAAGAAATATAATTGCCAATGGAAAATAAGGGGGTTAGCGATTCTGTACCAAAACCCATGAAAAAACGGATCGCGAATGGTATCACCATATAGTAACTAAAAGCCACTCCTAAAAAGAACAGCACGTTCATAGCAAGGAAAAAGGGGAGAATAACTTTCTTTTCCGTCTCCTCGAGAGCCGGCACAATAAAGAGTAAAACCTGAATTAGATTTAGTGGCAGCGTAACGATCAAAGCAGCCTGCAGTGCTAATCTGACTTGTGCGACAAGCGCTTCAGGAGGGGTAGTAAAAATTAGTTGTAGGTTTGGTGCCGGTTTCAATAGAAACTCCAGGATGTCATCAACATAGGCAAAACAGATCACCGCTGCCACCATCACAGTCAGGAGTATGATGATTACTCTTTTACGCAATTCCCCCAGATGATCCCAAATCGTCATACTATGCGCATCTTTGTTCGTTCCCATAAAGTTCCCCCCATTTTGCCCTAGTACCAGTGCTGATTACTCATCTTCACCGGATGCTGACTTTTTAAGGTTAGAAATACCATCTCTGATGCCTTTAAATACTCCGGTAAATCTTCCCGGTCCCATAATCATTAACAATACAAGAAAAATGACGATTAATTCAAGCCAACCGATTCTCATGACAATCCTCCCTATTCTTCTTTATTATTATCTGCGTCATTCTCTACGTCTTCGTCATTCTCTACGACTTCATCCTTAGCTGCCGGTTCGACAGGTTCAGCTTTTGCTGCAGCCGCCGGCGGCTCCTCTGCCGTAATACTTTCCTGGAATTCGGTGGTAGCTTTCTTAAATTCTCTTAAACCCTTACCTACAGCCTTACCGATTTCAGGCAGCTTCTGTGGCCCAAACACCAATAGTGCCACACCCAAAATTAAAATTAACTCCTGTGTACCAATTCTGCCTCCGAACATAGCGTTCCCTCCTTTAGTTGACGATTCAATATATATGACAATTCAATATCTGTCTTATTTTTCCTTTACCTTTTGTCTGTTTTTTAGCCTCTCCCAAACAAAAGCTTTTTTATACCGCCTAGACGAGACGAACAGTCGTCTCTGCGGCTGATTCTGCAGCTGTCTCCAGGGATGCTTTGGCTTCAGCGAGGGCAGCACGCACGTCGGCAAGCAGAATCTGGGCGGCATGCAGCTTTTCTGAGGCCGCTGCAAAACCTTCGTCTGCCGCCGTGTGGGCCAGTTTGTGCACCCAGCGATATTCGAGAGCTATCTGCTCGTCAATCATGTCCATCATCTGCTCCAGCTGATTTGGGTTAGTCTTATGAGTACACATAGGCAACTTCCTTTCTCTTTGTTTTCGTAGTTATGCCTGTTTTAGCTCTTCTTGACGGCGTGCCCGCAGCCAAGAGGCAAGTTCAGCCATGCCCTCGCCGGTTCTGGCCGATACTTCGAAAATCTCCAGCTTAGGATTAAGGGCACGTGCACCTTCCCTTAAAGCCTGGCGATCGAAATCAGGGTTCAGGGGCAGGTAGTCAAACTTGGTTACAACCAGGGCATCTACCACCGCAAACATGGGCGGATACTTGTAAACTTTATCGTACCCTTCCGGAACAGACAGCAGCATGATCCTGCAGTGACAGCCCGTATCAAACTCCGCCGGACACACCAGGTTGCCAATGTTCTCCAGGAACACATAGTCAAACTTCTTCCCGGCAAAAGCTGCGTAAGCCTGTTCCACCATGCCCATCTCTACATGACAGACATTTTTTGTGTTTAGCTCTACCGCTGCTACTCCAGCCTCTTTAATTTTTAATGCGTCTACATCAGAGGCCAGGTCTGCTTCAATCACGCCGATTTCAGCACCGCCCTCACTTCTGAGCTTCTCAATCAGGGCAAGCAGCAGTGTTGTCTTGCCTGCTCCCGGCGATCCCATAATATCTATCATATAGGTTCCCTCGGCACGCCGCGCTGCGCGAAATGCATCCGCCTCGCGCGAGTTCTCCGCGAGAATTTCCTGTTTTATTTCTATTGTACGTAATTCAGTCATAAAAAGTATTCCTCCCCTTTTGACTCTGTTTGCTGCGAGCAGGGGCAGCCGTCTTAGTCTCAGCCGCAGGTGTCCGCCTTTTCCTGCCCGCAGGCTTCAACTTCAGGAGCAGCGGGGCCTACGATCTCAATGTCATTAATATAGAACTCCATGCCCGAATTGAGTTTATAGTCCCTCTCTCCGCAGCTTGGACATACCCATGTCTCCTCTTTGTTAACATCAATATAATAAACGTGATCACACTTGTTGCAGCGTACAGTAAACGGCACACGGGTTATCACCAACTCTGCCTTTTCAGCTACCGTGCCGCGCGCCATGTAGGTAAAGCAGCGCTCGAAGATATCTTCCACAATATCACGCATATAGCCAATAGTCAAATGAACTGCACGCACCTCAACGGCACCGGCAGCTTCAGCCGCTTCAACTACAACATCCACCACGTTGCGCGTTAACGCCATCTCATGCATTGTTTTCACCCTTTCTCTTTGCACTGACCATGCAGGCGGAAAGGCTTAATTCTTCCCGCCTGGATGGTCAGTTACCGTACAGGATTCGTCCCATGTGGGCTGATCATCTTACTTAATCATATTGTTTCTGAAGCGGTACTCAGCCTTAAGGTTGTAATCGTCAAGCAGTGCATCCGGCAGTTTGGTCAGATCTACGCCTTCCCTCTGCTTCAGCTTACGTGCTCCGGACGGACAAACAGTGGCACACTGGCCGCAGCGGATACACGGAGAACCGGTAGCGGAGTAGCCTTCTTCATCCATTGTCACAACGGACATCGGACAGACAGACTTACAAAGGCCGCACTTAATACAATCATCACGATCATACTGCAGGTTGTAATGGCAAATTACATCGGCAATATTCAATTGGTTAAAATTATCGCCGCCAATTGCTTTATAGGATTTTAAAATATCGCAGCAGTCACCGTGGCAGGAGCAGATAACTTCCGTATTCTTGGTATGGCAGCTCTGCAGAACCATACCTGCTTCGACGCTGCGGCGCAGAATCTGGAGCGCTTCTTCCTGGTCAATCTGACGGCCAATACCGTTTTCAATGTAGAAAGCTGCCTGCTCACCGGTGGTCATGCAGGTCTCCATGGGATGATCACAATTGGGGTCTCTAGAACCATCAATATCTTGGCCCATCCGGCACTGACAGGTAGAAACAGCGATCACTGAGTTGCGGCGGATGATTTTCTCGTAGTCATCATAGAGCAGAACTTCATCTTCCACCACGATCTCTTTGTCTACCGGGATCGGATAGTAGAAGGGAGTTCCGGCGTTGTACAGATCATTAATGATGTCGGCACCCCACATGGACTTGTGAGCTGTGACGTACTCGGGATTTTGGTTTTCCTTTAACAACAGGGCGTATTCCCAAATACCGTGGGCCGGAGCCAAATGGTGGAAAAAGGTTACGCCACCGCGCCGTAAACGCTTAAGCAGACCGCGCTTTGCCAAATCTTCACAAAGCTTGAGGCATTCTTCCTCGTCACGACCTGATACCACCGCAAAATCGGTTGCTGTAAAACGCACACCGTAAGGCATTTCCAGATAAGCTTGGGCTTCTTCTTCACTAAAGAGGTACATGACCTCACCAAAGCTTGCATCATGCACCTCGGAGCCGGCACCGTTGCCATAGGTATTAAGCAGGGCGCGCAGCTTTACGTATACGGCAGGAATAACTGTACCGTCTTCACAGACATATTCTTCCTTGGAGTCAACGTACTGCTTACGCAGTGCATTTAGCTCTTCCAGTGTCAGCTTACCTTCACGGTCGGGCAGTTCATAAACAACTTTTTTTGCCCCGTTTGCGGATTCATCTTTCCCATCGGGGCTGCAGCCGGCAAGTACCCCTAGTGTTGTCACGCCTAAAGCGCTGATTGCCGCACCCTTCAGAAAATCCCGCCGGTTAAGACCTTTGACGGTATTCTCGACAAGAGTGCCTTTTTTACTTTGCTCTTTCACTTTGCTTCCTCCTCTTCCTTGATCAATACTTTAGTAATTGCTAAAAATAAGGCAGCATTAACAACAAATGCTTATTCTGCTTCTTTCTCCTGCCTGCAGTCAGTTCATACGGTGCGCTAGTGAATACCTTCACTAATTTTGGGACAAAAAAGACACTGCTGGTGCAGGCAGTCTAGTCTCGTGAACTCTGTAACAAGGGATAGAAAAAAATACTGCATTCCAGTGATGCGTTCTGTGCTTAATGTTTGCCCTGATTCCTAATGTAACTATCCCATACTTTTTAGCTGTATCCTGAAAACGGAGCTTTAGGCGGTTAAAATACAAAGTGCTACAGCATCACAGAGAACAGTGCTGCAGATTGTCCCTCCTTTCCCGTTGAGCTGTTCATTAGGAATAGAGAACTGACAATACGAGCAAGACGACATTATTCGCCATATTTCTGCTCTACCAACATTATACTATCAGGGGGTAATTTCGTCAACACTTAATTATACATATATATACTTATATATACAGCATTTTTGCCTCAAAAGTGATTACGATCAATATGAACAGGCAGCCAGCGCAAAATGTACTGGCTGCCTGCCGTTACTTTTGAGCATGATGCTGCTGCTTTGCCTGTTCCTCTTAATGCCTGAAATACAGTGCCCTTGAGGACAAGAGTAGAAGTTGAATAAAAGTTTAGCGGCAGCGTAATGATTACTGCTGCTGGATATGCTAGTCCGACTTGTGCAGCCAATGCTTCAGGTGGAAATGTAAGAATGAATTGCAAATCTGGTGCCGGGTTGAGTATAAAATGAAGTAGTTCATACATAAAACAAAACAAAACAGACCATGGCTGCCGCTAAAACTCTAATCAGCACGATAAATAAAATAGCGGCAACGTGATGATAACTACTTGAACTGCCAAATTAAGAATTGCTGCTGATCTTGCCGAGGAGATGTAGAAATGCATTCTAAATCAGTTGCTGGTTCCGTAAGGTGTGAAGTAGGTCAATGATAAGGATGGAATACACCACTGTTGCCACTAAGATTAAGATCATCACAATAATTATTTTTTTATGGAACTCATCCGGGCTAACCTCCCGGGACAAAAACATTACAAAGATGCAACCGTAATAATTAATCTTCAATTACTTTAGAGGCAAGGTGATGCTCAAAGAAACCTGATCAGTAATTTATATCTATAATACAAAGCTTCAGGAGGGTCGTGAAGATTTGTTGAAGATCAGGAAACCGGCTTCGTTAATAACTGGAACAAGTCGTTAGCAAAGGCAACATACATCACGCCTGCCTCTAAAATATTTATTTTCTTTTCCCCCTTAACCGCTGAGGTTGTCCGGCATGCAAGCTGCAAACATCAGGGCTTTTTCTGCCTGCTGTACAGATAATATAGGCAGGCATGTCCACCCATGTATATACATCTTGACGCAGGATATGCCTTTTTGATAACCGTTAGCAAGCATCGTACCGGATTCTGCAGGAATCGCAGTTGTGATGATTTTCACATTTTCCTGCTGAAAAGAAACTGCGCTGCGGCAGTGTATTGTGAAACATGTAACTATTGCTGCCAAATAAAAAACACTGGCGCTAATCCGGCTCTCAACGATTTTTGAATCATGCTTCGAGCTGATCTATTTACTTTCGCCATATTCCAACTCTACAAATATTGTACGATGTAAGGAATCTCCTGTCAAGTATAAATATTTCCAGTAAATTGCCTGGCAAAACCAAAGAAAACCCCGAGGATACAAGAAGGTTTACTACTTATTTACCTCAGGACAGTTCCCTGAACGGTATTTGTGTGATAAATTTTAAGTATAAGGTTATCCTTTGGAGGTGAAAGCTGTGAAGCTTAACTATCAGCGCACTATTTTAGTTGGCTTGGCCTTTCTTACTATTTCTGCCTTCTGGCAGATGTATGATTTCTATATCCCCTTAATCCTGAAATATACTTTTGCCATGAGTGATACAGTGGCCGGAGTTATTATGTCGGCTGACAATATTACCGCTCTGATACTCCTGCCCTTATTCGGCATTCTCTCCGACAGAACAAAGACCCGTATCGGCCGCCGCATGCCTTTTATTCTCGTTGGCACTATACTGGCAGCACTATCAATAACCGCCATCCCTTACGCGGCACAAACACAAAACTTACCTGTCTTTCTGACAGCCCTGGCTGCCGTTTTAATCGCCATGGCTGTTTATCGTTCTCCGGCGGTGGCGCTGATGCCCGATATTACTCCCAAACCGCTGCGTTCAGCCGGTAATGCTGTTATCAACCTCATGGGCGCTCTGGGAGGCGCGCTGATCCTGCTCTTGAATGCCTTCCTTGCCCCAAACGTCAGCAGTCCTGCCCAGGCCAACTACTGGCCAATTTTTCTCGTCACGGCGGGAATCATGCTGACAGGCACTTTGATCTTGCTGTTAACTATCAACGAGCCGCAGTTGGTAAAAGAAATGCGGCAGACGAGCGCGGCTCTGGGCATCGACATAGAAGAAGCGGCAGAAAATCCTGTTCAGGTAAAAACAACACTCTCTGCAGCTGAAAAGAAAAGTATGGCCTTACTGCTGGCCTCAATTGCTTTATGGTTTACCGGTTATAACGCGGTAACTACCGCTTTCTCCAAGTATGCTGTTGCACGGCTGGGTATGACAGAAGGACAAGCCTCGCTGATTCTGATGGTCGCCGTCATTGCAGCCGTAATTGCCTTCATCCCTGTGGGGATCATTTCTACACGCATTGGCCGCAAAAAAAGTATTATGTTTGGCATTGTTCTCCTGACGCTGGACTTTGGCAGTGCAGCTTTTTACACAGCATACTCACCGCTGATGTTTGGCACCTTTGCTTTGGCCGGCTTTGCCTGGGCGGCCATTAATGTTAACTCACTGCCGATGGTTTTGGAAATGTCCAAGGGGGAAAGTCTTGGTAAGTACACAGGATATTACTATACTTCTTCCATGGCAGCACAGGTGATCACACCCATTTTGTCCGGTGCCCTGCTGGAGCATGTCGGCTATTTCACCCTGCTTCCTTATGCCGCCTTCTTTATCGGACTGTCGTTTCTTACGATGTCCATGGTGCGTCACGGTGATACCAAGCCCATTGCTCCTGCCTCGCCCCTGCAGGCTTTTGATGCCGGAGATTGAGGCAAAAGTAAATTAAACTGGTAGGTGATGCTGTCTGGAACTAATTATTGTGATGATCTTAACTGTCCTGCTTTATATCTTGGCGCTGGCGCCGGGACGACTGCCGCCAAAGACAAGCAGCAGGCTGTGGACTACTGCTTATGCCCACCGCGGACTGCATACAAAGGACTGCCGGATACCGGAAAATTCCCTGGCTGCTTTTTCTGCTGCCGCTGCAGCCGGCTACGGCATTGAGTTGGATTTACAGCTGACCGCAGATGGTGAGGTGGTAGTCTTCCATGACGATAACCTGCTCCGCCTCTGTGGAATAGACCGCGCCGTGGCAGACTGTACCTGGCAGGAACTGCAGCAGTTTAATTTATGTGAGTCAAGGGAAAAGATCCCCTTGTTTAGCGAAGTGCTTACCCTTGTTAACGGACGGGTGCCGCTGCTGGTAGAACTGAAAACCGGCAGCAATAATAAACAGCTGTGCCAAAAGACGGCACAGCTGCTGGATAATTATCAAGGCTTATTTTGTATCGAATCATTTCATCCCGGCATTGTCCTCTGGTTTAAGAAAAACCGCCCACAAATAGTCCGGGGGCAGCTCTCGGCAGGCTGGAGACGCTTTGAGATGCTGCCCAAGCTTGTGGCTCTGCTCCTTTCCTCACTATTAACAAATATTGCTGCTCGGCCGCATTTCGTTGCTTACCATCATGAAGATGCACCCCATCAACTTAAACTAATGCTTTATAAACTGCTGGGAGGAAAGCTGCTCGCCTGGACTGTCACTGCGGCAGAGCAGATCCCGGACAATTTTGACACATTTATTTTTGAGTATTTTTTACCACCGAGACCTGATTATCAGCAGGGGCAGGTAAGCTGAAACCGCCGTCAATAATGTTTTTGGGCTGTAAGAAAATCGCCCCTTCATTACAAGCCTGACGGCAGACGCCGCAGCCATAGCATTTTTCACTGCTGACAAAGCATTGACCATACTTGTAAACAATTGCCTCAAACTGACAAAGCCGCTGGCAGCGGCGGCAGCCGGTACAGCGTTCAGCATCAATAGCGGCCAGGTATTCTGCCTTAAACATCAGCTCTAACAAATTGTTTTTAACTTGAATTCTGTAAGCAAGGCATTCCTGGTTACAGTTACAGAGCGCACCAATAAAGGGAGTTTTCATAGTCCAGACGGAATGAACCAAACCCTGCCGGTCAAATTCCCGCAGGAGCCGTTTTGCTTCAGCCGGCGTAATTGTTTCTAAACTATGACGTAAATCTGCGTAGTCAATACCGGATTGATAAGGATCGATACCAAGCAGTAAGCAGAAACGGCCATTTTTTTGCCCTGCAGTTACACTGCGGCAGACACAGGCAACTCTGGTAATTGACTGCACCATCTCAATTATTTTTTCTGCATCTTCTAAAGGCACAACCTGTCCGAAATGAATCTGTTTCATACGCCTGGTACCGATGTTGTAAATAAAACGATAGACAGCGGGAAAACGCTTTTTAGCCCATGCTAATTTAGTTATGTTAGCCTGGGCATTTCTTTGTACGCTCGGAATAAAGTGACGGATATACTGCAGCCGTGCTTCGTCGGCCAACAATTCAGTTGAATAGTTCTGCATGACCTCGTACCACTTCTTGCCTTCACCGTGTTGGGTACAAAACTCACAAATAGGCGTAACCTCCTCTCCCTGCCTGTTTTATCCTCTAGTTTACCATTTGCGGCAGCACTGCATACTTTTCCCCTATAAATAGCAGCTATCCTTTGCTACAATATCATTAAGAAGGCAAATACTACAACTATCTTTTTCATCCCTGTCAGCCGCTGTAGAAAGGGGATACTGCCAATGAAAAAAATCTTTCTGGAGACCATGAAAACACAGCAGGGACGTACGGGTTTTTACTCGATGGTCATTTTTACTTTAGCCCTTTACCCCATCAGCCTGTTCTTTGCCGGTACTTATATTGGCAAAGTAGGCATGCTGGCCTGTTCCATGGCATCTTTTTTTGGTGCGCAAACTTTCTTTCAGGCCTCCCTGGTCGTAAGAAGCTTTCTGGAAAAAGAAGAAGAAAACAATCAGCATTATGGCGCTCCTGTTCTTACAGGCGCTTTTTTTTTGCACAATCTTTCCTTGCTGATCGTTACCAAAACTTATTGATAATAGCTTTTCTTGTCTGCTCTGCAGTGAAATCTATATTTCCCTGCAAATGAATGACACGATTATAACGGCGCATTAAGAGCCCCGGCTGAAAAAGTTTAGTAAAATATACTTCATCTGCCTGCCACAGCTTTAGCTGCTCCGGCGCAGCAGGTGTGACGGAAATGCCTAATTCGGGAAACTTAAATTTTAGTATGTGTTTACTAATACCCTGCACAATAAGCTGCGCCAAATAGGGATGGACAGCATCATAATAATCGATGGAAAAAGTTATCTCCCGCCTTGCTCCCGGGCTAATAATTACATGTTGGTGGGGCTTAGGAATTCTGTGAGTTTCTTCGTAATGATAATAACGAGACACCACCGGACTGAGACCAGGCTGAAACTTGCTGTCAATCAGTATTGTGGGCTGAGAGGCAAGCTCTGTATAGGTGAGGCGCGGATAATCCTGGGGAAGATGTTTATTTTCTAACCTAGCTGTAAGGTCCAAGCTGTAAACAGCGTACGCAAAGCCTATGGAAGCTGCCCAAATGATAAATCCTCCTACAAAGACAGCAATAATTCCCGTATCCACCGACCGCGACTTTCTCTTTATGAAATAATGTAAAAGCCCAAAGCTTGAATAAAGAAAAACATATGGCAGCAACCCTTCCAAATTGATGGTGGCTGGCATCAGATAAAGATCGATAACTATTGCCAGGCACATACTGATAAAAAACAAGAAGGGTGGGCCATTAAAAAGAAACGCTCGCCAGCGTGCACTTTGCAGCGTTGGTTTGGGCAGAGTTTCACCGCGCGCGATATATCGTTTGGCCTTTAGCCACCAGAATATCACATAGACTCCCCTGGCAAACTGGGAGCAGGCGAACAGCGGGAACAAGAATGCAATCGCCACTGTCGTAAAATACAACAGCACTCTATAATTGAAAAGTCTGGGGTAACCAACCAAAACCAAACTGACGAAAACAAAACTAATTAATTCAGGCCGCCAAAGTTTGCTGCGCACATTTTTATCTTCCAGAAAAGCATCTGTTTGCAGCGGTGTAGGATTTTCCCTACCCGGGGCAGAGAAAAACTGCAAATAATCACGCGATGTCAGGAACTGCCAGCCAGATTCAGCACACATTTGGCGATACTCTTGTGCTTGCGGATTATTTTTCGAGACCAGCCGCCCCTCATAGGGAAAAACATCGACAGTAAACTGTAAGTCTTGCGGTTCGCTGGCGCGAAACTTTGCTACAAACTCTCCGGCTCTTTCCAACAGCCAGCCCCGGGCTGCCATTTCTCTCAGGTAATCTGCCATAGCCTGATAGTCAAGGGAGAGAAAACCCCAGAATACCCATTTTGTCTTACGCTTCATGCTGATTCCCCCCATCAGCTAAAGTAACTTTGCCGTCCTGCACTAAAAGCTGTAAGCGTTCGTATTCTGCCTGCAAAATTTTTCTGCCTTTGTCGGTGATCTGATATATTTTCCTCCGTTCCTCTGCGGCAACCTGTTCAATCAACATTTCTTCCTCAAAACGCGCCAACAGATTATAAAGGGTTCCGGCACCTATTTTTACTCTTCCCTGTGTCCGCTCTTCAACTTCCTGCATAATACCATAACCATGCAGTGGCTTAACTAAGGTTAATAGCAGATAGTACATCGGTTCAGTTAAATTTCGAAATTGTTCTTGGGACATCTTCTCACCTGCACTTACCTATATCGGGACTCGCTATAGCGACTATAAATATAGTACTATAATTCTCGTTTGACTGTCAAGAAAGTTTTACAGAATTAAAAAAGCGCGCTTTAAAGAACTGAACAGAATAAGGTTTCGGTTTTGTAAACTAAAAATCAAAATGAGTCTGATGAATTAACTCTCCTGTTTCCTGCAGCAGCTGATAGACCCGCTGGGCTATCTCCGGCGTGTAGAAACCGGTACCACAGCTGGGAGTTATGAGATACTGTTTACGTAAACGGGCGCCGTCGACCCCCTTCTGTTCCAGGCGGGTAATGTACTCCTGCCAGCGTTGGCAGAGGCTGGCGGCAGTTTCCGTAAAGCAGGCTTCATAAGAAGGAATTAATCCCCAGGCAATGGTGCCTCCCTGTGCTAAAAAAGTGTTCACTTGTGCGGCAGCGGCCAGCATGCCCGAAAAGTAAGAGTAAGCATCAAAAGCCAGAATATCGGGCTCGGCAGGAAATAACAGCTCCCAGTCAGCCCGGGAACAAAAGTGAATACCCGCTTCGGCGCCACAGTCCTTAATAGCCGTAATTAACTCGGCAAAAGTATCGCTGATTAACTGCGCACTGATGCCGAGAAAATCACGATGACCATAAGTGTAAAGCAGACCTTCGTCTAAAAAAATCATTACCGGCAGGCCGGTGGCAGAGAGCTGCGTTACCTGCCAGCGAATATTCATGGTCAATGCTTTAATCACCACATCACGCAGCTGGTCATCATAAAAAACGGGCAGATTATCGGCGCTCCTGATCTGCAGCCCGGCGGTGAGGGGTCCAACCAACTGCCCTTTAACATACTGCGGCTTCAGCGTCGGGCTGCTCGTCAATTCTTTAACTAACGCTGCAAAGCCTTCACCTGCCCACTGCGGAATGGCAAAGGCATTCAGCGCCTCCGGCTTGCCGCTTTCCGCTTCCAGATAGGTTTGATAGAAAGCGGTCAGTCCTTCCACAAAGGTTGGGCTCTGCTCGTTTAGTACGGGATTACTATTCTCGGGGGCTTCCATCAGCCCGCAGTCTATCAATACCTGTAAAAACTGATGGGTAAGATACTCTTCGCCACGTTTAGGAAATTGGGGCCAGTGAGGTATCTTTTTTAGACTGTGCAGGACTAACTCCAACCCTGCAGCAGTGCCGATATCGGGTAAACTGCCAATGGCAGTAATTTCACCCCAGTAACTTTTACTCATGTTTAGCCTCCCTTCTACTCCATTATAATCTCAGAGATTAGTGTCGTCTATTTTACCTTCAAAGCTGCAATTTTATTTACTTTAAACAATTTTCTGCACTGCTGTTGACTTAAGTTGACATTAGCTGCTTTTAGTTGTAGATTGTTAATATAGGAGGTGTTTTAAGTGACAGAAAAAGAACTTATTACAGCTCAAGAGTTAGCCGCTTTGTTAAAGCTCTCGGTAGATACGATTTGGCGTTATACACGGGAACAGACAATACCTTACGTGGAAATAGGCAGCAGGCAGTATCGCTATCATAAAGAAAGTGTCTTAGCGGCGCTGTCAGCGGGGAGATTTGCAGCAGAAGATTCTCCTCCTTATGAAAGTAAAAAAAAGCTAACCTACGAAGACTACGCTCGTCTTCCTGAAGAACCTGGATTTCGTTATGAGGTGATTGACGGGGTACTGCTGCGTGATCCTTCTCCCTCTGTTCAACACCAACGGGTTTCTCGCAGGCTGCAGCGCATACTTGAAGATTACTTTGCGGAAGTAGATCCCAAGGGTGAGGTTTTTAACGCTCCCCTTGATCTAACGCTGGCTGAATATAATGTGGTACAGCCAGACTTGTTTTACCTGCCCGGCAGCCGGCCTGCACAAGCTACCCCGATTAAGTCAGTGCCGGAACTAGTAGTGGAAGTTTTGTCCCCTTCCACCAACAGAAAAGATCGCGTCCTCAAATTAAACCACTATCAAGCGGCTAGAGTCCCTCATTATTGGATTTTAGACCCTGAAAACTGCTTTATTGAAACCTATGAATTACGTGATGGTCATTATGTATCGATAGTCAGGGCCGACAAGGGTACCTTCACGCACCCCGGCTTTCCCGGTTTGACCTTTGAACTTGAGGCACTTTTTTACCAGCCGAGCTAGATTGAGTAAAACAAGATAATTTTCCTGTAAAAATGGCAGCCCCAAATAGGGACTGCCTTTGGAGGTTTTTTATTACCATAAGTTTTGTAGAATCAGTACGGCAGCCATACCAATCGTTACTGTCAGCATCATATTTTTATAGCGCCACGCGACCAGGAAAGCTAAGAGGCTGGCTAATAAGTAGTGATTAGCCGGTGAAATGGTAATTTGCCCATTTACCGTCAGAATACCAGGCACAACAAGGGCTGCTAAAACAGCCACGGGAACGTAGCGTAACCAGGCGATCACCAGCGGCGGAATTTCCAGTCTGGTGAGGACATACATGGGTAAAAAACGCGGCAGGTAGGTTACAACTGCCATGCCCAGAATTAAGATTAGGACTTCTGCCATTTTTCCATCATCACTCCTAAGGTGGCTGTACAGACTGTAGCCAGGATAATATACCAACTGCCGGGAATCACTTGATAAAATAATAAGGCCAGCATACCGGAAAGGCAGCCTGCTAACAGCAATTTTTTATCACTTATTTGGATCACTAAAAGAAAAATAAACATGGCATATAAAGCAAATTCCATTGTATAGGCAGCACTTGTGCTGTTAAACAATTCACCAAAAATTCCTCCCAGCGCACTGCCGCCAATCCAGCCGGCGTGGGAGGTAGAAAATAGACCAAGCAGATAGTAATGACCCCTTTCGCCCCTACTGAATTCACCGCAGGCCAGGGCATAGTTCTCATCTGTCAGCCCAAAAGCTACCAGCGGCAGTGATTGCCGGGGAAACTTCTGCAGGTAGGGGGAAAGAGAAGCACTCATCAAAAGGTGCCGTAAATTAACCAGAAAAACGGTAGCAATAATAGATAATGAACCGGCACCCGCCGCATACATATTTACGGCAATAAACTGGCCGCTGCCGGCAAAAACAAGAAGCGACATCAAAACTATGTACGGGAGAGAAATACCGGCCAAACTGGCTAAAGCACCGTAGGCAAAACCCAGGGGCAAATAGCCTAAAACAACCGGAAGCGCTTTGCCTGCACCGGCCAGCCACTGTTCTTTAGCTGTCATAACACAAGCCTCCTTACAAAAATCAACTGCAGCTAATCTATGTATAGAAAATCACCAGTTCCTGTTCGCACAAAAACTGGTGATTTAATTTGTATTTAATCTTAAGCTTAATTATTGTTTTTGTCAATTAAATCTTTGTCAGTGTTCAGGAATGTGCGTTAGGCCATCAAAATGATTGCCGTCAGGCTATTTGCTAATTACTGTTGTCCAGTGCTGCGCCGATCGCAACCCCCAGGCATAATCCCAGTGCTATATTATTAAATAATACTCCAAAAACAATTCCTAAGCCAGCGCCTAAAGCATGCTTATAATAATCTTACTCGAAAATAAAAATTTCCTCAATTGGTACTTTCACGATCCTTGAAATATCAATGGCTAATTTAAGTGATGGATTGTATTTACCTGCTTCAAGCCTAATTATCGTTTCTCTACGAACGCCAACCAGTCGCGCCAGCTCATCTTGTGTCAATCCTCTAAGTTGACGATATTTCTTTAAATTACAAGTAAACTTTTGGATAGTACTCACCTCTTTTAATGTTTGTCATAGTACCAAAAAAGAAAAGCATATGCTATTAATGTAACCGCCCAGCCAAAAGCACATGTTAAAACAATCAATTCTTTTGTAACAAAAGAATAACCTGAGAAAAAACCGACAATAAACAAAATGATTAAAGGAATAGCAGCAGTTTTTAATTTTGCTGTTCGACTGTTCTCAATATAACGCTCATCCGGCATTTCATCAGCCATTTTCCCGATAAAATAAAAGGCAAGAAAGCTAAAAAAACTGAACCAAAACAGCGTTACAGGGTCGCCCGTTTCGAAATATGTGAACCCCCGAAATCCTAAGAAGCCAAGAAACCACACATATTTGATGGATTTGACATTTCTTATCTTATTCTTCATCATAACCTCCAAGTGATATAATTGTAACATTGTTACAAATATATCACTACTTTCTTTAGCCGTCAATATTATTTAGTTAAAAAAGTGATTAGATATAAATTTGAGAAACGGCAAATAGTAAAAGAAAAAACCGCCAAAAGTCTTTAGACCGATGACGGTTGGCGCTTACAATAAGCAAACCGTGTAATTGTAAACAAACTCCAGTTAGCAGACAATGAACAATCTAATTATGTAATAAATATAAATTATAATCCAAAAAAGTACACGCCAAGATAACGTTTATGATTTATGTATAACGTGCTTGAATATTATTTCTGCGGCTTCCTTGGCAGAAATATTGCTTACATCAATTTTATCTGTATCCATTTGATAATAGTTTTTTAGTCTTGGTACACTTCTATTAATAACATCTTTAGTCCTGATACCCATTTTTATGTCCTTTGTAATTCGTGAAATTAATGCTTGTTCTGAACATACCAGAGAAAATTTATATAATATATAATCATTTTTTGCTAACCTCGACAGCACATCATCAATAATACTATGCTCATGCATCACCCAACAAAAAATAATATTTTCATACACTGAGCAAGAAATAAAATTATTTAGGAGGTAACTTATATTATCAATTACCATATTTTTAGTTTCATCATTTACAATAAAGGGGGACATGTCCCAGCACCAATCGCCATCCAGAAAGACACAATTTGGCAAAAGTTTTTGCAGCTCTCTGCTTGCTGCTGTTTTCCCTACGCCCATAGTTCCATTGATAAAAATTAGATTCTTCATTTTCTGTTCTTCAGTCTCCAAACTTAAATACTCCCTAATTCACGATCTTACACATTTCCCAGTCCGTTTCTGCCAATATTATATCACCATTAATAATTATTCACCATCAAGAAAAACGCTGTAACACGGATTGGATAGAAAGCAATTCATGGTTGATGTAATTTCCCATCGGAAAATAAAAACCGCCAAAGGTATTTAACCCAATGACGGTTTGGCAACTCATAAGCAAACTTTGTAAGTTTGAACAAACTCGGTTGTATTTTAAAGAAATGATTAACGCTTGGAGAATTGTGGGGCACGACGGGCTTTTTTAAGACCGTATTTTTTCCGTTCCTTCATACGTGGGTCACGGGTCAGCAGGCCGGCACTTTTTAGTGCAGGACGATAGTTACCTTCTGCCATCAGCAGTGCACGGGCAATACCATGGCGAATGGCACCTGCCTGTCCGGTTGTACCGCCACCTTTAACTTTGGCAATCACATCAAATTTATCTAAAGTATCCGTCAACTTTAATGGCTGCCGGACAATAAGTTTTAGTGTTTCCAAGCCGAAATATTCATCAATATCTCTGTTATTAATCGTTATTGCACCGCTGCCGGGAACAAGCCGTACTCTTGCAATGGCGTTTTTCCGGCGTCCGGTACCGTAAAATTGAACTTGGGCCATTTACAGTTTCCTCCCTTCTACCCTAAAATGTCCAGACTTCTGGCTGCTGTGCTTGATGCGGATGCTCACTGCCGGCATAGACACGAACTTTCTTGAGCATGGCACGACCAAGACGGTTGTGGGGCAGCATCCCCTTAACTGCCAGCATGACAGCCCGTTCCGGTTTATTTGCAATTAGGGTGCCATAGGAAACCTTTTTTAAGCCGCCAGGATAACCTGAATGGCGATAGGCAAATTTTTGTGCTGCTTTATTACCGGTCAGAACAACTTTTCCGGCATTGATCACGATAACATGGTCACCGGTATCTACATGGGGTGTAAAAATTGGTTTATGTTTGCCGCGTAGAATACGAGCAACTTCTGTCGCTACTCTGCCCAGAGGCTTACCGGCAGCATCAAGGACATACCATTTCCGTTCGATCTGCCCTGCTTTAGGCATGAATGTAGTGCGCATATTTATCCTCCTTGATCAGAACACTTCTGCAAATCGCCGCTAACGGGGCAGAAACGGCGAATTGACACAAAATCATTTTATAATATGGTTTACTGCCTGTCAAGCAAATAAGACAGACAGGGCAAAAATAATGTGGTATTTGCTAATATTTTACCTCCAGCATAACCAGACCATGCGCCGGAGCTGTCCAGCCGGCAGCCGCACGGTCACGCGCTTTAATCACTGCTGCCAGGTCGGGCGAACGTTTACCGCGACCTACCTCGATCAGGGTGCCGACAATAATCCGCACCATATTATATAAAAAACCGTCAGCTTCAATTGTTATCTGCACATATTGATCCTGCTCCGTGATCTCTAAACGCAGAACATGACGTTCTGTCGTTTTGACCGCACTGCCGCTGGCCATAAAAGAACGGAAGTCATGTTTCCCTACCAGTGCGGCCGCTGCCTCCTGCATCAAATGGATATCTAGGGGATAGCGCAGGTGATAAGCATAGTACCGCGTCAAAACCCTGGGAAACGGCGCACAGTCAATAGTATAACGATAAACCTTGCTTTGCGCACTGTAACGGGCGTGGAAATCCGGAGGGACAAGCTCTGCCTTTGTTACGACAATATCTGCGGGCAGATGCGCATTGAGAGCGTATGGTAAGCGCTCCGGCGGGATGCGGGTAGAGACTTGAAAATTTACAACTTGTCCCAGGGCGTGCACACCTGTATCAGTACGCCCCGCCGCAGTAACCCGGACAGCCTGACCAAAAACAGCCTGCAGTGCAGCCTCAAGTTGAGCCTGGACGGTTACAGCATTTTGCTGTACCTGAAATCCATGATAATTGGTACCGTCATACGACAATGTTAATTTTATATTTTGCACTGGGGAAGCCCCCTTGAATCAAGCCATGATATACAGCCGATCAGTTATTCAGCTTAGACCTGACCCCAGGTGATAAAGGCAGCCAGAGCGATACTGGCGGCAACAACAAGATAATCTTGTAGCGTAATCTTTGGTTCATGTAAGCGAGTACGCCCTTCCCCGCCGCGGTAGCAGCGCGCTTCCATGGCTACGGCTAAATCATCGGCACGCCGGAAAGAGGAAACAAAGAGCGGTACTAAGAGAGGCACCAGGCTTTTGGCCCGTTGGTAAACATTACCGCTTTCAAAGTCAGCCCCACGTGCCATTTGTGCCTTCATTATTTTTTCGCTTTCTTCCATCAGTGTGGGAATAAAACGCAGGGCAATGGTCATCATCATGGCGATCTCATGGGCCGGCACACCGATTCTGCTAAATGGTTTCATAAGATATTCCAAACCGTCTGTCAGGGCAATGGGCGAGGTAGTTAGTGTTAACAGTGAAGTAGCGACAACGAGAAAAACGATGCGTATGACCATAAAAAAGCCGTAGTAGATACCCTCTGTTTCAATGGTTACCGGACCTAAACGCAGTAAAACCGTGCCGCCCTTGGTAAAGAAAAAATGGATCACCAGGGTGAAGAGCATGATATAGTATACTGGTTTCAACCCCCGGAAGAAATAAGACAAGGGTATCTGTGAAGTCAGGAGTAAGGCAAAAATCACTGCGGCCAAGATTAAATAACCCCAAAATGAATGGACGGCAAAGATGGCGATAATTAAGAAGATCAGTGCGGCAAATTTAGCGCGGGCATCCAGTCTGTGGAGCAGTGAATCTCCGGGGATAAATTGTCCGATAGTGATACTTTTCATCTCACTGTACCTCCAGCATACGCAGAATCGCATCCCGGGCAGCAGCAACTGTAAAAACATCTGTTGGTACGTCCTTGCCTGACTGGCGCAGGCGATGCATTAATAATGCCATCTGCGGCAGTGCTAACCCCAGCTGCTCCAGTTCAGCTGCATCGGTAAAGACCTCCGCCGGTGTACCGTAATGTTTAACTTCACCGTCACCTAAGACCAGCAGGTGCTTTGCCCGTACTGCCACATCCTCCATGCTGTGGGAAACTAAAACTACAGTCAGATTCTCTTCCTGGTGCAGACGATCTATCTGATCAAAAATCTCCGTTTTGCCCCGTGGGTCAAGCCCGGCAGCCGGCTCATCCAAAATTAAGACATCCGGCTGCATTGCTAACACTCCGGCCATGGCCACACGGCGCATCTGTCCGCCTGACAGGGAAAAGGGCGAACGTTGAGCCACATCCAAGGGCAGGCCAACTAATGTCAGCGCTTTTTCTACCCGCCGTTTAATTTCGGCTTCATCTAAACCCATATTTTTAGGTCCGAAGGCTACATCGGCAAAAACAGTCTCCTCAAACAGCTGCTGTTCAGGAAACTGAAACAGCAGACCGACACGCTGCCGTAAATCTTTTAAGCCGGACTTTCTCTGATAAATATCCTCGCCCTCTAATAAAACACGGCCTTTTGTGGGCTTGAGCAGCCCGTTTAAATGCTGTACAAGCGTTGATTTTCCCGAACCGGTCTGACCGATAATTGCCAGATACTCACCCCTGGGAATCTCCAGGTTAATATTTTTCAGCGCCTTTACTTCAAAGGGTGTTCCCGGCATATAGGTATAGCTTAAATTTTCTACTGTTAGCAGCATAGTTGTTTCACCAATTCTTCAACCGTCAGCACTGATGGCGGCAGCTCGATGCCGGCTTGACGCAGCTCTCCCGCCAGTTCAGCAATTGGAGGTACGTCCAGTCCTACGGACCGCAGTTCAGCAACACGCAGGAAAACTTCCTGCGGTGGACCCTGCATGGCAATCTGCCCACCATCTAAAATAAAGATTCGGTCAGCAGCTACTGCTTCCTCCATAAAATGGGTGATCATAATGACGGTGATACCTTCTTCTTTATTTAAGCGCGTAACTGTTTCCAGCACTTCACCGCGACCGCGGGGATCCAGCATGGCCGTTGCTTCATCTAAAATCAGACATTGAGGCCGCATGGCAATAACACCGGCTATCGCCACCCGCTGTTTTTGCCCGCCCGAGAGCAGATGGGGCGCATGCTGTCTATATGCGGACATACCGACTAAGGCCAGTGCTTCTTCGATCCGCTGTCTGATTTCGGCTGAGGGCAGACCAAGATTCTCCGGACCAAAGGCTACATCTTCTTCAATTGTTGTGGCGACAATTTGATTATCCGGGTTTTGAAAAACCATGCCGGCCAGTTGGCGAATTTGCCAATGATGCTCAGGCTTACGTGTATTAAGCCCGCCGACAAATACCTCTCCACATGTTGGCAGCAAAAGGGCATTAAAATGCTTCGCCAGGGTCGATTTTCCCGAGCCGTTAGGCCCGAGAACAGCAACAAACTCCCCTGCTTTAATACTTAAATTAATATCGCGCAGTGCCCAGAATTCACCGCCGTCATCTTTATAGTATTTATAACTGAGCCCTGCTGCACGAATTATTTCGATTGGACTCACCCCCGGTGTAGGATGAATAAAGAAAATCGACAGCAGTGGGTCGATTTTCTTGGCGCTCTATATTCTACACAAATTCGATGATGGCCATGGGCGCTGCATCGCCGCGGCGAGGTCCCATCTTCAGGATACGTGTATATCCACCCTGACGGTCCTCATAACGCGGGGCGATTTCATCAAACAGCTTCTTGACCGCGGTTTCATCGAGGAGATAGGCCAGAGCTTGACGGCGGGCGTGTAAATCATTACGCTTACCCAGTGTAACCATTTTTTCCGTAATACTGCGAATCTGCTTGGCCTTCGCTTCCGTAGTCTTTACTTTACCGGCAAGAATCAGGGAGGTAACTAAATTGCGCAACATTGCCCGGCGATGATCACTGCGGCGGCCAAATTTACGTAGTACCATGGCTTCTCCCTCCTTTTACTCATTGCTGTCGCGCAGAGACAGATTTAACTCTGCAAGTTTCCGGGTTACTTCTTCCAAAGATTTTTTACCCAGATTACGAACCTTCATCATTTCTTCTTCCGTTTTTTGCACTAATTCCGCTACAGTATTTATTCCTGCACGTTTCAGACAGTTGTAAGAGCGCACGGAAAGGTCAAGTTCTTCAACCGTCATCTCTAAAACTTTGGCTTTGTCGTCCTCTTCCTTTTCATCCAGAATCTCCACTTCCGCCACTTTCTCGGTGAGGTTAACAAAGAGGCCTAAATGTTTGGAGAGGATTTTTGCACCAAGACTAATGGCTTCATCCGGATGAATGCTGCCGTCAGTCCAGACTTCCAGAGTTAGTTTGTCATAATCTGTATGCTGACCGACACGCGTATCTTCCACCCTGTAATTCACACGGTGAATAGGGGAGAAAAGTGAGTCCACAGGGATTATACCAATGGGCTGCCCTGGTTCTTTATTGCGTTCAGCCTGCACATAACCACGACCATTGGCAGCAGTAATCTCCATGTAGAGCTTACCGTCATCCTCCAGCGTCGCAATGTGCAGATCCGGATTTAGTATTTCTACATCGGCCGGCAGCTTGATGTCTTTAGCAGTAACTGCGCCCGGCACTGAAGCATCTATCACCAGTGTTTGTGGTTCATCGGCATGAATTTTCATGGCCAACTTTTTCAGGTTAAGAATGATCTCTGTCGTATCTTCCAGCACACCGGGGATAGTGGAAAACTCATGCAGTACACCATCGATTTTTACCGAGGTAACAGCAGCTCCCGGAAGCGAGGATAACAGCACCCGGCGTAGAGAGTTGCCTAAAGTAATGCCATAACCTCGCTCCAGGGGCTCAATGATAAATTTTCCATAGGTAATATCATCACTGCCGTCGACTCGTTCAATTCTTGGTTTTTCAATTTCAATCAAATCTCAAAACCCTCCTTCTCGATTCCGTTACCAACGCGAGGGCAATTCGTTTAAAGTCAAAGTTTAGCGGGAATAGAGCTCGACGATGAGGTGTTCGGCAATGGGAATATCAATCTCGTCGCGATTTGGTAACCGTATTACTTTACCGGAAAGGTTTTCGCGATCTACTTCTAACCATTCCATCGTCCCTTGGTTTTGCGTTAATTCCGCAAGTTCTTTAAAACGACCCTTATTGCGGCTGGTTTCACGAACTGCAATCTCATCGCCAGGACGTACCTGGTACGAAGGGATTGTCACTTTTTTGCCGTTAACGGCGAAATGACCGTGTTTCACCAGTTGACGCGCCTCCGGACGGGAGAGAGCAAACCCCATACGGTAAACAATATTATCTAAACGTGATTCCAAGATCTGCAGCAGGTTTTCGCCGGTAATGCCTTTGCGGCGATCTGCCTCTTGGAAATAGCGGCGGAACTGACCTTCCAGTACGCCGTAAATACGACGTGCTTTCTGTTTCTCACGTAACTGTATACCATATTCGGACGCTTTTCTGCGGCGTTGGCCGTGCTGGCCAGGCGCATACGCCCTCCGATCTATACTACATTTTTCTGTATAGCAGCGCTCACCTTTAAGATAAAGCTTTAAACCTTCACGGCGGCACTGCCTGCAGACGGCTCCTGTATATCTAGCCAATATACTGACCTCCTCAGGTTAAACTCTGCGCCGTTTTGGCGGACGGCATCCATTATGTGGAATTGGAGTTACATCTTTAATTAAATTTACTTCCAGGCCTGCTGCCTGCAGGGAACGAATGGCTGCTTCCCGTCCTGAACCCGGCCCTTTAACATATACTTCCACTTCTTTTAAACCATGTTCCATTGCTGCCTTCGCGGCGCTCTCCGCAGCAGACTGGGCAGCAAATGGTGTTGATTTACGAGATCCTTTGAAACCAACAGCACCGGAACTGGCCCAGGAAATGGTATTACCCTGCAAATCAGTGATGGTAATGTGGGTATTGTTAAAAGTGGACTTGATATGGGCAACGCCATGCTGGATATTTTTACGCTCACGCCGTCTGGGGCGTGCAGATCTTCTACGTGCTACCAAGACATTTCCCCCCTATCTGCTTACTTTTTGCGTCTTACGCCGACTGTGCGTTTGGGACCTTTACGTGTACGGGCATTATTTTTTGTCGTTTGACCGCGCACCGGTAATCCTCTGCGGTGACGGAGACCGCGATAGCAGCCGATCTCCATTAGACGCTTGATATTCATGGCAACTTCACGACGCAAGTCGCCTTCTACTTTGTGGTTTCTGTCGATATACTCACGCAGCCTGTTGACTTCATCTTCTGTCAGATCCCGAATACGTGTGTCCATATTAATTCCGGTTTTATTCAGAATATCTTGAGCCGTTTTACGGCCGATGCCATAGATATAGGTAAGCGCGATTTCCACGCGTTTTTCACGCGGCAGGTCGACTCCGGCAATCCTCGCCATAGGATTTGCACCTCCCTTTCTTTTCAACAAACACAATTAGAATTTCCAGACTTTTCCCTTTTTATACAATTAACCCTGTCTTTGCTTATGCTTCGGGTTCTCACAGATCACCATGACTTTGCCTTTGCGCTTAATGACCTTGCACTTTTCGCAAATCGGTTTCACAGATGGTCTAACTTTCATCCCAAAACCTCCTTTTGGCGTCTACTTGTAGCGGTAGGTAATCCGACCACGTGTCAAATCATATGGGGATAACTCCACCAAAACCCTGTCCCCTGGGAGGATACGGATAAAGTTCATGCGGATTTTTCCCGATACATGGGCCAGCACCTTATGTCCATTCTTTAGCTCCACGCGGAACATGGCGTTAGGTAGTGGTTCAATTACCGTTCCCTCTACCTCGATAGCATCCTTCTTCTTTGACATCAGGTAATGTTTCCCTCCCTTTCTCCCCCAGGCTGGTCTTTGCCAACCATACCACTGATCGCCCGTGCAATTTCTTCATCGCGCACTATACGCTGCTTGATTTTTTCCACCACTTCAGTAGGAGCAGTACCGTGGATCTGCAAATGACGAAGATTTTTTTTCTTTGGGCTTTTTAGGGGGCGGTTTAAGCCATTGACAACAAGCACATAAGGCGGTTCCAAGCTGTCAACAACCAGGTAATACTCACCGGAGTCACGGCCTGCAAGAGAGCGAACCAGAGCGCCAATCACCGGCTGCTGTTTCATTTATCAAACTCCCTTCATCTGCAGGTTCTTAAACGCAAAACCATGAGTAACTTTTACAGTGCGGTTAAAACTTCAGGTCCGTCTGCAGTAATGACAATGGTATGTTCAAAATGTGCAGACCGCTGACGGTCCTTTGTCACCACTGTCCAATTATCCTGCAGTGTTTCCACCTGCCAGGTTCCTCTGTTCACCATGGGTTCAATGGCCAAGGCCATACCGGCCTGCAGCCGCGGGCCACGACCCGGTCTGCCGAAGTTTGGAACCTGGGGATCTTCATGCATCTGGTTACCAATGCCGTGACCGACATAATCCCTGACAACGGAAAAACCTTGTTCCTCTACGTAGGACTGGATTGCATGCGAGATGTCTGTCAGGCGGCTGCCCGGCAGTGCTTTGGCAATCCCCCGCCTTAGGGATTCCTGGGTAACTGCCAATAAACGCTGATCCTCTTCATCTATCACTCCTACCGGAAAGGTAGCAGCTGCATCACCGTAGTACCCTTGATATACCGCACCCACATCTATACTAATTAGATCGCCTTCTTTTAACCTGCGCAGGCTGGGGATACCATGTACCACCTCTTCATTGACGGAAGTGCAGATTGAGGCAGGGAAGTTGTGGTAGCCCAAGAAGGCAGGCTGACAGTTAGCCTGACGAATATGCCTTTCCGCTATTTTATCTAATTCAGCCGTTGTGATACCGGGACGGATGGCCTGCTCCAACGTTTGTAGAACTTCTGCCACTACCCGTCCGGCAATGCGCATTAGTTCGATTTCGCGTTGAGATTTAAGGGTAATCATTACAGGCCTCCATTACTTAATAAAGCCTTGATAGTTTCTCATCAGCAGGTGACTTTCAATCTGCTTCATAGTTTCAATCACGACACCGACAACAATAATCATGCTGGTACCGCCAAACATTACATTAATTTTAAAAATAGACTGCATAACAACGGGAGAAATGGCAATCAGTGCTAACGAGATGGCACCGGCTAAAGTCAATCGGCTGGATATTCTTGTTAAATACTCTGCTGTAGGTCTGCCTGGCCGCAGCCCGGGCACAAAACCGCCATGCTTTTTCATTTCATTAGCGATTTGCCCAGGGTCAAACTGAACAGCCGTATAAAAATAGGCAAAAAAGAGTATCAGCAGGATATAAAGAATGGAGTGCACGGCAGTACCGGGTTCAAAAACATCCCGCACCCAGTTTGCCACCGGATGATCAATAAAACCGGCAATCGTACTGGGGAACAGCAGCAAGGTCGAGGCAAAAATGACAGGTACCACACCGGCTTGGTTAACTTTAAACGGAATATGGGTGGACTGGCCTCCGTACATTTTACGACCGACAACTCGCTTAGCATACTGTACCGGAATCCGCCGCTGACCTTCTTCTAAAGCCACAATCCCTACTATCAGAGCCAGCACAACTAACGCTGCCAAAAGCAGGACAAAAATGTTAAGCTGACCGATTTTTACTAATGAATAAGTTTGCAGTACTCCCGGTCCGAATTGTGAAACGATACCACCAAAAATAAGGATGGAAATACCGTTACCTATCCCTTTTTCGGTAATTATCTCCCCTAACCACATGAGGAAAGCTGTACCGGCTACTAAGGCCACAATAATGGTGAGATAGGTGAAGATACCGGGTTCCAAAACTGCCTGCCGGAAGATCCCTAAAGTCATGCCGGTAGCCTGCAGCAGGGCTAAAACAATCGCGCCGTAACGGACAACCTGCTGTAGTTTTCTTTGTCCTTCCGGACCCTCTTTAGACCATTCCTCAAACTTGGGAATCACGACTCCCAGCAGCTGAACAATAATCGAGGCGTTAATATAGGGGAAGATACCCATGGCAAAGATTGAGTATCTTTCCAGTGAGCCGCCGGCAAAAACATTAAACAGGCCAAACAGGTTGTTCTGCTGGAAAAAGTTTGTAATCTGGCTTGGATCTACACCGGGTACCGGCACATGTGAGCCTAGGCGAAAAACAACTAACATCAGCAGTGTAAAGGTGATACGCTGACGCAGTTCTTTTATCCTCCAGGCACTGCGAAGCGTTTCTAACATCTTAAATCACCTCAACTTTGCCGCCGGCAGCCTCTATTTTAGCCACTGCCGTCTTCGAAAACCCTTGGGCTTTTACGCTGAGGGACTTCTCTAAATCACCGCTGCCAAGGATCCGTACACCATCCTTTAAGGACTTAATTAGACCTGCTTGTTTTAACAGCTCCGGCGTAACCTCGGCACCGTCGGCAAAGACATTTAAACGACCAACATTTACTTCGTTATACTGCTTTTTAAAAATACTGGTAAAACCCCGTTTGGGTACAGCACGCTGTAAAGGCATTTGACCGCCTTCAAAGCCAGGGCGTACACCGCCACCGGAACGAGCTCTTTGTCCTTTATGTCCACGGGTTGATGTCTTCCCGTGACCGCTGCCGATACCGCGTCCGACCCGCTTTTTGGCAGCACGTGCACCCTGCGGGCTTTTCAGTTCATGCAGGCGCATAGCTTACACCTCCCCTTAGAGTTCTTCAACTTGCACGAGGTGGGACACTTTATTAATCATACCCCGAATTTGAGGTGTATCTTCATGTTCCACAACCTGGTTGATCTTTTTTAAGCCAAGTGCTTCCACTGTTCGGCGTTGGGGCTCGGGGCGCCCGATTACGCTTCTGACCAGTGTAATGCGTAACTGTTTCGCCATCTGTTTACCTCCTACCCTAATAACTCTTCCACCGTAAGACCGCGCAATTTTGCTACTTGTTCCGCAGTCTTTAACGATTTCAAGCCTTCCATGGTGGCTCTGACAATGTTAATGGCATTGGCGGAACCGAGTGATTTGGTGAGGATGTCCTGTACACCGGCGGCTTCCAGGACCGCACGTACAGGACCACCAGCAATTACGCCTGTACCTTCGGAGGCAGGTTTCAGCATTACGCGTCCGGCTCCATAGACACCGGTCACAGGATGTGGAATAGTTGTACCGACAATGGGGACTTTGATCATATTCTTTTTCGCATCTTCCACACCCTTGCGAATCGCTTCAGGCACTTCACTGGCTTTACCAATGCCTGCACCAACTCGTCCGTTGCCGTCACCAACAACCACTAAGGCAGCAAAGCTGAAGCGGCGGCCACCTTTTACTACCTTGGCCACACGATTTATCTTAACGACTGTTTCAGTCAATTCCACTTTGTTGGGGTCGAAATTCTCCACGCCTTGTTTCCCTCCTTCTCGTTAAAATTCCAGACCGGCTTCGCGAGCGCCTTCGGCAAGCTCTTTCACCCGGCCATGGTAGAGGTACCCGCCTCTGTCAAAGACGACTTCCTTAATACCTTTAGCTGCGGCTTTTTCAGCGATCAGTCTTCCTACCTGACGGGCTGCGTCTTTATTACCGCAAGAACCTCTACCTTCGCGGATGGATGGTTCGAGGCTTGAAGCAGCCACCAGCGTAACTCCGGCCACATCATCTATGATCTGGGCATAAATATGCTTCAGGCTCCGATACACGTTCAAACGCGGACATTCTTTCGTTCCTTGTATCTTCTTGCGTACACGGAGATGTCTCCGCTTACGCTGCTTATTTTTATCCTGACGCGTGAACAATTCGCTTCCCTCCCTTACTTACCAGTCTTACCGACTTTGCGGCGAACCCGTTCAGTATCATACTTGATACCTTTGCCTTTGTATGGTTCCGGCTCACGGACAGCACGAATATTGGCAGCTGTACTACCTACGGCTTCCTTGTCAATGCCTTTTACCACAATTCTATTCGGTGCGGGGACTTCCAGTTCAATCCCCTGGGGCGGGGTAATGTTAACAGGATTAGAATAACCAATGTTAAGCACAACGTTGTTCCCCTGTTTTGTGGCACGATAACCGACGCCCACCAGTTCCAGTGTTTTACTGTACCCTTTGGTGACACCTTCCACCATGTTGGCAATTAATGTCCGGGTCAAACCATGGAGGGAGCGCTGAGTTTTTTCGTCATTATGGCGTGTGACAACCACTTGATTGTCCTCTACCTTTATCTCGATTTCCCGCGGCAGAGCTTTCTGCAGTTGTCCCAGGGGCCCTTTAACTGTCACGACATTATTATTGTTTATAACTTCAACTCCTGCAGGCAGTTGAATAGGCTTGCGGCCGATACGGCTCATTTCATATCCCTCCTTTACCAGATGTAGCAGAGGACTTCTCCCCCGACTCCGGCTCTGCGGGCAGCCTTGTCGGTCATGATCCCCTGTGAGGTGGAAATGATGGCGATACCGAGACCACCCAATACTTTGGGCAGTTCATCTTTCCGCGCATATACACGCAAACCGGGCTTACTGATCCGCTTCAGACCGGTCAGCACCTTTTCACGGTTTGGACCATATTTCAAAAAGATCTTGATGGTTCCCTGCTTATTATCCTTTTTAAACTCGTAATCTTTAATAAAACCTTCGTTTTTCAGTATCTCCGCAACTGCAACTTTAACCTTCGAGCCAGGCACCTCAACCGTATCGTGTCTGGCCATATTGGCATTGCGGATCCTTGTTAACATGTCGGCAATTGGGTCCGTCATGGTCATTGCAATCGAACCTCCTTTCTCTCCTATCCCCTACCAGCTGGCTTTCTTCACTCCGGGGATTTTCCCTTCATGGGCGAGCTTACGGAAACAAAGGCGGCACATACCAAATTTGCGCAGGTACGCGCGGGGACGGCCGCACAGGTTGCAGCGGTTGTAGCCTTGTACCTTAAACTTAGGCTCTCTTTTAGCCTGAGCTATTTTAGACTTTTTGGCCACTATTTCCCCTCCTTTTGCTAGTTTTTAAGCATTACGAAATGGCATCCCCATCTCGCGCAATAATTCTCTCGCCTCTTCGTCTGTCTTCGCCGTCGTCACAATAATGACATCCATGCCACGAACTTTTTCTACGTCGTCGTAGCTGATTTCCGGGAAAATCAACTGTTCGCGCAGGCCTAAGGAATAGTTACCACGTCCGTCAAAAGATTTAGGTGAAACACCACGAAAATCACGTACCCGAGGCAGTGCTATATTCATTAATTTGTCGAGAAACTCATACATTCTGTCGCCGCGCAGTGTTACTTTGCAGCCAATACTCATGCCTTCACGAATTTTAAAACTGGCAACAGACTTTCTGGCTTTCGTAATCACCGGGCGCTGTCCGGAAATTATAGTTAAATCTTTAACGGCGGCATCGAGCGCTTTGGGATTGTCTTTCGCTTCACCAACCCCCATGTTGATAACTACTTTTTCCAAACGAGGAGCCTCGAGCATGTTTTTATATTGAAAACGTGCCATTAAAGCAGGTCGTACTTCATTAAGGTATTTTTCTTTTAAGCGGGGCATCTACTGTTACCTCCTTTCCGGCTACTTGTCGAGAAGCTCCCCACATTTTTTACAGGCGCGGGCCCAGCCTTGCTTATTGTATGCCTTTTGAACCGGTGCTTTTTTAATCCGTGTTGGCTGCTTGCAGCTGGGACAGATGACCATGACTTTGGCACTATAGATAGGCGCCTCAACTTCATGAATACCGGCCTGCATGTGCTGAGTGGCACGGGCGTGCTTCTTGACAATATTTACTCCTTCAACAACCACTTTACCCTCTGTGGGTAGTGAGGTAAGAACTTTGCCCTTCTTGCCTTTATCCTTACCGGAGAGGACAAGAACTTGGTCTCCTTTTTTTACATGGAGTTTAGCCACTGTAAATGTTGCACCTCCTTACGCTAAATCACTTCCGGTGCCAGCGATACTATTTTCATAAATTCTTTATCCCGCAGTTCCCGGGCTACCGGTCCGAAAATCCGGGTCCCGCGCGGGTTTTTCTGATCATTAATCAGGACGGCGGCATTTTCATCAAATTTGATGTAAGAGCCGTCGTTGCGCCGTAATCCCTTAACGGTACGGACGATAACGGCTTTCACGACGTCGCCTTTTTTGACAACTCCACCGGGCGTTGCTTCTTTAACAGAAGCCACAATAATATCACCCACGTTGCCGTATTTCCGTCTAGAACCGCCGAGGACCTTAATGCACATTATCTTTTTGGCACCGGAATTATCGGCAACCTTCAGATACGTTTCGGCCTGAATCATCTTCAAACCTCCTCAAAAACAGATTTCAGCTAGCTGATGTCGGATTTCATACTTGTAGCAACTACTGCTGCGAATCCGATTCTGACCTCCGACTTCCAGTGCTATAGTTTAGTTTTTTCTATGATTTCTACTAAACGCCATCTTTTATCCTTACTCAAGGGCCTGGTTTCCATGATTCTAACTTTATCTCCGATGCTGCAGCTGTTGTCCGGATCATGTACTTTGTACTTCTTAGTTACACGGATAATCTTGCCATATAAAGGATGACGAGTTCTTCTTTCCACACTAACTACAGCCGTTTTATCCATTTTGTCACTCACAACCCAGCCTATCCGGGTCTTGCGATTACGACGTTCCAAGAGCATTGCCTCCTTTCGGATCCAGTTGCTTCCGGCCAAAAGCGACGCTTTTGTCAGGAGTTAAGTTCACGTTCACGCTGCACAGTTTTAATTCTGGCAATATTTTTGCGCACTTCGCGAATACGCATGTGATTCTCTAACTGTCTGGTAGCCATTTGAAAGCGTAAGTTAAACAGTTCCTCTTTCAATTCGGATAGTTTTCCTCTCAATTCCGCATCGCTGAATTCTCTTAACTCTTTAGCTTTCATGGCTCTCACCACCTGTCTCTGCACGTTTCACAAATTTTGTTTTAATCGGCAGCTTATGCGCGGCTAACCGCATTGCTTCCCGAGCAACATCCTCTGCAACCCCTGCCAGTTCAAACAGAATACGGCCGGGTTTAACAACGGCTACCCAATATTCAGGTGAACCCTTACCGCTACCCATACGTGTCTCAGCAGGTTTAGAAGTCACAGGCTTATCAGGGAAAATTTTAATCCAGACTTTACCACCACGCTTGATATAACGGGTCATGGCAACACGGGCAGCTTCAATTTGCTGGTTGGTAATCCAGGCCGGTTCCAGGGCCTGCAAACCGTATTCACCAAACACAATTTCATTACCCACCTGTGCCTTGCCTTTCATGCGGCCACGATGCTGTCTGCGATACTTAACTCTTTTTGGTATCAGCATCCGGGTTCCCTCCTTCCGAATTTCTCTGCTTGGTCGGGAGAACCTCCCCTTTATAGATCCAGACTTTTACGCCAATCCGACCGTAAGTTGTGTGGGCTTCCGCAAAACCGTAGTCAATATCAGCACGTAACGTCTGCAGGGGCACAGTCCCCTCATGCTGCGACTCACTGCGAGCGATTTCTGCACCGCCCAGCCGGCCGCTGACCATCACTTTAATTCCTTTAGCACCGGCGCGCATTGTGCGGAAAATAGCTTGCTTCATCGCACGACGGAAAGCGACACGCTTTACTAATTGGCTTGCTATATTCTCAGCAACTAATGCTGCGTCTAATTCCGGTTTTTTAACTTCCACAATGTTAATGTGCACTTGTTTATCCGTTAATTGTTCCAGCTGCTTGCGCAGTTCCTCGACACCGGATCCTCCTTTGCCAATGACGATACCGGGTCTGGCTGTATGCACTGTAATCCGAATCCGGTTGGCAGCGCGCTCTATCTCCAAGCGAGATACACCAGCGTTGTCAAGGTGTTTGGCAAGAGCTTTGCGGATCTTCATATCTTCGAGCAGTTGATCCGTATAGTTCTTATCGGCGTACCATTTGGCGTCCCAATCTCTGATGACGCCAATCCGGAAGCCGATGGGGCTTACCTTTTGACCCACGGACTTATCCCTCCCTCTTCTCTTTGAGAATGATGGTAACATGGCTGGTGGGTTTGCGAATGCGGCTGACCATACCGCGGGCCCGGGGACGATAGCGCTTAAGTACCGGACCCTGATCGACAAAAACTTGCGCCACATATAAATCGTCACGGTTCATGGCATAATTGTTTTCCGCATTAGCCATGGCGGAATGCAGTACTTTATAGATAGGCCTGGCCGGCTTATTAGGTATCATTTGTAAAATAGCCAAGGCTTCCTGAGCATTTTTGCCGCGAATCTGGTCCACCACCAGGCGGGCCTTCCGCGGTGACATGCGAATATATTTAGCAGATGCTTTTGCTTCCACGGCAATCCCTCCTTATTTCAATGCAGTAGACCGTTCAGTATGGCCGCCGTGTCCACGGAACGTCCGCGTCGGTGCAAACTCGCCGAGTTTATGGCCTACCATATCTTCGGTAATGTATACCGGTACATGCTTTCTCCCATCATGGACCGCCAGTGTGTGGCCGACCATTTCCGGGAAAATAGTGGAACGGCGGGACCAGGTTTTTATAACTTTCTTTTCGTTCTTTTCATTCATCTTCCTGATTTTCGCAATCAGTTTTTCATCAACATAAGGGCCTTTCTTCAGAGACCTGGACAAAGCTGGCGACCTCCTTCCTGAACAATTTATTTCGTCTTACGACGTCTGACAATATACTGATCAGACTTTTTATTCTTCTTGCGTGTTTTGTAACCAAGAGTTGGTTTACCCCAAGGCGTAACCGGGCTTTTGCGACCGATGGGGGATTTACCTTCACCACCACCATGCGGGTGATCAACCGGGTTCATCACCACACCCCGGACTGTCGGGCGTTTACCTAACCAACGCGAGCGGCCTGCCTTACCAATATCAATATTCTCATGATCCACATTACCCACTTGGCCAATTGTTGCTTTACACTCTTGTGAAATAAAACGAACTTCACCCGATGGCAGACGGACTTGAGCGTACTTACCTTCCTTAGCCATCAGCTGTGCCGCGGCGCCTGCTGAACGTACCAGCTGGCCTCCCTTACCCTCTTTTAATTCAATATTATGAATAAGCGTACCTACCGGCATATCTTTAAGTTTCAGAGCGTTACCGGGCTTAATATCAGCACCTTCACCGGACATCACCTGTGTACCGACTGTAACTCCCACCGGAGCCAAAATATAACGTTTTTCTCCATCAGCATAATGAAGTAGTGCAATATTCGCAGAGCGATTAGGATCATACTCGATCGTGGCAACAGTTGCGGGCACACCGTCTTTATCGCGTTTAAAATCGATAACCCGGTATCTGCGTTTATGTCCACCGCCCTGATGACGTACAGTTATCCGACCCTGGGCATTACGGCCTGCTTTCTTTTTTAAGGGTTCTAAAAGTGATTTTTCAGGTTTGGTAGCTGTAATTTCGTCAAAAGTCCTGACAGTCATAAAACGACGTCCGGGAGAAGTGGGAACAAATTTTTTAACTGCCATGTTTTCTCCCTCCTTCCTGGGTTATAGACCTTCAAAAATTTCAATGGGCTTGCTGCCTTCGGCAAGGGTAACAACCGCCTTTTTCCAGTTGGGACGGCGACCGGAATGCAGGCCCATACGTTTTACTTTCCCCGTCATACGGATGGTATTAACATCTTTTACTTTCACATCAAACAGCTCTTCGACAGCCTTTTTGATCTCAACTTTATTAGCTCTGTTATCTACCTGAAAAACGTATTTAAGTTCTCCCATTAAACTGGTGGACTTCTCAGTCACCAAAGGCCTTCTGATTATATCTCTTGCTTCCCGCATCATGCAAGCACCTCCTCCATCTGGGTCACGGCATCCCGTGTCACTACCAGATTGTCATTGTTCAGAATGTCATAGACATTGAGCTGACCTGCATGGGTAGTTTTAACACCAGGGATATTACGGGCAGATTTCACCACGTTTTCCTGGGGACAGTCAAGAATTAGTAAAGTTTTCCGTCCTGCATTTAACTTCTCTAACAGCCTGACCATTTCTTTCGTCTTGGGGGCATCCATGACCAGAGCATCGAGGACTATCAGTGAGCCGGCATTGACTTTAGTTGTGAGAGCAGATTTTAAAGCTAACCTTCTGACTTTTTTAGGCAAGGCTTGCTTGTAATTACGCTGCCCGTCAGGACCAAAGACAACCCCACCGCCCCGCCAAATAGGTGAGCGAATGGAGCCATGCCGCGCACGTCCGGTTCCTTTCTGCCGCCATGGTTTGCGTCCGCCGCCCCTAACTTCCGTGCGTGTTTTAGTTTTCGCTGTGGCCAAGCGCTGGTTTGCCAGGTAGGCCAAAACAGCCTGGTGCATGGCGGCTTCATTAACTTTAACAGCAAAAATGGCATCTGGTAACTCTACTTCACCGATCTGCTCACCTTGCTGATTATATAAAGCTGCTTTCGGCATCACAAATCCTCCTTTCTTAACTAGAGGCCAGAGAAAAGCTTTTCTTACCTCTTTTAGTGGACATTTAGTGTCCAGCCTTGACTGAATTTTTAATGGTAACTAGACCGCCTTTCGGACCGGGTACAGCACCACGAACCAAAAGCAGATTGCGCTCGGCATCCACCCTGATTACCTGCAGTTTTTGGACAGTAACCTTGTCACCGCCCATACGGCCTGGTAGGGGACGACCTTTAAAAACTCGCGCCGCATCTATTGAGCCTAGTGAACCTGGGCCGCGGTGATAGTGCGAGCCATGAGTCGTGGGACCACGCCCTTGACCATGCCGCTTAATAGAGCCGGCAAATCCTTTACCCTTCGTTTTGGCTGTAACATCAACCCAGTCGCCCTCGCCGAAAATGTCAGCTTTAATTTCCTGACCTACTTCATAAGCACTGACATCAGCCAGGCGGAATTCACGTAAATATTTAGTCGGGGCTGTCTTTGCCTTGGCAAAATGACCGGCCTGCGGTTTAGTAACATGCTTCTCTTTGATTTTACCAAAACCAACCTGGATGGCCTCATAACCATCGATGGCGGCAGTTTTCTTCTGCACCACATAACAAGGTCCGGCTTCAATTACGGTGACCGGAACAACTTCACCTTCGGGAGTAAAAATTTGCGTCATACCGAGTTTTTTACCTAAGATTGCTTTTTCCATCTTTTGCACCTCCTTAAAAAGCTGGTTCCCTTTGCTTACAGTTTGATTTCAATATCAACACCGGCCGGCAGATCTAATCTCATTAAGGCATCAATAGTCTTGGGGGTAGGCTCCAGAATATCGATCAGCCGCTTATGTGTCCGCATCTCAAACTGCTCACGGGAATCCTTATATTTATGGGGTGCCCGAATAACAGTATAAATACTTTTTTCTGTCGGCAGGGGAATGGGACCGGACACGGCCGCGCCAGTCCTTTTCGCCGTCTCTACGATTTTACTTGAAGACTGATCTAAAATTTGATGATCAAAGGCTTTGAGACGGATGCGTATCTTTTGCTTAGCCATCATTTTCCCTCCTTCATTCGTCTGCTTCTCAGACTACTCCACAAAAATTACCGGGACTAAGCCCGCAACCTTTTGCTTCATCGTTAGCCTAGGCTGTTCAAAGTTCTGAACAGCCTAGGGACTGCATATAATTATTCCAGAATACCGGTTACAACGCCGGCGCCCACGGTACGGCCGCCTTCACGGATAGCGAAGCGCAAACCTTCTTCCAGAGCGATGGGCGTAATTAATTCAATTTTCATTTGAATGTTGTCGCCGGGCATTACCATTTCTACGCCTTCAGGTAAGGTAATCACACCTGTAACGTCGGTGGTCCGCAGGTAAAACTGGGGACGGTAACCTTGGAAGAAGGGGGTATGACGGCCGCCCTCTTCTTTCTTCAGCACGTAAACCTCGGCATTGAAAACAGTATGCGGCTTAATGCTGGCCGGCTTGGCAAGTACCTGACCGCGCTCGATGGAGTCACGCTCTACGCCGCGCAGCAGACAGCCAATGTTGTCACCGGCTTCAGCCTGGTCCATAATCTTGCGGAACATTTCTACACCTGTGACTACTGTTTTCCGCGGCTTTTCAGTAAAACCAACAATTTCTACTTCGTCCTGAACCTTAATAACACCGCGTTCTACACGACCGGTAGCAACTGTACCACGACCGGTAATGGTGAAAACGTCCTCTACAGGCATGAGGAAGGGCTTATCAACGTCACGCTCAGGCTCGGGAATATAGGAATCTACTGCATCCATCAGTTCCCAGATCACTTTGCAGTCGGGGCAGTCGCGGCTGCCGCAGCCATGCTCAAGGGCCTTTAAGGCAGAACCGATAATGACAGGAGTATCGTCACCGGGGAATTCATATTCATTCAGCAGGTCACGTACTTCCATTTCTACCAGTTCTAACAGTTCGGGATCGTCAACCTGGTCGGCTTTATTCATGAAAACAACAATGTAGGGTACACCAACCTGACGGGCCAGCAGGATGTGTTCGCGTGTTTGCGGCATGGGGCCGTCCGCGGCGGAGACAACCAGAATGGCGCCGTCCATTTGGGCTGCGCCGGTAATCATGTTTTTAACATAGTCGGCGTGGCCGGGGCAGTCAACGTGCGCATAGTGACGATTATCTGTCTCGTATTCCACGTGAGAGGTGGAAATGGTGATCCCGCGCTCTCTTTCTTCCGGAGCCTTATCGATTTGATCAAAGGCCTGTTTTTGTGCTAAACCGGCCGCAGAAAGACAGGATGTAATAGCTGCCGTCAGCGTAGTTTTACCATGGTCAACGTGACCAATAGTACCGATATTAACGTGGGGCTTAGTCCTTTCAAACTTTTGTTTTGCCATTTTAAGGTGAACCTCCTTTAGTTCAGCAATGATTATCATTTATGCTTTTCTATTATTTCAGCAGCCAGGTTCTTGGGTACTTCCTCGTAGTGGGAAAACTCCATGGAGTAGGTACCGCGACCTTGGGTGCGGGAACGTAAATCTGTGGCATAACCGAACATTTCTGACAGCGGGATTTTAGCGCGAATTACCTGTACGCCCGACCGGGGCTCCATGCCCTCAATACGACCGCGTCGACTGTTGACATCACCCATAACATCTCCCATATATTCCTCAGGTACCGTTATTTCCACACTCATCACCGGTTCCAGCAGCACCGGGTTAGCTTTCAGGACACCTGATCTAAAGGCCATGGAACCGGCAACTTTAAAGGCCAATTCGGAAGAGTCAACATCATGGTAGGATCCGTCAACCACGGCAACCTTTACGTCAATTACCGGGTAACCTGCCAACACACCTGTATTCATGGCTTCCTGGCAGCCGGCATCGATGGCCGGGATATATTCTCTGGGGATGACACCACCGACTATCTTGTTCTCAAAACGATAGCCCTGACCAGGTTCCAGCGGCTCCAGTTCCAACCAGCAGTGACCGTATTGGCCGCGGCCTCCCGATTGTCGTACAAATTTTCCTTCCACACGGACGGGTGTACGAATAGTTTCTTTGTAAGCTACCTGAGGCTTACCGACATTTGCGCCGACTTTGAACTCGCGCAGCAGCCGGTCAACAATAATCTCCAGATGCAGCTCACCCATGCCGGAAATGATCGTCTGCCCTGTTTCTTCATCGGTTCTGGATCTAAAGGTGGGATCCTCTTCCGACAATTTAGCCAGGGAAAGAGACATTTTCTCCTGGTCTGCTTTCGTCTTAGGTTCAATGGCCACATCGATAACCGGTTCCGGGAAGGTAATGTTCTCCAGGATTATGGGAGCCTGTTCAGCGCAGAGCGTGTCACCGGTTGTGGTGTTTTTCAGCCCCACCATGGCCACGATGTCACCGGCTCTGATTTCTTTAATCTCCTCACGGTGATTGGCATGCATGCGCAGGATGCGTCCGACCCGTTCCCGTTTACCTTTAGAAGAGTTGTAGATGTAGGAACCGCTTTCCAGCAAACCGGAATAGACACGGGCGAAAGTAAGTTTACCTACATAAGGATCGGCCATAATTTTGAAGGCTAAGGCTGCAAAGGGCGCTTCGTCACTGGCCTCACGCACAACTTCTGCTTCCGTGTCCAGGCTTAATCCCTGTACCGGCGGTACATCCAAAGGTGAGGGCAGGTAATAAATCACTGCATCCAGTAATGGCTGCACACCTTTATTTTTGTACGAAGAACCGCAGAGCACAGGAACCAGCTGCACGGCACAAGTTCCTTTCCGCAGGGCAGCCCGGATCTCTTCTTCACTGATTTCCTCGCCCTCTAAATAGCTCATCATCAGATCCTCGTCAAATTCAGCAGCAGCTTCCAGCATTTTTTCCCGGTATTCCTGGGCCAGTTCGAGCATCTCAGCCGGAATTTCCGTCTCGTCACTTTGCGTCCCCAGGTCATCAGTATAGATAATGGATTTCATACGAATGAGATCCACAACACCACAAAATTGATCTTCCACACCGATTGGGAGCTGGATGGGGACCACATTCGCATTCAGCCGCTCTTTCATCGACTCTAAGACATTAAAAAAGTTTGCACCTGTAATGTCCATCTTATTGACATAAGCAATACGCGGTACATGGTACTTATCCGCCTGACGCCAGACCGTTTCGGACTGGGGTTCAACACCACCTTTGGCACAAAAAACACCTACGGCGCCGTCAAGCACACGCAGACTGCGCTCGACTTCAACGGTGAAATCAACGTGCCCGGGTGTATCAATAATATTAATGACATGATCACGCCAAAAAGCAGTAGTAGCAGCAGAAGTAATGGTAATGCCGCGTTCCTGCTCCTGAACCATCCAGTCCATGGTTGCAGCCCCGTCATGCGTTTCACCCAGCTTGTGAACACGCCCTGTGTAAAACAGGATTCGTTCTGTAGTTGTCGTTTTACCGGCATCAATATGTGCCATGATTCCTATGTTTCTGATCCTATCCAGGGAAGTTGTTCTTGGCATTTGGTCCCCTCCTTTCTTGGGGTGATGTTGCTTGGTGTCTTACGCTCCGCCTTAATGAACGGAACAGTCTTACCAGCGGTAATGGGCAAAAGCTTTGTTCGCTTCGGCCATACGATGAGTATCTTCTTTCTTCTTAAAAGCGCCACCCGTATTGTTGACAGCATCAAGCAGTTCAGCAGCTAAACGTGCGGACATAGTCCTTTCACCACGTTCCCGGGCGTATCTTGTTAACCAGCGTAAAGCCAGGATATTACGACGATGAGCGGTAACTTCAACCGGTACTTGATAGTTAGCACCACCGACACGCCGTGCTTTTACTTCCAACACGGGAGAGACATTTTTAACGGCAGTCTCAAAAACTTCCAATGGATCTCTGCCTGTTTTTTCACGGATAATTTCCATAGCATCATAAAAAATCGTTTGTGCTACTCCTTTTTTACCGTCAAGCATTAGAGAATTAATAAATTTTGTCACTAATTTAGAATTATAAATAGGATCAGGCATAACATCCCTTTTCGGTGCCGGTCCTTTACGGGACATACCTTTAACCTCCTTTCAACAGGGGTTTTTTATTTTATTTCTTTCTACGTTTTGCACCGTATTTAGAACGGCCTTGCTGGCGGTCTTCTACTCCGGCGGCATCTAAAGCACCGCGCACGAGATGGTAACGTACACCAGGCAGGTCCTTCACACGACCGCCACGTACCAGTACAACAGAGTGTTCCTGTAAGTTATGACCAATACCGGGAATATAAGCAGATACTTCAATCCCGTTTGTTAAACGTACACGAGCGATTTTACGCAGCGCTGAGTTAGGCTTTTTGGGCGTGGTTGTGGAGACACGAGTACAAACACCGCGCTTTTGTGGAGACTTTTCCAGGGCAGGCGCAGTTGATTTTTTCACAACTATCTCTCTTCCCTTACGTACCAATTGGTTCAGAGTCGGCATTCCACTCCACCTCCTTCCTTAAAGCTACAAGTGTTAACCCCATCCACTCCGTACGGAGTGGATGGGAAATAATTAATCTGTGTGAAGAACGGCGGCAGCAGCTGCCTTCACCTTAATCTGACAAGCTTTACCCAACTCTGCCATTGATGCGACATAGACAACAGGCACATTGTGAGCGCTGCAGGCACTTAAAAGGGGCTGCACGACCCGTTCCTCAGCATCGCGTGCCACATACACAACTTGTGCCTGGCCGTTGTTTACGGCTTTAAGCGTCTGCTTTGTCCCCGTTACCACTTGTTGAGCTTGCTTTAAAACCTCAAGGCTCATCAGGCAACCTCCATTGCTTCATGTTAAAAACACACTTTGATATTGTACCATCACCAATTACCCTTGTCAATCATTAACTCCGCCCTGCTCTGAACTAATCTTTTCCTTTGTTAACCTTTATTCTTCCCCTACCGCCGGGCTTACATCAGCCGTTTCAGCCGGTTCCGGCACTTCCACCAGCGGCTTGATACGAATGCTGCGGTAGCGGTTCATCCCGGTACCTGCCGGCACCAGCTTACCGATGATCACATTTTCCTTTAACCCCAGCAGCGGGTCACTTTTACCCTTGATCGAGGCTTCCGTCAGTACGCGTGTTGTTTCCTGGAAAGAAGCGGCAGAGAGGAAGGAATCGGTGGCCAGGGACGCTTTAGTAATCCCCAGTAACTGCGGCCGGGCAGCGGCCGGTTCACCACCCCAGGCCGTTACTTCTTCATTGATATCCTCAAAGACAAAGTAGTCTACCAAACCTCCCGGCAGCAGATCGGTATCACCCGGATCTTCTACCTTCACTTTCCTTAACATCTGGCGGATCATTACTTCAATATGTTTATCGTTAATATCCACACCCTGCAGGCGGTAAACACGCTGTACTTCATGCAGCAGGTAAATCTGTACCCCCCGGGGGCCTTTCACGCGCAGCAGATCATGCGGGTTGACTGAACCCTCAGTCAGCTCCTGACCTGCCTCCACCCGGTCACCGTCTTTTACTTTTAAGCGTGAACCGTAAGGTATGAGGTAAGCTTTTGTTTCTCCGTCTTCCGAGGTTACACGAACCTCACGACGCTGGCGGGCTTCCACAATCTGAACGACGCCGTCCTCTTCCGCAATGATGGCCAGGCCTTTTGGTTTACGAGCTTCAAATAACTCCTCCACTCTGGGCAGACCCTGCGTAATATCATCCCCGGCTACACCACCGGTATGGAAGGTACGCATCGTTAACTGCGTTCCCGGTTCACCAATGGACTGGGCGGCAATAATGCCCACTGCTTCACCGACATCAACAATGCGTCCGGTGGCCAAGTTGCGGCCGTAACATTTTTTGCAGACGCCGTGGCGTGTGCGGCAGGTTAAGACAGAACGAATGGGTACCTGCTTAATACCTTTAGCCACTATCTCATCCGCTTTATCTTCAGTAATGAATTCATCTTTAGCCACCAGCAGTTCGCCCGTTTCCGGATCGAAGATGTCTGCCAGGGCAAAACGGCCGTTAATACGATCATGCAGATCTTCAATAACTTCGTTACCTTCATGGATTTCAGACACAGTCACGCCCTGATTGGTACCGCAGTCATCTTCACGCACAATCACATCCTGGGCTACGTCAACCAGACGTCTTGTTAAATAGCCGGAGTCAGCTGTTTTCAAAGCGGTATCAGCCAAACCTTTACGGGCACCGTGGGTAGAGATAAAGTATTCCAGCACCGTTAAACCTTCACGGAAGTTGGCTTTAATCGGTAAATCAATAATGCGGCCCGTCGGGTCAGCCATTAAGCCACGCATACCTGCCAGCTGCGTAATCTGCGAAATATTACCGCGGGCACCGGAGTGCGCCATCATATAAATGGGATTAAAGCTGTCCAGAGACTGCATTAAAGCTTTTGTGATATCATCCTTGGCTTTTGTCCAGATTTCAATCACATGATCATAACGTTCTTCATTAGTAATTAAGCCGCGGCGGAACTGTGTTTCAATTTTTTCAACAGCTTTTTCCGCATTGGTAAGAATTTCCTGCTTCTGTTCCGGAATAGTAACGTCGACTACGCCCACCGTAACTCCGGCCTGTGTGGCATAGGTGAAGCCCAGTTCCTTGATCACATCCAGGATTTCAGCGGTACGGGCATTACCATACCTGCGGTAACACATAGCCACAATTGTACCCAGGAAGCCTTTTTTCACCGCGTCGCTCAAGGGATGCTGTTCAATGACTTCCTTAATATTTTGTCCCTTTTGCAGGATAAAATCATCGTCAGCCACCGGCTTGTTAAAATCAGGATGGTTGAGATAAGGAAAATCCTCCGGAAACGCATCGTTAAAGATCAGCTTACCGACGGTAGTGATCAGCAGTTTCGGACCGGGCCGGCTGCTTAGCGTTTCGTGTCCCCTTAGGGCTTTGGCATAATTGGCAACATCAACGGCGATACGGGCCTGCAGGTCTACCACCCCTGTTTGATAAGCCAGAATCGCCTCGGCAGCGGAACTAAAGACTTTCCCTTCACCCTTAGCCCCGGCTTTTTCCAGTGTCAAATAATATATACCCATGACCATATCCTGGGTGGGCGTCACCACAGGACGGCCGTCTTTCGGGTTTAAAATGTTTTGGGCCGAAAGCATCAGCAGGCGCGCTTCCGCTTGTGCTTCTGCTGATAAGGGCACGTGGACAGCCATTTGGTCACCGTCAAAGTCAGCATTATAAGCTGTACAGACCAGTGGGTGGATCTTAATGGCACGGCCTTCAACCAGTACCGGTTCAAAGGCCTGAATGCCCAGACGGTGTAAGGTTGGTGCCCGGTTCAGCATCACAGGATGGTCAGTAATAACTTCTTCCAGTACATCCCAGACTTCGGGACGGACTTTTTCCACCATACGTTTGGCACTTTTAATATTGTGCGCAAAACCTTCATTAACCAGGCGTTTCATGACAAAGGGCTTGAAAAGCTCCAGCGCCATTTCTTTCGGCAGACCGCACTGGTAGATTTTCAATTCCGGTCCTACAACAATCACGGAACGTCCGGAGTAATCAACCCGCTTACCTAACAAGTTCTGCCGGAAACGACCTTGTTTCCCTTTAAGCATATCGGAGAGAGATTTGAGGGGGCGGTTGCCCGGTCCGGTGACAGGACGACCGCGGCGGCCGTTATCGATGAGGGCATCTACTGCCTCCTGCAGCATGCGTTTTTCGTTACGCACAATAATATCAGGTGCCCCCAGATCCAGCAAACGCTTTAAACGGTTATTCCTGTTAATAACTCTCCGGTAAAGGTCATTCAAGTCAGAGGTCGCAAAACGCCCGCCGTCCAATTGTACCATGGGGCGCAAATCCGGCGGTATCACCGGGATTGCTTCAAGAATCATCCAGGAAGGTTGATTGCCCGATTTTCTGAATGCCTCTGCTACTTCCAGGCGGCGTGTGGCACGAATTTTTTTCTGCCCCGTGGCAGAACGTACCTCAGCCCGCAGTTCACTGACCATCTCATCAAGATTGATTTCCTGCAGCAGTTTTTTAACGGCTTCTGCGCCCATTTCAGCTTTAAAGCCACGACCTACTTTAAAGAGATGATCATATTTTTCCCGGTACTCACGATATTCCATTTCCGTGAGCAGCTGCTTTTTGACCAGACCGGTATCACCGGGGTCAATAACAACGTAAGCAGCAAAGTAAAGAATTTTTTCCAGAGCACGGGGAGACATATCCAGCAGAAGTCCCATGCGGCTGGGAATCCCTTTAAAGTACCAGATGTGGGAAACAGGGGCAGCCAGTTCAATAT